>Ga0210399_10004405_pt1 | contig 10947 bp, 8 predicted proteins | sample IncBWC14MmetaG_FD_150865 | JGI IMG/M metagenome (GOLD analysis project Ga0210399, IMG submission 150865) | Forest soil microbial communities from Barre Woods Harvard Forest LTER site, Petersham, Massachusetts, United States - Inc-BW-C-14-M | ecosystem: Environmental > Terrestrial > Soil >...
CCACGATGTCGCACGGCTATGGCCTGTCGGTGACCCCGCTGCAATTGGCGCATGCCTACGCGACCATCGGCGCCGGCGGACTGAGGCGCCCCATTTCCTTTGAGCGCGTCTATGGCCCAGTACCGGGAGAGCAGGTGATCGATCCCAAGGTAGCGCACGGGCTGATACAACTCATGGAGCAGGTGGTGGAAAAGGGCGGCACCGCGACCCGCGCTTCGCTCATTGGCTACCGTGTCTCCGGCAAGACCGGCACCGCATGGAAATCGATTGCCGGAGGTTATTCGACCGACCGTTACATGGCGGTATTTGCCGGCCTGGTGCCCGCAACGCATCCCAAACTTGCCACAGTTGTGGTGATAGATGAGCCCATGGGCGATATGCATGAGCACCAAGGCGGCGAGGTTGCGGCGCCGGTTTTTGCGAGCGTCATGTCCGGCACCCTGCGCTTGATGGACATCGCGCCAGATAATTTACAGAACGTGCCGGCGGCGACTCTGGTACAGGCGAACGAAATCCCATGAGCAGCGCCCTCATGTGGTTGCTCGACGGGATCGCGAGCGTTCCTCACAACGACTCCAGAGTCAGCGATCTCACGCTCGACAGCCGCGAAGTGCGCGCCGGCAGCTTGTTCTTCGCACTGCCCGGGCGCCAGGTGCACGGACTAAAGTTTGCGGCGGAGGCCGCGGCGCGCGGCGCCAGCGTGGTGCTGTGGGAGCCGCGCGCCGATCTTGCGCCTCCGGCACTGCCGCCCAACGTGTTCGCGGCCGCGGTGCCGGACCTCAAGAATCTGGTGGGCCGCATTGCCGACCGCTTCTTCAGCTGGCCTTCCTCGCAGCTGCGCATCACGGGGATCACGGGCACCAACGGCAAAACCACCTGTGCCTTTTTGCTGGCGCAATGTCTGGAGCGCTTGGGCTCGGCTGCCGCGTACATCGGCACCATCGGCTGGGGGCGCACCGCAGCGCTCGCCCAACCCACGCATACGACGCCGGACGTGATCACCGTGCACCGCGAACTCGCACAGCTGCGCGCCTCCGGCGTACGAGACGTCGCGATGGAGGTGTCCTCGCATGCGCTCGATCAGGGCAGGGTGGACGGTGTGCGCTTCCAGGTGGCTGCGTTCACGAATCTGACCCGCGATCACCTGGATTATCACGAATCCATGGCCGCCTACGGCGCCGCCAAGGCGCGTTTGTTTCAGATGCCGGATCTCAAGCACATCGTGCTCAACATCGGTGATGAGTACGGCCGCACCTTGGCGCAGACCCATGACGGGGATGCTGCGCTGACCGCCGTGTGGGTCGGTGCCGGCGATTCAGGCTGGCTGGCTGATCGCGCTTTGCAGGCGACGGAAGTGCGGGTGGACGCGCGCGGCATTTCGATGCAGCTGGACGGCAGCTTCGGCAAGCAGGGCGTCGATACGCAGCTGATGGGACGGTTCAACGCCGAGAATTCGCTGGTGGTGATCGCCTGCTTGCTGGCGCTCGGCGTTTCGTTGAGCGATGCGGCGGGCGCGCTCGCCGGCTGCAAACCCGCTCCGGGGCGGATGGAGGTGCTGAAGAGCGATGTTGCCGATAAGCCGACTGCGGTTGTCGATTATGCCCACACGCCCGATGCGCTGGCGAAGGCATTGAGCGCGGCCCGCGAACATTGCGCAGGAGCGCTGTGGTGCGTATTTGGTTGCGGCGGCGACCGCGATCCCGGCAAGCGCCCCCTCATGGGCGCCATTGCCGCAGACCTCGCCGATCAGATCATCGTCACCGACGACAATCCGCGCTCCGAAAATCCGCAGGCCATAACGGAAGCCATCGTGAGCGGCATCAAATCACGCAAGGTCAGGGTGATTCACGACCGCGGCGAAGCGATTGCCACGGCGCTCACGGAGGCACGGCCGGTCGACCTCGTGCTGATCGCAGGCAAAGGTCATGAGGATTATCAGATTTACGGGGAGACGCGGCGCGCTTTCAGCGATCGGCGCGAAGCGCTGCGCAATTTGGGAGTAGCCGCATGAAACGGACGCTGGGCGACGCCGCGCGGATAAGCGGCGGACAATTGAGCGGCGAAGATCGCCCCTACGGCGCGGTCTCGACGGACAGCCGCACATTGAATCCCGGGGCGCTGTTCGTGGCGCTGCGCGGTCCGAACTTCGACGGCGCCGCCTTCGTTGCCGCGGCAGCGGCGCGCGGCGCCATCGGCGCGCTGGTGGAGCGTGCGGTATCGGGCAGCCTGCCGCAGGTGGTCGTGCCGGATACGCTGCGCGCGCTGCAGGAACTGGCCAAGACATGGCGTGCCGGCTTCACTCTGCCGGTGGTGGCCGTCGCGGGCAGCAACGGCAAGACCACCGCCAAGGAAATGACCGCCGCCATCCTGTCGCGCAAGGGTCTTTGCATGGCAACCCATGGCAACCTCAACAATCACATCGGCGTCCCCGTTACGCTCATGCGCTTGGAGCCGGCGCATCACAGCGCCGTGATCGAAATGGGCGCCAATCGCATCGGCGATGTTGCCGCGCTGATGAGATTGGCGCGTCCCACGGTCGGTCTCATTACCAACGCCGGCGCGGAACATCTGGAAGGATTCGGCAATCTGGACGGCGTGGCCGAAGGCGAGGGGGAAGCGGTGTCCCATCTTGCGCCCGAAGGCACCGCGGTCATCAACGCTGATGATGCCTACGCCGGCTACTGGCGCAGCGTGGCCGGCGCGCAACGCATCGTCACGTTCGGGGTGCACGCCGGCGCCGATTTCACGGCGAAGAATGTCATTCAAGCGATTGAGCGCGGCGAGTTCGCCACGCGCTTTACCCTGATCTGCCCGTTGGGTGAGCGGCCGATCATGTTGAAGGCGGGCGGCGCGCACAACATCGGCAATGCCTTGGCAGCGGCCGCCGCGGCCAGCGCCGCCGGCGCATCGCTCGAGGACATCGGCTTGGGATTGGCGGACTTTCGCGCGGTGTCGGGGCGGCTGCAGCTCAAACCCGGCGCCCGCGACAGTTGGATCATCGATGATTCCTACAATGCGAATCCGAGCTCGGTGCGCGCCGGATTGGAGGTGCTGCGCTCGCTGTCGGGTGTGACCTGGCTGGTGCTTGGCGATATGGCCGAACTCGGCGAGTCTGCCCAGGACAGTCACGCGCACATGGGCACGTACGCGCGCGATTGCGGCATCAAGCGCCTGTTTGCGCTCGGACCCTTGAGCTCCAGAGCGGTGGAGACCTTCGGGTCCGGCGGCGAATGGTTTGTCGACGCCGATTCCTTGATCCGCCGCCTGCAGGCGGAGCTCTCGCCGGGCGTCACCGTGTTGATCAAAGGTTCGCGCATCAACCGCCTGGAACGAGTCGTGCAAGCCCTCACCGGCGGCGGCGCCGGTTCCGGTCCCATGATGCGAGCGAGCTAACCCATGCTGCTGCTCTTAACTGAATATCTGGCGCGATTTTACAGCGGCTTTCATGTGTTCCAATACCTGACGCTGCGCGGAATCCTCGCGGCGATGACCGCGCTGCTGATGGCGCTGTTCATCGGGCCGCTCATGATTTCGCAGCTGAACCGCTATCAGATCGGCCAGCGCGTGCGCAGCGACGGCCCGCAATCGCACTTGCAAAAATCCGGCACCCCGACCATGGGCGGCGGTCTGATCCTGGTCGCCATGGGCATCGGAACGCTGCTGTGGGCCGATCTGTCCAGCCGCTTCGTGTGGGTCTTGCTGGGAACCACGCTGGCCTTTGGCTTGATCGGCTTCTACGACGACTATCTGAAACTCGTGGTAGGCAACTCCAAGGGCATGCCCGCGCGCTACAAGTACTTGGCGCAGTCGGCGGCGGGGCTCATCGTTGCCGTGGCGCTGCACAGCCTGCATCAAGCGCCGGCCGAAACCTCTCTGTACGTGCCGTTCTTCAAAACCGTGGCCGTGCCGATGTCGACGGTAGGGTTTGTGGCGCTGGCCTACTTCGTCATCGTCGGCAGCAGCAATGCGGTGAATTTGACCGACGGACTCGACGGCTTGGCGATCATGCCGGCGGTGATGATCGCGGCGGCGCTCGGCGTCTTCGCCTATGTCACCGGCAACATCAAATTCGCCGGCTATCTGCAGATCCCCTACATCAACGGCGTCGGCGAGGTGCTGATTGTCAGCGCGACCTTGGTCGGTGCCGGCTTGGGTTTCCTTTGGTTCAACTCCTATCCGGCGCAGGTCTTCATGGGCGATGTGGGGGCCCTCGCGGTCGGCGCATCGCTCGGCACCATCGCCACCATCGTGCGCCAGGAGATCGTGTTCTTCGTCATGAGCGGCGTCTTCGTGCTCGAGACCGTGTCGGTGATCCTGCAGGTCGCCTCCTTCAGGCTCACGGGCAAGCGAATCTTCCGCATGGCGCCGATCCATCATCATTTTGAACTCAAAGGCTGGGCCGAACCGAAGGTCATCGTGCGATTCTGGATCATCAGCTTCGTGCTGGTGCTGGCGGGCCTTGCAACCTTGAAGATCCGCTGATGAGCAGCGTTGTCGTCGGTCTCGGCAAAACGGGCGCTTCCTGCGTGCGCTACCTCGCGAAGCGCGGCATTCGCGTCAGCGCCACCGATACGCGACGCGCGCCGCCCGGACTCGCCGAGCTGGGAAGCCTCGCGAACTCGATCGACTTGCGCCTCGGCGGCTTCGATCTGTCGCTGCTCGACGGCGCATCCCAGGTGCTGATGTCGCCGGGCGTGTCGCTGCACGAGCCCATCGCGCAACAGGCGCGAGCGCGCGGCATCGAAGTGCTCGGTGACATCGAGCTGTTCGCGCGCGCGGTGCAGGCACCGGTGATCGGCATCACCGGCACGAACGGCAAGAGCACGGTCACGACCCTGGTGGCGCGCATGGCTGCCGCCGCGGGCCGCAGGGTGCTGGCCGGCGGCAATTTGGGCGAGCCTGCGCTCGATCTGCTCGAGCGGCCCGCTGCGGATTTGTACGTACTCGAGTTATCGAGTTTTCAACTGGAAACCACCTCGTCATTGATGCTCGAAGCCGCGGTGGTCCTCAACGTCAGCGCCGATCACCTGGATCGCTATCCCTCCGTGGCCGCTTATGCGCAGGCCAAGCAAAGAATCTTTGCGAATGCCGCCACCGTGCTGCTGAACGCCGACGACCCCTGGGTGATGGCGATGCGGGGCAGGCAACTGCGCAATCCCGCGGCGCGTACCGTGACTTTTTCCATCGCGCGCGCGGACACCGATTTCTCGCTCATCCGCCGCGGCACGCAAATTTATCTGGCGCGCCACGGCGAAAAACTGCTCGATACCGCGCGCATGAAAATTTCCGGTTTGCACAACGCCGGCAATGCACTCGCGGCCCTGGCACTCGGCGAGGCGGTGGGATTGCCCTTCGCATCGATGCTCGAGGCTCTGGAGTCCTTTCCCGGTTTAGCGCACCGCTCGTCATGGGTGGCCGATATCGCCGGCGTGCGCTACATCGATGACTCCAAGGGCACGAATGTGGGAGCGACCAGTGCCGCGGTCGCAGGCATGCCGGGACCTTTGCTGATGATCGCCGGGGGTGAGGGCAAGGGCCAGGACTTCACGCCGCTCGCCGCCGTTTTTCGCGGCAAGGTGCGCATCGCCCTGCTGATCGGCAAGGACGCGCCGGCGCTGGCCGCCGCGCTTCAGGCAGCGTGCCCCACCCGCACCCTGGGATCCATGGAAGAGGCGGTAACGGCCGCGCACCGCGCCGCCGTGCCGGGCGATACCGTGCTGCTGTCGCCCGCCTGTGCCAGCTTCGACATGTTTCGCGACTACGGTCATCGCGGCGATGTATTCGCCGCAGCGGTGCACCAACTGGAGCTTCTGCCGTGATCACCGCCAGCCTGACCCACGGCGTGCGTGCGCGGGAGCGCATGCCATTCGCCTGGGACCCCCTGACTCTGGGACTGACCGCCGCCTTGCTGCTGGTAGGTCTGGTCATGGTCACCTCGGCGTCCATGTCGATCGCCGCGCGCGATATGAGCGATCCCTTCTATTTTCTCGAGCGGCAATTCATTTTTACGATGGCGGGTCTTTTGCTCGCGTGGGTGGTGACCCGCGTGCCGGTGCAATGGTGGGACAAATACAGCCTGGCGTTGTTGTTGCTGGGGCTGCTGCTGCTGACATTGGTGCTGATCCCGGGCTTGGGCGCGCGAGTCAACGGCGCACGCCGCTGGCTGCGCGTGGGCGTATTCAACTTTCAAGTTTCCGAACTGGCCAAAGTGCTGGTGCTGACCTGGGTGTGCAGCTATTGCGTACGCAAGCGCGCCGAGCTGGAGAGCACGCTGCCGGGCTTGGTGAAACCCGTGGCGCTGCTCGCGGTAACCGGCGTGCTGCTCTTGATCGAACCGGATTTCGGCGCCGCGACGGTGCTGTTCGCCACCGGATTTGCCGTGCTGTTTGTCGCCGGCGCGCGCCTGCGCTACGTGGCGCTGTTGGTATCCGCCGCCGTGCTGGCATTCGCGTTGTTGGCGCTGACCTCGCCTTATCGCTTGAAGCGCCTGCTGATTTTCTTGCACCCCTTCGACGATCCGTTCAACGGCGGCTTTCAGCTCACCCAATCGCTGATCGCGATCGGACGGGGAGCCTGGTTCGGTGTGGGTTTGGGCAGCAGCGTGCAAAAACTGTTCTACCTGCCGGAAGCACACACCGACTTCGTGTTCGCCGTGTTGGCCGAGGAGCTAGGACTGGCCGGCGTGTTGGGGGTGATTGCGCTATTTGTCGCATTGGTGTGGCGCGCCTTCCATATCTCGCGCATGGCGGCGCAGGCAGGGATGCGCTTTCAGGCCTACTTCGCCATGGCTTTCGGCATCTGGTTGGGTCTCCAGGCCATCGTGAACATCGGCGTCAACATGGGCGTGCTGCCCACCAAGGGCTTGACATTGCCGCTGTTGAGCTACGGCCGCAGCAGCCTGCTCGTGAGCCTGGCCTGGTTGGGGGCGCTGCTTCGGATCTATCACGAAGTGAAGTGCAGCTCACGCTCCGCGGTCGCGCGCATACCGGGTGGCACGCGATGAGCGGCGGGCCCGTGCTCATCATGGCGGGGGGCACCGGCGGACATGTATTCCCGGCGCTCGCGGTGGCCGATGTGCTGCGCGCGCGCGGCGTGGCGGTGGTGTGGCTGGGCGTGCCCGGCAGCATGGAATCGCGCCTGGTGCCGGCGCATGGCTTCCCCATCGAGTGGGTGCGGGTGTCCGGTATTCGCGGCAAGGGGGCGTTGGCCTGGATGCTCGCGCCGCTGCGCATCGGCAGCGCCGTGGCGCAGTCGATCGGCGTACTGCGTCGTGTGAGGCCGCGCGCCGTGTTGGGCGCCGGGGGCTATGTGAGCGGTCCCGGCGGTATTGCTGCGTGGCTGCTGCGCGTTCCATTGCTCATCCACGAGCAGAATGCGATTGCCGGATTGACCAATCGCTGGCTGGCGCGATTGGCGACGCAGGTGTTGCAAGCATTTCCCGGCAGCTTCGCTCCTGCCGTGGGTGCCAGCACCATCGGCAATCCGGTGCGCCAAGACATCGCGGCCCTGCCGCCGCCGGCGCAGCGATTTGCGGGACGTGCGCCGCGCGCCCGCCTGTTGATATTCGGCGGCAGTCAGGGCGCGCAACGCTTGAATGCGGTGCTGCCCGACGCGCTGGCTCGCCTGGCCGCCGAGAAACGTCCGGAAATTCGCCATCAGACCGGCGAGCGCGGCCTTGCCGAAGCTCGCGCGCGCTACGCCGCAGCGCAGGTCGAAGCCGAGGTGCTGCCCTTCATCGATGACATGGCTGAAGCGTATGCATGGGCCGATCTTGCGGTGTGCCGTGCCGGGGCCATGAGCGTCGCCGAACTTCAGGCCGCCGGCCTCGGCGCGATCTTCGTGCCGTTGGCCCTGGCCAGCGACGATCACCAATCCAGGAATGCTAAGGTCTTAGTGGCGGCCGGCGCTGCGCGAATCATCCAGGAGCACGATCTTACGCCCGAGCGCTTGGGCGCCCTCATCGCCGAGCTCACCGCCAATCGAGCGTCCCTGCTCGGGATGGCCGAAGCCGCCCGCGCGCAGCGCGTCACCGATGCGGCAGCGCGCCTTGCGGACCTGTGTATCGCTGCCGGAGCGCAGGCATGACCGAACGCAGGCGCACCTCCGAACGCCGGCGCATGAATGATCGCATGGGCCGCATACAGTGCGTTCACTTGGTGGGCATCGGCGGCAGCGGCATGGGCGGCATTGCCGAAGTGCTGCTGAACTTGGGCTACAAGGTGCAGGGCTCGGACCTCAAAAGTAACGCCGTTACGGAGCGCCTCGCGCGGTTGGGTGCGGCCATCTTCATCGGCCACAGCGCCGAGCACCTGGGCGACGCGGATGTCGTGGTGGTGTCGAGCGCCGTCGGGCGCGCCAATCCGGAGGTGGCCAGCGCGCTCGCCAAGCGCATTCCCGTGGTCCCGCGCGCGGAAATGCTGGGTGAATTGATGCGGTTTCGCTATTCGATCGCAGTGGCGGGAACGCATGGCAAGACCACGACCACGAGCTTGGTGGCGAGCGTGCTTGCCGAGGCCGGACTCGATCCGACCTTCGTCATCGGCGGGCGCCTGAAAAGCGCCGACAGCAACGCCCGCCTGGGCGCGGGCCGTTATCTGGTGGCTGAAGCCGACGAGAGCGACGCCTCCTTCATGCACCTGCAGCCGATGATCGCCATCGTCACCAACATCGACAACGATCATTTGACGACGCACGACGGCGACTTCGCCCGCCTCAAACAAAGCTTCGTGGATTTCTTGCACAACTTGCCGTTCTACGGACTCGCGGTGCTGTGCGCCGAGGACGAGCAGGTTCGCAGCATTCTGGAGCAGGTGGCCAGACCCTTCGTGACCTATGGCTTTGGCGAAGCCGCGGATGTGCGTGCGGTCAAGGTGCAGCGGCTGGGACTTGAGTCCCGCTACGAGGCCCTGCGCGCGGGCCGCGAGCCGCTCAAAGTAACCATCAACCTGCCGGGCCGCCACAATGTCTTGAACTCGCTGGCAGCGCTTGCCGTGGCCACCGAGCTCGATGTACCCGACTCCGCCATTCAAGAGGCGTTAGCCAATTTCCAAGGGATCGACCGGCGCCTGCAGCAATTGGGCGAGATCAACTGGGCGGGCGGCCGCGCGCTGATCGTCGATGACTACGGCCATCATCCCACCGAGGTGGCCGCCACGCTCGAGGCGGTGCGCCAAGCTTGGCCGAAGCGGCGTCTGGTGCTCGCGTTTCAGCCGCATCGCTACACGCGCACCCGGGATTTGCTGGACGACTTCGGCCGTGTGCTCGGCGAATGCGACGTGTTGCTGGTCACCGAGGTGTACGCCGCCGGCGAAGCGCCGATCGCGGGCGCCGATGGACGCGCCATCTGCCGCGCGGTGCGCACCCGCGGGCGCACTGAACCGGTGTTCGTCGAGCGGGTCGAGAACCTGGCCGAGGCGCTGCGCGCCGTTTTGCACGACGGTGATGTGGTGTTGACCATGGGCGCCGGCAACATCGGCACCGTGGCGCAGGAATTGCGCAGCCGCTTCGCGGCGGGGGCGGCGGCATGAGCGCGCAGCGATCCATCGAGCTGGCGCCGGAATTCAGCGCCCGCGTGCTGCGCGACGTGGCCATGGCCAAACACACCTCCTGGCATGCGGGAGGCTCGGCCGATCTGTTCTTTACGCCGCGCGACATCATGGATCTTGCGTCCTTCATCCGCCAGTTGCCCGCGGAAGTGCCGCTGCTGTGGGTTGGCCTGGGGAGCAATCTGTTGGTGCGCGATGGCGGGATCCGCGGCGCGGTGGTGTCCACACACGGCGCGCTGGCAGCGCTCGAGCGCCACAGCGCGACCCGCATCCGCGCCGAGGCCGGCGTGCCCTGCGCTCGCATTGCCCGGCAGTGCGTGAAATGGGGCTTGGGGCCCGCCGAATTTTTTGCCGGCATTCCCGGCACCTTGGGCGGCGCACTGGCGATGAACGCCGGCGCCTGGGGCGAGGAGACTTGGCGGCACGTGCTCGAGGTGGAAGTGCTGGACCGCCGCGGCGTGCGCCACACCCGCACCCCGGCCGACTATCGGATCGGCTATCGGCGCGTGGAGGGCCCCGGCGACGAGTGGTTCATCGGCGCGCGGCTGGAGTTCGAACGCAAGCCCGGCATCAACAGCGACGCCATTCGCGCGCTGCTCGACAAGCGCCGCGAGACGCAGCCCATCGGCGAGTGGAGCTGCGGATCGGTGTTCACCAATCCGCCCGACGATCATGCGGCGCGCTTGATCGAGAGCGCCGGCTTGAAGGGCTATCGCATCGGGGATGCCTCGGTGTCGCAAAAGCATGCCAACTTCATCATCAATCACGGCAACGCCAGCGCCGCCGACATCGAAGCGTTGATCGAGCATGTGCAGAAAACCGTCGCTGAGTCGACCGGCATTCATCTCGCCACCGAAGTGCGCATCGTCGGAGATCCGCCATGAGCCTGCTCACCGTGAATACCGGCAAGCGTCGCGCCACCAAGCCACGGGACTTCGGCAAGACCGCGGTGATGCTGGGCGGAGATTCCAGCGAGCGCGAAATTTCCCTGTTGAGCGGCAATGCGGTGCTGGCGGCGCTCAAGCGGCGCGGCGTCGACGCGCATGCATTCGATCCGAAGGATCGCCCGGTGCAGGCCCTGGCGAGCGAGGGATTCGATCGCGTGTGGGTGGCGCTGCACGGTCCGGGGGGCGAGGACGGCGCAATGCAGGGCGCGCTCGAGTGGCTGGGCGTGCCGTACACCGGCAGCGGCGTTCTCGCTGCCGCGCTGACCATGGACAAGCTCAAGACCAAGCGCGTGGTGGTCGGCGCGGGATTCAGCGCCCCGGAGTATGCCGTGCTGGGGGGGCCCGCCGATTTGGACGCCGCACTGCAGCGCATTGGCTTGCCGATGATGGTGAAGCCCGCGTCGCAGGGTTCCAGCGTCGGGATGACCAAAGTCAAAAGCGCCGGCGAATTGCCG
>Ga0210399_10004406_pt1 | contig 10946 bp, 9 predicted proteins | sample IncBWC14MmetaG_FD_150865 | JGI IMG/M metagenome (GOLD analysis project Ga0210399, IMG submission 150865) | Forest soil microbial communities from Barre Woods Harvard Forest LTER site, Petersham, Massachusetts, United States - Inc-BW-C-14-M | ecosystem: Environmental > Terrestrial > Soil >...
GCGCAGCATCACGAACGCCTTGATGTTCTCGCCCTTGATTTCGTCGGGCCGCCCGATCACCGCCGCCTCCGCCACGGCCGGGTGGCTCACCAGCGCCCCTTCCACATCCGCCGTTCCAATCCGGTGTCCCGCAACGTTCAGCACGTCGTCCGCCCGGCCCACCACCGTGAAGTAGCCGTCTTCGTCATACAGCGCCACGTCTCCCGTGGTGTAGACGTTCGGCACTTTGCCCCAGTCCTCCGCATACCGCTCCGGGTCGCGATAGCACGTCCGGAACATATGCGGAAACGGCCGCTTCAGCACCAGCAAGCCGCCCTTGTTCGGCGGCATCCGGTTCCCATGTGAATCCACCACATCCGCGACAACTCCCGGAAGCGCCTTGCCGGCCTTTGTCGGCCGGGCCGCAAAATGTGGCATCGTTCCCAGGCAAGGGCCGCCCGTCTCCGTCTGCCACCAGTTGTCCATCACAAATCCCCACTCGCCGTTCCCGCAAATCACCCGGTAAGCCCACTCCAGCGCCTCGGGATTCAGAGGTTCGCCTGCCACGGAAAAGATGCGAATGCTCTTCAAATCGTATTTCTGCGGCAGCGCGTCGCCATGCCGCATAAACATGCGCACTGCGGTCGGCGCGGTAAAGATCACGGTCGCGCGGTATTTCTCCACCGTCTCCCACATGATGGCCGGGTGCGGATAATCGATCGCGCCTTCCCGGAATAGCGTTGTCGCCCCCGCCACCAGCGGCGCGTAAGCGATGTAGGAATGCCCCACCACCCAGCCAATATCGGAAGTACAGAAAAATACGTCGTCGTCGCGAATATCCCAGAAGCGCGTCATATGGTAATACGTCCCCACCATGTACCCGCCGTGGACATGCACCACACCCTTGGGTTTTCCGGTCGTGCCGCTGGTGTACAAAATGAACAGCGGGTCCTCGGAATCCATCACCTCTGCCGGACAGTCCGGAGATTGCTTGGCGATCAGTTCGTAAAAATCAATCGAATGCGATGAGCTCAGCTCAATCACCGGTTGGATGCGCCGGTACACCACCACCCGCTGCACAATTTCTAACCCCGAAATCGCCTCTTCCACAATCGAACGCAAACTCACCCGCTTGCCGCGCCGGAATCCGATGTCCGCCGTCACCACCACTTTCGCCTGTGCATCCTCGATGCGGCTGCGCAACGCCTGCACGCTGAATCCCGCGTACACCACCGAATGCACCGCCCCAATCCGCGCGCACGCCAGCATCGACGCCACGCCCTCGATGCACAGCGGCATGTAAATCACCACGCGGTCGCTCTTTTTCACCCCCAGCGATTTCAGCCCATTTCCGATTTTTCCAACCATGTCCAGCAGTTGGCCGTAGGTAATCTGCTGCTCGCTGCCGTCTTCCTTCGTGAAGATGTACGCAACCTTGTTGCGCCGCCCGGCCTTCACCTGGCGGTCGAGGCAGTTGTACGTAATGTTGCAGCGCCCGCCGATGAACCACTCAAACGTCGGATACTTCCAGTCGAACACCTTGGTCCACGGCTCGTGCCAGTGGAGCTCTTTCGCAATCTCCGACCAAAACGCTTCCGGATCGTCCGTGGCGCGTTTGCATTCCGCGTCGAAATCCTTCAGGCGCGTTTCATGCCTCGCGTTCTTCGGAGGATGAAGTTCCTTGTCCCCGTGCAAAAGCTGGCTGATCGCCTCTTCGGTTGGTTTAGCTTGTGGTGGCATGGCTTCCCCCCGTTATGCGCTGACGGCATAGAAGAGGGCTCGAAAGGACGCGGTCATCATCCTCCCGAAATTTATTACTTGTCAATGACCTTGGGTTGGGGAATCCGGGTGCGTACCCGGGCTTATTGCTGCGTTCGGCCCGCTACGCCGCCGCAGCTCTGCATCACCGCCGCTTTCACGTCCGCGTCAAACTGCGCTCCCTGCCATCCCGTCGTCGCGCAGACCTGCCACGCTTCCAGCCCGAGCGCACCGCGAAAATCCGCGCCTTCCACCCGCGCCCCGTCAAGTTTCGTTTGCCGCAGGATCGCTCCCGGAAACGCCGCCCCGCGCAAATCCGCCCGGCTCAGGTCGGCTTCAAGGAAAATCGTTCCCTTTGCCTGCGCCCCGGTCAGATTCGCCCCGATCATTTTCGCGGCGGAAAAATCCGTCAGTTCCATCGAAGCCATGGAAAGCACTGCGTCGTCTAGTTTCACATCCCGTAAGTCGGCGTGCGACAACTCTGCCCGTAGCAAATCCGCATGCCTCAATTTCACCGCATACAGCGTGGCGTGGCCGAAATTCGCCGTCGTCAACACCGCGCCATCCAGGTTCGCATACGACAAATCCGCGTTCCGGAAATCTGCTCCCGCCAGTTGCGCACCCTGTGCGTCCGCCGAAACCAGGTTCGCCTTTGCCGCCTGCAAACGGTCCAGGTTCGCTCCGCGCAATATCGCTTCCCGCAGGTTTGCCGCGCGGAAATCCGCTTCCGACAAGCTCGATCCCTCCAGATTCGCGCGCCACATCCGCGCGCCCGCAAACTGCGAGCGGTATCCGCGCGAATAGCGCAAATTAATTTCGTTCAGCCGCGGTCCGCTTCCGGTTCCCGTCTCGCCGTCTGTCACGGGTTTCACTGCACTCGTTGAAATGCTCTCTTCCGTCACGTCGGCGTAAGGCCGGTAGCCCAGGGCCTGAAACGCCGTCGCCGCCCAACGCCGCGGGTCACCACGCCCGATTTCGGGCCGTGCATTTGCGTCCGCGGGCAGCCCGCGAATCACCCCAAGCGACATCAGGAACACGACCAGTCCAACCGCAACCGGAACTCGAAACGCGCCAGCCACATCACGCAGAAATTGCGGCGTGCTTTCATCCGTCCAGTCGCCCGGAAGCAGCACCCGCGCCACTATCCGCGGCATCGCAAATCCCGCCGCCGCCACCAGCGTCAGCAGAAAAACCTGCAGCAAAGTTCCCCGGTAATCCTGCATCACCAGGTACCGCAGCCAGAACAAAAACACCGTCGTCGGCACCGCCCAATACGCCAGCAATTTCGCCAGCCTGCTTTCCACCATCGCCAGCGGCGAACGCGGATCCCGCGTCCAGCGCAGGTGTTGCCGGATCGGCCCCATCAGATACCACGAACCGTCTTTCTCCGGCGTCTGTCCGTCGGGAAAGACTGCCGGCAGCGCGCCCATGCTCCCCCACAATCGCAACAGCAAAAACTGCAAACGCAGGTACAACACGGTCAGCAGCAGCGGCCCACCCATATAAAATCCCTGCAACGGCAAAAAGTTTGGAATACGCGCGGACACCGTTGCCGATTCATCCAGGAGCAATCGCACATCCGTCGTCAGCGCCACCATCGCGCAAGCCCCGATGCAAATCGTGATCAGCAACAAATGAAAACGCCGCGCTGCTTGCGTGAATTGCCCGATCGTCTTGCCCCCGTCATATGCTCCCACCGCCTCTGGCAAAGTCGCATCAAACAAATTCGTTCCACCCAGCCGTCCCGCCCACAGCCCCTGCGCGCCATACAGATTCGCGCCCATCATGTTGGCGCCGGAAAATTCCGCGCCCAGCAGGTTCGTTTCGCGCAGGTCCGCTTCCACCAGGTTCGCGCCGCGCAAATTTGCCATGGACAAATCCGCCCCGCGCAGATTCACCTTCGTAAGGTCCGCGCCCTGCAGATTCACCGCCGTCAAATCCGCGTCCGAAAGATTCGCGCCCGCAAAATCTCCGCGTATCCCTTCCTTGCCGTTCGATTCCACCCAAAGCCGGTGCTGGTCCAGCGCCTCGGCCACCTCCAGCAATTCCGTCTTCAGATCGCGGCCTTCTTCCCGTGGGACCACGATGATATCCGCATGGCTTTCTACCGGGAGTTCAGACAAGATTTCTGCCCGCGCCGGAGCCTGCGTCTGAGCTTCCACTTGAGACTGCACGTCCACCAGCGCCTGCACTTCTGCCGGCGCTTGCACGGCAATTTCCTCTTCTACCCCAAAAAATGCCGCCGCCACGCGTTCCGGCTCGCTCAGGATTCCCGCCGTATTTGGAGGTAATTTTGTTGCGGGGAGCGGCTCCGCTGGCGCCTTCACCTTCTCCGCGCTGGCAGATTTCTCCGCTCCATCGGCCGGCTGCGGCTCCAGGGCAGCCGCCAACTCTTGCTTGGCCGCTTCCCGGGCCTGCGCCGCGCTCTCCACCGCCACTTTCTGCAAATCCTCTTTCATCTGGATTTCCAGCAACGCAAGAATCTGCGCTTCCGTCAGGGGATCCGACGGAGCTCCGCCGATTTCGGCAAGTTCCTCGGCCGTCGCCAGCCGTTCCGTTCCTGACGGTATGTGGGCTTCGGGTAAGTTCATGTTAAGCTTCGCCAAACGTTCCTTCATAGCCTTTCTTTCTTCTCGCCGCGTCTCCGCTTCCGCAGGCGAACGAGCTCCACTCTTCCGCGGTTATACCATCATCCTCCACGCCCCCTGTGGATATCCCCTGCCCCAAAGGACAGGCGTTCCCAAATAGCAATTCTCTGCGGGGCCTTCCCCCTCTTCACTCAATCTTATTGTTAAGAAAAAACCGCAGGTGGGAACCACAACTTTTCCGTGCTTCTCTTGCTTCCTGATTACTGATATCTGATTACTGATTACCTTCCGCCGCGCGCATCTCGCAAATACGGCTCTGCGTAAATCCCTACTCCCAACGATCCACCACCACCAAAACAGTCAGCCGGGGGCTCCGCTGAGGGGCCGAGGCACCCCGGCTATTCCCGCCCGCCTCCGCAGTGAGCGAGCTAGGAACTTGTACAGAATTTCAAATTGTCGGCGCGAGCCTTTTAGTTGTCTTCGCTGCTACGAAGGAATTCGTAGCGTTCAATCGCTGCCACCACGCCGACGCTTCCTTCATCGCGCGCCTCGGTCCTCTGCACGCGGCCCAAACAGCGCACGCGCACCGGCCCGGCCAGGGTGATCTCGTTTGGCAGCGTCAGCAGGATCTCCACCGGAGACCCTTCTTTGACGTCTTTCGACAGGAAGAAATAGACTCCGCGGGAGCTTACATCGCGGGATTCCGTATTGGTTTCTCCAACGGCTGCGCCCGTGGTCCATCTCACGGTAAGCGGCAGTCGCATGGAAAAACGTTGAGTTGTGCGGCGTTCAGACCCTGTCAAGGCGAGCCTCCCTCATCGAAGGACAGAGTCTATCCGGCCTCTGCCCAGGGAACAATAGGACTCAAGGCTCAAAATAAAGCCGCCCTTTAAAAGTACGAATGTACTAGGACCCTAGCCGCGCCGTACCAGCTCGGTACAGCCTGTCGCCAAATCCCCCAAGAAGTTCTTCAAAGTAAGCCGTGTTTCCTTCGCATCCGCTTAAGGAATTTCAACTTTGGGTAGGAAGACAGTCCATCAGGACTACTTAATCGCCAAATCCAGGCCGGCGGCTTCGCTAAATGCATGGAAGTCCCGGTCGCGCGTAAGCAGCGCGACCCCGTGATCCACGCAACTTTGCGCGATAAGCGCGTCGCCCAGTCGCGCCCTGCGGCCTTTCGCCAAAACTCTTGCTCGCAGTTCTCCAGCCCTCTGCCAATAGCCGGCCTCGATTTCCATCATAGGGAGTTCTTTCAGGCTTTCCGCAACGTTCGCGGTAAGTTTCGGATCGCTCAGCAGTTCCGTAAGAACCGCCGGCACCATCAGAACCTGCCGGTCCCCTAGCGCCTTGTCGAGAAGCTGCACATCTTCGCCGCGCTCTCCCTCGAAGAAAGCGATCCACGTGCTCGTGTCTGCCGCAATCATCGGTCAGACTTCAACTCCGCCAAACTCCGGCTAAAATGCACCTTCCCGCGCAGTTGCCGCAGCCGCGCATACGCCCGCGAAGCCGCCACGAGTTGCAGCCCGGTTCGAATCGTTTGCGTAATGCCAGCGCCGCTCGCCTGCTGGGCTTTTTCCAGCAGTTCCGCAGGCACTTCCACCGTGATTTTGCGTGATGCTGCCATGTCTCGTAGTTTACCATACGCAATACCAGTATTGAATATGGTATTTTTCTCGGGGGTGCAGATAGAAAGCGCCGCCAATCAGGCTTCGCTCCCCGAGCTTTAAACTTTGAACTTCTGCTCTAGGTTTGATCAATCAACCGGTGATGAATCGCGTAGAGCGCCAACTCCAGCCGGTCCGACACGCCCAATTTGTCAAAAATATTGTGCAGGTGGTTCTTCACCGTTTGCTCGGAGATAAACAGCTTCTCCCCAATCTCCTTGTTCCGGAAGCCCTGCGCCACCAGTTGCACGATCTCTTTTTCGCGGTCGGAAAGCAGCGGCTTTTCACGCCGCGGCCCCGAATCCGAAGACTTCGCAAACGCCTTCATCACTTCCGCCGTCATCCGGTTATCCAGCCAGATTTCGCCCGCATGCACGCGGTGAATGCTCTTCACCAGCAAATCCGTGGCGGACTGTTTCAGCACCACGCCCCGCGCGCCCAGTCGCATCGCCCGTACAACGTCGCGGTCATCTTCCGCCGCGGTCAGCACGATCACCCGCGTCGGCGTCTGGTCAAAATTGACCTCTTCCAGCACCGCCAGCCCGTCCTTGTCCGGCATGCGCAAATCCAGCAGCAAAATGTCTGGCTTCAGCTTCGCCAGCAGCTTGATGCACTCCGCGCCGTTCTGGGCTTCGCCCACGATGGTGATATCTTCATCACCGTCAATCAATTTGCGGAGCCCGTCGCGAAATATCGCGTGGTCGTCCGCCATCAGTATCCGAATTTGCTGTTTGGTCTTCGCCATATCAGCCGAGCGGTACCTCAATCGTTAAGCGCGCACCATGCCCAGGGTTTGATTCTACGGTCAGCACTCCCCCGACCGTGCGCGTTCTTTCCTTGATGGAAATCGGACCCAGCCGCAGGCGGTCCAGCTCATCCCCTGTGAAGCGCCCGGCGAAGCTGAAGCCCTCGCCGTTATCGTCCACCACCAGGGTGAGTCGGCTGTCATCCTGCGACAGTTTTACCACGACATGGGAAGCCTTCGCATGCTTTTTTATGTTGTTAAGTGCTTCACGGTAAATCTGGAAAATCTCCCGGCAAACCCGGTCCGGCGCGTGCAACTCCACCGAGTCCAGCAGCAAATCCAGCGCCAGCGTGGATTCGTTCCGAAAGCGCTCCGCGAATCCCCGCATCAGGTCCACCATATCCGCGGACTGCACGCGCAGCGGCCGCAGGTCCGTCACCAGGTGCCGCAGCTCCGCGCTCTCATTCCTTACCGTCTGCTGCAGCGACGTCAGCCCGGGCTCCACCTGCTCCACGTGCGTCGAAACCTTCCGCCGCAGCACATCAATTTGAATCTCAATGCTCAACAGCGTTTGCAGAATCCCGTCGTGCAAATCGCGCGAAATGCGCGACCTCTCGGCTTCAATCGCCCTCGCCCGCAGGTGCCGCAGCATGAACACATTTTCCAGCGACGCGCTGATATGCGCCGCGATCCGTTCAAACCACTCCAGGTGTTCCGCTGTGAACGGCTCCTGGTCTGGCCTGCGATTCGTCAAAAACAGGCGTCCCGCAGCATGACCTTCCTGATCAAACGCCACAGAAATAAAATTCTTGATCCCAAACTCCTGCTGCGTCGGCCCCGGAATTCTCGGCAGGATTTTCAGCACCTGCTTGTTCCGTCGGTCCCAGCCGAATCCATCGCCGCGCCCTTCCAGAGAATTCCAGCACAACGACGCTTCCATGTCGTCCACCAGAAATCCATCCGCGCGGGTTAAGGGCAGGCTTTCCGGCACCAGCCGTTCGCCGTCCCCCGACCTCATCCGCCATACAAATATGCGCTCCAGGTCTGCGTCGCGGTACGCCAGCAGCGCTCCCTCGGTCTGGAACTCTGCGCAAAGCTCCTCCAGCAGCAGTCGCAACGATTCCGCAAGGCCCAGGTCCACGTGCATGGTGTTCGAAATTCGCGACAAAAAATCCTGTTGCGATGCAAACAGCCGGTTGCGATCCCCCAAAAACGCCAGCCCCACCGTGCCCAGAAACGCCGCCGTGAACAACGAAACCGAATACGCCAAATCCCGCGAGCCCGGCTCAGGCAACTTCCAGTGCATCTGCAGCGCGAATCCCAGCAGCAGCAACCCGAAGCACAACGAAACCGAGTAGCGCAGGCTCCACCGGTAGCCCGCCGCGAACGCCACAAAAAACATCAGGAACCACGTCGGGATTTGCTCCGGCGAAAGGTACAAAAAAATCCCCGCCGCCAGAATGTCGCACACCAGCGGCAGCCGCCAGTGATACCGCCGCAGCGCCCGCTCCAGCACCAGGATCAGGATCGCCGCCAGAACATACGCGATCAGAAACGCCAGCGGCTTTTCCACTTCCCTAGCCGGACGCAGCTCCAGCAGTCCCAATATCGCCAGCGTCGCGATCACCGGTCGCGCGTAAGCGAGCTGCAAGTCAAAATGTAGACGATCTGCCGGTTGCGGATTCATGCCCGGGAACACACCAAGTAGGCGCCGGGCTTTAGCCCGGCCGCCCATCCCCATGTAGTGGCCGGTCTTTAGACCGGCCCTTCACCCCAGTCTAACAACCAGCGGCAATCCGCCAACCCACCGTGTATCCCGCAGTTTCCACCTAGCCAAGACCTAATCAAGCAAACCCAACCCACGTAGCGGTCACCTTCAGGTGGCCCGCTCCGACTTTTGAGCGCGAAAGGAAAGCTTTCGCTTTTACGCCCTCCCCCACACCACCAAATCAATCCGTACTTCGCCCAGGTCGCCCGCTCCGAGGTCTCCTGATCGCTGTTATCTGCTCGCTGTTATCCCTTATCAGCCACTCAGCCCTCCGACACACCCCACACTTTTCCCCCACCGAAATTGCATGTTAAACTACTCCCAGTGGTGGGAGTAGCTCAGCTGGTAGAGCGTCGGTCTGTGGCACCGAATGTCGCGGGTTCAATCCCCGTCTCCCACCCCAAAAATCCTCTCAGACACGAACCATTATTCCCGGACTCAAACCTAAGGTAGGAGTGTCGACAACCAAGCCCTTGTCTAGAGCCCGCAGTACTCCTGCTCCACTTCGTAGCTTTGGAAAATGCGATCCGCGGTCAGCAGCACCATTCTTTCCGTGCGTGCTTGTGCAATCAGCATCCGGTCGAACGGATCAGCATGATGCCGTGGCAGCCGCCCCGCCTCAATGGCGTGAAGATGATCAATATCCAATGGCCTCATTCCCATTTTGCGATGGACTTCGGAGACGAAGAGTTCCGGCTCCACGTGGAGTGGAAGTCTTCCGATTGCATACTTGATAGCGATTTCCCACACCGATGCCGCCGACAGGTACAAATTCGAGCCAGCTAACGACAGAATTCGAATTGCGCGAGAATTCAGCTTCGGTCTTTCCGCAACGCTCCACAACAACACGCTGGTGTCGAGAAGGAATTTCATGCTTTCTTCCGGCGCGGCTTCACTTTGCCTTCGAACGCGTCAAGAATCTCCTCGGGGAGGGGCGCGTCAAAGTCGTCCGGAATACTGAATTTTCCCTCATAAAAACCCAGCTGCCGCTTGCCCTTTTGCGCCTCTACCGGCACCAGCCGCGCCACCGGCACTCCCCGGTTGGCGATAGTGATCTCTTCGCCAGCCGCCACTCGCCGTAGCAGGCGCGAAAACTGCGTCTTGGCTTCATGCGTATTCACGGCATTCTTCATACGGACAGTATAGACTAAGTTAGTGGACTTAGTCTAGTGGAGACTTCTCACCGGTTAAGCCTGGACTTCCCTGCTGCCGCACTTCCCGCTCTTCAGTTGACATTCCTCGGCGGACACGCCACATTCTCTTCCGGCTCTCTGCTCGTCGCGTGTGTCACCGTGCAATGCCGCAATTTCAAGGAGCTTCGATGAAGCCAAAACCATCGGCCAAATCGCCCAAAATCCTCGTTATCGATGTCGGCGGCACCAACGTCAAAATGCTCGCCACGGGCCAGAAAGAGCCTCGCCGCTTCCCTTCCGGCCCCACAATGACCCCCGCCAGCATGGTGAAACAGGTCAAGGAAGCCACCAAGGATTGGGAGTACGACCGCCTCTCCATTGGCTACCCTGGCCCCATCATCAACGAACGTCCTCTCCGCGAACCCCATAATCTCGGCAAGGGCTGGATGGCTTTCAATTTTTCCAAAGCCTTCGGCCTCCCGGTGAAAATCATCAATGACGCCTCCATGCAAGCCCTCGGCAGCTACGAAGGCGGCCACATGCTCTTCCTCGGTCTCGGCACCGGCCTCGGCTCCGCCATGATCGTCGACGGCTTTCTCCAGCCGATGGAACTCGCACATCTGCTCTACAAAAAAGGGAAAACCTACGAAGACTATCTCGGCCTTCGCGGTCTCGAACGCCTCGGCAAGAAAAAGTGGCGCCGCCACGTCGCCAAAGTCGTGGAGCGTCTCAAGGAAGCGCTCGCCGCCGATTACGTCGTCCTCGGCGGCGGCAACAGCAAAAAGCTCGACACGCTGCCCGCCGGCGCCCGCCTCGGCAAGAATGAAAACGCCTTCCTCGGCGGCTTCCGTCTCTGGAAAGAGTAGCTCTCACCTCTCACGCAGCTTCATCTGCTCCAATGCGCAAAACCCAAAAGCGATTTGTCAGTTTTTTTCCTTCCCTGAACCGTCCCTACGTTACAATTTTTATCTTATGCCCCGCATCATCTGCCGCGGCTTGTTGATTGACATGGACGGCGTCCTGGTCGATTCCACTCCAGCAGTCGCCCGCGTCTGGGCTCGTTGGGCCGCGCGCTACAACATGGATCCCGTCTATGTCACGGCATTCGCCCACGGCCGCACCAGCCACGCCTCGATCAAGGAGCTTCTTCCCGATGCGAGCCTCGAAGTCCATAACGAGGAAGACCTCTGGATGCTTCACGCCGAAATCGAAGACATCGCCGACGTCATCGCCCTCCCCGGCGCACGCGAACTCCTCGCCGCCGTGCCTTCCTCCCAGCGCGTTGTCGTCACCTCCGCCGCCCACAATCTA
>Ga0210399_10004408_pt1 | contig 10945 bp, 7 predicted proteins | sample IncBWC14MmetaG_FD_150865 | JGI IMG/M metagenome (GOLD analysis project Ga0210399, IMG submission 150865) | Forest soil microbial communities from Barre Woods Harvard Forest LTER site, Petersham, Massachusetts, United States - Inc-BW-C-14-M | ecosystem: Environmental > Terrestrial > Soil >...
AGAACGTGTTGATACGTCTTCGCCGCCTCTTCCGAGCGCTGAGTCTTCCGGAAAAGATTGGCTTGGTTTAGCAGCAGATTTACGTTGCCTGGTTGCAACTGAAGAGCTTCTTGCAGGTCTTTGTCAGCTTCGGCATAGTCACCGGAATCAACGGCGCTTGCCGCTTTGAGTCGAAGGAATTCTGGACGCTCTGGACCGCCGACATCAAGTTTTTCCAATGCGGCGCGAGCGGCCTCTGCTTCAATGGCTGATCGGTCGACATTCCCTGCATCTCGATATAGCTGCGCCAAATCGAGTTGTAAGGCGATTGGATACAGCACGCCCTCGGGCACCGAGGGTGGAATCGACCGTAATGCGATCTCGTATTCCTGAATCGCCGCTTTGTCGTCGTGACGGACGTGATTGATCGTGCCGCGAATGGCGTGCATCCGATATTGATTGGGATCGGCTGATTCCACTCGCTTCAACAATGTTTCAGCCCGATCAAAACGCTTTGCGTTGACCAGTGCTTGCGCTGCACTTAATTGCAGGTCGATTTGGCCGGGCGCTCTGTTGGCTGCGCGCTGAAACGTGTCCGCAGCTTCGTTTTTCTTTCCCGCCAACTCGTACGTGTACGCCAATTCTGAGAGGTACTGCGCGGATTCGGAAGGAACGGACTTCAAGGTTGCGATTGCTTCCTCAAATTGTCCCGATTCCCGATAGTACGCCGCGACTGACCGCGCAACGTCAGGATCTCGTGGCGCCGTCTTGCGGGCCCGCTCTAACTGTTGTTTCGAACGCGTTTTGTCTCCGGTCCGCTCATAAGCTCGGGCCATCAACAATTCATTGCGGGCCGACGGATGAATCCCTTCGGCCCGTTCCAGGTAGGTCAGGGCTAATTTGGGGTCGGACGTAAGAGCCAGTTCACCCGCCAATCGCAAATCCGCGTCGTTCTTCGGATTCGCAGTGATGACCGCTTTGAGCGCCTCTTGCGCTTCCTGGTTCCGGCCCATCTTTGCGTACGTTTGAGCCAGGCCCGACAACCCTTCGATGGAAGAGGGCCGCTCTTGCAGTCCTCGCTTGTAGGCATCCACAGAATTGGAGTAAGCGCCAGCCATTCGCGCGGCGTAGGCATAGAGGAACCATAAATCTGGATTTTGGGGAGCGGATTGAGCCGCGCGCGATGCGTAGGACATGGCGGATCGATAATCGCTGCGATCCAGCGCCTCCCGCGCCGCCCTTGCTTCGCGAGCCACCTCAATGCTGGTACCCCAGCCCATGCCGGCATCGGGTGATTGAGTCCGTCGCGAAGTCTTCTGATTCTGCTTGCTCTCCTTCTTCGAAGGAGCGGTGTTTTCTTGGGACCCTACCTCAAAAGTTTGTGCTCCCAAGCTGACACACCCGCCCAGAACAACTGTTATCGCGGCGCACACCAACTTTTTCGGGCTTTTCTTAAATCCAGACAAAGCTCGTTCGCTGCTCCTGTAAACCACGTAAGTCCAGCGCCAATCTGATGCCGGGACGTAGCCTCTCGGTTGGACCGTGTACTCCCAACAGTTTCCCAAGGCAGGTCCTCATCTACAGCGCGACGTGTACTTTTCATCCAACCGATAAAGCGCTTGCCTGAATCAAACGGTCGATTCAGAGGAACTTCTTGAGGAGTCACCGGCATTGACTTCAGGTAGCAGCTATCTTCGTCAACCCATACCGCTCGCATTGATTGTTCTTGTGGCGGTGGTCATCCACGGCCCGTTGCTGTTGATGGAGCTTCCTGCTTCGACCTCCTACGACGCGAATCTGCACATGTTCTTCGCATCGCACTACGCGGAGCACTGGTTTAATCCGTGGAATGAAAAATGGTTCGCCGGCTTCTCGCAAACGACTTACCCGCCTCTGACTCATCAGTGGATTGCCCTCCTCTCCCACCTTGTTGGCCTCACGGAAGCTTTTATGTTTGTGCAGTTGGTCGCGGTGATTCTGATCGCGGTGGGAACATGGAGATTTGCGCGCCTGTGGGTGGATGAACGAGCGGCGAGTCTGGCGGCTCTTCTTTCGGTTTTCGTTGGCACAGTATCGTTTCTGGTGTATTCGGCCGGACAATTGCCAACGACACTGTCTGCGCCGTTGTATTTACTAGCCCTTCCCTACTTTTATGAATGGTCGCGTTTGGGCTCTGGAAGAGCTCTCTTAAAGGGAGTTATTTTCGCGCTAGCCGCGGCATCTGCACATCACGTGACGCTGCTGTTTGGTTCGGTTCTGTTCGCGGCGCCTGTGTTGTGGCTCGCATGGACAGACGCGCGGGCGGAGGAACGGAGTGGCACGGCCGTCGTGGCTCGAGCGGCGGTATTTGTGGTGCTTACGGCCATCGGCGTCGGTATCGTTCTGCTCCCGTATTGGATCGCCATCATTCGCCACCCGATTGAGCAGATGCCGATCCCGCACGCCAGCCGCGCCAACTATCTCGTCAACTGGATCTACGGCGTGAACTATTTCGTCATTCCGTATGGAGCAATGATCCTGGCACTGCCCTTCATGATCTTCCGTGCGTCCTCGGTTCCCCGGTTGCGTGTCCTCCTCCTCGCATTTTGGGTGACTTTCATTCTGGCGCTCGGCGGGACCACTCCGATTCCAAAGCTGATCTTTGGCCGAGCCTTCGAGATTCTGACCTTCGAACGCTTCACGTTGTGGGCTACTTTACTGGCTCTGCCAATTCTTGGATTGCTGGCTGAGGATCTGCTGGATCGTTTTCGCAAGGCAGGTGCATTCGCGCTTGCGGTCGCTTCCGTCCTGACGTTGTCTCTTGCACTGGGTTGGCTGACGTGGAGTCCATTCCGCACCACGAGTTCTCTGAATGTGGACGCCGTGGTCAACTTCCTGAATCGCGACGGACACGATCAATATCGTTACCTTACATTGGGTTTCGGGAACGCTTTGTCCAAGGTCTCTACGTATGCGAACGCGAACAGCGTCGACGGAGAATACAATTCCGCCCGCTTGTTGCCCGAAATGACACGTTACGGCTCGGCTCAGCTGACGAGCGCAAAGTTTTTCGGCGCTGCAGGCATGGACTCGTTGCGCGAGATGTTGCTGCATGCCAATCGTTATGGCTTGAAATTTATCTTCGTCCACGACCCTTACTACAATCCGTTGCTTGTCTTCTCCGGATGGCGGCAAGTTGAGACCTATGATTCGGGTGCAATTACAGCTTGGGTCAAAGACGATGTTCCGCCCGCACACAGAATTGTCTCCGATACGGTGCCAGCGCCTTGGGAAGGATTGTTGTGGGGTATCTTGCCTATCGGCAGCAGCGTCCTCGCGATTTTGTTCGCCCTCTTGCTCCCCGAGACGGCGCGAATGCGCGGACAAATCGTCGCCCTCCCCTCGTATGCGAATGAACAGCTCTATGCCGACGAGGTGCACTCATGAAGTACAGCCTGGCTTTGATTCTGATCATTGCTACAGTCATTCTTGTGGCCGCAGGCTGGGTGCAAGCAGGCGGAATGAAGATTCGCGCTGAGCGTTCAGCTGCTACCCCGGAAGAGGCCGTCCGCACTCTCCTTACCGACATCCAGGCACACAACTGGGATCATGCTTATGCGATGCTCGCCCCCAGCAACGACACTCAACAAGCTGACTTCGTTCGTGAAGTCGCGGGCTCTGACGGCAGCTTGCGCACCTACTCCTCCCTTCACAGCTTCGAGATCTGGCCGGTGCATGTCGAATCAGGTCACGCCACCATGCGCGTGAGAATGAACTGGTCCAGTGCTGTTGGCTCGCTCGATGACGTACGCGATCTTGCCCTCACTCAGGACGGAAACTCGTGGAAGGTCGTTTGGCCGAAGCCGAACATCGCAAACGTCCCGCTGCAGGTTCTTCCCGTGAATTATCTTCGTTGGGATGTGATCGGACGACGATCGGACGATTGGGGGTCGGGAACGGTCGACGCACCGCAGGTCCGCATCATTTCGATGAACGCGGTCGAGCGACCCGACGGAATACTGATCCTCGGCGAGGTCGAAAACGAAGATACCGTTCCGGCGTATCTAAGCGTAAGCGCTACCCTGCTCAAGCCGGATGGCTCATCTTTGGCGCAGCAGGACAGTTTCGATGCTATTGCACATAGCCTCTTGCCGAAGCAGGTGTCGCCTTATCGCATCGACTTCCCCGGCTATCGTCTGCGGGACGTGAAGAGCATCCGCATGGATGCGCGTGCGCTGCTCGTCCCGGCCAGCGCCGATCCAGTCGTCGCAGTCGAGAATCAGAACATTGCGAAAGACGCGCTCGGGCGATCCATCTTGACGGGTTCGATCGTGAACCAGAGCGGCCAGGTCGTAAACATCGCGCAGGTCCTCGGCGCGTTTTACGACAACAATGGCAAGGTGGTGTGGGTCGCTGACGGCTATGTCGACCAGGCCCTGATGCCGCAGGCGCCGGTTCCGTTCGCACTCGATATTCCGCCGGATGTCGCATCCCGGGTTCACAGTTACCACGTAGTCGTAAATCACTACAGCGCCCCGAGTGCCTAACCCATGTGGAGAACTGTCACATGTTTTGCTTTGCTCCTCGTTTCTGCCCTGTGGGCTTTCGCGCAAGAAGGGGCATTGCACGCGCCCAAGACGGTCACGGCGGGTAATTCCTTCCCCATTTTGACAGCCGGACAAGGCTCAGCGACTTTTTATTTGCTTGGGGTTGGCCATGTTACAAAACGCACGATTCAGCTCGGTCAAGAAGTCATTGTTCCTGCCAGCGACATCACGATATCGGGGACCTATCAGGCGATTGCGTGCAGTTCGTCCTGCAGCAGTGCAACCTTTCAGGTTCTGCCCGCGGCTCCGGCGCGGTTGAGTTTTCTTCTCCACCCCTCGCGCGTCCCCGTGTCGAATGGCGATGCCATCAACGCGACGACTCTGGTCTTCGATCGCTATCGCAACACAGTCTTGAGTCCCGCCAAGGCCGAATTCCACATCACGCTACCTGATGGCCCGACGATGACGCGCATCGCGCAAACCACGCGCGGAATCATCTGGTTCCAAATGGGCTCCACCTCTAAGCAGGGGCGACTCCAGATAGTGGCGTCCATCGCAGAGGTTTCTGAGCCTCGCGTGATTCAGCAGGTCGCATCCGACGCCTGCCACCTTCGCATGAACGCGGCTTCCGCCGGACGGTACGTGAAATTAGAGACCGATCCTATTCGCGATTGCGCGGGAAATCCTCTTCCTGATGGCACCATCGTTTCGTTCACCAAAATCGACAACGCAGGGCGAAGCACAGTGGATACTCCGATCAAGAAAGACAAGGCCTCCGCACAATTCGAAGTGTCCGGCAACGCCCGCATATCGGTGGCGTGCGGCGTCGCACTCGGCAACGAGCTTTCGGTGGGAGGAAGGCCTTGAAGACCGTACTGCTTTGGGTGGGTCTTTTCACCAGCGCGTTTCTTCTTCTTGGACGGTTGCAAAGCGGACCGCTGCAAGTTAGCGCGGCCACGCTCCCCAAGGTCGTTCTTCACGCCGAATCGGTTACTCCTCGCGCAATCGAGCAGCGTACCGGAGAGATGGTGACTCACGACTACGCACAGGCCTGGCAGGACTTCGCTAGTTGTGTAGATGCTAATCGAACAGACCTCTTGAGCGAGTTGTTTACCGGCGAAGCCAAAGTCCGTCTAATGCATTTGATCGCAGATCAGCGTAAAGCTGGGATACGAACGCATTATGAAGACCACGGTCACGAGGTGAAAGCTGTTTTTTATTCGGCCGACGGCGGAGAAATGCAGTTGGAAGATACTGCTCAGCTCGAAATGCAAGTCTTTGATGGACAGAAGATGATCTACTCCGCCAGTTCACCTCGTAAATATCTGGTGCTCATGACCCCCGGCGCTGACCGCTGGTATGTGCGCTCTCTGGAATCGGTTGGCAACGATGCTTTCTGACTCCCCGCCCCAAACCAACCCTGGAACGCGCAGATTTCATCGTAAGGGCTCGAGATGAGACTGTACCAAGGGATATTTCTGTGTTCTGTGCTCTGGGCCAGTTCGGTGCCGCGTTCCTGCGACCACCGAGCACACGACAAAAGTCTGCAAGAACTCGCCCACAACGATAAGAGCCCTAAGGTTATCGCAGCTTTTCAGCCCTGGTTCGGGGATCCCGACCATATTCAAATCGATTACACCAGCAATGATCCCTCTGTGATCCAGCGCCAGATCCGCCAGGCCAAAAACCTGGGTATCTATGCCTTCGCGGTTGATTGGTACGGGGCCCGCCATCCTTTCCTTGATCGCAGTTACGCCGTCATGCAGCAGATTGCGAGTCAGGAGCATTTTCACGTCGCGCTCATGTACGACGAAACTGAAGAAAACAACGGTCATGCGACAGAAGATGCGCTCGAAGCGATGGACACTGCATACAAGCGCTACATCGGTCCCGGAGCACCCGGGCGCGATGCGTATTTGCTCTATCAGGGAAAACCGGTCATTTTCATTTTCCCGAAGCGAGGAAATACCGATTGGAACCAGGTACGCCAAATGGTCAGTCGCTGGGAGGTACCCCCCATCCTGATATATAAAGATGAACCTCCACCGCAGCACGCTGGGGCGTTCGACGGCCAATATGCCTGGGTCCACCCGGGATCGAAGGGCTGGGCCAGTGACGGGAAAGAGTGGGGCGAGGAGTATCTCCAAGCCTTCTACAAGAAGATGCAGACCAAGCATCCCGACCAGATGGCAGTTGGCACCATCTGGCCGGGATTCGATGACACTCGCGCATCCTGGAGTTTGAACCGTCACATCGATACGCGGTGCGGGAAGACACTGGAAGATACGTTGCGGGTGTTCGAGGAAAACGACGATCCTTCTCACCCGATGCCATTTCTTCTGATTGCTACGTGGAATGATTACGAGGAAGGAACGGCAATCGAGAATGGCTTGGCGCGCTGTAGTAATCCGTCCGCCCCGAATTCATAGCGTCAAGGACCACCCATGCTGACTGACCCTTCCACTGAACGAACCTTTCTCGCACTAGGGACACTCCTGCTGGCGCCCCCGAGTCGCGGCCAGCCTGAGGGAAGCTGGTTTGCGCGCGAGTTGGAATATATTTGCAACCTCGATCCAGAGCAGTTCCGCGGATTGCTCCAGAGGGCGAAAATTCAAAGAGTCTTACTTCGCACGCTCGAAGTTCTGCAAGCCAATCTCCCCGTGACTCCGCAGGAGAACCCAATCGCCGCCGTCATCGAATCTGCGCTTGCCGCGGAGCAAGAACGACTTAAACGTGCGCTCTCGTCACTCAATGAAATCGTAAGCAGCTTCGAGCGCCACGGCCATTTCATCACCATCATGAAGACGCTGGATCATTGGCCGGATACGGGCAGCGACCTCGATCTCCTCGTAGCCGCCCAAGATTACGAAGTGTGCCAAATCTTCCAAAAGGACTTTCAGGCTGCCCAGCAGCCGCAAAGCTGGGGGGACAGACTGGCTCACAAGTTCAACTTTCATATTCCAGGTTTGGGAGAGCTCGTCGAAGTTCATGTGAACTGTCTGGGCCAAACAGGCGAACACACCGCGCTGGCTGCGGGAGTGCTGTCTCGCCGCACCAAAATCACATATGACAAATATTCACTGCCAGTGCCTGTTCCCGAGGACAGAATCGCTATCGCCACTCTGCAGCGTATGTACCGGCACTACTACATTCGTCTCACGGATATTGTGAACATTTTTGGTCTTATGACGCGCCGATGCCTGGATTACCATCGGCTGCAAAACATCGCGGAAAGCGCATCGGTCTGGGAGGGGGTCGCGACGCTTTTGTCGGTAGTGCAGCAGTATGGCGTCCAGTACGGAGGAAGCCCCGTTCCTTTGCCACAGAGCGTGCTGGGCTCTGCGCAGTTCTCCGCAAAGGAGACTTATCTTGGACAAAGCTTTGTGCGCGTTCCCATTCTGCCGCAAGCAGCGAATCTCTTCCTGAGGCAGTTCGCCGGCAATGGAATGAAGCACAACATCAGAGCGATGATGCGACTCAGTCTGTTGCCAATGCTCGCAACCGCCGCCTTCGTCAGTTTTCGTCTGACGGGAAACGACAAAGGCGTGTGGTAGGAACTGGGTGCGGACGTAGACATCAAGAATCTATCGGCTCACCGCACTCTAATAGCCGGAACAACTCTCCGCCGGTGGAACTTTTCGGGTCAGAATTACAACTTTTTTCCTACGGAACACACCCTACGAGTTTGTTTCCCGGTTTACTACTGTGTGTACTCGATCCTACCGTTGCAACAGTCCTCTTAATCTATCTCCACGCGCCTGAATGTGTAGGTGCAGATCGTGAGGTCCCTAAATGGAGCAATTGAAGGTGCGTACCGGCTATCCCAGGCCGATTCCAGTCGGCACGTTTCAAGCTCCGCCCCGACTTGCCGCCACACGCGTCATCGGCGCGCCAAATACAACAATATTTCGAGCAGCGGTTCCCGGAGGCTCGTGGGGCTACGCCGATTCCCGTAAGCGAAGCACGTGGGCATCGATCATTCTCCACATCGTGGGAGGGATTGGAATCCTTGTGTTGTCGCTCACCGCGCGAAACGTAGTCCAATCCAAACCTGACTTAGAACACGTCACCCTGATTGCTCCATCCCAAGATGTCTACATGCTTCCTCCCGCGAAGCAGGAAGCTGGTGGCGGTGGCGGCGGTGGCGAACGAGCCAAGATCGAAGCGCCACAGGGTCGACTGCCGAAGGTTACGATGGAGCCACAAATCACTCCGCCGGCAATCGTGGTTCGAAATGAGCATCCCAAGCTGGCCGTGGAACCGACCGTGGTTGCTCCTCCAACCGTTCAGGTAGCTTCGAAAATGCCGAACCTCGGTGATCCGGCAGCTCCCGCCCTGCCCACCGCTGCCTTTACAAACGGAACCGGTTCGGGAGGCGGCATCGGCTCAGGGTCAGGCGGTGGTGTCGGCAAGGGTTCAGGTCCTGGAATTGGCGAAGGTCGCGGAGGTGGAATCGGCGGCGGTGTCTTTCGCGTGGGTGGCGGTGTTTTAGCGCCGAAGCCACTTTCAACTCCCGATCCGCAGTACACGGATCAAGCACGCAGAGCGAAATTCGAAGGTACTTGCGTTTTGGCAATGATTGTGGGACCTGATGGCAAACCCCACGACATTCGCGTGCAACGCGGCATCGGTATGGGTCTCGATCAGAAGGCTATTGAAGCGGTGCAACAATGGCGATTTGATCCGGCCACGAAGGACGGACGGCCCGTGGCCGTACAAATCAGCGTCGAAGTAAGCTTCAAACTTTACTGAGGCGCGGTTTCATTCCTTGCCGGGGCGAAATTGGCCTTTAAATCCGCGGTATTCTTTCAATTGAACAAGATCGGCGCGAGCGCATACTTGAGCGCTCGCGCTCCTCTACTCAGATAAGCTCTCGCACCTTGTTCGAAACGGCTGTCAATGCGATCTTCGCTCGATTCGGTTCGCCGCGCGCCAACGATTCGGCGAACTTCAAGGCCTGTTCAGCTGTTACCTTCCCCGGCATCGGTGGTTCGAAGGGATCCACCAACGTCTGCAATACTGCCGGACCAGGCGTATTCATGAACTCCTGAACGGCGCGTGCACAATCCGAGGGATCCTCAACGGTATAACCACTGCCTCCACAGGCTCGGGCGACTTCGGCGAAGTCGATGGGCTGCAACTCCACTCCATATTCCGGGTTTCCCAAGAAAACCATCTGCTCCCATTTGATCTGCCCCAAGCTGTCGTTGCGCAGTACCACCACTTTGATGGGAAGGCGATACTTCACCGCGGTTGCAAAATCCGCCATCAACATCGAGAAGTCTCCGTCCCCTACGAAATGCGACGCATTGACGATCCGGAAAGGCAAACTGCGCTGCCAAGGCATAGGGCAGGCCATTTGCCATGGTCGCTAAATTACCGGACACCGTATGTACCTGCCCTCTTCTCACGGGGATATGCCGCGCCCACCAGGTCGTGACCGTGCCGCTATCGCAACTGATGATGGCATCATCGTTCAATCTCTTGCCAAGTTCGCTCGCGATGACCTGCGGCTTCATAGGAACCGACGGATTGCTCGCCTGGCTCTCAAGAAGCTCGTTCCACTTCTCCATACCCTCGTGCGCCTTGTCTACAAACTGTGATCCCTTCTGCTTGAGGCGGCCTACTAATTCTGCGAGGACCTGCCGGCTGTCTCCGATCAAGCCCACATCCGCTGGATATCGCAGTCCCACCCGTTGAGGATCAATTTCGATCTGCACGCAACGGGCTTGGCCCGGTCTCGGCAAGTATTCAATGTACGGGAACGAAGTGCCGACCATCAGCAGCGTGTCGCAGTCCTCCATGACCTCCTGAGATGGTCGGGTTCCGAGCAATCCGATGCTGCCCGTAGTGTATTTCGAATCGTCTGGGACGACGGCTTTGCCGAGAAGTGCCTTCACGATTGGCGCTCCAAGCTGGGCTGCTACTTGTTCCACTTCGATGGACGCACCCAAAGCGCCTCGGCCGGCAAGAAGGGCAACCTTTTTCCCGGAGTTCAGCACGTCCGCTGCCCTTTCCAGATCGACAGCATTAGGTGACTCCCCGGAGAAACCCTGCACCTTTGACGTGTGGTGAGGTACATTTCGCTTCGAGCGTTTGCGCTCCTTCACGTCTTGCTCTTGAAAATCCACGGGAATCGTGAGGTGCGCTGCGCCGCGATAGGCCAGCGCCGTGCGACAGGCTAAATCCACCAAGTTTTCGACATGGCCCGCGCCCATGACTCTTTCGTTGAAGACGGCTACATCCATGTAGAGCTTGTCGAGTGCGACATCCTGCTGTGTGAATGTTCCGATCAGGTCATGAAATTGCAGACCGGTGATGGCCAGCACCGGTTGCTCATCAAGTTTCGCGTCGTAAAGTCCGTTCAGCAGGTGAATACCACCCGGCCCGGACGTAGCCAGGCAGACTCCCAACTTTCCGGTTACTTTTGCGTAGCCGCA
>Ga0210399_10004413_pt1 | contig 10938 bp, 8 predicted proteins | sample IncBWC14MmetaG_FD_150865 | JGI IMG/M metagenome (GOLD analysis project Ga0210399, IMG submission 150865) | Forest soil microbial communities from Barre Woods Harvard Forest LTER site, Petersham, Massachusetts, United States - Inc-BW-C-14-M | ecosystem: Environmental > Terrestrial > Soil >...
CGACGATTCGACCGACGAGACAATGGACGTGGCGCGAAACCTGGTCGAACGCTATGCCGCGCTGGGCCACCCCATCACCTACCATCACCGCACGAACCGCGAAGGCTTCAAAGCCGGCGCGCTGGCTGCAGGCATGAATATCGCCAAGGGAGAGTTCATCGCCATCTTCGACGCCGACTTTATGCCTCCAGGAGACTTTCTGTTGCGCACCATTCATCACTTCACCGATCCGAAAATCGGTATGGTGCAGACGCGGTGGACGCACATCAACCGGAATTACTCTTTTCTCACGCAGGTGGAAGCTATTCTTCTGGATGGTCACTTCGTGCTCGAGCACTCCGGACGCGCCCGCAGCGGTGTGTTCTTTAACTTCAACGGCACGGCCGGCGTGTGGCGGCAGAAAGCCATCGAGGAAGCCGGAGGCTGGCAGCACGATACTTTAACCGAGGACACCGATCTCTCTTATCGCGCGCAGCTTAAAGGATGGAAGTTTATTTATTTGCAGGACGTGGAGTGTCCCGCCGAATTGCCGGTGGAGATGACTGCATTCAAAACCCAGCAAGCTCGATGGGCCAAGGGACTAGTTCAGACGGGAAAAAAGATTCTTCCGCGGGTGTTGCGCAGCAACGCGCCGTGGCGCACCAAGGTCGAAGCCTGGTATCACCTGACAGCCAATTTGAGCTATCCGCTGATGGTCGTGCTTTCAGTGTTGCTATTACCGGCCATGGTGATTCGCTTCTACCAGGGCTGGTTTCAGATGGTGTATATCGATCTGCCATTGTTTCTGGCTTCCACGTTTTCCATCTCAAGTTTTTATCTGGTTTCGCAACGCGAACTGTTTCCAAAGACCTGGCCGCGAGCATTGATATACCTGCCATTTCTCATGGCGTTGGGGATTGGATTGACAGTCACTAACACCAAAGCCGTGATCGAAGCACTGATCGGAAAGGAGAGTGCGTTCGCGCGTACCCCTAAGTATCGCGTTGAGTCGAAGCTGGACAAAGTTGGCGCGAAACGATACCGCAAACGGCTGGGATGGGTGCCTTGGGTTGAGTTGTTAATCGGGGCTTATTTCGCGCTGACGGTCTATTACGCGATAGAAAATGAAAATTACATCACCGTGCCATTTCTTGTGCTGTTCGTGGTGGGATATTGGTACACCGGCCTGATGTCTCTGTTGCAAGGCCGATTTGCCGGCGTCTCGTTGAGCTCGGAAACCCATACCAAACCGTTTCCGGTTGGAGTTTAGCTCTACCGGGGTGATTTTCTCGGAATTGTTTCGTCTCCCGCTTGTAACTTTTCTTAGCGGCAGCCATCGGATGAGACAGTCGGGAATGAATTCGGATTCCCGATGAGGGAGCAACTGCGATGAAGGCATCCATACTCTCGTTAGTACTGACGCTAGGTCTGGTTCCGTCCGCGTTCGCGGGCGAGAATTTGCGACTGAATCCCAAACTCGACTACACCAGCGACAGTCAGGACGGACCCTTGATCACCGGCGAGCGTATGGACGACGGGGTTTCTGATGGGAAGCCCGCCTACATCCTCCTCTATGGAGAGGGTTGCTACAATTCTAAGCGGCAGGCGCGCCGTACCGTCAGTCTGTATGAGAAATACAAGGGCCGCGTTCAATTCGTAATTGTGGACCTCGATCATCCCCTCTCGGATGCCCAGCAAGGACTACAAACCAAGTATTACCGTGGCTATATTCCCCACGTGGTTGTGCTCAATGCTGCAGGCACAGCGCTGTATAACGCATCGGGTGAAAGGGATGAAACGGCAATCTCGGGCCTTCTCGATAAGGCATTGCGCTAGCCATTACCTTTCCTTCGCTGGGTCCCTCAGTTACAATTCCGCAGTTGCTGTCGGCTTGTGACGCTCATGGATTTAACTGCGGCAGGTTCTGAGGAGGATCCCATGCCCCTCTCACGAAGGCTATGCTCTCTGCTTTGTCTCGCGGCTTTAGTTCTGCCGCTCATCAACTGCGGTTCCGCACATGATTCCGACGAACATTACATCTTCGTGGCAGCCAATGTGCAAGTTCCTTACTGGCAGGCGGCAGCAGCAGGCTTCTCCAAGGCCGCGGAGCAAATGAAGGTGCAATCCATTTTCGTAGGCCCGAATACCTACGATCCGAAGGCCGAACGCGAGGCTCTGCAAGAGGCGGTGCAGAAAAAACCTAGTGGCATTTTGCTGGCGGTGACCGATCCCGCTTTGTTGAAGGACGATATCGACAAGGCCATTGCGGCTGGAATTCCGGTGATCACACTGGATTCAGACGCGCCCGGCAGCAAGCGGCTGTTCTTCATCGGGACCAATAATTACCAGGCGGGTCTTACCGGTGGGCAGCGTCTGGCACAGGAACTAAAAGGTAAAGGCAATGTCGTAGCCTTCACCATGCCCGAGCAGCGCAACATGCAGGACCGGCTCCGCGGTTACCGCGACGCGCTGGAGCGCCAGTCAGGAATAAGGGTTACTCGCGTAGTGGATATCCAAGGCGATCCGCGCATTGCTTTCGACACTACGACACAGATCGTGGGCAAGGAAAGAGACAAAGTGGATGCGTTTGTTTGCCTGGAAGCGCAATCTGGAAAAGAAGTTGCCGGCGTGCTGAACAGTTACCACGTCACCGGCAAAGTGGTCATGGCGATGGACACAGATCCTGAAACGTTGGACTGGATCCAAAAAGGAATGATCGCCGGTACCATTGCACAAAAGCCGTACACGATGGCGTTCGTTGGGTTACAGATGCTGGACGGACTGCACCACAACAAGCCGCCTTCTCTTGATACGGATTGGTCAAAAGACAGCTTTGCCCCAATCCCGGCCTTTGTGGACACTGGATCTGCGCTGATCGATAAGAGCAATGTCGCGTCCTTTATTGAGGCGAAGGAGTCTTTGACTGGCGCACACAAGTGATCTAGGTGCTCCAAACTGGAGAACTGAGGAGAAGGCGTTCGGAATGAGAAAACTGCTGCTCTTTTTTTGTTTTTTAAACCTCATTGTTGGTGCTTCTCTTTCCGCCGCAGCCCTTGATCGCCAGCCCAACGCCGACTATCGCGCTCGTCGCGAAGCACTCGCCAAGAAAGCATCTGGAGTAGTTGTCCTGTTTGCGCCGCTTGAAGCGGCCGATGAAGTCCACGGATTTCGCCAGGAGGACAGCTTCTTCTATCTGTCGGGCCTGACCGAGCCCGGTGCGGCGCTGCTCATTGTTTCGTCCGCGGAGGCCAAAGCGGAGTCCCCGGCCCGCTCCTACGCAGAAATTTTATTTCTTCCACCTCGGAATCTGACGCAGGAAAAATGGACTGGCCCCAAACTTGGCCCGGAGAATCCCGATGCCACGAAGATTGCCGGTTTCGATCGGGTAGAACAGATAGGCAAGCTGCCAGACGAAGTTACGCGATTCATTTCCGGCGCTTTTCCGTCGATTTATACCGACGTGCCGGCTGAGGGAGAGTCGGCGAGCACGATAGCCTTGGCCTTTGTGAAACGGACCAACGCAATGCTTTCGTATCAGGACGTGAAGCCGATGCTGTCGTCGCTTCGCACCTCCAAAGATCCGGAGGAGGTGGGGCTGATCCGCAAAGCGGTGGAGGCGTCTGTAGCGGCTCACTTCGCCGCTTTCAAAGCGGTAAGGCCGAACGTAAACGAGCGCGAGATTTCGGCCCTCATGCAGTACGCGTGGGGCAGGCGTGGGTGTGAGCGTCCGGCTTATGCCCCGATCGTGGGCTCTGGCATTAATTCCACCATACTTCATTACTCTGACGACAATGCGACCATGAAGTCCGGGGACGTGGTTGTGATCGACGCTGCAGGAGAATATTCCATGTACGCGGCTGACATCACGCGCACGCTGCCTGTCAGCGGCCATTTCAGTGCGCGGCAGCGCGAGATTTACGACATTGTCCTGGGCGCGCAGCAGGCGGCGGTGGCGGCGTTTCAGTCGGGCAAGTCGAGTATCTCGCGGAACGGCGCCAATTCGCTCTATCAGGTTGCCTATGATTACATCAATACACACGGCAGGGACCTGCATGGACAGCAGCTGGGGCAGTACTTCATTCACGGCCTGGGCCACTACCTTGGTCTAAATGTGCATGATCCGGGTGATTACAATGTTCCGCTCGGGCCAGGGATGGTTTTCACTATCGAGCCCGGCATTTATATCCCCGAGGAGAGCCTCGGCGTTCGCATCGAAGACGACTTTTACGTGGATAAAAATGGCAAGCTGATCAATCTTAGTGGTGAGCTGCCGGCTGCGGCCGAGGAGGTGGAGAAGGCGATGGTAGGGAAGTAGGACGGGGCTGCGCGAAGTTCACAAATTTACCACTTCAGTACCAATTGGGAATGCCCGCAGGCGTTGGGAATAGCTTCCGGCTAGCGACCATCCGGGAGTTACGGGTTGGGTACGTTAGGAACCGGTCCAATTCTCCCGGCTCACGAGCTCTGATTACGCTCAGCCAGAAACATCCGGTGGGCGATGCATCGTTCGTCGAGCCTTTTACCATGCTGTATCGTCGATCGGAACAGGCGCGAGAGAATACATAAATCCCTATGGTTTTCCGCATTCATCGGGCGGAGCAGCACAGATCGACCGTTCCCGGAATTGAGCTGATGACGCTCGTCTCAAATGATCACTTCCCACGCCATTCCCATGACCAGTTCGGCATTGGAGTCATGGCCTTCGGTGCTCAGCGCTCATGGAGCGGGGTGGGGCTCGTTAGCGCCTCGGCCGGCGACGTGATCATGGCGAATCCTGGCGAGATGCACGACGGAGTGCCTTTGGATAGCAACGCGCGTCGGTGGCGGATGATCTATATCGACCCAGTCCTCTTGGCCCGTGAAGTAGAAGAGGAGACCGTGGGCCCGGTCGAGATCGTGCATCCCGTCGCCCGCGACCCGCTTTTGGCCGGGCTGTTTGCCCGGCTGTTTGCTGGCCTCACAGCCCCACAGTCAGATCGCCTTGCTAGCGAGGAGAACTTGCTTCGCTCCCTGATGCAGATCCTGCGGCGTCATGGGTTGGCACGACTCTCGTGCAGTGGTCCCTCGCCCTACGTTGCGAAGGCGATCGAGCGCCTGGACTCTGCTCCGGAGACATCCGTGTCTCTGGCCGAGTTGGCCGCACTGTCGGGCGTGAGCCGGTTCCAACTCTTGCGCGGCTTCGCACGCGAAGTAGGAACAACGCCGCATGCCTACCTTGTGCAACGGCGCGTGCGTCTAGCCCGGCAACTCCTGGCCAACGGTCAAACACCCGTCCAAGCAGCCTTACAGTCCGGCTTCGCCGACCAGAGCCATATGACCCGCGTCTTCGTCCGCCAACTCGGCATAACGCCGAGCCGCTATCGAGCAGCCACTGCCTGATCCGGGCGGATCATGTGCAATTTCGTTCAAGACGCGGCCAGTCCATCGTGCGATTTTTAGAGGAGCAGGAGCCTTCGTTGACTGAAGACAACCTCGTTCAACTCGTCCGTACGCTGATCGAGATGCCAAGCGAGGAGGCCGAGTACTCATGATCCGCCGCTGTGACGATCATCACTTCGAACTGATTTGTGCCATCATCAACGATGGCGCGCTCGCTTATAAAGGGATCATCCCCAAGGATTGCTGGACAGAACCTTACATGTCCAGCGAGGAACTGCGGTTTGAAATCGATGAGGGGGTTGTGTTCTGGGGCTTCGAAGAGACGGGAACGCTGCTAGGCGTGATGGGCCTTCAACAGGTTCGGGACGTGACTCTCATTCGGCACGCCTACGTTCGCACCCGCAGCCAGAAGCGGGGGATCGGTACGCGCTTGCTCTCCCATTTGCGTGAACTGGCGACGGGGCCGATCTTGATCGGCACCTGGGCCGCTGCGGCCTGGGCGATTCGCTTTTACGAAAAATGTGGATTTCAAATGGTCTGCACCCACGAGAAGGACCGGCTTCTCCGAGAGTATTGGACCGTACCCGAACGCCAGATTGCAACGTCCGTGGTTCTGGCAGATCCGAGGTGGGGGGAACTCAACCACAATATCCTCGGCAAAATCTGATGGATGCTAGGCGCGATGAATGTTCCGGGCAGAGCGCTTGGGGTTCGGCTTTTGAAAGCAACTACGAGCCAAGTCTCTGGCGATTCTTAAACAGACGCTCACAACAACTACTTCAGAGTACCCCGCCGAGGCGCTTACGGTAGCTTGGATACCTTCTAGGTCTTGGCCCCTTACGAAATGTACTCGCGGATGTACTCATCTTGACTCTGTGCCAGTTCGTGAATGTCGCCGTCGAAGATCACTTTCCCGTCGCGCAACACGAGAAAACTCATGGGCACGTCGCAGTATTGGCCTTTGGGGAATACCCGCATCTGATTTGTTTGTTGATCGAATTGATGAGTTGCCATGGTGAAAGCGTCCTGCAAGCGATGGGTCACCAACAGTGAGCTGGTCTTATGGACATCCCGCTGTTTCACGATCAGTTCGATGATGGTATTGGAAGTGACGGGATCGAGGCCGCCGGTGGGGGAGTCGTAGAGCAATAACTCGGGCTCTGCGATCGTTGCCCGGGCGATAGCGACCCGACGCCGCATGCCTCCTGAGAGTTCCGAAGGGAACAGGTCGATAGTCTGTTCAAGCTCCACGAAGCGCAATGCTTCGCGCACGCGGCGTTCGATTTCCTCATCGGAGCAATCCTGTTCCTCAAGCAGGCGGAAGGCAACGTTTTCGCGGACAGTGAGCGAGTCGAAGAGGGCACTTTCCTGGAAGACCATTCCAATCTTTCCCCGCAACTGGAAAAGATCTTCCTCGCGCATCCGGGTTATGTCGCTACCCAGAACCGTAATGCGCCCGGAGTCCGACTTCAGCAGTCCCAGGGCTAACTTGAGGAGAACGCTCTTGCCCGCACCGGCCACACCGAATAGCGCTTTTGTCTCTCCGAAAGGGAGCCGGAAAGAAACTCCGCGCAATACTTCGTTCTCTCCGAAGGACAGGTGGACCTCATCGAACACGATGGCGAACCCAGAGTGGTCCTGCGTGGTCGCAAGACGGGTGTCGAGAGGCAAGGCCGGCGCGGACATTGGATTAGCTGTACGACAGCAGATTCATTGGCGTTGAGTCAGAAAAAATGCTCTCGGGATCATTATGCACACTGTGCGGCGGTTGCATTGTGGACTCGGTTCAACATCAAGATGTTCCAAGAACCAACATCAGAAATCGGGTGACGAACACGTCAACGGCAATAATCAAGATCATCGCTGCAACCACGGATTCAGGTCGCCCGCCCAACCCCTTGCGTGCCACCTTTTGTCGACAAGCCGTAGTAGCAGCCGACTGTGGCAATAATAAAGCCGAAAATAACGGGTTTCACCAGACCGATGAAGACATCGGCGAAAACCAGGGACTGCCATGCGGTATTCCAATACTCGTGGGCGTCCAACCCCAGCAGCACACTGGAGACGAAGTCTCCACCGATCAAGCCCATCAGGTCTCCGAGAATTGTCAGGAAGAAGAGCATGAACATGGTGGAGACCACTCTGGGGGTGACCAGTTTCTTCATGGGGTCGGTGCCCAAGGCGCGCATGGCATCAATCTGTTCGGTCACGATCATTGAGCCAAGTTCGCTCGCGATACCGGAGGCATTGCGCCCGGCCACGACAAGTCCGGCCAGCAGCGGGCCCAGTTCGCGTACAACGCCGATCGCAACCAATTCTCCGATGAGAGTCTGCGCACCGAAACGTCCCAAGGTCGTCGCACTATTCAGCGCCAACGCAACTCCAATAAAGAAGCAGGAGGATAAAACGATTGACAACGAGCCAAAGCCGATGAAGTCGGCTTGTTGGATCATGTCGGCGGTGTAGATAGGGCGTTTGAAGAGATTGGCAAGAGCTCGCGCGGAAAGGAACGTATATTCCTGAACAGATTCGATCTTGCTCTTGGCGAACTCCGCGGGCGAAATAAGTTCCATGCGATTCGGCACGCCGGCGGTTTCGCGTCGAGGTCGCCGGGCTTATCGGAACTATAGCAGAGAATGCCCGCGGTTCTCAGCTGTCGGGGATTCAGTTATCAGCTATCAGCTTTCAGCTCTGCCCTTGGAGCTTCGCCTGGAAATCGTTTCGAACTTCGTGGCAGTGGCTAAGAAGTCATGAGACGCGAGGGCGGAGGAATTTCTTCCAAGGAAGGCGTCAGCTTAGAGAGATGGACTAGTGACGCCCGATGGGGACGGGATCCGATTACCCGCGGCCTTTCTTGCGGATCTCAATATTCAAGCGGCGGATCTTCTGGTTCAGGGTGGAGAGCGGCACGTGGAAACGTTCTGCGGCTTCTGTCTGGTTCCAATTGCATTTTTCCAGCATGTCCGAGATGATTCGCCGCTCGCAGTCCTCCACAATTTCAAACAGCGATGCATCGGGATGGGAGTCGTTCATGGCGACCGAAGAACTGCGCCCCATCATCGAATCAGGAAGGAGATCAAGGGCGATCTCGTCGCCCGACGAAAGCACGACGGCACGCTCGATAACGTTCTCCAGTTCGCGCACGTTGCCGGGCCAGGAATAACCCAACAGCGGGCGCAGCGCTTCGGGAGTAATGCGGAGTAGTGGCCGCTCATTTTCCTCGGCATACTTCTTCAGGAAATGCGCCACCAGCAGCGGAATGTCCTCTTTGCGCTGCCGCAGAGGAGGAAGCTCGATGCTGATTACGTTCAGCCGATAAAATAGATCTTCGCGGAAGCGTCCTTCGCGAACCAGTTGGCGGAGATCGACATTGGTGGCGGCAATGATGCGGACATCCACCTGAATTTCCTGAATGCCGCCTAAATGCATGAACTTGCGGTCTTGCAGAACCCGCAGAATCTTAGCCTGCGTCTCCATTCCCATGGTTGCGATTTCATCCAGGAAGAGCGTTCCCTTATCTGCAACCTCAAAGAGACCCTTCTTCGACGCGATCGCACTGGTAAAAGCACCCTTGACATGTCCGAACAGCGTGGACTCAAGCAAATCTGTCGGCATGGACCCGGTATTTACCGGAACGAACGGCCGGTCACGCCGCGGAGAATTCAAGTGCACGGCCTTGGCGATGACTTCCTTACCAGTTCCGCTCTCGCCTTGCAGCAACACCGTAGAGCGACTGGTTGCCACCTGCGCGACCAGGTCGAAAATCTTCAGCATGGGCTCGCTCTTGCCCACGATGTTTTCAAAGTTGTAGCGCTGTTTCAGGGCCCGCTTGAGCTGAACGTTTTCTTCTTCGGCCCGGCGCCAGCCAACAGCGGCACGCACATCGGCCAGCAACTTTTCGTTGTCCCAAGGTTTTTGCACGAAGTTGGCGGCCCCGGATTGCATCGCGCGCACGGCATTTTCCACCGTTCCGTAGGCAGTGATCATGATGACGGGCAGCCGCTCGTCGTGCGCATGGATCTCAGAGAGAATATCCATACCATCGCGGCCCGGGAGCGCTAAATCGAGAAGGACGAGATCGTATGGATGTTCCCCGATGCGCAGCAGCCCTTCCTCGCCGCTGACCGCTGTTTCCACATCGAATCCTTCCATTTCGAGCAGGGTCTGCAACGACTCGCGAATCTCGGTCTCATCATCAATAATGAGCACCGATCCTGAAGAGGACGGGTTTGTCTTCAGCGGACGCGAGATAACGGCTACTTCAGACATGGACCGCCTTCCTGCTCAGGGGGAAATCAAGGGTGAATGTTGTTCCTTCGCCGGGGTGGCTCTCGACGCGTATTTTGCCGGAGTGCTCCTGGATGATGCCGTAGGTTACCGAGAGTCCGAGTCCAGTGCCGCGATTCTGCCCTTCCCGCGGCGAACTCTTGGTTGTAAAAAATGGGTCGTAAATACGTTGGACGTGTTCCGGGGCAATTCCCGAACCGGTATCTGAAACTCGGACACTGACGGCGTCGCCGTTTAGGGTGGCGACGTACAACGTTCCGCCGCCGGGCATCGCATCCTTGGCGTTAAGAAACAAGTTTAGAAATACCTGTTGCAATCTTCCCGGATTTCCCTGGACGGGGGGAAGCGACGGAGACAGCTCGTCCTTTACGCGGACCTTAGCCGTCTTGAACTGATGCTCGAGCAGCGCCAGAGTCTCGGTTATGACTTTGTTGACATCTACGTCGCTGAACTCGCTTCCGCTGGTGCGGGAAAAGTTCAGCAGGTTATTTACGATCTCTGACGCACGGAAAGTTTGGCGCGTGATCTTATCCAGCAGGCCGGACTTTTGCGGATCACCCTGCAGTTGCTTGGCGAGCATTTGGGTGTAAGAAGAAATCACCGCCAGCGGCGTGTTTACTTCATGGGCGACTCCTGCCGCCAATAAACCGATGGACGAGAGTTTGTCAGCCTGGAAAAGCTGTGCCTCAAGTTCCATCCGTTCGGTGATGTCGTCCATGATCACGAGCCGGCCCACGACCTCAAACGTGCGCGTGACCAAGGGGGCAATGGCCGCGTTCACAATGCGATTTTCGCCTGCTGGCGTGCGTAAACGGAACTTGTAAAGATTGTGAATGCCGGCGTTTTGCCGAACACGGTAAAACTCTTCCACAAACTCGGCCGGGAAGACAGTATTGAGCGGCTGGGTGAGAGCTTGCCAGCGAGGTAGCGCATACATCACTTCCATCTGCGCGTTCCAGCTCTCGATGCGGTCCTCCATGTCGAGCGCCATGACGCCTACGTTGATGGATTCGACGATATTCTCGTTGAAATCCTTGAGGCGCTCGTACTGAGCGACTTTCTGCTGCAGAGAGGCATAGAGCTGTGCGTTCTGGATCGCAATGCCAAGGTATCCACCGAGCGTCTCCAGGAGTTCGACGTCTTCGCTGGAGAGGAAATCCCCCTGCGCGGTTTTTCCCAAGCCCAGAACGGCAATCGTTTTTTGCTGCACGCGACACGGAATGTAGTAGTTAAGATCCAGCCGAGCGATGGCTTCCTGCGCGCCCGGAGTTTCGCGCGGCACCTGATGCGTGT
>Ga0210399_10004414_pt1 | contig 10937 bp, 6 predicted proteins | sample IncBWC14MmetaG_FD_150865 | JGI IMG/M metagenome (GOLD analysis project Ga0210399, IMG submission 150865) | Forest soil microbial communities from Barre Woods Harvard Forest LTER site, Petersham, Massachusetts, United States - Inc-BW-C-14-M | ecosystem: Environmental > Terrestrial > Soil >...
CCGGATGTGAAAGCGCTCGGGACCGTACAGGAAAACCTGCCAGGCAGTGACCATCACCGTCCAGCTCGCCAGCGCCGCGCCCAGCGTCACGAACACCATGGCCACCGGCGTGACATCGAAGACGCCGAGGAGCAAGTTCGGCGCGAACCACAGCGCAACGAACGGGCAAGCCAGCAGCGCCAGAAAGGTCATGATCTGGACGCGCAGGAGATAAAAGTAAGGAAGCGCGTCCCACGCGGACGCGCCTTGGTTTTGCACCGAACCTACGGTCGTGTTGGTCGCCGCGTCATTCACCAGTTGCCTCAATCGGCAAACGATGTAACACGAGAGTACCGACCTGTGCAACTCAGTTTTTGGTTACTCGACCGCAACTCGAAGTAACTCACGCGGCGCGCGGCTTCTTCAGAATTGCCGCGGCGGCCAGGCCCATCAGGATCAGCGTAATCAGGCCGGCGACCATCCAATGCAATGCCAATGTGTGCGGCAGGTTATAGACAACATAGTCGTTGAGCGTTGACGGCACGACGGTGAACAGCGTCATCAAGATCCCGTAGCGGATTCCTTGACCGACCCAGGGCTTTTCTTCCTTTCCTTTCGCATACACCCATACGAAAAGAATGGAATACAGTGCGTCACTCACCCAAATGCCCCAGAGCTTGTGGCGCATCGCGTCTTCCGGACGGAACGAAAACCCCGCGTCGCGCATTTCGCGATACGTCGGTTCCAGCAACACGCTATGCACCAGAAACCCAGCCGCGAACAGAATTACGAATGCCGCCACCATGGCCCCGATCACCTTCTTCGTATCCATTGTTTCCTCCCGCACACCTTCCATTGCTCAGACTGACGTGGGAAAGACCAGAACACCAGGAACCCCTCACCAAGTAGACGCAGCCTAGCACCGCGCCACCCACGCCGCAAAGTCCTCCTCTCTTTTCCGTTCTTCGAATTTTGTGTGAATGGGGGCTCTGTCCAAGCGTGGTAGCGCCCGCTTTCCGAAGCGGGCTCCGCGCATCCTGCCTTAGGTCTGAAAGCCGAAACCCGACTTGTTCATGTTCATTTCACTTCCGCGTCACGCTCTGCTAACTCGACGCGGCTACACCCTTAACCGAAGAGGTTTGAAACTACTGCCTCAAGACGTTCGAATCATCTGCTTTTGAAAAAGGGGGAAGAATGAGTAAGAGTTACAGAATCGGTTTGTTTGCGGGTGCGTTCGTGCTCTTGGTTACGCCCGCTTTGCGTCTGTCTGCGGACCCTGGCCCAGGCCATGACGGTGAAAGCAACCGGGGTCGCGATATTCGCCACGTATTGCTAATCAGCATTGATGGAATGCACGCGGTCGACTTTGAAAACTGCGCAGCGTCCAACACTTGCCCGACCTTGGCCGCCCTTGGCCATACCGGCGTAACTTACACGCGTACTACCACTTCTAGGCCATCCGATTCGTTCCCCGGGCTGATGTCGCTGGTGACCGGTGGCAGCCCCAAGACCGTTGGCGCGTTCTACGACGTCGCCTACGATCGCGTCTTGGCCCCGCCTAAGACGACCACCGGCAACGGTCTGGCGGGTGGAACCTGCACCCAGGGAACTATCAACGGAACGCAAACCGAATACGAAGAAGGCGTCGAGATCGACCAGACCAAGGTCAACGGCGGCGGTCCCTACTCTCCTATCGACGGCGGCGTTCTATCCATTGATCCCAACAAGCTGATTCGCGATCCTTTCAATGGCTGCAACCCCGTTTATCCTTGGAACTTCGTTCGCACCAACACCATTTACGGCGTGATCCATGCCGCGGGCCTCTTCACCGCTTGGTCCGACAAGCACCCCGTCTACGCCGTCGTTTCCGGACCGACCGGAACGTCCAGCCCCAGCAACGTCGACGACTACTACGCCCCGGAAGTGAATTCCAATCAGACCAACACCCTGCCAGTAACCACCGCCGGCAACAACTTCAACTGCTTGACGCTTGTGCCAAACGGGGGCGACTGGACGACCGACTTTCAAGCCATCCAGTGCTATGACCAGTTGAAAGTCAACGCGGTAGTGAACTGGATCAAGGGCCGGAATCATCTTGGCACCGCCAGCGCTCCCGTCCCGGCAATCTTGGGTATGAACTTCCAAGCGGTTAGCGTCGGGCAGAAGCTGATTGAGGGCGGAGCCAAAGGTGGTTACACAGATGCAGCCGGCACGCCTACAGCCAGCATGGCCAGCGAAATTGCTTTCGTGGACGCCGCCATCGGACAGATGGTGACCGCGCTCAAGCATCAACATCTCCTTGATTCGACCGCCATCATCATTACCGCCAAGCATGGCCAGTCGCCGATCGATACCAATCGCTTCTTTCCCATCCCGGGGCACTCGGGAACCAACGGCATGCCCCCCTCAGCGGTCCTCGCAGCCTTGCTCCCGGCGTCCGCCACCAGCGGCCTCGGGCTGGCCGAGGATGACATCTCCCAGCTGTGGCTAACCAATGCGAGCGATACCCTCACCGCAGTGGGCCTCCTGGAAACCAATGCGCAAGCGATAGGACTCGGCCAAATCTTTTACGGTGCCTCGCTCACAACCCTGTTCAACGCGCCCGGCGTGCCGAACGTTCCCGGCCCCTGCTGCCGTCTGCGTGAGGGCGGCGATCCGCGCTCGCCCGACATCATCGTGGCGCCCAACGTCGGCGTCGTCTACACCGGGAGCCTCAAAAAGCAATCCGAGCATGGAGGCTTCGCTCACGATGATACCAACGTGATGCTGTTGGTATCCAACCCCGGCATCCGGGCCCACACCAATACCAGCTTTGTGGAAACCAGTCAGGTGGCTCCGACCATCCTGCAGTTCCTCGGCCTGGATCCCTCGGCCCTCGACGCCGTCAGAATCGAAGGGACGCCGGTGCTTCCCAACTTGTTTGATTCCGACCACGACTAAAGGCCTGCCGCCTTCGACGCGGCGCCGATTCTCAATCCAGAGGAGCGCGGCATCACTGCCGCGCTCTTCTTTTGAAGGGCTCGCTGTGTTGGCCATTTCAACGGTAACTTGCATGCGGGGTGTTGGTGCCAGCGCCTATCACGCAGGTTCGCTTCTGATTCGCCCCGCCCCCTTGGACATCGCGCCCACTCCGGCGTAGTATCTTGCTCTCTCCCTTTAGTTCTATTTCAGAGGTATGCGATGAAACGATTAATTCCGATTCCCAGTGGATGTGTCGACCAACTGAAAGAAGTTAAAGAAACAGGCATCGGCTATCAGATAGTTTCAGTGCAACTCAGGGACGGTAGATCATTCGATCAGGTCGTCACGAGTGAAGGCTGCGTTATAGAGGTCCGGGGGTACGAAGAAATTCCTTTTGCGCCTGAAGACGTGGCATCGGTAATGGTCAATCACAAGCGTTGGAATTTCAGAGAAGGATCGGACGCACGCGCTAAAAGCAGGGCTGCAACTGCCTGACAGTTCCGTCGTACGACCAGCAACCCCTCGGCTTCACTGCCGTCGTCGCCAAAACGCGGTCCCCTTCGGTTTGCGAATCGTCTCTAGCGTCCACTGAAACAGGGCGTAAAGCATGAACCCGCCACTGAATAAACCAACCGTCACTAATCCAACGACAGCCATCGCACGATCCCGGAGGCGCAGCCTTTAGGCTGGACGCAGAGAAACATCCCTGAACATCAAAAAACACATAGCAGCAATCATGGCAATCACGCCGATCAATCCCCAAAACAAAAGTCTGCTTCCCCGACGCCGCCAGGAAAAACGCGCAAGAACGGGAAGGGAGATAATCTCAAAAAAAATGAGTAGTGTGGTCGGAGGCTTCTGTTGCCCCGCATGCTGGCGGGAAAACCCTGATGTAATGGATTCGTTCGCCATTACGGTCGCCACTAAATTGATGCGCCGCAGCAGCCTACCGATACACGCTTTTTTGCGAATACCTGCCCCGGTTATGATGGTGCATAAAAATAAACTCGCTATGGCACCAGCGGACGCGGCGGGTGGACAACCCTTCGAGAGGCCAACCTCGGTGACGGACCCTTTGATCTTTGCAAGGGTCCGAGTAGAGCTAACTTCAAGAAGTAAGTCATTAGCACGCACCGATGTCGAGTGGGGATCATTCCACCACAATTTCGTTGAATTCCACAGGGATCGCAATCCTTGTATCCAACTGCTTTTTCTGGCATCAAACTGAGTTCATATAGCGCCACAAGGAGGGACAACTATGAATTCCAAGCAAGTGGTTCTCATCACCGGCTCCAGCACCGGCTTCGGCAGGCTGTTCGCCGATACTCTGGCTCGCAAAGGGCACACCGTTTTCGCGACGATGCGTGACCCTGGAGGGCGCAATGCCAAGAATGCCTCCGAAATCCGTGCACTGGCGGAAAAGGATTCACTACCAATACACGTCCTTGAACTGGATGTGACCGACGACGCCTCTGTCGAGCGGGCTGTCAGTGCCGCCGTCGCCAAGGCGGGTCGCATCGACGTCGCCATCAACAACGCCGGTTACTACCTCACTGGGCTGGAGGAAGCGGTCACCACCGAACAGGCGCGGCGTCTGATGGACACGAATTTTCTTGGCCCGGTGCGCGTAAATCGCGCCGTGCTCCCCCATATGCGGCGCCAACGCAGCGGCGTGCTCATGCACATCAGCAGCGGCGCCGGCCGCGTGATTCTACCTGCCGCGGGTTTCTATTGCGCCAGCAAATTTGCACTGGAGGCGCTGGCCGAGGCGTACAGCTACGAACTTGCCGCGCAAGGAATTGAATCCGTGATTGTCGAGCCCGGCGCGTATGAGACTCCTGTTTTCGGCAATACAGTGACGGCTGCCGATCAGGCACGCACCGATACGTATGGCGCTGTCAAGGAGATCCCTGCGAAGCTCAACGCGGCACTATCCTCCACGGCCGGCAATGCTCAGGAAGTCGCGGACGCGGTGCTGCGGATTATCGAGACCCCCGCGGGCGAGAAGCAGTTGAGATATTTCGTCAGCCCTCAGAACTTCGGCGTCGAGGAGATCAACGCCCTCGCAAAGCAAGTGCAAGCCAAGGTGCTGGAAGCCTTTGGCCTCGCTGCCGACACCAAATTCCGCAAAGGTAAAGCAGCCGGCTCCGTTTAGATCTCCCGCGCAGGAACCGCGAATTCCTCTCTTCAGTTCGTCGCCGTTCGCTGCTCCTAATAGCCGTTCGACCCCGAAAATCGACCGTTCGCTGACTTTTACTTTACTTCTCAAGAACGCTCGCGCTACCCTTTCCCATGGTCGCGCTGGTCCCGGCGCAAATCTCGAAGCTTCGTCCCCGGCTACGCACCCCGCCGCCCATTACTCTGTACTCACGACTCACTGCCCCTCTTTTTTCCCGTCTTCGAACGCTCAACTCCTTTGCTTCCTATTATATCCCTGCAACCCCAGCAGTTTCATGCGATTACGCACTCTTTTGCGCAACGGCGTGCCGCTATCCATCCTATTTTCAATGGCTTCCGCACTCTTTCTGTCGCCACGGGGGTGTACCCCCTAAGTGTTCCTCAACGACAGGCCTTCAGGCCTCCAAACGCGCGAACTCTTTTGTTTGCATTGGCTTGGAGCCTCTTTGGTCTCTCTTTGCTGCCTTTTTCTACCCTCGCTTCCTTTGTTTTCAATCGTTTGCAGCCTCTTTTCCGAAAACACCCGGGTGGGGGTACCTCGTCCGCCCCTCTGCGTTGCCTCTGCGCCCTGAGCGTCTCTGCGTTATCATCTCTCCTCGATCTCCGTACCAGGAGCATTCATGCTGGTTCGCAACTTTATCTTTTGGCTGTCCACCAAGCGCAGCGTTACCAATTCCATCGCGCGCCGCGGCATGAAGCTCGGCTTCGCGCGCCGCTTCGTCGCCGGGGAAACCCTGGCCGAAGCCCTCACTGCCAGCCGCGAGCTCTGCCAGCAGGGCCGCAACGTGAGCCTCAACCACCTCGGCGAAAACGTCACCACCGAAGCGGCCGCCCGCGAAGTCTGCGCCAGCTACATCGAGATGATCGAAGAGATGCACGCCAAGAATCTCGCCGGCAACATCTCCATCAAACTCACCCAGCTCGGCCTCGACCTCAGCAGGGAACTTTGCACGGCACTCGCCGGCTCCATTGCCCGCCGTGCTCGCGACCTCGGCCGCACCGTCGAAATGGATATGGAAGGCAGCGCCTACACCGACTCCACCCTGGACATTTTCGAGTCCGTGCAGCGCGAGTCTGGCAACACTGGCCTCGCCATCCAGGCGTATCTCCACCGCACGGAAAAAGATTTGCAGCGCCTCGCGCCGCTGAAACCAAAAATCCGACTGGTCAAGGGCGCCTATCGCGAGTCCAAGAAAATCGCCCTGCAAGGAAAATCCGCGCTCGACGCCAACTTCAAGCGCCTGACCACTCTGTTGCTGGAAGGCGCGGCGCAAGGGATTTTCTTGCCGGCCATCGCCTCGCACGATCCGTTCATGGTCGCGCACGCGCAAGCGGAAATCGCTCGCCTAAAGCTCCGCAAAGACCGCTACGAGTTTCAAATGATTTATGGAATTCGCCGCGATTTGCAGCAAGAAGTGCACGCCGCCGGCCACACCTTGCAGGTCTACGTGCCCTTCGGCACCGACTGGTGCCCCTACTTCATGCGCCGCCTCTCGGAACGCCCAGCCAATTGCTGGTTCGTCCTGCGCAGCTTGCTCGCCGAGTCCGGCCAGCCCCGCGCCCGCACCGCCTGAATTTTCAAAGTATGCAGAACGCGTTCACTACAGTTGCGCAGGGCGGAGTCCGCGGAGCCCCGCGGCTTTTTCTAAGTCGCAGCGGTTCAATCCGTGATGTCGAAGTCCACCGATCGATTCGGCGCTTGATTGTGTGCGCTGTCCGCCGCCTGCACCACCAGTCGATAACTCCCAGGGGCCAAACCCTTCACGTTTACCACCAAGCCGCCCGGTATCACCGGATTGCCCTTCTGAATAAAGTCATCCGCCGGCGCCAGCCCGCTGAAGAACACATCCTTGTTACTCGCGCGTTCATAAATGTGGTACGCGAAGCCCACGCGCGGCGGCGTAGCCGACACCAGTCCCGGCTCGTAGATCTCCGTGTACAGGATCACATTGTCGGTGCGCTTAAATCGGTTGCTCGCCGAAGGCACAATCTGCATCCCCTTCAACACCAGCGGCGTGCGATCCTCCAGCAGCACCGAATCCAGCCCGGACGGAATGTTCGTGATCCGTACCGGGGAATTCGTCAGCGCCACGCCGCCCAGGCTGAAATGCTGCCCGTCGTAAGCATCGATCTGCAGCGGCGATTCAAATTTTCCAAACGTGTCGCCCCCTCCGCTCAGCACCACGGTCAACCGGTAGGTACCCGGGGCCGCGTCGAACTGGTTCTGGTAGCGATAGGGAATCTTGGTGAATTCTTTCCACTCATCCTTTTCCAAATCCAGATTCACCGTATCGCTGAAGCGCGCGCCTACCGAGCCATCCGGTTTATAGGCAATGCCCAGAATATTCACGTCGGCATGATATTTGCCTTTTTCTTTGTTGAACTTCAGCGATTCCGAGGGAATCTCCATCGCCAGGTTCACGCGCGCCACGTTCGGCGCGGTGTAGAAATACGGCGCCTCCAGCGCGCCGTGGATGGTGCCCACATTCGCTCCCACCGCGCGCAGCTCCAGCTCTTTCTCCAGCGGCTTGCCGTCCAGCGGATTGACCGTTCGCGCATTGCAGTACCCGCTGCGCGAACGCACATTCATTCCGCCGCCGTGATTCAATTTCACTTTCAGCGTGTGGCAACTGCCTTCCGGAGTCTCCGGCGGCACGTAGCCCAAAATATAAAACTCGCTCTGCTCGCGTCCGATTTTCTGGAGCCCGCCGAGCAAATCGTTGGTGTTGAAAATAGAAAATCCGCCGGTCCCCTCCGCCAGCGCCGCAAGTATCTGCTGGTTCGTGGTCGCGGAAGTCGGAAACTGCGGCACAATCGTGCGCGACTGGTTGTACGGATTGTTCAACGGATTCCCGTACGGGTTGTTGTTGTAACCTCCGGTACCGGTTCGCGTTCCCCCGCCGGCCGTGCCTCCGGTTCCACCTTTGCCGCCGGCGCCACCCGTGGTGCCTCCGGTTCCACCTTTGCCGCCGGCACCACCCGTGCCTCCGGTTCCTCCCGTGCCGCCCGTCCCGCCGGTTCCACCCCTGCCGCCTGTTCCGCCAGTGCCGCCGGTGCCCCCCGTCCCTCCAGTTCCGCCGCGACCTCCGCCGCCTGCGCCTCCGCCGGCACCGCCTGTGCCACCGCCACCGCCGCCCGGGCGCTGCGGTTCACCGAGCGAGTAAGAAGTCAGCACCAATCGGGCGTGCGAAGTAGACGCTGCACGTTGCGCCACAGCGCGCCCCTGGCTGTTCGTTTCGTTTCGCGCACTCCCGGCCGGCGGCGCTCCGGAAACCAGGCCGCGCACATCTAGCGAATAAATCGCGACGTTGGCCTTGTTGCACGCGTCGATGGTGGCGGTCAGTTCCGATTCGTTCTCCGGCGTCAAGGCGAATCCCGCCGAAAAAAGCACCAGCATTTTTCGCCCCGGCACGGAGCGCAAATTTTTCGCCAGGCTGCGCACCGCCAGCAGCATCGTACGCGCGCCAAAATCCGCCTCCGCATTGCTCAGCGAAGAGAGTCCCATGGAAGCCACGGTCACCGGCGTAGAGGTTGTCGCATCCGCAGAGTTCGAATCCACGCTCGAATATTTCACGCCCTTGACCGCCGCGGTCAGCGCGTCGGCATTGGCCGTAAAATTCTGCACGATCTGCAGTTTGCCTCCGAAATCCACCACCGCCATCATGCGGTCCGGGCCGGAGTTGGCCTGCACAAACTTTTCCGCCGCGCCGCGCGCCTGGATCTGGTCCGGAGCGGCCATGGACGAATTATCGAAAAACAAAATCAAGTAATGCCTTTGCCCTTTCGCTTGCACGGAAATATCCGAGCCCGAAGAAAAACTAGCGACCGGCTGCTCCTTGTTGTCCTCATAAATCTTGAAATCCTTGTCGGTGAGGTCGCGAATGTAATTTCCTTTTTTGTCGGTCACCACCGCGTCCACCAGGACCAGCCGCGATTCCTTTCTGATCACCACCGGCGAGGTTTGGGGCTCGGCCGGCGCCGGGGGAGCGGGTGCGGCTTGCGCCTGCGGCGGCGCCTGCGCTGCCAAGCGCCGGGCGCCACCGAAAAAACCGAGTAACGCCGCGCTGCATCCCAGCCATGCAATTTTGGTCATGCGATGTGTTTTCATGTGTGCCCCCAAACTCAAAAGCTAATAAGGAATGCTTACGGCCCCGTTGCGCGCGGCCATCTGCGCGCCTTCCGCGTCGCGGACCACCATGCGCACCAGGTACGTTCCGGGTTTGATATCGAAGCTCGATTTCAGGGTGAACCCGGAGCGGCTCAGCCGTTCTAATGTCTTGTCCAATAATTTCATTTCGACAATCTTCTGGCCGCCGGTGACAAAATTTCCGTTTTCGTCAAAAATCGCGGTGGACACCGTCAGATCATCGTTATTGCGCCCGTCTGCTTTGCGAAAACGAATCCCCTTGACATCCACGCGGGTCAAAACCGCCAGGCGCGCCTGCGATTCATCCTTCCTGAAGAATTGCGTTTGCAACGCCACCGGCAAATCGTTTATTTCGTCCTGCGAGAAGAGAGCTTCCTGAATCTCTTCCTTGGCGGCCTCCGCGGGATCCTTGATGGTGCGCGGGGCGTAGTATCCGTGCCGCGCCTGTACGTTGAATCTTTGCTTGCCCGCCAGCGATACTTTCAGGGTGTGATACGCCCCGTTGATCTTCAGGTTTTGGGGAGAAAATCCCAGCAGGTAGGACATGGCCGGCGCTGCCGCGGCCTCGCGCAATCCTTCCTCGATGTCGTTGCGATTATGAAAAAAGGTCCCGCCCGTGCCGTCCGCAAATTGCGCGAGAATGTCCGCTTGCGCCGACTGTGACTGGAGCCGGTACGAGCTCTTGATCCCGGCCGTCTGTATCGAACCCTGCGAAGGATCGCTGATGTCCCCCATGTCGGGCGTGAAGAGGCCGCGGGCGTCGATGGTATTGATCACGATGTTGGAGCGATTCGCGCGGTCGATCAGGGACGAGGAGTCCGAGGTAAGCAGGGAGGTAATGACAAAACCCGGCGAGACAAACACAAGCACGCGCTGCCCCGGCATTCCCGCGAGCCTTCTGATGACGTCTTCGAGATGCCGGTACACATTCTCGGTCTGCGAGTCGCCGTTGGACAGTACGCGCAGGCTGGTCGATTGCGCCAAAGCTTGCGCCTGCGCCATGAAGCGCGTGTCACCGCTGTACGCACAATCCAGCGCATCCTGGGTGGCTACGAGCAAGGCTTGCGCATCCTGCTTGTTGTCGATCTGGTCGGCCTGGTAGTAGCTGATTTCCGGGCAGTCATGAAAACCATTCCCGCCGGCTAATGGCCGGGGAACCACGCGCAGCAGCGATTCCTGCAGCAGTCCGTGCTCTTGCGTGAACTCCTGAGTGACCTGTCCGGAGGTGGAATAAATTCCGACGCGATCGGTGGGCGCCAGCGATGCAAAGAGCTTCGTGGCCGCGGTGCGCACCCACAACGCGTCCTCGATCAGCATATCCGTATCATCGAACACTACGGCCACAAACCGCTGCGGCAACGCCGCGATGGCTGCCGGATCCGCCGAGGCGTTCGCGTCGGGGTCGGGCACGGGCGGCGGAGTGGTGGGCGCCACCTTGTGCGATTCCGGGGTCTCCGTGCTGAAAGTGGAAATGACTTGCGGCTTGCGGTTGTCGGAAAGTTGGAAGTCTTCCTTTTTGAGGTTGCTGACCACTTTTCCGCTGCTGTCGCGGACCACCACACGCACCAAGACGAGGTTCACACGCACGCGAAATGTCGGCGGTGTGTCGCGAGTGGAAACTTCAGCGGCTTGGTTGCCGGGCGCTTGTGCGGCAGGCGCCGGCGTCGGCGTT
>Ga0210399_10004417_pt1 | contig 10934 bp, 11 predicted proteins | sample IncBWC14MmetaG_FD_150865 | JGI IMG/M metagenome (GOLD analysis project Ga0210399, IMG submission 150865) | Forest soil microbial communities from Barre Woods Harvard Forest LTER site, Petersham, Massachusetts, United States - Inc-BW-C-14-M | ecosystem: Environmental > Terrestrial > Soil >...
TTAGGGGAATGTTGTTGATAAGAATTGCACTTGTTGGTAAATCCGGTAAAGCTAACGTTTACCAGGAACTGACCGGACATCTTCTCCGCTGACCGGAGAGGATGAACGAACTAGGGATTCCCCTAGTGGAGAGAGTTCCCGCCGGTAGGTATAGGTGAGGCTGTCCAGTTAGCAACGCAAGAACCAATGGTCCACGTTCTCTTTGAAACGTTACTCCGGCCGACGCTAGGGAGCCCTGGTAAACGATGCACGGCTGGATGTCGAATTTAGGTCTGATCTAAAAATTAAAAGGAGGAATGGCGGTATGCAAAGCAAGCGAATAAGAATCATCGTGGGCCTGTTGACAGTCTGCTTTGTGGCGCTGATGTCGGCCTATGCACAGGATGACAAGACTAAGGTTAAGGGGCTGATCACCGCCCGCACGGGCGATACGATCATCCTGAAGACCACCGATGGAAGTAGCGTGACAGTTACACTTAATGATGACACCAAGGTGCAGCAGCCGAAGGGACTTGGACTGCGGAAGGAGAAAATGTCTGCTGCTGTGCTAATTCCGGGCCTCAAGGTGTCGGTTGACGGCACAAGCCAAGACCCGACACATGTCCTTGCAAAATCGGTTTCCTTCGATGGAGACGATCTAGAAACGGCCGAGATGATCCAGGCTGGTTTAAATCCTACCGCGCAGAAAGTCGATACCAACGCCGCGGAGACCAGTAAGCGGTTTGCGGATTTGAGCGAGTACGACACCAAGGATCAACTGGACGTCCACTTTGCAAGCGGCAGCACCGAGATCTCCGCAACGGATCAAGAGGGACTGAAGAAGTTAGCCCACGATGCCGTCAACCTCACAGGGTACATCATCCAGGTGAAGGGCTTCGCAGATTCGAGCGGCAACGCAGCAATGAACCAGAAGCTGAGCATGGAGCGCGCACAAAACGTAATCGCATATTTGCTCCAGAACTGCAACGTGCCGGTTCGGCACATTGTAGCGCCTGGCGCCATGGGGGAAGTGACCCCAGCCGGGTCCAACGAGACCGCAGCCGGACGCGCAGAAAACCGTCGCGTTGAGGTCAAGGTTCTGCTGAACAAAGGACTAGCCGGCAGCTAAGACCGGCGGTTCCAACGAGTGGGTGCGGAACCCGCACCCCTTCTTATTTCTATTTCCTGTGCGCCTCAAATCCCTAGTCATTAGTCGGCTTCTGCTTATCCGGTTGTTTCAGCAAAACCGAATATCTTGGGCGTCGTCGAACCTAGCACCACAACGGCTGGTGGCGACCTGAAAGAACCAGATAAGCACAAGTCGACCGGACAACTCAAGTACTAGACCGAACTTTACCGGTTAGCGTTAATTACGCATTCTGAGTTAGTTGGAGCGGGCGATGTCGATCATGGTCGCTGTGTTGGGGGTTTGCGCGTCGATGTCGACGAAGCCGTCGGGAGTGACGGTGACTTTTACGGCGGGATAGACCTTGCCGGACTGCGGGTGACCCAAGGCGTCAAACTGAATCTTGGCGATGGACAGAGGATAGTCGGAGGCCCGGACGTTTTGCGTTTTTTCGTATTCGGAGAGGATGTGTTCTGTGACGAGGATGATACGTTTACCGTCGGGCGATTCTTGAGCGTAGGCGGCGTAAATTTTACGACCACCCTGGCCGGCAACGTTGACGTAGCCCTTGCTCATCGAGCGGAGAAGAGCCATGCCCTTGTCAGGACCGTCCTGAGCGAAGACCTGTTTGAGTTGAGCTTTTTCGGCGTCGGTGGTCCAGGCTGTAATTTGGATGCGGATCGTGGAGCTGCCGCCGGATTGTGCGATCGCCGGAATGACCGTGGCGGTGTAAACAATCCCCTGCTGGGAGGCGGCAGGATACGATAGAAAAATCGCAAGCGAGAGAACGGCAAAGAGACGATTGGAGGGAAGCATGCGGCACCTCAAATGGACACCTCCGTCGGTCAGCGGGAATGCAGACCAGCTTTAGAGTAAGGATATGCGAGAAAGGTGGAGAGCATTTTCGGAAGAAAGGGAACAGTTCCAAATGGTAATTGAAGGCAGGATTCGCCTGCGCCTACGCCGTGAGGCTACGCTATGGAGATCTTCATCCTACACCGACCCTCTTCGTAGCGCCTGGCTAGTCGTGCCGGACACGTCCCGTACCAGGACTTCACTTTTCCGATTAGCGTTTAACAGGGCTTGGGGAAACTGTCGCTCATCGTTGACTTGCCTCCTATCGCAACCTAACATGTGCGGCACATGGCGGGCACCGACTCTCTCATCGGGCAGATAGTTTCGCATTACCGCATCATCGAGAAGATCGGTGCTGGCGGAATGGGAGAGGTGTATCGCGCCCGGGACGAGCACCTCGGCCGCGAAGTCGCTATCAAGGTCCTTTCGCAGCGAACCCTCATAGATGAACATGCCCGAAAGCTGCTGCACAAAGAAGCCGTGACACTTTCCAAACTGAACCACTCTCATATTGCGACCATATACGACTTTGATACAGAAGAGGGCTTGGACTTCCTCGTGATGGAATATGTGAGCGGGAATACACTTTCGCAACACCTGTCGACTTCGGCGCTCTCTGAGAAGGAAGTGGCGACAGTGGGTCTGCAAATCGCCCAGGCCCTGGAAGAGGCTCATGAGCACGGCATCGTACATCGCGATCTGAAGCCGGCGAACATCGCGCTTACTTCCAAAGGACAGGTGAAGGTATTGGACTTCGGCTTGGCGAAATTATTTGACCCGAGGAGAGGTAGATTGAAAGCGGAAACGCTGACCCAAAGCGTGGATGATTCGCATCTGATTGGAACCCTGCCCTATCTGGCACCGGAGCAAGTGAACGGGGAGCACATCGATGCACGCGCCGACATTTGGGCCGCAGGCTGCGTGCTCTACGAGATGGCGACTCACAAGCGCCCGTTTCGCGAGGAATCTACTGCGCGCATGTTTGATTCGATTCTGCATCAGGTGGTGGTCACGCCGCGGGCGTTGAATCGAAGGATCTCGCCGGAGATGGAACGGATCATTCTGAAGTGCCTGGAGAAGGAGCCAGAGAACCGCTATCAGTCTGCCAAAGAATTACTCGTAGACCTACGCCGACTAATCGGGGGCTCAACTACGGTGGTCGGTCACCAAAAACATTTTCTGCGGAAGCACGTGTCGAAACTCGCTGCCACACTCCTAATTGCTCTGCCGCTCGGCACCGTTTACTTTGTCTCGCGGCACTATTGGCACAAAAACTTTGCTGCCCAGCGAATCATGCTGGCGGTACTCCCGTTCGAAAATCTCAGTGGTGACCCCAGGCAAGAATACTTCAGCGATGGCCTCACGGAAGAGATGATTTCGCAGCTGGGGAGATGGCAGCCACAGCGGCTCGGGGTCATCGCCAGAACCTCCGCCACGCAATACAAAGGTTCCAATAAGCGCATTGACCAGATCGGGCACGAACTAGGCGTGAGCTACATTCTGGAAGGAAGTGTCCGCCGAGAGTACGACCGCGTCCGGATCAACGCCGAACTTATTCACGTCGTCGATCAGACACCACTTTGGTCAGAGACCTATGAACGCCAGGCCGCCGATGTATTTGCCGTCCAGAGCGAAGTCGCGAGCCGCATCACTCAATCGCTGGCGCTCGAATTGCTACCTTCCCAGCAGGCCTCGTTACTTCGCTCCCCGACCAAGGACTCCGCCGCGCACGATGCCTATCTCAAGGGTCTCTATTATTTAAACAACGTCACGGGCGAGAATTATGAGCGAGCTAGAACCCATTTTGAGCAAGCGATAGAGCTTGATCCCCACTATGCTCCGGCCTATGCCGCGCTAGCTGAGTATTATTGGGGTACCGATAAACTGCCACCGCAGCTAGCCATGCCGAAAGCCGAAGAATACACCCTGAAGAGTCTACAGCTTGATGAGTCGCTTCCGGAGGCTCACAGCGCACTCGCGGGCGTTCGTTTTTATTACAATTGGGACTGGTCCGCCGCCGAGAAAGAATTCACGCGGTCCCTGGAATTAAATCCCAGCGCGGCGGAGACGCACCGCTTGTACTCCCTATATCTAGCCTCCGTCGATGGTGCGGATCAGGCCGTACGAGAGATGCACCGTGCCCAGCAACTGGATCCTCTTTCTCTCAATATCAGCACTTCCGCAGGATGGGTATTCAACTACACTCGCCAGTATGACCAGGCAATCGATCAGTGCCGGAAAGCGCTGGAGATAGATTCCGACTATGTCTCCGCGCACGATTGTCTGGGTGAGGCGTACCTCGCCAAAGGAATGTTTGAGCAGGCTGTCGCGGAGTTCCGACGAGCCGCTTCCGGCGGCGAACCGGTGCGCACCGTGGGTCTGGCCCGAGCTTATGGAATCATGGGGAAGAAAAACGAAGGCAAGAAAGTGTTGGACGAATTGACGAAGGGGTCCAAGCAGAGTTATTTCCCTCCGTACCTTTTCGGTGCGATTTACGTAGCTCTCGGCGAAAACGAACTGGGTCTTGTTTGGCTCGAAAAGGCCTACACCCACCGCGACCCGTACATGGTGCATCTCAAGAGGGACGCGGCTTTCGACCCCCTTCGCTTGGATCCCCGCTTTCAGGATCTCTTGCGCCGAATGAACTTCCCGCAGTAGAGCGCTTGCCGCCCGATGATGATGTTTTCATGGTCAATGTTCTATGGCGTGTTCCAGGAAAGCGGTACAACTGCATCTACTGGCTCTGTGCTCAATAGTGACCAACCAGCTGACGTCATCTGAATTTTTATCCTCTGGTTCCGGCAGCTTACACCCGTCCGTGATAGCCACCGGAGCATCAAACACCGGTTTCCCGGTCTGTGTTCCGTCAACAAATGCCTTAAACACCTTGGTATCGTTCCTGAACTGCTCATAGACCGCCGGCGGCAGTCGCAGAAGCGCGAGTTGCGGCCACTTTGGGTCGCTTGCTGCCGATTTCCAAATCCTCAATACCAGGACATCTTGCTCTTTGCCCATCCCAGACTTGAAAGTCACATGTTCCCACTTGGTCGGTTGGGCAATTTGTTTCTCGTCCGCAAAAGACGACCGGCTTGTATGCCCCACCACTAGCGCACAGACCAAAATTAGAGTACACACCAAAGTCCCCGGGATCAGGATTTTGAATCGCTTCATGAAACCCTCCTTTAGCAAGTACGAGACCTTGGTCATCGTATGTGAATCGGATTGGGAATCCAAGAGCTCCGCCGTGATAAACCGAGCTGAGCTTGTTCATGTACAACCGGTCGGCCAGTTCGCGTGCATCGATCCGGTCATTCTTGTTCCCCTGTTTGGCATTCTTCCGTGGATCGCACACCACCAGTTTCGTTACGTGCGGCTTCAGCAGGTCATACAACCAAGTGGCCCAGGTTCCTTCTTCAAAGGTGACCTGCAATTCTCCGCGCAGGCCGCGGATAAAATCCAGAATGATGTTCGCTTTGGTCTCGATCACGCAGTCCATCATGATCTTCCCGGCATCATTCCTGACCGCAATAGAAATACTTTCCTTGTGCACATCCATGCCGATATATTTAGTGCTAGTCATAAGGGTGTTCCTTTCTGTCCTTTAGGGCCTGCGGCCCGCGAAAGCTCATGAAAATCACTTAGAGGTAAGATGGCAACGGCCTGGGGCGGCGAGGTCGGCCTTCCATTGGAAAATTCGAGGCTGTCTTTCTGTCTGATCCGGAGCGTGCGTGATTGAGCGAATAATTGGGCGTCGTTGTCTTCCCCTGGGGAGCGGCGATAGCCCGCGACCCTGGTTAAGGTAACCGCAGCACGCTCTCCGCTCCTAGCCAGGAGGAACGTTATGTCTTACCGGATAGCGGGAATCGATGTTCACAAGAAGATGCTGGCAGTGGTTGTATCCGACGTCGAAATCGAGAGCGAGTATCAGTTTGAGCGGCGGATGTTTGGCAGGAGCCCCGACCAACTGCGATCGCTCTCCGAATGGCTGCTGAGCAAGAGGTCGAGGAAGCCGTTATGGGAATCGACGGGCAATATTGGAAACCAGTTTGGGAAGCGTTGGAACGGTACTGGAAACCGCTACGCCAGAAGCGCGAAGGGGCAAGCCGAAGGTCCGGAGCGTTGCATTTGGCGCAGGCACAATCGAACCGCGGACGACGCGGACGCAAGAGGGATTTCCCCGATGCCGAACGCTTGGTGAAGCGGCTGGTGGCCCGGGAGTTGATTCTCAGCTTTGTGCCCGATACCGAGCAGCGCCTTTGGCGAACGGTGACGCGGAGAAAGTACCAGTTGAGACGCGATCACGTGCGGCTACAGAACCAAGTGGAGTCTCTGTTGGAAGAAGCCCATATCAAGTTGTCTAGCCTGGTCTCAGATCTGCTGGGCGCCAGTGCCCGGCGCATGCTGAAGGCGTTGGCTGAGGGAGAAGCCAACCCGGCAGCTCTGGCTGCTTTGGCCGATTGGAAGTTACGCGCCACGCCGGAACAATTGTGTGATGCGCTCGGTGCGTGCACGGACCTCAAGCCCGTGTACCGACGGCTCCTGAAGATGGCGCTGGAGCAGTTGCAATTCCTCGAGCAGCAGATGGATCGACTTGACCAAGAACTGGCCAGTCTGCTCCATCCGCACCAGGACCTACGCCCAGTGATGTTCGCTCGTGTCGTCAAACTGTCGCCACGAATGGCCGCATGAATGACACTTCCAGCCCCGACGTTTGAGCGGTATAGGTAAACCAAGATATGCACTAATGAAGGCGACAGGCTTAACCAATTCCTTGAATGATATTTCGACTGAGTGGCACTTTGGGCAGCGAGGCTGCTGAAACTCCCCAACTCCTTCAACGTTGAATCCCTCAGGTGGGCTTTGCTCTATCAACTTCTGAGCTTCTTCAACGTCCTGCTGTCTGACCCAGAGTTTGACGCCACCAAGCAAGCCAGACCAAAACCAGTCCATCCGAATCAAGTTCTCGTCAGTCAAGAAACATTCAATGCTATCGAAATCCAGAATGCTTTTGACAACGACCGCTTCGGGCAGGTCCCTATACCGGCGCAGGATGACGAATTGCCTCTGTTCTTGTTCTAGGTTATCGGTTGCCATATTTAGCCAAAACACGTAACAAGCGATTCGCTCTTCAAGCATAACAGCGCGGGTCGCAGTTGGAGCGCACATCAATGGAGTTGTTGAGGAACGAGCACACAGCTCATCCTAGCTCGTGAGAAACTCGCCCGAATCCTGGTTGGTCGGCAAACCGGACAATTCAATGGACGATTACGGCGTTTACCAGGCGCTGGGTCGTTGGTCGTGATACCCTCACCGGGAATAACGGCTTCTGACAATAAAGTTGAATTGATACATGAGCACAAATGTTTGAGCAGGTCAGCGACTCAGCGAGTCGAAATTGGAAGATGTGGATAGTCCTTGCGGTTCTAGCCGTTGCGCTGCTCGCAAGTTTGATTTGGGTCTTGCGGATGACCCGAATGCCGCTCAAGTCTTACACCGGTGCGCTTCCCCCGCTCACGAGCGAACAGCTGGAAACAGCCAATCGTCTCTCAGGACACGTCAAACATTTGTCTGAAACAATCGGCGAAAGAAATCTGTCGAGGGCAGGAACTCTAGAGGCAGCCGCAGACTATATCCGGAGTCAACTCAAGCAGACAGGGTACTCGCTCGCTGAACAGACCTATCTCGTTCAGGGACGGCAGGTACACAACCTTGAGGTGAGGCTGCCTGGAGCCGACGGTGCTGGAGAAACTGTCGTCGTAGGTGCACACTACGACAGCGTCGCGGGGTCGCCTGGTGCAAATGACAATGCCAGTGGTGTTGCCGCAGTTCTTGAGCTGGCTCGCATCTTGCAAGGGGCTGCGCACCGAAAACCGATTCGATTGGTGCTCTTCGTAAACGAGGAGCCGCCGTTCTTTCAGACAGGAGACATGGGAAGTGTGGTGTACGCTCGACAGCTACGGAGCGAGCATGTTGCTGTCGCCGCGATGATTTCACTGGAGACGATTGGTTCTTACTCGGATGTTCCGGGCAGCCAGAAATACCCGGTCTTGTTGGGACTCTTTTATCCCAACCGTGGCAACTTCATTGGGTTTGTTGGGAATCCGGAGTCGCGGACGCTCGTGCGGCAGTCCATCCGTAAATTTCGCGAGACGACTAGTTTCCCGTCGGAAGGCGTTGCCGCTCCCGCTGACTGGCCGGGCGTGGGCTGGTCAGACCATTGGTCCTTCTGGCGCGAGCAGTATCCAGCCATCATGGTCACTGACACTGCTTTGTTTAGGTATCCGTACTACCACACCCCCTCTGATACCGCTGACCGGGTCGATTTCGAGAAGATGGCGAGAGTCGTGGATGGAGTGCGACGAGTAGTTGAGTCCCTCGCGACGGACAACTAATTCTTGAGCGCATTCGCAAGCTCAATCCACTTGGCTGTTTGGTAGTCGCGTAATCGGACGACTGCCGCGCTCGGCTCGGGGGAGATTTCACTTGTACGATAACCGCGTTAGGACGTAGCCGCCCGGCGGCGGACGCTTCGCGTGAGGTAGGAGAGCGTTGGTTGCTCGATGGCTTGATGTAAATGTGGGTCACAGGAGGTGTTCCTGTGACCCATCTTCGCAAAATAATGCTGGAAGAACTCCAGCGACGTAATTACGCTCAACATACCACACGTTCCTACATCCGCACAGTCGAGGATTTTGCTCGACACTTCAACTGCTCCCCGGATCGCTTAGGCCCTCGACATATTCGCGAATACCAAGCGGAGCTATTTTGCATAGCGCCCGCGTCCACCGCAACCACAGGCGGCCACGTCCAAACGGCTTTACCGGACGCGTTCAGAGATCCCCGCCTCCGTTCACTCCTCACCGAAAACGCGCATCCGGTAAAGCACTAGCGTTAATCAGGACTTGGTGTCAGAATTCGGAGGTTTGTGTTCGCCTTACTGCATTACGTAGTACATGATCGCAATTGTCGTGCAGAAAATTAGGATGGCGCCGGACAAAAAGAGAACCGTATTTTTCGTTCGTTGGCTATTCACAAGTCTCAAAATTTATTACCCAACTTTACGATAAGTTAGTTCAACGAGACTTAAACGATAGGGGTGCCGCCATAACATGTAAAGAAAGCCCCAGCGCCACTCGCCAGCTGGGGCTTTGTGAATCGAACGAGATTCAATCGCCGATTGCCTTCCCCGTTCGATTTCCTTCCTTATGCACATTCTAATTTTTCAAGCGCAGGCTGTCGCTGCCCCGGAGCAAGTCCAAGGTTGTCTCAGAGCAATTTCACTTAAACAACGCACGTGTCGATTCGGGCTCGGTGATCGTAGCGCGAGAGAATGTTCCTAGAAGTCAGTCCCGCCCAAATTAAGTTAGCGGCGTGATTTGTTGTGGCTCCGATTCCGAGCTTTTTCTCATTGAAACATTCATCCTACCGGTAAGGGACGACGGGCAGAATTTCCAAAAGATTGATGGTGCTGGCTGAAGAGTGGTGGGCGAAGCCGCGAAATCTGTCCCGATTTTTCAGAAATGCACCGCAACTGCTACTTGGCCGGTTAGCGCTAATCAGGACCTGTCATGCTCGCCGGAATTGCGCGTCTGGTTCTTTGTGCTATCTTCATCACTCCGATGAGCTTTATCAAAAACGAGTTTGCACCCGTCACATTCAGGTTTGGTTTCGTCGAAGCATCATTTGCTTCACTCTGTGACGCTTTCGAGCAGTGGCACAAGGAAATAGATGCTAAGTTTGCTGTGAAGACAGAGTTCAGAAACATCGTCGCGCCCCTTGAGACTGCGCTTTTGAGCCTGCAACCGTTGACGACTCCACTAGGCGGCTACTTGCTTGTCGAAACGAAATCGACCTGGACCGCAATTTTCGGAAACGGACTGCGGGTTAACGACGTTTTCAGCCCTGTTAGCTACCTTCCGCTCCGGTTGAACTGCCGGGGCCTAGAGGTCGGGTATGCGCCCGACCGCAGCAAGTCGGTCCGCAAAGACTTAATCCGCGTGTGGGGGCACGCGCTCTTCGCTCTATATGGGCCCACCAACACTGACTGGCTGAACAGAATTCGCCATCTATCGGTATCGAACGATGTGAGCGGTTGGAGTTTCTCTGAAAGCGGCGACGTTCAACCATATGAGGAAGTAGAAGCGTACAAGAAAAGGCAGATTCAAGAGCGGCTCACATTTGAGATGCTGGAGCGATACTGTAGAGCGCTCGGGGTCGAAGCGAATCAACTGGATTTTTATGGACAGCAAAGCTGCGTCGTGAAGACTACGGGCCAGAAGCATCGTGGCGACTTTTCAATGTCTATCGCCGAAGCGAATTCACATCTTGATTTGTGACTTGGACGGAATCCTTCCATGAGAAGGCCGGTGAGTGTCAAGGCTTTCTTTCATTTTGTCTTTCTTTTTTTTGTTTTCTTCTTTTTCCAAATTGTTCCCATTGAGCCAAGCCGCCCTGTCGCGACCCTTCCATCCACACTCTTTGTTGAGCGATTGTCGCCCGGTGCAAGTTGGGTGTTCTTGATTCAGTAGGTGCTGCTATCTGGTAATCGACCTCTGTTCCTCCTTTTGAAAGAAGCTGGGCCAGGACTTAGTCGCAGTCACCTGATCTCGGCGGTCAAGCTCGGCTATTTGGATACTCTCTTTTTTTCCTTGCTCCTCTTTTTTTCCTTGCTCCTCTTTTTTTCTTCCTGCCTTTCCCCGTTTTCCACAGAGAAATTTCGAGCCAGGATCGCCTAGGAACGACGATCGTCAACTCCGTCGACCCCTAGCATCCCCTTTTTTGTGGCGAGTTCTTCACTCTAGGCCGCGGCGCGTATCGCTTTCTGGCTATTGCGCAGCGGTTCGTATACCTCTCCACTCACCCACAACCGATGCAGCAGCACCGCTAGCTTTCTCGCCACCGCAACAACCGCTCGCTTCTTTGCATTTTGCCCTTCTCGCGCCGCCATCGACAAGCAACGCGATATGGTAAGGGC
>Ga0210399_10004419_pt1 | contig 10929 bp, 9 predicted proteins | sample IncBWC14MmetaG_FD_150865 | JGI IMG/M metagenome (GOLD analysis project Ga0210399, IMG submission 150865) | Forest soil microbial communities from Barre Woods Harvard Forest LTER site, Petersham, Massachusetts, United States - Inc-BW-C-14-M | ecosystem: Environmental > Terrestrial > Soil >...
TTTCGGCGTATGGTGGCGCGGCTTTGGCCGGACTCACTGTTCGGCCGGCTGGCAATTATCCTGTTCTCGGGCCTTGTGGCTGCACATGTGCTGGCCTTCGGTTTGATCGTCTACGATCGCTATACCGCTGTGGACGATTCAACGATTGAGTATTTCGTGAAGGACCTTACGAGCGCGGTTGCTATCCTCGACCGGGCAAAAGCCGAAGAAAGGCCCGCCTGGCTTGATCGCCTCGCTCGACCTGGCCCATCTCGATACGCCGGATATAAATTCGTTCTCGGAGGCGGGGCGGAGGTATTTGAGCCGCTCAAACCTCGATGGCAAAGGCTCAGGGCGATTCTCAGGACCGCGCTGGGCGCCGAACACGACTTGAACTATGCCTACATGGATTCACCGAAGCGATCGGACGTGGGCCTGACCCTTCGCCTCAAGGACGGCAGCCCGGTGCGGATGGAGTTCGACTGGCGGATAACGACCATTCCTCCCTGGTTGCCAGCGGCGTTCGCCGTTCAACTCGGTATTCTCGCACTCTTCACCTGGATTGCCGTGAAGCTCGCGACGCGACCGCTGATGCGGCTCGAGCGCGCGGCCAACAGCCTGAGCTCGGATCTCCGCGTTGAGCCGCTCCCGGAGGATGGTCCGAAGGAAGTGGCGCGCGCCGCTACCGCGTTCAACGCCATGCAGCGCCGCATTGCCGAGCAGGTTGCGGAACGGATCCAAATTCTGGCGGCGATCTCGCACGATCTTCAGACCCCGATCACGCGCATGCGGTTGCGAACCGATTTTCTGGCGGACACCGGTTCGAAGGAAAAGCTTCAGGGCGACTTGCAGGAAATGCAGACGCTCGTCGAACAGGGTCTTGCGCTAGCCCGCGGACACGACGACGTTGCCCCGGGGTCCACATGAGCGCCGGTTTTCGCCGCATGGTGGCGCGGCTTTGGCCGGACTCACTGTTCGGCCGGCTGGCGATCATCCTGTTCTCGGGCCTTTTTGCTGCACATGCGCTGGCCTTCGGTTTGTTCGTCTACGATCGCTATACCGCCACGGACGCTTTGATGATTGAGTATTTCGCTAAGGACTTCACGAGCGCGGTCGCTATCCTCGACCGGGTCACGGCCGGAGAAAGACCCGCCTGGCTTGATCGCCTTGCTCGATCCAGCTCACCTCGATACCCCGGATATCGATTCGTTCTCGGAGGCGGGGCGGAGGCATTTGAGCCGCTCAAGCCTCGATGGCAAATGATCAGGGCTATTCTCAGGGCCGCGCTGGGGGCCGAACACGACTTGAACTATGCCTATTTGGATCCGCCGAAGCGATCGGAAGTGGGCCTGAGCCTTCGCCTCAAGGACGGCAGCCCGGTACGGATGGAGTCCGACTGGCAGGGGGTCACGACTATTCCGCCCTGGCTACCGACGGCGTTCGCCGTTCAACTCTGTATTCTCGCATTCTTCACCTGGGTTGCCGTGAAGCTGGCGCGGCTCGAGCGCGCGGCCAACAGCCTGGGTTCGGATCTGCGCGGTGAACCGCTCCCGGAGGATGGTCCGAAGGAGGTGGCGCGCGCCGCTACCGCTTTCAACGCCATGCAGCGACGCATTGCCGAGCAAGTTGCGGAACGGATCCAAATTCTGGCGGCGATCTCGCACGATCTTCAGACCCCGATCACGCGCATGCGGTTGCGCACCGATTTTCTGGCGGACACCGGTTCAAAGGAAAAGCTTCAGGGCGACTTGCAGGAAATGCAGACCCTCGTCAAACAGGGTCTTGCGCTAGCCCGCGGACCCGACGACGTTGCCCCGGGTTCCACATGAGAAGCCGAAGCGCCACCGGAGTGACCGATGCATCCCGCGAATTTTCGCGCGCCGGCCTCCGTCGAAGCACCGTGGGCACAGCCATGAGCGGCGGCTTTCGGTATATTTTTCGGCGCATAGTGGCGCGGCTCTGGCCGGACTCACTGTTCGGCCGGCTGGCGATTATCCTGTTCTCCGGCCTTGTCGCTGCACATGTGCTGTCTTTCGGTTTGATCGTCCTCGATCGCTATGGCGCCGCCGTCGCTTTATCGACTGACTATTTCGTTAGGGACGTCACGAGCTCGGTCGCGATCCTCGACCGGGTGAAGGCCGAAAGAAGACCCGCCTGGCTTGGCCGCCTCGCTCGACCCGGATATCGATACGTTCTCGGAGTTCGGAGGACGGAGCCAATGCCAATGGAGCAGATCGACCCTCGAGGGGAAGGGATCAGGGTGGCTCTCACAGCCGCGTTGGGGGCCGACCACGGCTTAACCTGGGTCTATTTGGATCCACCGAAGCGATTGCCAACGGGCATGAGCATTCGCCTCAAGGACGGTAGCCCGATGACGATGGAGGTGTTCCCCCTGCGGAGAACGATCATTTCGCCCTGGTTGCCGACGGCGCTCGCCGTTCAACTCTGTATTCTCGCATTCTTCACCTGGCTTGCCGTGAAGCTCGCGACGCAACCGCTGGCGCGCCTCGAACGCGCGGCCAACAGCCTGAGTTCGGATCTGCGCGGTGAACCGCTCCCGGAGGACGGTCCGAAGGAAGTGGCGCGCGCCGCTACCGCGTTCAACGCCATGCAGCAACGCATCGCCGAGCAAGTTGCGGAACGGATCCAACTTCTGGCGGCGATCTCGCACCATCTTCAGACCCCGATCACGCGCATGCGGTTACGCACCGATTTTCTGGGGGACACCGGTGCAAAGGAAAAGCTTCAGGGCGACTTGCAGGAAATGCAGACGCTCGTCAGACAAGGGCTTGCGCTATCCCGCGGACACGACGACCTCGCCGAGCAGCTTTGCCAGACCGACTTGTATGCGCTTGTCGATAGCCTCGTCTGCGACTATTCCGATGCCGGAAAACATCTGCGCCTTGTCGGAGAACGCGGGGTGACGATACTCACCCACCCGCAGGCGTTGCGCCGCATCATGAGCAATTTGATCGATAACGGGCTGAAATTCGGCAAGGACGTCGAAGTAGCCATCGACGAAAAACGGCCCGACCGCATCGGAATCACGGTATCCGATCGCGGCCCCGGGATTCCCGACGAGTATCTGAAGTCGGCATTCCTGCCGTTCTATCGTATCGAGGCTTCGCGCAATCGCGAAACCGGCGGCACCGGGCTTGGCCTTGCCATCGCCCTACAGCTTGCCACCGCGCTTCACGGGACGCTCGCGCTCGTCAATCGCTCCGGCGGCGGATTGGAAGCGCGTCTCGAATTCCCGAGATGATGTCACGATGACTTTGGCGCGGGTGGGCCGCAGACGGCGTCAATCCGGCCGGTCCGCTTGACCGCGCTGCCGGTCCTCATCCACGTTAGCCGAGTCTCACCAGCATCTTGCCGATCTTGTCGCCCGAAAAGAGTTTTAGAAATGCTTCCGGCGCATTGTCGATCCCTTCGGCCACGCTCTCGCGCGCCTTGAGCTTGCCGGCGGCGAACCAGACGGCGATCTGGTTTGCAAGCTCGCCCATCAGCTGGAAGTGATCGTTGATGATAAAGCCCTTCAGCGTGAGGCGTTTGCCCACCGCCAGCAAAATGTTGCGCGGACCGGCCGGGGCCTCGCCGTTGTATTGCGCGATCATGCCGCAGAGCGCGAAGCGGGCGAACGGCCGGGCGACCTCGATCGCCGCCTCGAGATGAGCGCCGCCGACATTGTCGAAATAGACGTCGATCCCCTGGGGCGCCGCATTACGGAGCGCGGCTGTGATATCCTTCGTCGCCGATGATGTGGTCGACGCCGAGTTCTTCCAGATAGGCGCACTTGTCGGCACCGCCGGTCGAGGCGATGACGGTGTGGCCCTTGATCTTGGCAATCTGGCAGACAATCGAACCGACCGCGCCGGACGCGGCGGAGACGAAGACGACGTCGCCGTCCTTCAGCTCGGCGACCTTGAGAAGACCGACATAGGCCGCCAGACCTGGCCCGCCCGCGGCACCGAGAAAGGTTTGCATCGGCAGAGCGCAGATCGATCTTTTCGATCGCCTTAGCCGGCGCGTTGAACGATTCACGCCAGCCAAACATGGATCGAACGATATCGCCGGACTTGAAGGCGGGATATCTGGACGCAACCACTTCGCCGACAGCGGCGCCCTGCAGCGGCTGACCGAGCTGGAACGGCGGCACGTAGCTCGGCCGATCGATCATGCGCGCGCGCATATAGGGATCGACCGACATCCAGAGGTTTCTTACCTGCACCTCGCCATTGGCCGGCGCCTTTAGCTCGACGCTTGCGAGTTCGAAATTGTCCATGGTCGGCAACGCCGTCGGCCTCGCCTTGAGGCGAATCTCCCGTGAAACCTGAGCGGTCATGATGCATTCCTTCTTGTGTTCGCTGGTCGATGATTGGTCGTCACCACGACGCTGCGGCGATGAAATCACCGATGGTCCGGGTCGTCTCGGCCGGGCTCTCGTCAAAGATCCAGTGGAGGCAACCGTCGAAGATGGCGGCCTTGATATTCTTGAACCCGGCTTGTTTGAGCTGGCGCTCGAGGGTGTCGCCGCCGCCGCCGGCGCAGCCGATGGTCAGGATTGGCAGGTCGGCGCTCTTGGAAATATCGGCCGCTTGCACATACGCGGCGTCCTGGTCGAATGCCTGATAATGCTTGAACGCCGCCCACATGCCGCGATCGCGCCGGAAGGAAGCGACGTAGCCGGCGACATCGTCGGGTGTGAACTGCTTCGCCTTGGTGCGGCTGTTCATGAACTGCAGGATCAACTCGTCCTCCTTGCCGAGATAGCGCTGCTCGGCCCCGTCCGCGTCGGCGAATTCGGCGAAATGCTTCAGCCGCCGAACATTCGGCGCGATCTGCTTGAGCTGTGCGGTGCCGGCCAGTCCCTCGATGAACGCCTCCGCCACCGTCAGGCTGCGCAGGCGTTCGGGATATTGGAGTGCAAACGCATAGGCGACGCGGGCGCCGATGTCGTAGCCGACGAGATGGGCGCGCTCGATTCCGAGTTGATCGATCAGCAGCTTGATGTCGGTCGCCACCGTCTTCTTGTCGTACCCGGACGCTGGACGCTGCGAGCGGCCGAACCCGCGCAAATCGGGAACGATCAACCGGTAGCGCGCGCCGAGCGCGGCGACGGCCGGCGCCAGCGCATCGCCGGTTTCCGGAAAACCGTGCAGCAGGATCACGGTTTGATCGCCTGTGCCGACGTCGCGGTAGAAGATGTCGACCTGGTTAACGTTGGCGGTCGCGGACTTCACCGCAAGGCCTGCCGTCTTCGCGGCACTTTCCACCGATGGGGTTTGAGCGATCGCTACATTTGCCAAGACCAATCCTCCGAACGACAGGGTGGCGCGAAGTGCCGATTTGACCGCTGCCCGGCGCAGCCCGTGGAATTGCGAACTTTTATGGTTGGTCATTGGTGTCGCCGCTTCACTGGGCTTGCGGGAATGATCGGAAGCAAGATGTGAGGTTGACGAGTGCCGCCGAAATGCAATGTCGTCCTGCCGCCATAGATTTCCGGCGGGCGCGCCGCGGGATCGTCGTGAACGAACGGTCCGCAACCCTTCATCGGATTTTTGATGTTGGACAACGTGGCAGCGGCACCTTCCCATTCGTAGTCTTTGCCGCGAATCGTCAGCCCGATCCGATAGCCGGGCGGCACGACGATGCAGGTCGGCCATATCTCGATATCGAGGGTGGCGGTCTCGCCTGCCTGCAGCGGCTCGTTGGCGTCGTGGGTGTGATAGGGGCGGTAAAAGGTCGTCAGTGCCGGATCGAGCTTGCGGTGGGACGCACGCAACCAGCCTTGACCGACCGGCGTGTGCGGATCAAGCGCGCCCTGAAACACGACCTCCAGGCCGTTCGGGTCGAACACCCTGAGCACGAGGAAAAGATCGGCGTCGCTCGTCGTCGATGAAACGAACAACCTTGCCGCCGACGGACCGGTAATTTCCATCTCGGTGCGCAAGGGTGTGGTCAGAAACGTGACGCCGTCGCCGAGCGCCTCGAAATCGATGCTGGTCTCAGCCTCCGGCGGTTGGGTACCGAGATATCGGCCGCCCGGATCGAGATAGAATTTCGTCCATTGCGTCCGTGCCAGCGGCCACTCGGTCTCATGGCGCTCGATGAACTTCTCGCCCGGATGACGTATCTGCAGCTGCACCCTGGGCTGATTCTCCCAATCGGTTTTCGCGCCCTTGAGAAAGTGATCGAAGAACCGCTTTTGCAGTCTCACGCCGTAATCGGTATAAAACGCGGCCCAGTGCGAGCCGCCGTGCACCTCAAGCCATTTCTGCGGCGATGCGGCGCGCGTAAAGCCTTCTAAATTGCCGCGCGTGTGAAGGCCCTGGCCGCCCCAGTTGGCCGCGGAGAGCAGTGGCACCGTAACCTTGCTCCAGTCGACCGCGCGCCTGCGATACGTTTCGTCGTAGTTCGGATGATCCAAAATGCCTTGCCTCGGATCGAGGCGATTCTGCGTGAGTTGCTCCTCAGTGAGTGTGTCCGGGCCGCAGACAAGCTCGCCGGTAACGCGGCTGCGGGCGCCACGCGCCCCGAAGCCGTGCTGAACGTTCTTGACCTGCATTTCGAACCAATTGGCCGCGAACAGGCAGGGAATGCCGCCGGTGCGCTGCCTCGCGGTATTGGTCGGAAAACCCCTCCCAGACACAGATCGCGGCGAGGTGCGGCGGCTGCAGCGCCGCGACCGACCACTGGTTGGTGGCGTAGTAGGAGATGCCGTTGAGGCCGACCTTGCCGCTGCTCCAGGGTTGCGTTGCGGCCCACTCGATACAGAGGTAGAGGTCTCTGGTCTCACGCAGCGATTGGAGCGCGAGCTGGCCAGGCGAACGGCCGGCGCCCCGCGAGTCGACCCGGATACAGACATAGCCGTCCGGCACCCATTTCTCGGGGTCGACGACCTCCCAGTTCTGATACTTGTTGGTCGATCCTGCCGCGGTGTCGGGATGCTGCGTTACCATGAACTCCCATGCGGTCGGATAACCGTCCTGGAATGCGAGGCCCTTGCCGTATGGGCCGTAGGACAACAGGACGGGATAGCGACCTTCAAGCACAGGACGAAACACGTCAGCCCGCAACATCAGGCCGTCATCCATCGCGATCGGCGTGTCCCAATCGACCCTCATGCCGTCGCAAACTTCGCTCCTGGTGTCGACCATTCTCGCTCCCTCTGGCTGTTCGAACATCTTGCCGCTGGATCGCTATCCGGCCTGCCGAACTGTCGGGACGGCCTCACTTGCATTGTCGAGCTGTGCATTTTCGTTCGTCGCCGCATCGTCCCCGAGCGACAGCAGCCGGCCGTGCGTCTCGATGGCGATCGCAGTGAATGTCACGCCGACGAGAAGGCCGCAGACGGCGAGAAACAGGAAGGCGGGTAGAACGGCGTCGGCCGTCGCCTGCGGAGTGATAAAGTTGCTGCTGCCGGAGATCAGGGCGAGGCAGAGCGGCCCGGCAATCCTGCCTATCCCGTTCGCCGCCTGGGCGACCCCGACGCCGCGCGCCGCCAACCGAACCGGAAAGATCTCCGCGGCGTATGGTCCGAGATTGGCGAAGCCGCCTTCGAAGAACAGCGCGCCGACAACCAGGAAGACGATGAACAGCGGAACCGAACCAACGAAATCGGCATGGAAGATCGCCGCGCCCGCGAGCATCACGGCCGAGCCGTATCCCATCAACTCGCCGCAGCGTCGCCGGCCGAGCCATTGCGGCAACAGGCTGAACATGACCCGGCCCGCCAATCCAGCAAGGCTGACATAGACGAAGAGACGCGCGGCATTCTGGGGCGCAATGCCCAGCAGCACCGCCACAATCGTTGGTCCCCATAGCACCACGTTGGTCGCTACGGTGCTTGCCCCGAACCAAGTGAGGGCCGTCAGCCAAAACCGCCGTGGATGAGCGTAGACGGACAGCCGGCGACGCGACGGGGATTGCGGCACCGGTACCGAAGGCGAAATCGATGCCGTCGGCACATTCAAGTGACGGGCAACGATCGATCGCGCCTCGCTGACCCGGCCCTTCGCGAGGAGCCATCGGACCGATTCCGGCACGAAGAGCCACAGCAAGACGCCAACCGCGATCGGTGAAAAGCCGAGCGCCGCGAGCCCGCGCCAGCCGATCAGCGGCAACAGCGTTGCCGCAGAAAGCGACGCGAGCAGCAGCCCAAGTCCGACCGGCACGGCGACCGCGCTGGTCAGCATGGTCCGATGCCGGGTCGGGATGTACTCGACGAGGAAGGCGATCCCCGCGGCCGCCGAGCCGGCAAGACCGAACCCGACGAAGAAGCGCAGCGCGGCGAAGAGCTGCCACGCGCGCTCCGGGATGAACGCGACCGTGCCGGCGCCGAAGGCGCAGATGAAGATGCCTGAGACCATCAGCGCCTTCCGGCCCCAGCGATCGGCGAAGCTTCCCCCGCATAACGCTCCGGCGATCGCGCCCACCCCGCCGCTCAGCAACATGATCGACGTCTGCAGAAAGGTCAGCTGCCATTGCGGCGCGAGCGCCGACACGATGAATCCGACGATGAAGGAGTCGAATGCGTCGAGGATTGTCGTCAAGATCAGCAAGCCGATCGTCGTCCAGAACCGGACGTTCAATTGGGCCTCGTCTAGCAACGCGAGCATGTCCTTGCCGGTATCCTCAGGCATTGTTTTCTCCGGAATATCCGTCACGGCGCCATTCGATCGCCGCGCTGGCTTTGAAATTTCTAGCGGCCCGCTTGCAAGAAGAGTGGATTAGCCCTATCAGCGGGTGGACCAAATACGAATTCTTGCGCAATGAATGCGCATATATTCGCGAGCCGGCGATGGACTGGAGCGACCTAGCCTTCTTCCTCGCCTTGGCGCGGAGCGGCAGCTTGTCGGCGGCCGCCAAGCGAATGGGTACCGACCACTCGACCGTGGCGCGGCGGATCGAGAGCCTCGAGCGCGATCTCGGCATAAGACTCGTCGATCGGCTGCCGCGCGCCTACCAACTTACGAGCGCTGGAGAACGCGTCCGTGACCTCGGCGGTGCGGCGGAGACCGCCATCGCTGATATCGAGCGCTACGCACGAGCGGCCGACCGCTCCCCCCACGGGGTCGTGCGCATCAGTGGGCCACCTCATCTAATAGGCAGCGTGATCGCGCCCAGCTTGACGTCACTTAAGCGAAGCAATCCCGAGCTCAGAATCGAGCTCGCTGGTGAACTAGGCGTGGTGAGCCTTAGCCGGCGCGAGGCTGACATTGCGCTGCGCATGTTCCGCCCCAGCCAGAAGGGACTCGTCGCACGGCGGCTCGCGGTCTTGCATTACGGGCTTTATGGAACCCGTGAGTACGTCGCGCGAACTGCCGCGAGCGACCGCAACTACATCGGCTTCGACGAGAGCCAAGAGCATGTCCCGGAACAGCGCTGGATTGCGGCCGTGGCCGGCGCCCGGCCGTTCGCGTTGCGGACCAATGATATGGCCGCAATGCTCGCAGTCGTTCGCGGCGGCCTCGGTCTTGCCGTCTTGGCGCACGCGATGGCCCGCCATTACCCGGCGCTCGTGCAAGTCAAGACGCCCGAACCACCCCCCAAACGGGAGCTTTGGCTCCTCTTCTATCGCGATCTCGGCAAGTCTCCTGCGATGCGCGCGGTCATCGATCACATCGTGAAAGTGGCAAGCGCCGCATTCGACAGCGAACCGGATGGGCGGACCGGCACCGCAGCACGCTGACGCCGGCTTTCCAGGGCAACGCGCGACCAATGACCGGCTGAGCCGGTCGACGTTTCCGCGTCTGCTGGATCATCCGCTGGAGCCTCCGGCGGCGCGGCGCGCCGACCCGGTGACGGATGACGACAGCGGTGTCCTACCGCACCACCGACGCGGTTTGCCCGAACAGGATCTTGCGCTCTTCCTCGGTGCGGATCGCCGGCTGGCCGTAGTTCGGATTGACCTCCTTGGCCTTGGCGTAGGCGCGCTCGGTGGCGGGGCGGACCTTGATGGTCTCGAGCCAGCGCTTGACATGCGGAAACTGCTCGATGTCCTGGCCCTGGTTCTTGTAGCCCACCACCCAGGGATAGCTCGCCATGTCGGCGATCGAATAGTCGCCGGCGATGAACTCGCGGTCGGAAAGCCGCTTGTTGAGCACGCCATAAAGCCGGTTGGTCTCGTTCACATAGCGGTCGATCGCATATTGCAGCTTTTCCTGCGCGTAGTTGCGGAAGTGATGGTTCTGGCCGGCCATCGGCCCGAGCCCGCCCATCTGCCAGAACGTCCACTGGATCGCGTCGTAGCGGCCGTAGAGGTCGGCGGGCAGGAATTTTCCGGTCTTCTCCGCGAGGTACAATAGCATCGCGCCGGATTCGAAGATCGAGATCGGCTTGGCCCCGCCCTTCGGCTCGTGATCGACCATCGCGGGAATCCGGTTGTTCGGCGCGACCTTCAGAAATTCCGGCTTGAACTGCTCGCCCTTGCCGATGTTGATCGGGAAAATCTTGTACCTCAGCCCGGTTTCTTCAAGAAACATCGTGATCTTGTGGCCGTTCGGCGTGGTCCAGTAATAAAGGTCGATCATGGCGCGTTCCCATAGGATTTGTCAGGCATCGGAAAATTGGATGCGGTTGCATGAATGTCGCCGGTGCGGGTGTTCAAGTCAATGGCGGGCGCGGGAAAGTGATCGCGATGGGAAAGTCAGAATCGGACCGCTAGCAGACCCGATCATGTTCGTGCAAAAGTTTTTTGCCGCCTTCGGTGACCGTCACGATCAACCCGAAACCCGCGACCGTTTCGCGCGCGACATAGCCGCGGTCGGCGGCGTCTTCCCAGATCGTCAGGCGCGGACATGAGGTTCGCCAAGTCGCCACCACTTCGGCGTAAACCCGCGGCTCCCGCGCCACCCATTCGACGAAATCGAGCACCAGCGGATCGGCCACCTCCGTCATCGGCTTTCTCCCTTGGAGCATGATCTTTTCGGAAAACCGGTTCCCACCCAT
>Ga0210399_10004423_pt1 | contig 10924 bp, 6 predicted proteins | sample IncBWC14MmetaG_FD_150865 | JGI IMG/M metagenome (GOLD analysis project Ga0210399, IMG submission 150865) | Forest soil microbial communities from Barre Woods Harvard Forest LTER site, Petersham, Massachusetts, United States - Inc-BW-C-14-M | ecosystem: Environmental > Terrestrial > Soil >...
TCAGCTCGCCGTGGATGTGCGTCTCTTGCAAGCGGCTGATAACCACACGCTGTGGACAGCGCGCTTCGATCTTTCGCCTCACGACATGCTGGGACTGAACTACACCATCAGCCGATCTCTGTCGCGACAGTTGCAATCGCCAGGAAGTGAACCCTTTGTTGCGCCGCAATCCTCGGTCGGGACTGGAAATGTCGAAGCGTATTACGAATACCTTAAAGGACGTTTCTTTTGGAACAAGCGCACCGAAGACGCTTTTGTAAAAGCCATTGCATACTTTAATCACGCCATTGCCCTCGACCCGAAATACGCACAAGCTTACGCCGGGCTGGCCGATTCATACGCTCTGCTTGGTTCCTTGCCAAATTCAGAAATGCCGCGCGCTCAAGCGATGCCCAAAGCCAAAGCGGCGGCGTTGCGGGCCCTTCAAATCGATGATTCTCTGGCCGAAGCCCATACTTCCCTTGCCTTCGTCAATATGCACTATGAGTGGGACTGGGCGGGCTCCCAGAAAGAATTCAATCGCGCCCTGGAACTGAATCCAAACTACGCCACCGCTCACCAGTGGTACGCGGTGTGGCTCATGGCCCAAGGGAAGACGGCCGCCTCACTCGAGGAAGAGCGCCTCGCCCAACGGGCAGATCCCCTTTCGATCATCATCAAGACCGATACCGCCCAATTGCTGATATACGCCGGACGCGACGACGAGGCCACGGAGCAGGCTCAAAGGGCATTGGAGATAGACCCGGCTTTCCCCCTGGCCCACCTCTATCTCGCGAATGCCTACATCGAAAAGGAAAATTATCCGGCGGCGATCACAGAGTTTCAGAAGGTCCTAGCCATCAACAAGGGGGATCCCTCGGCGTTGTCGGGGCTCGCCCAGGCGTACACTCTTGTAGGCCAGAGGGAGAAATCCAAAGCCATCCTCCGCGATTTACTGCAGCGTGCAAAAAGCCAGGAAGATCTGACCATCGAACTGGCAAAGGTTTATGCGCAGCTCGGCGAGAACGACCGCGCATTCGCTTGGCTTGAGAAGGCGTACCGAAACCGCACGGGAAGCTTGATTCTCCTTAACCCCGTTCCCGATTTCCAAGCGCTTCACCACGATCCCAGGTTTGCGGACCTGGACCGGCGGATTGGGTTGCCTCCGCCCGATGAACGGCAGTAGCAAAGTGCTCGAGTCAGCTCTTGAGTTCGAGAGGTTGACAAGGCGCGTTGCGCACTGGCGGATCGCGCCAGCGCTCCGGGCGGGATGAGAGTTTTGCGAGAGGCATCAGTTGACGTGGCGGTGGAGGACGGCGGCGATTTGGCGGATTTCGGATTGGAGTTCGGCGAATTCGCTGGGGAGGATGGATTGCATGCCATCGGAGAGGGCTTTTTCGGGTTGGTGATGGACTTCGACGAGGAGACCGTCACAGCCGACGGCTACAGCGGCGCGGGAGAGCGGAAGAACTTTATGGCGCTTGCCGGTACCGTGGCTGGGATCGACGAGGATGGGCAGGTGGCTGCGTTTTTTGACGGCGGGCACGACGGCGAGGTCGAGCGTGTTGCGGGAAAAATCGGAGAAGGTGCGGACGCCGCGTTCGCAGAGCATCACGTTGTAGTTGCCTTCGCTCATCACGTATTCGGCGGCCATCAGGAATTCATCGAGCGTGGCGGCCATGCCGCGCTTGAGGAGCACGGGCTTTTTGGCGCGGCCAGCGCGCTTGAGCAGGGAAAAATTCTGCATGTTGCGGGCGCCGATCTGGATGACGTCGGCCCACTCTTCCACTAAATCGAGGGATTCGTTATCAATTGCTTCGGTGACGATGCCGAAGCCGTAGTGTTTGCGTACCTGCGCGAGAATTTTCAGGCCGGGGAGGCCGAGTCCCTGAAAGCTGTAGGGCGAGGTGCGGGGTTTGTAGGCGCCGCCGCGGAAGAGGCGGACGCCGGTGGGTTTGAGTTGTTCGGCGATGGCGAGGCACTGCTCTTCGGTTTCGACGGCGCAAGGGCCGGCGGTCATGGCGAGATGCGGCCCGCCGACGAGGACGTCACCCGAAGGTGTGGGGATGCGGACGATGGTGGGATCGGATTTTACGTCGAGGGAGACGAGTTTGTAGGGCTTGGTGACGGGAATGCATTCGACTACGCCGGGCATGGATTCGAGGACGCCGAGATCGATGGCGTCTTTATTGCCAGTGATGCCGATGGCGGTGCGGCCGGCGCCGGGGATGGGATGCGCTTTCAGGCCGAGCGATTCGATTTTGTCGCAGACGGAGCGGACTTGTTCGTCCGTGGCGTGGGATTGCATGACTACTAGCATGAGTGAGGTCCTTTGGGAGCGCGGAATATTCAGTGTACTAGAGGGAAATGAGGGCGGGCAAATTGGGTGGGAGGGATAACAGCGAGCAGATAGCAGCGATGGGGACGCGAAGATGGGTGGTGTGACGGTTAGCGGTAATCAGTAATCGGTAATCAGTAATCTGCAAGAGAAAGACTGAACGCAGAGGGCGCTGAGAACGCGGAGTTCGCTGAGAAGACCGGCAACCCGACGAGGGGATTGAGCATCCATTTAGACGAAAGCGGAACCTCGCCCGGTTGAGGAACGAAGTGGACTGTCCAGCCGCTGCTTTCGATTGCTGAAAATCTGCACGGAGGAGATACGCATGAAACGTATGCTGCTGATGCTGTGCCTTGGGGCGCTGTTTATACCAGGTGTGCGGGCCCAGGGGGATCACATAGAGGCCGGAGTGTTCGCGGATTATTTCCGGATGTCGCAGACGGACAACAATTATCTTGGCTTGGGGGCTCGCTTAGGATACCGCGTGTTTCCGCACGTGAAGATGGAAGCAGAGATGGCGTATGACTTTGACCAGGGATTCGGGGAGCAGACGACCGGAACCGGCGGAACCGTGGTGATCCAGAACTCGAACATCCATGTGCTGCATGGGTTGTTCGGGCCGAAGATTGAATTGGGGCACGGGAGAATTCGGCCATTTGTGGTGGTGAAGGGCGGGTTCGACAAGTTTTTTGTGAACTCTTGCCCGACGTCGTTTAGTTGCGTGTCGAGCCAGATTGCGAACCTGCGCGCGAGCAACGTGAATGGCGTGTTTTACCCGGGCGCGGGATTGGAAGGGCACCTGGGCCCGGTTGGACTGCGCTTGGAGGCGGGCGACGAGATGTATTTCGCCAATGGGGCGCATCACAATTTGCGGATGGCGTTTGGACCGTTCATTCGGTTTTAGAGAGAGAACCTCGGAGGGATTCGGAGAAGAGGAAGCGCGCTGCGGGTTGGCGCGCTTTTTCTTTTGGGGGAGACTGCGAGTAATCGGTAATCAGTAAGAGGACATTGCTCTCGAGCCTTGAGGTTAGGCTTACGTTGAGGTCCTTCGCGCATCCTCATCGGATGCGCTCAGGATGACAAATTTATGATTGGGTGAAGTAGAAAGGGATTGGTGGGTGGAGGTGAATGCGTAAAAGCGGAAGCGTTGCTTCCGCACTCAAAAGGACGGTGTAGAATGTCGCGGTTGGTTTTGGCGGGTGGAGTTCAAAGGAGAATAGGGGATGTTGATGAGAATCGGTGGGAGGGTGAGCGTGAGATTTATTTTGGCGGTGGCGGGGATGGTGAGTTTGTGCGCAGGGGCTTGGGGACAGGGGAAGACGCCGAGTCCGGCGCTGCTGGTGTTGAGCAAGGAAGAGAGTTTCCTGGCGATTGTGGACCCAGCTACGTTGAAGGTGGTGGGGAAGGTGGATACGGGGGTGCATCCGCACGAAGTGGCGACCAGCGCGGATGGGAAGATTGCGATTGTTACGAATTACGGATCGGATCACGCGGGAACTACGATGTCGGAGATTGATCTGGGGTCGCAGAGCGAAGTGGGGAAGGTGACGTTTCCCGGGCTGGTGGGGCCGCACGGGATTGTGATTCTGGGGGATAAGGCGTACTTCACGGTGGAGGGAGATAAATCCATCGGCGTGTTTGATTTTGTGGCCAACAACATTGATTTGCATCTGGTTCTGGGGCAGAAGCGGCCGCACATGCTGGTGTTGACGAAGGATGGGCGGACGATTTTTGTGAGCAACATCGAGTCGAATACCGTCTCGGTGGAGGAGATGAAGAAAAAGATTACGGACTGGACGGGAACGAACGTGAAGGTGGGGAAGGGGCCGGAGGGAATTGATATTTCGCCGGATGAGAAGGAAGTGTGGGCGGCGAATTCGGGCGATGGGACGGTGTCGATTATTGATGTGGCGTCGAAGAAAGTGACGCAGACAGTGGACGTGAAGACGAAGCACTCGAACCGGTTGAAGTTTACGCCGGACGGGAAGCTGGTGCTGATTTCGGATTTGGGGAGCGGAGATTTGGTGGTGGTGGATGCGGCTTCGCGGAAGGAAGTGAAGCGGCTGAATCTGGGGAAGAGTGCGGAGGGGATTTTGGTGCAGCCGGATGGGACGCGGGCGTTTGTGGCGGTGAGCGGAGACGACAAGGTGGCGGTGGTGGACTTGAAGACGCTGGAAGTGACGACTACGTTTACTACGGGGAAGGACCCGGATGGGATGGCGTGGAGGAAGTGAAGAAGAGTGGTTCAGGATTTTAGCTCGGAGAGTTTGGTCTCCTCCGGGACGTCCGTCGGGCTCTGGAACTCCAAACGGTAGCCGTCGGGGTCGGAGAGCGTGGTGACCCACATTGAGTTGCCGACGAAGGGTTCAGAGGCCTGCACGGCGCGAGAGGTAACTTCGCGGTAGATTGCAAGAGAGTCTTCACACTGAAAACTCAGGGACACTCCCAGGCCAACTTTTTCCTCCGGGGCCGTCGAACCTTGCCCTTGCTTGGCCAATTCCTGGAGCATCAGGGAAGCGCCCCCGAGCGTGAGCCAGCACCAGCGAAGTTCTCCATCGACCACCCATTGATGTTTCATCGAGAAGCCGAGGGCGTCGCAGTAAAATCGGACAGATCGTTGCATGTTGGAGACGCGGAGGAAAGGAACGACCTGGTGGACGTTTAGAGCGGGTTGGGCAGCAGGATTCATGGCTGGTGCTCCGGGAGCGCTCGGTGGGAGCGCTGGGACTAAACTTGGTGTCTAGGATGACGCAATCGGGCAGTCTGGCACAAGCGAGAGGAGGCTGCGGGAGCCCAAGAGCACAGCCAGGAATGGCTGTGCCACAAAATACAAGATTCGGCGGTGTGGTAGAATGGAGGTTTAAACTTGGCTGGATAAAAGCAAGAGGGCGGCGTAAAGCCGCCCCTACATAGAAAACAACGGGTCGGAAGCGGCCCATTGCCGGGAGAAAGTTGTGGCTGGGATGGCTGAATTTCCATTGATTGAGAATACGAAGTTTGAGGCGGATGACGAGTATATCCCGCAGCCGGTGGTTGAGCCGGGGCCGCCGGCGTGGATGGACGGCAGCCTGCGGATTGGCTTGCACACGTCGATTTCGGGGAGCTACCTGAACGCGCTGGAGTCCGCGAAGAAGTTGGGGGCGAACGCGCTGCAGATATTTTCGGCGAGCCCGCGGATGTGGAAGACGGCGAATGTGCGGATCCCGGCTTCGGATGTGAAGGCGTTTCGCGAGCGGCGGGAAGAGTTGGGGCTGGGGCCGCTGGTGATCCACGCGAATTATCTGATCAATCTGGCGGCGTCGCAGCCGATGCTGCGCACACGGTCGATCCAGGCGTTTCATGAGGAGTTGGTGCGCGGACGGGAATTGGGCGCGGACTTTGTGGTGGTGCATCCGGGGTCGCGCGGCGAATCGTCGACGGAGCAGGCGATCGCGACGATTATCGACAGCGTGAAGCAGGCGGCGCGGCGCGTGCCGCAGGAGAAGATGCGGATTTTGATTGAGAACACCGCTGGGATGGGGACGGCCGTGGGTTCGCGGCTGGAGGAAGTGGCAGCGATTGTGCGCGGGTTGCGGGAAATTAAGGCCGCGGTGTGTTTGGATACGGCGCATCTGTTTGCGGCGGGGTATGACATCAAGAGTGAAATCGGACTTGAGCGGGCGATTGAGACGATTGACCGGATTATTGGCCTCGAAAATGTGCCGGTGTTTCATGTGAACGATTCGAAGATTCCGCTGGGCGGACGGGTGGACCGACACGAGCACATCGGGCACGGAAAGATTGGCGCGGCCGCGTTTGAGCGAATTTTGCGGGAGCCTCGGCTGGGGAGTTTGCCCCCGGTGGGATTGGCGGGGCGCGCGTTTTTGCTGGAGACGCCGATTGATGATCCGGGGGATGACCGGAAGAATGTGGCGAAGTTGTGGGAATTGGCGGGGGTTGAGGGGCCGGGGGCGGAGAAGGGTTTTTCGATGATGACTTCGGCGATGAAGAAGCAGAAGAAGGAATTGGAGAAGAAGGGGAAGAAGTTTGCGAGTTCGCGGCATTTGCCGGCGGTGAAGAGCAAGACGAAGAAATAAAGAGAAGAGAAAGACTTAACACAGAGTTCGCAGAGGGAAGAGCACAGAGGGCACAGAGAAGAGTTGGAAGGAAAGGCGAGAACTTAGAGAACGAGAGGGATCATCGGGCGTGGGGGACTACAAGCCGCAGGAGATTGAGGCGAAGTGGCAGAAGCGGTGGGAAGAGCACCGCGTGTTTGAGACGGAAGCGGATCTGGGAAAAACGCCAGAGGAAGAAAAATCAAAACCCGCACCCTTAAACAGCAAGGGTGCGGCGCCCGAAGAGAAGAAAACGCAGGACCCACCCTTCGCAAAAGGCGCGAAGGGTAGGCCACCCGGGAAGAAACCAAAATACTATGTGCTGGAAATGCTGCCGTACCCTTCGGGGACGATGCACATGGGACACATGCGCAACTACACGATTGGAGATGTGGTTGCCCGAGTGAAGCGAATGCGCGGGTACAACGTGCTGCACCCGATGGGGTGGGACGCGTTTGGCCTGCCGGCAGAAAATGCGGCGATCAAGAACAGGACGCATCCGCGGACCTGGACCAACAACAACATTGCGGAATTTCAGAGGACGCTGCGGCGCTTTGGGTTCAGCTATGACTGGCGGCGGGAGATTTCTACCTGCGAGCCGGAGTATTACCGGTGGAACCAGTGGTTTTTCCTGCGGATGCTGGAACGGGGAATTGCGTACAAGAAAAAGAGCCGAGTGAACTGGTGTCCGAAGTGCTGCACGGTGCTGGCGAACGAGCAGGTGGTGAATGGCGGGTATTGCTGGCGGCATGAAGATACTCGGGTGGAAGCGCGGGAAATTGAGCAGTGGTTTTTGAAGACGACGGCGTATGCGGAGCAGTTGCTGGATGATTTGAAGCAGTTGGAAGGCGGCTGGCCGGATCGCGTGATCGCGATGCAGCGGAATTGGATTGGGAAGTCGATCGGGGCGAAGGTGTGGTTTGAGGTGGAGGGCCAACAGTCGACAGTCGACAGCCAACAGCTGAAGAGTGAAGAAAAGAAACCCCAAGACCCAGGTGCAAAGGCGGCACTTGGGGCACCCAAAGAGAAGATTGAGATTTTTACTACGCGCATAGACACGATTTATGGGGCTAGCGCGATTGTGCTTGCGCCGAACCATCCGCTGGTGGGGCGGTTGATTGCGGGGACGCCGGAGCAGGCGAAGAGCGAGAAGAAGCTGGCGGAGATGAAGGTTTCGTCGGTGAAAACGGAGGATATCGCTACCGCGGAGAAGGATGGATTTTTTACGGAGCGGTATGCGGTGAATCCGTTTAACGGGGAGAAGGTTCCGATTTGGGTGGGAAATTTTGTGCTGCTGGAGTATGGGACCGGGGCGATCATGGCGGTGCCGGCGCATGATGAGCGGGACTTTGAGTTTGCGAGTAAATTTGGGTTGCCGATACCGATTGTGGTGACTAAAGAAAAGAGTTTTAACACAGAGGGCACAGAGAAAGAGCACAGAGCGCACGGAGAAGAAAAGAAAACCCAAGACCCAGGTGCAAAGACGGCACCTGGGGCACCCTCCGTGTTTACCGAATATGGCGTGAGTGTGAATTCGGGGCCGTATTCGGGGTTGAAGAGTGAGGATGCGATTGAGCGGATGGCCTCGGATGCGGAGGCGAAGGGATTTGGGAAGAAGGAGACGATTTTCCGGCTGCGGGATTGGGGAATTTCGCGGCAGAGATATTGGGGCACGCCGATTCCCGTGATTTATTGCGAGAAGGATGGGATGGTGCCGGTGCCGGACAAGGATTTACCGGTGCTGTTGCCGGCGAATCCGCAGTTGACCGGCGAAGGGGAATCGCCGCTGGCGACGGATCCGGAGTTCGTGAATGTGAAGTGTCCGAAGTGCGGCGGGCCGGCGCGGCGCGAGTCCGACACGATGGATACGTTTGTGGATTCGTCGTGGTACTTCTACCGGTATTGCGATCCGAAGAACGACAAGATGCCGTTTGATCCGGCGAAAGCAGCGTACTGGTTTCCGATTGACCAGTACATTGGCGGGATCACGCACGCGATTTTGCACCTTTTGTATTCGAGGTTCTGGTGCAAGGTGATGCGCGATTTGGGATTGGTTATGCATAGCGAGCCGATTGCGCGCCTGTTCACGCAGGGGATGGTGCAAAAGGGCGGCGTGGCGATGTCGAAGTCGCGCGGGAACGTGGTGGGCGCGGAAGAGATGGCGGATAAGTATGGAGCGGACACGGGGCGGTTGTATACGTTGTTTGCGGCGCCGCCGGAGAAGGATTTGGAGTGGAGCGAAGAGAGTATTGAGGGAGCGTGGAGATTTTTGAATCGAGTTTATCGGTTGGTGGAGAGGAGAGCTGTTAGCCTACAGCCGTTAGCCGACAGCTTGGAGAAGAAAGAGAATTCTAACGCAGAGACGCTGAGGTCGCAGAGAAGAGGGGAAGAGACCCCAGGAGCACAGGCAGGAGTGCCTGTGCCACAGTGGACGGAGAAGGAGAAGGCGCTGCTGCGGAAGGCGCATCAGACTTTGCGGAGGGTGACGCAGGATTTTGAGACGCGGTGGCATTTTAATTCGGCGATTGCGCAGATTATGGAATTGGTGAATGCGATTTATGCGGCGGAGCCGTTGGATGACGGAGTGCGGCCGGCGGTGCAGAAGGAAGTGCTGGAGCTGGTGACGCTGATGCTGGCGCCGATGACGCCTCATTTGGCGGAAGAGTTGTGGGAGATGCTGGGGCACAAGGATGGATTGTGGGTGGTGGCGTGGCCGGCGATTAATGAGGAATTGGCGAAAGAGGATGAGGTGGAGATTCCGGTGCAGGTGAATGGAAAGGTGCGGGGGCGCGTAACCGTGCCGGCGGGGGCTTCGCAGGATGTGGTGATGATGAAGGCTCGGGAGGATGCGGGGGTGGCGGGGTATCTGAACGGGAAGGCGATTCGGAAAGTGATTTTCGTGGCAGATAAGCTTTTGAATGTTGTGGTGGGATGAGAAAGAGAAAGGCTTAGCACAGAGGGCGCAGAGGAAGAGCACAGAGGACGCGGAGAAGAAGAAGCAGATCCCTCACCCGCAAAAGACGCGGGTTCGGGATGACAAATTAGGAGACTCGTGGTCGAAGTTATGAGGTGAGTTGATGGAAGGAACCGCGAAGATGGCGCAGAGCAATTCACAGGGAACATTGAAGACCGAGCGGGGCGGGATTGTGGTGCTGGATTTTGGGGGGCAGTATACGCAGCTGATTGCGCGGCGGGTGCGCGAGCAGCAGGTGTTCAGCGCGATTTTGCCTTGCACGACTTCGGTGGAAGAGATACGGAAGCTGGAACCGGCGGGGATTATTTTGTCTGGCGGGCCGAGTTCGGTTTATGACAAGGATGCGCCGGTGTGCGATCCGGCGGTGCTGGCGCAGGGAATTCCGGTGTTGGGGATCTGCTACGGCATGCAGTGGATGGCGAAGAATTTGGGCGGAAAAGTGGAACCGGTGCAGCGGCGAGAATACGGGCCGGCGCACTTCTGCCTGGAAAAAGCGGAGAGCCACATCCTGGGCGGGCTGCCGGAGACGCTGAAGATCTGGGCGAGCCACGGGGACAACGTGCTGGAATTGCCGCCGGGATTTCACCTGACAGGCAAGACGGCGAACGCGATTGGGTCGGCGGAAGATCATAAGCGAAAGATGTACGCGGTGCAGTTTCACCCGGAAGTGAATCACACGGACCGCGGGACGGAGATTCTGCGGAATTTTCTTTTTCGCGTGTGCAAGGCGGAGCCGAAATGGAGCGGGAAGGCGTTCATCGAAGAGACGGTGGAGGCGATCCGCCAAAAAGTGGGAACGCACCACGCGATTTGCGGATTGAGCGGCGGCGTGGATTCGACGGTGGCAGCGGTGCTGGTGCATCGCGCGATGGGCGAGCGGCTGACGAACATTTTCGTGAATACCGGGCTGCTGCGGAAGAATGAATTCGAACACACGCTGGAGATGTATCGGGAACGATTGGGGCTGCGGGTGATTGGCGTGGACGCTTCGGAGCATTTTCTGGCGAAGCTTGAAGGCGTGAGCGATCCGGAGCAGAAACGGAAAATTATCGGGCGCGAGTTCATCACGATTTTTGCGGCGGAAGCGGAGAAGCTGCAGAAGAGCGCGGCGGGCGACATCAAGTTTCTGGTGCAGGGGACACTGTATCCGGATGTGATCGAGTCGGTGTCCGTGAAGGGGCCGTCGGCGACGATCAAGACGCATCACAACGTGGGCGGGTTGCCGGAGAATATGCCATTCGCGCTGGTGGAGCCGCTGCGGGATTTATTCAAGGATGAAGTGCGGCGGATCGGCAAGGATTTGGGATTGCCGGAGGAGATTCTGGTGAAGCATCCGTTTCCGGGGCCGGGGCTGGCGGTGCGGCTGCTGGGGGCGATTACGAAGAAAGATTTGGAGACGCTGCGCGAGGCGGACGCGATTGTGGTGGAAGAGATTCGGCGGGCGGGGCTGTATGAAAAGGTTTGGCAAGCGTTTGCGGTGCTGCTGCCGGTGCGCAGCGTGGGCGTGATGGGAGATGGAAGGACTTACGGATTGACGGT
>Ga0210399_10004424_pt1 | contig 10918 bp, 6 predicted proteins | sample IncBWC14MmetaG_FD_150865 | JGI IMG/M metagenome (GOLD analysis project Ga0210399, IMG submission 150865) | Forest soil microbial communities from Barre Woods Harvard Forest LTER site, Petersham, Massachusetts, United States - Inc-BW-C-14-M | ecosystem: Environmental > Terrestrial > Soil >...
GTATGGCGGTTGGTGCTGGCAGTGTGTTCGGGGTCGTCCTCGGCCCCGTCTGGCACCGCGACCGAGCCCGCAAATCCGGTTGGGCCCAATCTGACGCAGCTGAGTTCGGATCCTTATACGGCGGGTCCGGGTCAACATGCGACGGAGGTTGAGCCCCATATGCTGGCGAGTGGAAGCACACTGGTGGCGGCGTTTCAGACGGGGCGCATCTCTCCCGGGGGCGCGACCAATATCGGATGGGCAACCTCGACCGACGGAGGGACGACTTGGACCCACGGGTTTCTGCCAGGCCTGACGACGGGCGAGGGCTCGGGACCGTACGACGCTGCCAGCGATCCGGCGGTGGCGTACGACGCGAAACACGGGATTTGGATGATCGCTTCGCTGCCCCTTTCCAGTTCTTTCCAGACCCCGGCTGTGGTGGTGAGCCGTTCGAACGACGGGCTGACCTGGCAGAATCCCGTCGGTGCCGATCCCACCGCTCCCAGTTCCGACAAGAATTGGATTGCCTGCGACAGCTGGGTTCGCAGTCCGCACTATGGCAACTGTTACTTGCAATGGGATGATCCCGTTCATCTCGATGAAATCTTGATGAGCACATCGAGCGATGGAGGATTGACTTGGGGACCGCCAACGGCGACCGAGGACTCGGCCGCGGGGATTGGCGGCCAGCCGCTCGTGCAGCCGAACGGAACGGTGGTGGTGCCGATTGAGACGAGCGTTATGTCAGCATTCATTTCGAGCGACGGTGGCCGGACTTGGACTTCGCCGGTGAGCATCTCAAACCTGCAGTTTCATGCCGACGCAGGAGGTATCCGCAGCGGACCGTTGCCCTCGGCGGCCGCGGATGGTGCTGGAACTTTGTGGGTTGTGTGGGAGGATTGCCGGTTCCGCTCCGGGTGCGCAAGCAACGATCTCGTTTACAGCACTTCGAGCGACGGGGTGAATTGGTCGCCAGTATTACGCATTCCTATCGACGAGACTTCCAGTGCGGTGGATCATTTCATCCCCGGGATCGGGATCGATCCGGCGACTTCGGGCGCGGGGGCGCACGTCGGCCTTCACTACTACTACTATTCGCAAAGCAACTGCACGGCGTTTACTTGCCAGCTCCTCGTGGGCTTCATTTCATCCGCCAATGGAGGCTTAAGCTGGAACCCGCCGGTCGCCTTGAGCGGAGCGATGCTGCTCGGCTGGCTGCCGAATTCGCAGAACGGATTGATGGTGGGCGATTACATTGCGACGGCATTCACCAACGGCGTACCGCACGGAGTGTTCGCGGTGGCATCGGCCCTATCGGGAAGCACTTACGGAGAGGCGATCTACACGGGTCAGGGATTAACCGTGAGCGCAGCAGGCCGGCAGTTATCGTCGGCCGGAGATAAGCCGTTGCACAGATTGTCGGACAAGATCGAGAGCGAGCGTCCGGAGAAGGGTGTGATTCCGCCATCGCGCCGCAGGAACAGGCGAAGCGTCAAGTAGCCGAAGGATCCAAACGCGTTAGACGATTCTATGGCTGGATGGACGCTAGAAGCGATCGTTGGTATTAATGCCGAAACCCAGAATCGCGGTGACTTCCACCGGTTGGGTGCCGCGCATAGCCGGTTGGAATTTCCAAGTGCGAACCGCGGCAAGGATTTTCGCGGTCATGTCGGCGGGGCCCGCTTCAAGCACCCGGACGTTCTTCAAGTTGCCGGAAGCGTCCAAGGCGCAGGCGAGCACCATGCGCGCGCGGGGTAAGCCGTCCGCTAGATCAGTGCGTATCCCAACTGGGGCAGTCAGGGTGGAGCCGTAGGGATGGCCGGCGGCAGCCTCATCCGAAAATTCCATCACCACAGTGCCTAAAGACGTATCGACATAAGTGGTATATTTTTCGCCCCGCAGCAAGTTCTTGTAAGGCTCGAACGCTCCTCCAGAAGTTGCTGTGGCAACAATGGTCACTCCAAGTGCAGGACGCTGTCTTGCGGTTGCATGCCCGGGTGCCAGCGGTTCGCTGGCCGAACTATCCGTGCCGAAGCCGGGGATGGTTACTTGGCCGCTGCCGCCACTGATGTCGACGCCGCGGACCGCCGGGGTGCCTGAAGGCACGTTTCCCGCACCTCCCGGGCCGGGAGAGGGAGAGATGCCGCTTTCCGCGTGTGGATCGGAGCCGCGACCGGGACTGGTTCTTCCGGCTCCCGGGCCTGCGCCGGTCAGGCCGCTGCCCGAAGCATTCCCGCGGCCAATGCTGGTGCCGCTTCCTGAACCACCTAGGCCCGGCTTGTCCCCGCCGGAAGGGGATATGACGAGCGAACCGGTGCCGCCTCTGATGGGTACTCCAACTTTGGGGCCCGGCTGACTGGAGATCACTGCACCGGCGCTAGCGCCACTGCCTACGTTGGTTGGTGGGGCAAGCCCTGAGCCGGCGTCCGACGGTGTGCCGAGTCCGGCGCCCTTGCGACCCAGAGCGGAACCAGCGGGAGCCGAACCTCCCGCCATCGAGGGCGGAGGGGGAACAATATTATTGGCGAGCAATGTGCCGCGCGGAACTCCCGCTCCGCCGCCTGGGCCACCAGTGCCACCAGCGGCACCGGCGAGCGACGGGGGAGGCGGAACGATGCTGGGCACACCGAGCGTCGGCGCGGATGAAGATTGGGCAGGTCGCGCACCGGTGGAGCCGGATATACCGACCGAAGGCGGCGGAGCGACCACGTTTGTGCCGAGAGAAGTCCCCAGCGCATTGTGTACCCCGCGCGGACTGCCACTCGGCGCGTTCGCGCTAACCGCGGGCGGAGGCGGAACGACGTGGGCTGCCAGCGAGGTTCGGGCGCTGTTGCTTGCTTCGTTCGAACCAACGGCCGGTGGAGGTGGCACGACTTCGGTGGCGCCAAAGATTCTGCCCATCAGGCTGCTCATGAACGATCCGCTGCCGGATGGCGTGGGTGGTGGCGGCACAACCGTCTTCGACGGGTCGGGTATGCTGCCGCTGGCCAAACGCTGAAGATCTTGGGAAACGTCAGCCGAGGGTGGCGGTAGGATGACCGAGGTTGAGGGCAAGCTGAGCTTGGGATTGCGGACGGCAGCGCGCTCGGGGGCGGAAACTGGCGGGGGAACTACGGTGGCATGGGTCACCGACAACGGGGAACTGGAAAGTTCCCGGCTCACGCCACCGGGAACCGGAGGAATAATATTGGCGGCTAGGGCAGAGTTCGAACGGGAGTGATCGGCGGCGACGCTCGGAGCGGGCGCCACTACTGCCGTGGTCAGAGACGGAGCGTTCAGCGTGCGGTCGCGAGAGGCGCTCGGCGCAGGCGGAATGACAGCCGGTCGCAGAGCCGGAGCAACTAGGGTATGGTCTCCCGAAACGTTCGGCGCCGGCGGAATCAGTGCGGCGCTGAAATTGGGCGCCGTGAGGGAACGATCGCGCGCAGCCGAGGGCGCTGGAGCGATCACCGACTCGAGTTGAATGCCATGGCGCGTGTAGTCGCGGATCGCATTCGGAGCCGGAGCCACTGGCGTGCTCGAAAGACTCGGTATGGCACGGGTTGAACGCATTCCCTCCGAAGGCGGAGGCCCGGGATTGGGCTGGATGGCCAACAGGTTCGCAACCGCATCGCTCGATGCCGGAAGCTTGAGGTTCGGTGCATCCACCTCTTTCGGAACAAGAGAGCCGCCGCGGGCGATCTTGATCGTTTGGGTACGATGGTTCGCCTGGTCGCCGCCGGTGCGGCCCGTGATTCCCGATTCAGCGCCGCCTAGATCTTCGGTGCGGGGAAGCTCGTCGCCACTGTAGTAGATCACGTCGTGGCTTGAAAATCTGGGCGCGACGAAGGGGCGCAACTCCGCGACCTTCACTTGCACGACGATTGCGGCAAATATCAAAAAAGCTTCCAGAAGATAGGAAGGGATCATAACCCGCAAGGGAACCAACCCGAAGGGTGCCTCCCCGGCTAGGCGGCGTTCCGAGCGCGCGAGGGCAGGGCGGATGGAGCCGAGGAACTCCTTCCACGGCGAGGACCATTCGACGATCAGCCGGGGCGCCTCGTCGCGCTCCACAAGTTCTTCGAGTTGGAGCGTTTCCATCACGCGGGCGGCACTCTACCATCCTTTTCGATCGTTATTTCAATTTTATCGCCCAGCGCGGTTTTGGTTTCAGCCGCAATGCGACACGGTAGTTCCAGGACGGACGTGGCTTCGGTCCGGATCGGAGCAAAACGCCAAGGTTGCAAATCGCGCTGGATGTGGATGACCGTCATGGTCCGATCCAGATACACGACGTCGATCGGGAAGCCCATGCCCAGAGTATGAACGCCATGGCAGGGAACAATCCAGAGGCCGGAGCCATTACGGAAGTCACTCGAGCTCAGTCCAAGCAGGCCGCGCAGCCGGGTCCAGTGCGTGTCGGCGACCCCCAGCGCGGTGGCGAGGTATGCCTGGCGGGTCTGATTAAAGGCTTGGCTTTGCCAGGAAAAAACCGCCATAAATGGAAAATACTCCCAGGTTCTGTGCCGCGGTTTGCGCCGCCTTCTAACGCCCGCCCGACACCGGGCCCAATTGCCGGATTAACTCGATGACCGCCGGGCCGATCGTGACAAAAATAATCGAAGGCAGAACAAATATCACCAGTGGGGGGACCATCTTAATGGTGGTTTTTGCAGCTTGTTCTTCGGCCCGCTGCCGGCGTTCCGTGCGGAGGGAGTCGGAATGCACCCGGAGTGCTTGGGCGACGCTGGTGCCGAAGCGATCTGTCTGAATCAGTGTACCAACAAGCGAGCGGATGTCGTCAACCCCAGTGCGATCCACCATGTTGCGGAGGGCTTCAGCGCGGGGTTTGCCTGCGCGCATCTCGAGATTCACGAGATGGAACTCATCGCTGAGATCAGGATGCGCGTGGTGCAGATCCTGGCCTACCCGGGTCAGAGCCTGATCAAGCGCGAGACCCGCTTCGACGCAAATGACGGTAAGGTCGAGGGCATCTGGCAGCCCGATGCGAATGCGGCGCCGGCGGTCGCTAATCATCCGCTTCAGGATAAAGCGTGGAAGAAAGAAGCCGAGCCCGGGAACACCGACGAGGAGGAAAAGGTTATCAAAGCCCGAAAAGACCGCGACGCCGATAAAACCGGCCGCTGCCATCAGAAGACGGGCGCCGAAATAATAATTCACGTCGATGGCATCGCGCAGTCCGGCCTGAATCAGCCAGGCGCGCGTGCGCGACACATCCGAGGGAGAAAGCGGGATGGCCTTGCTAATGGGATCGAGCGCTTGCTCGATGCGCTCCCGAAGGGCAGGCTTATTTTCCGCCTGTTGTTGGTCTCCCCCCAGGGCGCGCAGACGGGCTCCGAGCACGGAACTGGGAGTTACCGCGGCTGCCCCGAAGGCGAGAACCGCCATCACGACAGTGACGAAAATGACGATGACCAATACCAGAGGCAGCATGACTTACACCTGTTTCCCCTAGACCTGTTTCCCTAAACCTGTTTCCCTAAACCTGGATCCGGATAATCTTGCGGATCACAAAATACCCTATGGTTTGCAGAGTGATCCCGGCAACCAGCAGCGTATGTCCGATCGGGTCAGAGAAGAGCGGGCGAATGAACGCCGGATTCAGAATGAGCATCACCGTGACAATAATCGGCGGCATGCCCATCAGCAATGCCATGGTCAGACGCCCCTGGGCAGTATAGACGCGCACCTGGCGCTGAATCTTGAACCGCTCGCGGATGACATAGGAGAGGTTGTCTAGAATCTCTGCCAGGTTGCCTCCCGTCTCGCGCTGCAGCATGACTGCGGTCACGAAAAACTTCACGTCGACCAGCGGCATGCGCTCGGTGAGATTGATGAGGGCATCCCGCACAGGCATGCCGAACTTTTGTTCTTCGTAGAGTTGACGAAACTCACTGGATACGGGCTCAGCCACCTCGTCGGTAATCATTTCGAGCGCGGTGGTGAAGGCGTGTCCGGCCCGAACCGCTCGGGCCAGTGTGTCGATGGCCTCGGGAAAGAGTTCCTCAAATTTCTCAAAGCGCTTATTGCGCCGGAATGAAGCATAGGAATAGGGAAGCACGAAGCCGACCAGCATCGCCACCCATGCGATCTCGACGCGCTTGGTAAGCCCATAGGCCAGGAATGTGGCAACGACTCCGCTGAGGGCCGACAGCCCAAGAAAATTGCCGGCGCGCATCGCCATACCCGCCTGCGCCAGCATTTTCTGGATGTCGTTGACCCGCCTTGAGCGCCGGAGCAGGTTGTCAAGGGCGGGAATCTGGCTTAGTTGTTCGTCCCGCAGGAGGGCTAATTCCTCCTCAACTGCGAGTTCAGGCGCCTTACGCTCGTTGGCCAGGCGTTCCTTGATGAGTCGTGCGCGTGCGTTGCGCTGATCGAGCAGCAAGCCCATGGCGAAAGCTGCCAGGGCGACCAGGACGAACACGAGAAGCGCGATCAGAGATGCGGGCATGTCAGTACTTAGACCTCCAGTCCTTGATTCGAACAGCGCCGGCCGCAGGCGCGCTCCCGATGTCGCCAGCCGGTCGGCGAACTGCGGACGCACCCCCGTCGCGCGGAATACGCCGCGGACCTTGCCGTTCTCATCGGTGCCGGTGCGGTCGAAGCTGAAAATATCCTGCATGCCGATAAGGTCTCCGTCCATGCCAGTAATCTCCGACACGGTAGTGACCTTGCGGGTGCCGTCGGAGAGGCGCGCAATCTGGACGACAGCATGCACGGCGGATGCAATCTGGTGGCGCACGGCGCGCTCCGGAATGTTCAGGCTCGCCATCGAGACCATGTTTTCCACGCGCGCCATGGCGTCGCGCGGGGAGTTGGCGTGTACCGTAGTCAGCGACCCCTCGTGACCGGTGTTCATGGCCTGCAACATGTCGAACGCCTCCTCGCCGCGGACCTCACCGACCACGATGCGGTCCGGGCGCATACGCAGGCTGTTGATCACGAGTTGCCGCTGGCGGACTGCCCCTTTTCCTTCGATATTAGGCGGCCGCGTCTCAAGGCGGACCACGTGCTCCTGCTTAAGCTGCAGTTCGGCTGCATCTTCGATGGTGACGATGCGGTCGGAGTTGGGAATGTATCCCGAAAGCACGTTCAGCAAAGTGGTCTTGCCGGCGCCGGTTCCGCCGGACACCAGAATGTTGAGCCGTCCCTTGACCATGGCGGAGAGCAGTTCGAGCATGGACTCGGTCAGGGTAAGGTTCTCAATCATCTGGCGCGCAGTGACCGGCTCCCGTCCAAAACGGCGGATGGAGAGCGAAGGCCCGTCAATCGCCAACGGCGGAATGATGGCGTTGACACGCGATCCGTCCGCTAAGCGCGCGTCCACCATCGGAGACGATTCGTCGACGCGGCGCCCGATGCGCGAGACAATGCGCTCGATGATCTGCATAAGGTGCGAATTGTCCTTGAAGGTCAAGGCGGTGCGTTCGAGCTTGCCGGCGCGCTCGACATAGACCCGGTCGAAACGATTTACGAGGATGTCGGAGATGGTGGGGTCCTTGAGCAGCGGTTCGAGGGGGCCGAGGCCGAAAATCTCGTCGAGAATTTCGCGCGAGAGGCGCTCGCGCTCGGCAAAGCTAAGGGGCACCACTTCGGCATTGACGGCATTGCGGATGACGATCAGCACTTCCTCGCGGGCGGAGTCTCCCGTGGCTTTGCCCAGTTTTTCAAGATCGAGGCGATCGAGGATCTTGCGATGGAGGTCGGCTTTGACCTGCTGATAATCAGTGCGCTCGAACGATTGAAGATTTGCCATGACTCCCTAGTTCGACCCTGGGTTTCTAAACCGATTTAAACAGCGACCACGTCGCGCGCTTCACGTCCGCGTCGTTTCGCGTCAATTCTTGCGCCAGCCCCGCAAAACAGCGGGCGATCTCGGAATTTCGCTGGTCCATCACTGGCGTGCCCCGGTCGATCGCGCCAGATATAGCAAAATACTGGTTCGGGATCCGCCATATTAGTTTAGCGCCCACGGCGGCCTCCGCGTCGGCTTCACTGAATCCGGGCACCTTGCGAAAGCGGTTCAGCACCAGGCGGACGCGCTCGCGGCTTCCGGTTTCTCCCAGATATTGCTGCACGCGGGCGGCGCTCCACAGCGAGGCCACATCGCTACAGGCAACCAGCAGAACGGTCTCCGAAAGACTGGCAATCAAGCGGCTGGCGGCGTCAAAGCGCGACGAGGCGTCGACCACGACGTAACGATAGTGAGTCACGAGCATGTCGAAAAGACGCACAAACTCCGCGGTCGACGGATCCACGGCGGCGGGCACGTTGGTGCCGGCGAGCAGTTGCAAACCGCCGGTGTGACGCGTCATGAAACTTTCGAGCAGAGAAGCGTCCATGCGGTGAAGATTTCGGGTGGCGTCGGCCACATTAAAGACCGGCTTTAGATTCATGTGGAGCGCGGCATGGCCGAGTGGAGCCAGGTCCACCAGCGCCGTTTGTCCATAGGCCGACTGCAGAGCCAGTGCCAGATTGACGGCCACCGTGGTCGCGCCGTTTCCACCCTTCGCGTTGATGATGGAAAATATCTTGCCGCGGATACCTTCCTGACGCCCCCGGCGTTGCGCCGTCGTGAGGCGTACAAATGCCTCCAACATATCTGTGGTGTTGGTGGGACGTTCGATGAACTCCCGGGCGCCGGCGCGCATGGCATTGACGATGATCTGAGGCTGGTTCAAATTGCCGATGGCAAAAATTGCGGCCTCGGGCATCTCCTGGTGCAGGAGTTCGATGGCTCGCATGGCCAGGGTGGGATTGTCCGCCGGGATGTCGACCAAGGTCACGTCCGGATTGGCGGCGTGCACCCGCCGCGTCACCGGATCGGAGGCAGCCATCGGAAAACTTGCACAGGTGTGAACCGTGCGCGCCACACTGGTTCCATCGACCAGTACCTGCAGCACCGCACGCTGCTCGTTGTCGGTTGCGACAATCACGACTAACAGTTCTGGCATTACAACCCCGCCGATCCCCATTCCGTACGAAATTCAGTTCCGTTCCCGCGTCTCGCTCACTTCGCCGGTCTGCTGACTACTTGCTCTTGTCGAACTTGCCCTGGTCCAAGAAAGGCCGCGGATTCCTGGGCGCGGCCGGTTGCTCTGTGGTGGGAGAAATGCGGCGCACCGTGCACAAAACCATGAGTTCCGAATTGCTCTTCTGCAAGCTCTTGCTACGAAAAAAGTTTCCTAGGATCGGGATATCGCCGAGGCCGGGAATCTTGTTGTAGATGTCGGTGACGCGATTGTCCATGAGGCCCGCGATCACAAAGCTCTGTCCGTCCTGCAACTCAAATTCAGTTTCCGCTTTTCTCGTGCTCAGGGCGGGCACCGTGAATCCAGACAGGGTCAGGGCGTTGGCAAAGTCCAAGGTGCTCACTTCCGGAGCGACCTTCAAATGAATGTTCCCGTTCGGCATGATGACCGGAGTGAATTGCAGCCGCACGCCAAATTCCTTGAACGAAATGGTCACTGCAGTGAAACCCGCGCCGGGTTGCACGATGGGGAAAGGGAATTGGCCTCCGGCGAGGAAGCTGGCTTCTTTGCCATTCACTGCAATTAGATTCGGCTCGGCCAAAATCTGCAGGAGACTCTTGTTTTCCAGCGCTTCAATCACAGCGCCAAAATTAATATCCGGACGGAAAAGAAAAAGGTTCAGGACATTGTTGAGGGTGGTGGTGGGGGTCGTGGTCGTGCCGGTAGGACTTGAGGTGCCCGGGGTCAAGGTCTGGGGCCCGAATCCGCCGTACTGTCCCGTGGTCACCGTGCCCAGGGTATTTCCTGCCCCAGTGGAAATGAAGTTGATGCCCATCTGGGTCAGCGCGGTGCGGTCCACTTCCGCGAACTTCACCTGGAGCAAGACTTCCTGAGCACCCACCGGACCGAAGGTCAGCACGTTCACGACTTTCGGAGAATAGGCGCTGGCGAGCTCTCCGGCGCGCTTGGAGACGTCCTCGGTCGAAACGTGCCCCGAGAGAACGACCGCCGCGCGGGAAGGTGTGACCGTGATTTGCTCGTCGGGAAAGACGCGGTGCTCTTCTTCCGCGCAGGCGCTGACATCCACGTCCACGCGAAGATCGAAGCTGCGCGAGCGTTCCAGTTCATCCCAGATCAGCAACGAAACTTCTCCCGGAGTCTTGCCATGAACCAGAATCTGAGTGGGCGTGATGACTTGCGCGAAAGCGATAGCCGGGTCGGTGACCGAAATGCGCCGTAAGCGCTCGGTGGTATTAATGAGCAACGACTTGCCCACCATGACACGTAGCGGCGCCGATCCCTGGGGCTGTTCGGACTGTGCCGGAAGCGTCGTAGTTTGAGTGCCGGTCGGCGCTGGAGCCTGGCCCGCGGCGTCCGCCTGGTGCATGATCTCCGGAAAGACGGGAAGTACGCAGGCGGCGAACAGCCACGCCCCGAGGAACAACGTGCGAGCATTCATTTGCAGAGTCCTCTCCCGGTGAGGAAATCGGCCAAAGCCTTGTCTAGCTTGGAAGATTGAACTCATCCCACTCAATTCGTGCCGCAATTCTCCTCCGAGCACTTCACGATTTCCGGCTTCTTGTCACCTTGATAGACCTCAATGCTTACGCCGGTGGAACTCGGGGGAGGAGCCGGCACTTTCTTAGTGGTTATGTGATGGAGGACGGGTTGCGCGGGCGCGGGAGCTGAAACTCCCCTGTATAGCCCTCTGGAATTGGAAGAGGGCACCTCGTCCTGCTTGGTGTCGAGCGGATTACGCAGCGCCAGTTGTATGTGTCCCTCGGAACTGGCGAGAGTGAGTCTCTGGGCATCGTCGGGTGATACCAGAAGGGTGATGACTGCCGTACTTTGGGCCTCGCCGGTAGCGGTTCGTTCCAGGGTGTGACCTGATGCGAGCACCGCGACATTCTGCAGAACGGTCGTAGTTTGCTGTTCGCCGGCCGCGCCTGGAGTCCCGGTCAGGA
>Ga0210399_10004428_pt1 | contig 10915 bp, 10 predicted proteins | sample IncBWC14MmetaG_FD_150865 | JGI IMG/M metagenome (GOLD analysis project Ga0210399, IMG submission 150865) | Forest soil microbial communities from Barre Woods Harvard Forest LTER site, Petersham, Massachusetts, United States - Inc-BW-C-14-M | ecosystem: Environmental > Terrestrial > Soil >...
TCGGTGTAAATCGCGCGCAAAGCCTCGGTATCCGGCGCGCCAGCGCGAAGCTGATCGAGATCGAGCTTCACGGGCGCGGAAGTATCGATCACCGCGAGCTGCTTGGACATCTTCACCGCTTCGCGGCTGTTCTCGAGCGCTTCGCGGTAGCGCTTTCCCTCGACTTCTTTGGCGCGGTCGAGCGCCGCCTCCGCCGAGCCGAAGCGGAGGATTAACTCCTTCGCGCCTTTCTCGCCGATTCCTTTCGCGCCGGGAATGTTGTCAATCGAATCGCCCATGAGCGCCATCACGTCGGCCACTTTCGCCGGCGGCACGCCCATGATCTCCTCGACCTTCGCCGCGTCGACAACCAAGTCAGACTTATCCGGCGCCCCGCCGGGACGCAGCACGCGCACGTTCCCACCGACGAGCTGCATCATGTCCTTGTCGCTCGTCACAATGGACACATCGAGCCCCGACGTTTCGGCTTGCCTGGCCAGCGCCCCTATGACGTCGTCCGCTTCGAAGCCGGGGTACTCAAGGATCGGCAGCCGCATGGCTTCGCACATGCGCCGCACGTAAGGCAACTGCACGGCGAGCTCGTCCGGCATCGGCGGGCGCTGCGCCTTGTACTTGTCGAACAGCTTGTCGCGAAACGTCGGTTCCCGCGTATCAAACACCACGGCCAGATAGTCCGGTGCGTGATCCTTTGCCAGCTTCCGCAGCATGTTCGAGAAAAGATAGGGAACCTTGGTAGGCACGCCCGATGGGCTGTTCAGCCGGCCCATCGGAGCAAAATAGGCGCGGAAAATAAATCCCATCGCGTCGACAAGGAAAAGTTTTTTCGGAGCAGGAGCCGCCTTGGCCATCGCCGCGAGTATAGCAAAGCGACGAGCAACATCGGTGAGAACAGGCTCGGGTGTACAAGCTGGTACGACGAACTCGTTGGCCGCCGGAACGATCTTGCACTTGTTCGAGACGATTAGCCCGGCGCTTACATGCGTCTCGACTCTTACACCGCTACGTCAGCCAATTTGCTCCAATCCAGCCGTTCCATCAGGGCGTTGGTAATCAGGTGAATATTCTCGTCGTGTTTTCCCGTTGGCTCAAAAAGCATATCGACAATAGCTCCAAGGAATGCTTCGAAGGCTACTGGGCCGCACTTAGTGAACTCAAGAATTTTTATCCCGACTATGTCCTTGGAGGGGAGCATTTTCTCCACGTAAACGTTTTTGAGTGCTTCACTCGGACCTGCGTGATCTTGGACGCCCTCATCAGCTTTGTGGAGAGGCTCAAAGATCGTGGGATATCCCTCTCGATTGAGCAAGAGTTTTTGGATGCGCTTTCGAAGAGGGCCGGACTCCTTTTCCCATCGCATGACAAAAGTGTCAGTTTCGTTGTCGTAAGCAAGAGCCAGTCTAGCGGTGGTTAGTCTCTTGATCCGTTGAGGCAACTCTCTTTCAATATATTGATTGATCTTTGCAAAGAGTCTCCTGAACCCGACAATGGTCATTCCCTGTAGAGCTGGGGGAGAGATTCGCACTTGAATCGCCAACCAATCCTCGACCTGAAGCGCTATCGCCGGTGCAGGAGGACCAAAGGAAATATCTAAGACATCACCTCCGCGGTCGTAGCTATAGTTCACATTTTCGAATTTAAACTCCTGAACTAACTCGAAGGCCATATTGAAGTCCCCAGCATCCGAAACGAATAGGCTGCAAAATAAGCCGTCGCAACATACCTGTCCGTATTACCGACAAAAACAAGAAGATCGAGCGATTCTCCGAGTCCCGAAACTTCTAGGTATCTCTTCCGATAGATTCTGCGCGATGGGTCCCTCCTTCCCGCGTAAACAGCATCCGGCGTCTGGATGGTCTCGATGACGAGATCTCTGAACGCATGCATCTCCGGATGATGCGAGACTATATGGTTCCAGCACTCATCCGTGAGTATCGCCTAAAATCCCGTTGGATCCGATACCACCTCGTCCATCGTGAGTCCCGCTCAAGGCGCTCTTCATTTAACTCTAACATCGACCCGATGAAGGCTGCTGCAAATTTGAGCATGCGTGCCACAACTTCCTGAGCCCTCTTGGCACAATTCGCGATGCGGTCGAGCATGTGCTATTTTATCGATTCGTCTTCTTCCCATGCAGAAGCGAGCCAAAGAAAGCGTGTCTGCTGCTGCCGCGGCTTCACCGCGCGCGGTGCGCGCGGCTCCGGTGCAATCACCGGAAACAGAGAACGAAAAGCCGACCATTGCCGAAATTTTCGGGCCCGGCGGGCGGCTTGAAAAATGCATGCCGGAGGGGTACGAGCACCGTCCATCGCAGCTTGAGATGGCGGAGCTGGTGGAAGCGGCGTTCCAGGAAAAGCGCCACCTGATCGTCGAGGCGGGAACCGGCACGGGCAAGACGCTGGCGTATCTCATCCCCGCGATCCGCAGCGGGCGGCGCGTGGTCATTTCCACGGCAACGAAATCCCTCCAGGAGCAGCTCTTCGAGAAGGACATTCCGTTTCTGCAGAAATATTTCGCGCCGAAACTGAAGGTTGCGGTGATGAAGGGCCGCGGGAATTTCCTGTGCCGCGAGAAGGTCTATCGCATGGGCAACCAGCCGGTGCTGAAGGGCCTCGACGAGCTGGACTGGTTCCAGCAGATCCGCGACTGGGAAAAAGTGACGGCGACGGGCGATCGCGCCGAGCTGAATTTTCTGCCCGACGATTCCGAACTGTGGCAGCGCCTGGACGCGCGCCGCGACGCCTGCACCGGCGCAAAATGCCCGGAGTTCAACCGGTGTTTTCTGACGGCGATGCACCAGCGCGCCGCGGAAGCCGACCTGATCATCGTGAACCATCACCTCTTCTTCGCGGACCTCGCGCTCAAGCAGGACGATTTCGGCAGCGTCCTCCCTGAATACGGCGCGGTGGTCTTCGACGAGGCGCACGAAATCGAGGACGTGGCGAGCGAATACTTCGGCCGCCAGGTCTCCAATTACCGCTTCGAAGAGCTGGCGCGCGACGCCGAGCTGGCCGTGCGCATTACGCGCTCGGGCGATGCAAGCCTGCTGAAGCACATCGCACGCACGCGCGAGCGCGCCCGCAGCTTCTTCGAGGCGTTTCCGGCCCGTGACGGCCGCTTCCCTTTCGACAAAACGCAGCGCGCCGCGTTTCTCGAGCAGAACCGCGAAGCCTACGACGCCCTGGTGAATGCGCTGAAGAGCCTCGAAGCGGAAATCGCATCGCTCGCCGCGAAGCCGGAGGAGCTGCTCAACATCGCGCGCCGCGCCATGGAGCTGCGCGGCGAATTGAAGTTCCTGTTCGAATCGAGCGAAGGGAATTACGTCTACTGGTTCGAACGCCGGAACAAAGGGACCTTCGTGGCCGCGACTCCCATCGACGTAAGCGCGCTGCTGCGCGAGCACCTGTTCGAGCCATTTGAAACCATCATTCTTACGTCGGCAACGCTGGCCGTCGAAGGCCGCTTCCAGTACCTGAAGCAGCGACTCGGCGTGGACCTCGCCAGCGAGCGCGTCCTGCCCTCGGAATTCGACTTCGGCGATCAGGCGCTGTTCTATGTGCCGGCAACGCTGCCGGACGTGCGCGATCCCGCGTTCCCCGAGCGAGCAGCGCAGGAAATCACCAAGCTGCTGGAAATTTCCGAGGGGCGCGCGTTTTGCCTCTTCACGAGCTACGCGCAGATGAACGATCTGTACGAGCGCGTGCGCACCCGGGTGCGTTTCCCGCTCCTGATCCAGGGTTCAGCGCCCCGCTCGGCTTTGCTGGAAAAATTTCGCACCACGGAAAATGCGGTGCTGTTCGCCACGTCGAGCTTCTGGCAGGGCGTCGACGTGCGCGGCGAGCAGCTTTCCTGCGTGATCGTCGACAAGCTGCCGTTCGCCGTGCCCTCCGATCCAATCGTCGCCGCGCGCGTCAAGGCACTGCAGGAAGACGGCCGCAACGCCTTCGCGGAATACCAGGTGCCGGAGGCGGTGCTGGCGCTGAAGCAGGGCTTCGGCCGGCTGATCCGCTCGCGCACCGATCGCGGCGTGCTGGCGATTCTGGACAACCGGATCCAGCGCATGCAGTATGGTAAAATCTTCATGGAATCGCTTCCGGCGTACGCGACCACCCGGGACATCGCCGCGGTCGAACGGTTCATGCGGAAATCGAGCTGAAAGATTTGAGTGTCAGCGGTCGTCCGCGCCCACCGCTCGGCTTGGCCAGAAGGAACCCAGAAGGAAAATCGATGTTTGAAGTCAGCGTGGATGAGACTTTCTCCGCCGGGCACGCCTTGCGCGGCTACAAGGGCAAGTGCGAAAATCCGCACGGACACAATTACAAGGTGAGAATCATCGTCGAAGGTTCGGGCCTCGATTCCACAGGCCTGCTCTACGATTTTACGGATTTGAAGCGCGTGGTTCGCGGCATCGTGGGAGGCGTGGATCACAAATTTCTGAACGATCAGGCGCCGTTTGACTCGATCAATCCGTCGGCGGAAAACATCGCCAAGTTTTTCTATGACGAAACCTCGCGCCAAATCAGCGCGATGCCCGGCGGAACGAAAATCTCGCGGGTAACCGTCTGGGAAACGGATACGACAGCGGCTACGTACTGGCCGTAAATTGCAGGCCCGCGGTCGGAATTCGCCATGAACCGCTCATTCCTCATCGTGATTCTGCCGGCCATCGCCGTGGCGATCGGCTACCTACTTCTGTTTCATTGGCGCGGACTCGCGCTGGATCCTTTTCGGTTTGTGGGAGCGGCGGTTGTGGTGGTTGCGGCGGTGCTTTTGGTGCAGCGGCACGAGCGGCGAAAGCATTCACGCGGGAACCGCTGAACATGCGGGGTCCTGTCGCGTGCAGAAATTTCGCGCGATCCCGAGCGAAGGCGCGGCGCAAAATTTCGTCTGGCATCCTGCCCCGAGACCCGTATAGACTTCGTGGTTCAGGACCGCATCCAACAATAGAGAGGGATGCCTGTCTAAGGAAAACGCGGCTGCCGGCGGGAACCAAATCTCGCGCACGCGCGTCCTATTTAGTAACGCGCATTCCCCCTCAGTTGCGGTAAGCTGAGCGGGGGAAGTCGGGGCCACAGCGTCATCTTTGCCGCGCGTTGCGGGAATCAAGGATCCCATCACAGATGGGTCGCCTACGAGTTTGAGTTAAGACATAATGACGGACCGTGCGGGTTCCCCGTGCGGATCTGCGATGCTAGGAGGCAGTGAAGATCATGAAAGGAATGAAGACAATCAGGATGGCAGCCATGCTCGCGCTCGTCGGCGGGCCGCTGGCGGCGTGGATTGTTCCGGCCGCCTACGCGCAGAATGCCACTTTGTCGGGAACCGTGTTCGACATGATGGGCAAGCCGTACCCCGACGTCACGCTTGTAATGAAGAGCGTCGAAACCAGCAAGGAGACGGACGTTGTGACCGACGCGAAGGGGCACTATTCCGCGCCCGGCCTCGCTGCGGGAACATACAACGTCGATTTGAAAACGAAGGACAAGGACGGCAAGGATTATCTTCTCTACCAAACCGGTTTGAAACTCGCCGCGGCCACAACTCCCACATTCGACGTGAATTTGAAGGAACTTCAGGAACAAGGGAAGCTCGCCGCCGTTGAGGCTATCCGCAAGCAGCAGGAAGCCGAGGTGCAGTTTCAGGCCTTGAAGACGCACTACGATGCCGGCCTCGCGGCCATCACCACGATGAAAGCCGCGCAGGCGAAGCTGGCCACGACTCCGAAGGACCAGCAGGATCCGGTCAAGGACCAGATCACTCAGGCGGGTGGCACGGCGGTCACGGAACTCAACCAGGCGCTCGAACTGGAGAAGCCGGACGATCCGAACCGGTCCATCGTACTGTCACGCCTCGGTGAAGCGTACGAGAGCATGGGCAAGTGGCAAGATGCCGCGGATACATATCAGAAGGCCATCACGCTCAAGCCCGACGTGGCCGCCAACTACAACAACCTCGGAAACGACCTCGCAAAGTCCGGAAAAGTCGACGAGGCGCGCGCCGCGTACCAAAAATATGTCGACCTGAACCCGACCGACGCCGCTCTAGCGTGGCGCAATTTCGGCACCGTGCTCTACAATTCGAACCGCATGAAGGAATCCATCGAGCCGCTGCAAAAGGCCACCACGCTCGATCCGAAGAACGCGACCGCATGGCTCCTGCTCGGCATCGCCCTCGTCAACACCATGGAATTTAAAACCGTGGGCGACAAAATCACTCCCGTGATGCAGCCCGGAACCATCGAAGCGTATCAGCACGCCATCGACCTCGACCCGAACGGCCCAATCGGCGCGCAGGCCAAGCAAGGCCTCGACTCGCTGCAAGCCATGGGCGTGGGCATTACGACGAAAGTCGGCGAAGCACCCAAGTCGACAGCGAAGAAGAAGACCAACTAAACGCACATCCTCACTATTCAGTGCCCGATCGGTTTACCAGCCGATCGGGCATTTTCTTTCTTGCTGAAACTGCGATCAACGGTTTGACTTTCTCTTGCGCGCCGCTCTAATGATGCGGTCAGTCTCGCGCGAGGACAGCGTATCCGTCCCGTTGCGTCTTGACTCTTCGCCGATTCTCTTCAAGACCTTTGGCTCCAACACGCCAATACGGCGAACGGCGATGCTCGGTGCTGTCTTGCTGATTTTGGACATTGGCAGACGGCTAGGGTTCTCCACCTCAAACGTACTGTTCGTTTCACCGCGCTTCAATACCTATTGATCCATTCAAGCAACCACAGCCGTCAGAAATGCGTGAGCGTTCCGGTGACTTTCGTTCGTCGCAATGCCCAAGAAAATATTGCGAACGAGATGGGCAGAAGGACAGCGGCGAACACAAGCAATCCCCCTAAGGAGGGCAGCAGTTCGCGAGTCGAGGCATGGCTGAGAATGGCGGCGCGCATTCCTTCGAGAGAATAGGTGACGGGAATTAGCCGCGCCACGTACTGCAACCACACAGGAAGCACAGAAATCGGATACATCATCCCGCCCACTACGGAAGATAGCCCGAGGATGACCCAGTTCACGGGATTGCCGCGCTTGAAAATCAGCAGGTAGCTTGCGCTCAGGATGCCCAATCCGGAAAATGCCAGTACGGATGCGGCCAACACCAGCAGCGCGCCAAGCCAGTTGGCGCCGTGCAGCGGAAATCCGAAAAGGATCGCGCCCCAGCCGATATAGATCGCCGTGCGCAGCGACAATAGAGCAAATGGATACAGGCTCGAGCCCGCGAGGATTACCGGCAGCGAAGTCTGGGTCACGAGCAGGTGCTCGAGCGCGCCGTTTTGCCGCGCTTCCTGCAGGCTGCCGTCAAACGCGCCCAGCGCGACGCTCAGGTAATCGAAGAATGCGACCCCTACGAGCGCGAACGAAAAATAGTCCGCGCCGGGCGGAAGCGATCTCTTGAGGGTGGGGCTTTCGACGAAGCGCGAAAGAAAGTAGAAGCTCGCCGCCGCCAGCAGCGCCTGAAAAAGTTCGACCACGAATGCGGCGCGATAGCTGCGGGCCACTGCAAGATCGCGGCGAAAGAGCAGCGCGAGTTTTCGCAGGGTCAACGCGAAGCTCATCGTGTTTCCCGCGCCGTGCGCCGAGTGACGATTTCCAGGGCTTCTTCGAGCGAGCCCCCGCCCGTTGACGACTTGATGGCCGCGAGGGTATCGCAGGCGAGCAGGCGCCCGCCGTCCAGCACTGCGACGCGGCCCGCGAGTTGTTCGACTTCGGCGAGCGTGTGCGAAGCGAAAATCAGCGTCGTTCCATGCGCGCCGACGATGTCCCTCAGGATGAATCTGCGAAATTCAGCGGCCGCAAGAGGGTCCAGACTGCGCGTCGGCTCGTCAAGGATCAACACCGAGGGGCGATGCAGCATCGCGCGCGCCAGGCCCAGCCGGTGAATATTCCCCGTGGAGAGTGTGCGTACCTGGCGGTCCAGCAATTCGCCAATCCCAAACAGCTCTGCAAGCTCGTCGATTTGCCGCGCGGCGTCGGCGCCCGTAAGGTTGTTCAGCCCCGCGAACAGCAGCAGGTTTTCTCGTGCGCTCAGGCGCGCGTAGAAACAGGAGTCGCCGCCCGTGTGGTAACCGATCTGCAGCCGGACCTTCGCGGGCTCCACCGCAGTGTCAAAACCGCGCACGCGGGCGCGGCCTCTTGTTGGCAGCAGGAGCGTTGTCAGAATCCGGAGCAGGGTGGACTTGCCCGCGCCGTTGGCGCCGACGAGGGCGAGGACTTCTCCCTCCTGAACGTCGAACGAAATTCCACGCAGGGCGGGAACCGTCAGCCGGGAAACGGGATCGAGAAAAGCCCGCCATCCGGAAGTCGCGGGCGGAAAATACTTCTCGACATTTTCGAGGCTTAGGGCGAAGTTTTTCACCGACCGCCGTTATAACCCGCCGAACGGCGTGAAACAAGGCCCGGCGACATTTCCACAACTCGCGTGTCTCGAATCGCATTGCCGTTCGGGCACAGAGCCGCTACAATTTTCGGCGCTGGCGTGGGGCTGTCCGAGTCAGCCGCCGCGCTCACTCAACGGATTCAATCGCAGCCCCGTGCGCGAGCGCTCCTTCCAAGCGACCCTCGGCAGTCTCAGGCATGAGAGGCAGAGCGCATGAACCAAACGATTTCCGGCAGTTCCGTGGTGGTTGCGGCAAAAGATCAAATCTCCTGCGACCTCGCCGGTGAAGCGGCGATCCTGAACGTCAAGAGCGGCCTCTACTACGGCCTCGACCCCGTGGGCGCGCGAATCTGGAACCTGATGCAGGAGCCTCGCCCGGTCGCCGAAATTCAAAACGCGATCACCGCGGAATACGATGTCGATCCCGAGCGCTGCGCCCTCGATTTGACGGAATTGCTCCAGAAGCTTCTCGCCGAAGGATTGATCGAAGTGAAAGATTGATCGAGTGAAACCCTGAAATTAAGATGCGGCCGGAACTCGAATTGGTCATCTGCTCGACGCGCCCGAAAAGCCCGGACACGGACAGCCGCATTCACTCCTTGCTAAGCCAGGAGCTGGATTGGGGAGAGGTGTTCGCCTGCGCGGACCAACATAAGGTGGGCCCGGTCCTCGAGCAGCGCTTCGCCAAGCTCGATCCGTCCTGGATCGCGCCGGAGCAGAGGGAGCAGCTCGCCGAACTGGCGCGCGGCTTGGGGAAAAATAATCTCGCGGATATGGGCGAGATGTTATGGCTGTACGACCTGTTTGAGGCCGCCGGCATTCCCGCAATTCCGTTCAAAGGACCCGCGTTCGCCTGGCTCGCCTACAAGAATTTCGCTCACCGGAGTGCCGTCGATCTGGATTTTGTCCTCCCGCAGCGCTGTATTCCGGAGGCGTCGGCTTTGCTCCAGGCGCACGGCTATCGGCCGGACTTCAACCCCGCTGAAGCGCAAGCGGGCGAGCGCGGCCCGGCTCCCGGCCAATACGCTTTCGCCCCAAACGGCAAGCGGCGGTACGTGGAGCTTCACACCGAAAGAACGCTGCGTTATTTTTCCCGCCCGATCGATCTGGACGACCTGAACGCGCGTGCCATGCGAGTAACGATCGGCGGGCGGGAGATCGTCGTCTTTTCCGCTGAAGACTTGCTCGTGATGATGTGCGTGCACGGAGGAAAACATTTTTGGGAGCGCCTATCGTGGATCGTGGACATCGCGCAGTTGATTCAGGCGCGCGAGGTCGACTGGCGACTCCTATTGGCGATCGCTGAAAAACTAGAGTCCATGCGCGCCCTGCTCTTGGGCCTCGATCTGGCGCATGAGGTCGCCGGCGCCACGCTGCCCGAACCGATTCTGGAGCGCGCCCGCAACGACGTGAACGTTCGCTGGCTGGCGCGAAGCGTCCTCGATCAATATGAGGGGATTTCCGACCCCAGCGCCGGAATATTTCGACGCGCCGCGTTCCGCCTGAAGTCGTGCGACAAATTCGGCCGCGGCCTGCGACAGTTGGTTCGCCTCAGCCTGAGTCCCACGGAGAGCGACCGCGCGGCAATTCACTTACCCGGATTTCTTTCACTCCTCTACGTCCTCGTGAGGCCGCTCAGACTGCTTGGGAAGTACGGTTTGGGGTTGATGCGCCAGCGGACATCCAGTCCTTTAGGAAGGGGAAACAAGACCGAGGAAAACGCACCAGCCCAGTTGCCAAAAGCGCGCAAAGCCGGATGATAACTGATGCGCTGCGCATGCTGCAGCATGCGCAGCCGGACCGATGAGCGACGCGCTGCTGCGGTGTGATTCTGCCTGCTCGCAATCATGCCGCAGCCTGTGACGTCAACTCGGAAAACATATTTATCGAACAATGAAAGGCCTTCTACCTTGACCTGGAATTTCAATCGTTTCTAGCAGGGGTCACTTTACGGTTTTCTGAACGTCCTCGCTTAAATTGCACTGCGACCAGCCGGATGAAGTCCGGCATTTCATGCAAGGAAACGACGCCCCCTGCCGGGTTGTGCATCGCCAGGCGCTGCGCCTCGTCGGGGTCGCTCATCATCAGGATGGGATGCACACCGACGCTACGGGCTGTCTTAATGCCCTCTAGGGTGTCCGTAAGAAATACCGTCTTCTCTCTTGCGAGGTAAGCGCCGTCGAGCGCGTTGACGAGTGGGGCCGACTTCACGCCCCCTGCATCATCGCGGGTGCACACTCCGGACAAAAGGTCGCCAAGCGAATTCCGCTCAATAAACCTCGACACTGCCTTGCGCGACAGCGACGATGCCACAAAAATCCGGATTCCCATGAATTTCAGTTCGGCAAGTGCGGGCACGACGTCTTCATACATGCTTGCAACATCTACGGCTTCGACTTCCAGTGTTTCCGCGAGGCTTTTCTTTTCGGCGCCGATTGGCGTTTTAGCGGAGTCGATTAAGTTCAGTAGACGCCAATAGGAACGGCTAGCGGATGAGCTGGACTCTCCCTTTCGCCCGAACAGGCGGACGGCGATTTCATCA
>Ga0210399_10004431_pt1 | contig 10913 bp, 10 predicted proteins | sample IncBWC14MmetaG_FD_150865 | JGI IMG/M metagenome (GOLD analysis project Ga0210399, IMG submission 150865) | Forest soil microbial communities from Barre Woods Harvard Forest LTER site, Petersham, Massachusetts, United States - Inc-BW-C-14-M | ecosystem: Environmental > Terrestrial > Soil >...
TGACGGTCACTTGGACGGGACCGTCCGGGCCTGGGATCTGGAGATAACGCGTGAATCGGTCGCGCGGTACCGCTCGGATGCGCCCCCCGGCATGATCTTGTCGAAGAGCAGAGCCAACATATTTCCGTAATGGTGCGCTGGCTGACACCCTCGGCTTTGGCAGCTTCGGCGAGCGATGCTCCGTGGCGCATCGCGGTCAACGCATGCAACGCTCGGATTCGTGCTTCGTGGCTTCGGGAGGAGAGTTTTGCCAATGCTGGCGTGGAACGAGTCCTAGCCTTGGTTGAACCACTGAATGATTCGCGAGTTTGGCTCTTGCGTCGCTTTCGAGTATTTGGCTTCTTCATCTAGGTCCCCTTTTCGGACGCAGTCTCGCATGGGTTTTTTCAGGAATCGGAGGACGCAAAACATTTTGGTGCGATAAGCAGGATCTTTGGCGAGAATGGAGATCATTTTGGTGCGATAGGCCGACAGGCTCCGTTCCAAGGCTTCCGTTTTGTGTCGGTTCGCTACTTGACAAGGTTTTTGACGTGTGCAGAAAAAGGCGGGAAACGTGAGCAAAGGCGGGAAGACACTAGGCAGACCGGTGGACATCCGACCGGACATACTGCTCGACAGATACAGGTCTTTGAAGCAATTCATGGAGAACAATTGGGGCCGCATTGGTTTAAAGCTGCAACGCGTTCAGAAGCCCGAAGACGTGCGGGGCGTGCTCACAGCGGTACCTGGAGTCGAGTTTTGCAGACCATTTCAGGAACATCCTGCACGGTGCTTGTTGGTACGCGGAGATACAGAGGTTGGGTCGAAGGAATTAAGTGAAATGCGGCAGCAAGCGAAAGATGCAGAAGCGACTGAGCGGCGTCTTTCCTTGGAATGGCAGAGTGCGTCTCAGGAAGCGCAAGCTGCAAGGTCAGCGTTTGACACGGCGATCAATCAGTTCAGAGGCGTACTTGAGTTCAAACCTTTCATCGACATCCTTGTCCTCGTTGCGAGTGAGTTGAAGCTCAAAGAACGAGAAACTCGCTCGAATCTCCTCGAAGCAGGATTTCGTCGGGCACACACTGAGCATCAAGAACTAGCTGCAAGACTCTTGTCCCAAGAGGGGTGGATCGCTCGTAACGAGATCGTGGAATTCACGCGGAATGATCGTTACGAAAAGACCGCCCTGAACTTTGCCAGAGTGATGGCCGGTCTCCCTGAGTATCGCTGGTTATATTCCCTTCGAAAATGTTCAGCGATCACCGACGATTCGTTATAAAGTACTAGCGTCATCCATCAACTGTTTGAGATGCTGAAGGCTTCAACTCAACAGGTCAAGCCTCTCAGCCTCCAAAAGATCGAGACACGGCTACGACATCAGTTGCTAAGCCCCGAAACGAGCTACGGTCTCCGAGCTTACATGGAAATAAATTGGTCGCACATGAAACAGGCATTTGTTGACTGTCCGAGGAACCTTTTCATTCGAAAGGAACTCCCTTACGAAATCATGGGTAGGTTTCATGTGAATATGGAGCGCCCTAAAACGCCGCTCGACACCGAACTCGCGAAACGCGAAAAGCTCGTAGATGATTGATTTATAATAGATTTAGTCCAAATTTACGGGCTTGCCGACTGTTACGAGCAGCCGACAAGCCCTGACCACCACCGGAGGCATGCTCCTATGGCAGCTAGCAAGACCGTAACCCAACTCCCGTTATCCCACAATTCCCCCGCTGAATTGCTCATCCCGCGAACCGGCGTGGTTACTCTTTTCGGCTACGGCATCCAGGTACGCATGGATCGTGGGCATTTGTTGCTTGAGGATGGCATCGGGGCAAATCGTCGTCGTTGTCGTCTTCCACGTGTTGGTCACGGTCTAAGGCGTTTGGTTGTGATCGGCTCGGACGGAATGGTTTCGCTTGCTGCGCTCCGCTGGCTTGCGGATCAGAAATCAGCATTTGTCATGTTAGAGCGAGATGGCTCAGTGCTAGCCACGACCGGCCCAGTCCGACCGTCAGACGCACGTCTTCGACGTGCCCAAGCGCTGTCCAGTCAATCGGGAACGGCTGTCCAGATTGCACGGGAACTAATCGACAAAAAGCTGTTGGGCCAAGAGCGGGTTGCACGTCACAAACTGCTTGTGACCGACATTGCCGACAGGATTGCCCTCTATCGCGCCGAATTGGCGGGGGCTGACTCGCCGGAAAAGATTCGCCTGATTGAATCCCAAGCAGCTGGCACGTATTGGGCTTCATGGCGCACGTTGCCAATCAATTTTCCAAGAAAAGACAACCCAAAGGTGCCCGATCACTGGCGCGTGTTCGGGTCGCGGGTTTCGCCTTTGACTGGATCTCCTCGCCTCGCGGCTAACCCGCCCAACGCCATACTTAATTATCTCTACGCAGTTCTCGAATCCGAATCTCGGCTGGCCGCTGCCGCTCTTGGTCTTGATCCCGGAATCGGCTTTTTACACGTTGATGCTGAGGCCCGTGACAGTCTAGCTTGCGATCTAATGGAAGCCATACGCCCACAGGTGGACGGTTTTTTGGTGGATTGGATAACGCGTGAAACGCTTAAGCGGGAATGGTTCTTCGAGCAGCGCGATGGCAACTGTCGGCTGATGGCGTCGTTAGCTGCTAGGCTTTCCGAAACAGCTCCAACGTGGGGTCGCGCCGTCGCGCCCATTGCCGAATGGGTCGCGCAAAGCTTTTGGACCAGAAATCATCAGCCCCCTAGCGGAGAGAAGACCTTGCCAACACCTCTGACACAACGGCGGAGAAGCGAAGGTAGAGGGAAGGAATTCATTCCTGACACCAAGCCCGCGCCTTACCCAAGGAAAGTATGTCCCGGTTGCGGCGCTACTACGCGCGGCGGAAGGCATTGTCCCAGCTGCGGGCGAGAAATATCTCGGGAAGAGCTGATTGAGTCCGCGAAGATTGGCCGGATAGTGGCACAGAGCCAAAAATCCCAGAGGAAACGTGCCAAAACTCAACGGCGACACCGAGCCGCACAACGAGCCTGGAGAGCTTCACCCAAAGCAGCTTGGCTCAACGAAGACACGTACCTCGCGAAGATTCAGCCTGGGCTCGCAGGAGTTACGATTTCTGTCTTGGCGTCTACGCTCGAAGTCTCGGAACCGTATGCCGCCGACATCCGCGCAGGCCGACGCCTCCCGCATCCACGACACTGGAAGGCATTGGGGGAACTTGTGGCATTTCGTCCGATGCGGGGTAGCTCACTTAGCGATGGGATTGAACTTGATCTCGGCGGGCATTAAGGATGGTATATATACCATCTTTAATCAACGGTGGCACCCGATGTTAAGTCCTTTATATTCAGTACAAACCGTCAATCTCAGGCGCAATCCGTATAACAGTAGGTATATATACCTTCTGTGATTCGGCATCCACTTGCAAATAAAGGCTGTTCCGGTATATATACCAGAACAGCCAACATGCCCCGAAACCCACCTCGAATTCTCGTAGCCGCACCTACCATCGCCAGCTTCTTCGACGAATCGAACAAACGTGTATACACCGAGGGTGAGTTAGGAGCAATCCTCAGTGGGAATCGAGCGACATGGAAGCTGCCCGACTACATCAATACAGGCCGGTTTATCGGATTTCTCGTTGACACGGGCAAGCTTTCAGTGGCGAATGTAGTGTCTGAGCACTACCGCTCCGCGACTCGCTATATCTGGGGGAAGGCTTCCCCTTTTGCTGTTGCTCTCTCATTGCGTTCTTCTTCTTACTTGTCGCATGGAACGGCTGTTTTTCTGCACGGCCTGACTGACCAAATTCCAAAGACTCTCTACATCAACAAGGAGCAAAGTACAAAACCGCGCCCGACTTCGCCATTGACACCAGAATCCCTCGCTCGCGCGTTCTCCGGCCAGCAACGTCGATCGATCTACACATTTTCCTACGAGGGTTGGACCATAGTGCTCTTGAGTGGAAAGAACACCGGACGGCTTGAAGTTGGACCAATTGCGGCAGATACCGGCGAAGCAATCGATGTCACGCGGCTAGAGAGAACCCTGATTGACATCACCGTCAGACCTGCGTATGCAGGCGGGATCTACCAAGTGCTCGAAGCGTATAAAGCGGCAAAAGAACGGATTTCAGTCAACACGCTAATAGCTACTCTCAAAAAGCTGGACTATGTTTATCCTTACCACCAAGCAATAGGTTTCTACATGGAAAGAGCCGGCTACGAGAAAAGCAGGACCGACAGGCTCTTGCAGCTGGGAATTTCGCTCGACTTCTATTTGGCCCATGGAATTAAGGATCGTGAATACGATTCCAAGTGGAGGCTATTTTACCCAAAGGGATTCTAGCTTCTTGACTACACTCAAGACGTAGTCGAAATAGAAGTCGAACGGTTTTAGTTTCTGGCCCACCGTCGCCTCAACTGATGGCCAGTCCTGCCGATGAAATTCTCGATACTTTTCTATCAATGCCATGAGTTCCAAAGGCACTTCTTTAGCAGCGAATATCTGCCCTACTAGTTCCAGGTTCTCGCGGTCAGTTAAGTCAATATTGGATTCTTCGATGATCACGTATATGTCATAAAAGTCTCTCGCTCTGGCGGTTTTTGCCGCCCGAATTGGGTATTCGGGCATTTGCTGACAAATCGCCCTGATTTTTTCAATCGCGAGCATCGCCGGAGTGTAGACGTAGATCGTGAATTCCTCCAGTTGGATTTCCGCTTTTCCTTCGCAAAACTCCCATCTACTAATGTCGATTGTGAATACTCTCTGCTGAAACGGACCGATTACGGTTGCGTTACGGCGGATTGACTCGGGATCTCCATCAAACCTTCGGTGTTTGTCTCTCTCGATTATTTTGAACTGGATTCGGTAACCACCCCACTTGGGATTGTCTACAGGTGGTACGAGAGGTCTCGGCCCAAAAGTGCAGTCAAAAACAATAAACCCAGCGGCGTCAAAGCGGTCGGTCAACGCTCTCTCAATTCTTCTTGCGATCTCTTCGGTGTCTTCAAACTCCCCTTCAATCGAAAAGTCCACATCTAGCGAGCCTCTCGCTCCGTACTTGTACACTAGGCTTATTGCATTCCCGCCCTTCAGGACGAGCTTCCCGAAGAGCATGTCATCCGAGAACATCGCGATAATGACTAAACGTCGAACGTCTGCTAGGTCCACGAGCAGGACTATATACGACTTTCAGCGAGTAGGTCGGTGCTCGCAGGCGCACGACCCGCGCAGTGACAAATTTGACCCGCAATTGCTGAAGATGGAGGGTCCTGGGACAGGAGAGAACTCCAAGAAGGAGAGAAGGAGCGGTTGCATACTTGCCGACGTGCTTTGGCGTTGCTTGGGCACCTGTGAAGTCGTGGGGTTATTAATCTGGTGAATCGATAATGATGCGCCGCTCAAAATCGATGTGGCGGTATTCGCCCCAACGAGCAACGCAGCTTAACAAGCCGTTTGCGAGCTGCTGACGAAAGAAGGCTAGGGTGCTACTTTCTGTTGCCCGGTTCATTTTCCTCACCAAGCCGCTGGGCAAACGAGTGTGACGTTCTGGTTTTGAGATAACATTGCCCGTGATTTGCATCTGGTGAGTGTTGTTGGCCGTGTCATTTGTGACGAGAGTTGTCCCGGAATTAAGGTCCAAGAATCCAGCATTCGCCAAGAACCAGTTTCTCACTTCGCCCGCGAGGATGTCAGCGATTTGCAGACCCGGAACGGTCTCCGAACGCAGATCGTATCTCACCGATTTAAACTTATCTGCCTTTTCGCGCTGGATCTTTTCCAAGACGGTACTCGTATATATGCGAATTGCGGCGGCGAGATGCTCGTCTTCTAGCCCGCCGCGAGGATCGAGCGTAATCGAGAAGGAGAGCGCACGACGAGCTAGGTGATTTGTTGCAGCAATTGTAGGGAGAGAAAGCAACCTCGACAAGATTGGCGACTGTCCGGCTGCTCCTCGCGCACAGTTTTCGCCAGTTGGTCTCGACGTTCGTCATACAGTTCTTGCCAGTTCTGCGGCAACTCCGCGCCGCCTGTCAGCGCCACATCCGAGCGGATTGACTCCAATACGAACCCTCTTACCTCCTGGAATTCGCCGATCACAAAGGAATTGGTGATGTGTAAGATGTTTCGCATCTGCAACGCCAATCTCCTTCGTTCCGCAAATGGGAAGCGTCGGAATAACCCTGATTTCAGCTCCGGTGGGGCTGGCTCACGTAGTTTGGTGACCACGAGATTCTGAAATGTCCGAAGCAGTTCTGCGTGAGAAACAGTCAAAGTACTGATTTGTGAGGTAGGCAATCCGTAAATGAGGTAGCAAAAGTTGCCGTTCGGGTCGTCAAGACCCCAAAATCTGTAAAAGGATTCATCCACGTAGAGGTCGTAGTGTTCTGGATTGCCTGGAGCGAAGTGATCTTGCGGGCCTGCCATCCGGTGCTTCCTTCTCGCGTAGCGGGTCCTCCTATTTGCGAATCCGCCAAGCATGTGAGTCTCATTTATACTCGCTGCCTAGCGAGCGAGCAGCGCCCCGGCCCCATGAGTCCAAATCCGGTGTGGTGGGGGGTGTGGCAGTTTTGCCGTCCTCTCCTTCCACCCCGTCAAGGCGGAGCGGGGGTTATACGCATTGAGGGGAAAATGCTACACCCCCTGGGTTTACGATTCTTTTGGGGCACGAGCAAGACGAGCGCGATGATGGAGACCATGGTGGGGTTTGCCGCCATCCCAGATGGGGACGAAAGCCAGTGCGCCGGAGAGAACTGAAACAGGTTTCGGATCGGCTGTGAGAGGAGGCGGAGTGGTGGGGTCATTATTATTTTGCGCCAACTCTAGCCTTACACCCTATTCCTGATTAGCTCGCCTCCTTTTTCAATCGCCAATGAATCTGAGGAGGCTGCGGTCCTGCTGGCACCGTCTTGCTAGACGCTTTACTCCCTCAACAAGGTCATTTTCCTCAGACGTTTGGGCTCGTTGTCCCAATTCATCCCATTCTTCCAGAAATCGCCTTAGTTGAAGATAGTTAAAGTAAGTATCCCCATACCAATCAATTTTCGCCAACAGGAACGCGGATTCCTCATCGGAAGGAGGAAGGAGTCGATGTAATAAGTTCTTTGGATCGTCAACCTTCTCGAAGATCTCGCCACTATAGTCCGTTACAACAATGTTCAGTCCCATTTACGTCTCCTTAAGGGCGGCCAGGGAAAGCAGTGATCATGTTACCCGCACTATCTGTAATCACTGTGTAGATCGATGTGGCCGCTCCAGTTGTCCTGTCCGTTCCGATGATTCGCCCCGCGTCTACGACCCGTTCAAAGTTACCTCCGGCCTGCGCCACAGCACCTGTCGATCTGGCCCCCTGGATCAGAGCTTCGACATCTTCCCCCGCGTTGAAGAGGCTCTTACCGGCGCTCAAAAGTCCACCGTCCGTGTGAGCTTGGAGAACCTTTGTAAGACGGGCTGCAGAGATGATGATCCCACCGGCTTCTTCTGCCTCACCGACTGCCGCGAAACCGGCCATCGGCGTCATACCCATCTGCAGGTTCAGCATATGCAATGCGTATGATCGGCCCGGATGTGCTTTCTCCCACCTAGTCTTCGCCTGCTGATATGTCGCTGACTCGGCCTTCTTCTCTGCCTCTGTCTGGACAATCCCAAGCGCATGCTTCAGATTCCACCAGAACCCGTGATTCTGCGCCTCTTCTGCCTGCTTCTTTGCATCACACGATTTTTGCGAATCCTTTGCACATGGGTTGCTGGCAGCGGGAGTTGACCTAGAGTTGTTGACTTCTCCCTCATGTCCGTCGGCATCGACCCGGTTCAACGGAGAGTTCTCCACATAGGTGTACAGGTTCAAGGTTTGTGGATCACCAAAAACCGCATACGGCACAGCGGTGGGCCGGAGCGCCCAATCCGGAGTCATGAAACGGCCTAGACTGCTGGTAAAATATCGCGCGCCGAAGTTGTCGAGGCCCGATTCTGAATCGCGTTCTTTGCCGGTAAATTTGTAGTGATTGGCATCGCCCGTGGTGATTGGGATTTCACCACCATAAGGGTAGTAGTCAGACTCGGCCAGAGGTGGCATCGCACCGGCGGAGTTCGTAATCACGCTGGCTGAGCCCAGGTTATCGGAGAAGTAGTATTTGACGCTATTGTCCGCGTCGCGTCGGGCAACTCGCCGGCCGTCGAAGTAAATATATTCCGAAACGAGCGTTCCCGTACCGTTGGTCTCATCCAGAACATTACCCGCTGCGCCATACCAGTAAAGCGTGACGGCACCGACATTCTTCTTAACTCGCTGGCTGTCACCGTCATACGAATAAATGTCGGTGGTTGACCCGATGAACTTTGTCATTCGGTTTTCTAGATCATAGGAGTAGTCGAGTGTTCCATCACCCGTGACGTTTCCAGCAGCGTCAAAAGTGAGAGAACAAGTCATGAGTTGGTTGTTCGTATTGGCAGGACAGTTAAGGCCTTCGTAGTTTGTCTTTCCGTTTACACCAGATCGGTTCGTCAAATTTGCCCACGCGTCGATACCTGGTGCGGATGGCGGTGTGCCTGGATTCGTTGCTGTGGGCCCAAAGGTTTCTCCCCAGTTCGGGCCGGTCCTCATATCTGCCGCCACAACGAGGCCGACTGCAACCATCTTGAGCCTTTGCTATGATTTTCACTTCAAGACAGCGATCAATCTGCCGCCCTGTAGTTTTGGAGCGAACTCTGCTGGCGACAACGGCGATGTCTATCAGATTGTGAACAATCGAGACGGCAACCGTACCCAGAACTTCTTGTACGATTCTCTGAACCGCATACAACAGGCCTACACCAACGGAGTCCGCCACTAACTCATTGCATTTGTACATCCGTAAACGCCTTTGCTCCCTGATTGCAGGTACGCGTTGGTACCCCACCTTGCTGTCGGCAACGCTGCCGATGCTCTGATTTTGCGCCAGCAGGGATGCCAATGGCGCGATTTCTCACAGCTTCCTGTCCCCGCATTTTTCGGCGATTGCGACTTCAAATAACGGCACCGAACCCAAACAGCCAAGCGACTCCAAACATCGGATCCGGATCCCTGTTCTCAAATGTCAGCGGGACGACTGTCTGCCAAACGCCGGGGGCGAGTCGTTTGAAGGGGGGAATCGTCTTGGTTGCGTTTATCTGATCTGCGGTACCGTCGTCCGCCTGCGAAGCCCGTAGCCCGAGTACGCCCGCGTGGTGCTCCCAGTCAGCGTAGAACCAAAGAGCTTCTGCGGCAAGTGTAACATTGCGCATTCCAGCGGCATCAACACTTGGGACGTTAGTATGACGATATCGCCTGTAGCCCCAAAATGTGCGCTGGCTAAGATCCCTCCACTCTGGGATGCCAGCAAGGACTCGTGTCACGTCCCCTGATGAGGAATCGATCAGGCGACCGGCTAGGTTCCGAAGTTCTTGGAGATCATTGGAAACCAAGAGGTACGACTGTCCTAGTTGACTTGCGTACAGCGAGCTGGGGCGAGGGTCATTCTCGCCAAATTCCGAAATTTTCGCCGACCAATTCCAAACTGGCATTCCCGCAGCAGAGGCGACCGACTGGCGAAAGTGTCGCTCAAGTCCGAGTTCGATGGGCTCTCCGAACACGACAACGTAACAGAATATGGATCGCACGGTGCCAAGTCCTTTCGGTGGAAGGTAGTTCTTAGTGCCGACTAAGACTGCGGAGCTGTTGTCAAGGACTTGTTTGGACTCGTGACTGTCAAGCGCTTCGAGTCCTCCGCGAAGAATAACGAAGGGTACCCTGACGAAATCGCGAGTGTGGGAACTGGCCAACAAGCTCGTCTTCGCCTGAAAGACGGTTTCAAACTGCTCAAAGAGAGCCTCAGCAGCGCGAGACTCGCTCTCTTGAGACACGCTCTGACGAGAGTCAAAAACCAACATGGTAAGGACTATGGCCAGGGTTAGCACGTTTCTACGACGGTCCATTTTATGTCTCCTCCCTCAGTCCCATCACTCCAAACCTGGAAATGTCGCGCTCCATCCGGTGGACCGAGGCGGTGGCGACGGAAAGAAACCGCCTGCATTACCTACGTAGCGTGCCACCGAATTGCTCGTTAGGGGATCCCCATAGGAGAACCGGTCATTCCAACTATGCTCAAAGTTCAGCGCAGCATCTACCATGTTTCTAGCGCCCGCGCAGTTTTCGGGGGAAGCGGGCCTATCAAAAGCTATGTTACCATTGCTTAAATTATCCTTGGGGTTGGTTTCGCTCGTGGTCGACCCCACTGCCACATAGGTGTTTATGACCCCCCCCATGACAACTCCCGCCCATTTCCCGGTGCCAGAAATCGTGTAGTCAGTCTCGCCGATACTTACCCACCACCACGCATGCGTTTTACCGAAAGCTGCGTCTCGATATCTCATTTGGACAGAACAGGCATCCACAGCTTTTGGTTGGGAGGGTCTGGAACCAGGTTGCGAGTTATTCTGCGCCTGTTTTGCCGCAGCTAATGCCGTTTGCTGCGCTTGGATTTCCTTGTTTTGTGTGTTCGATTGCGACAGCAGGTCTCCCGGTGCAACGCCACCAACCATTGAGAAACCGGACGAAATCGAGTACATGTCAGCCCCGGTTATGAATGAGTCATGCTCAGCCCCTTCATGTCCATCGAGGTCCGCACGACTTACCGGATCATTCCGCACGTAGCCGTACAAATTCAATGACTGCGGATCGCCGAACACCGCATATGGCACCGCCGTCGGCCTCGCTGCCCAGTCGGGCGTCATGAACCGTCCCAAGCTGGACGAATCGTAACGCGCACCGAAGTTGTCGAGACCGCTTTCCGTGTCCCGTTCCTTGCCGCTGAACTTGTAGCGGTTCGAATCGCCAGTAATGACCGGAATCTCCCCGCCATAGGGATAGTAGTCAGATTCCTTCGTGATGGTCCCGCTGGCATTCGTTATTACGTCCGCCGACCCC
>Ga0210399_10004436_pt1 | contig 10903 bp, 8 predicted proteins | sample IncBWC14MmetaG_FD_150865 | JGI IMG/M metagenome (GOLD analysis project Ga0210399, IMG submission 150865) | Forest soil microbial communities from Barre Woods Harvard Forest LTER site, Petersham, Massachusetts, United States - Inc-BW-C-14-M | ecosystem: Environmental > Terrestrial > Soil >...
GACCGCGCCGGGGGTGTTCACCGCCGAACAGCTCAGCGAGCTGGCCCAGCGTCACCACCGCGAGGACAGCGCCGCGGGCCGATGACCACCCCGCCTGAGACCCGCTATGCGCGCAACGGCGCGATCCATCTGGCCTACCAGGTGCTGGGCACCGGGCCGCCGAACCTGCTGATCGTCCAATCCGGACCCAACTCGCACATCGATTACATGTGGGCCGAACCGTCACTGGCGCGTTACCTGCGTCGGCTGGCCTCGTTCACCCGGCTGATCATGTACGACAACCGTGGCGTTGGCCTGTCCGATCCCGTTCCCGGTCCTGCTGTGCCGACGGTGGACGACCAGGTAGATGACATCCGGGCCATCCTTGACGAAACCGGCTGCCAGAGTGCGGTGCTTATGGGCCATCTGGCCGGATGCGCCCCCGCGCTCGTATTCGCGGCGACGCATCCGGAGCGGGTGTCCTCGCTCATCCTGCTGGGCGGCTACGCGCGGCTGCGCGGCGGTAGCGACTACCCGGACGGCGTGGACCAGGCTTTCACCGATATGGTCGCGGACACGATCTTGACCCACTGGGGCACCGGGGCCGACCTGGATTTCACCATTCCCAGCAAGGCGGGCGACGCGGACTTCCGCAGCTGGTACGCGCAGATGCAGCGGATGTCAGCTAGCCCGGCGACGGCGGCGGCGATGGCGCGGCAGTGGTTCGAGATCGATGTGCGCAGCGCGCTGGCGGCCATCACGATGCCGACGCTGATCATGGCGCGTGCGCAGAACAACGTCTATCCGGTGCAGCACACCCGCTACCTGGCCAAACACATCGCGAGCGCCAAGTACCTCGAGTTCCCCGGCGCTGACCTGCTGTACTTCGTCGGTGACGTCGGCCAGGTGCTGGATGTGATCGAGGAGTTCGTGACCGGTCTGCGGCCGCTGCCCAGCCCGGACCGGTTCCTGGGCACGGTGCTGTTCGTGGATGTGGTCGGGTCCACGCGGCTGGCCGCCGAGATCGGGGACAGCCGGTTCGCCGAGCTGCTCGGCGACTTCATCCAGCTGCTGCGCCGCCAGCTGGACCGGTACCAGGGCCGCCTGGTCGATACCGCGGGCGATGGCGCGCTGGCCGTGTTCGACAGCCCGGTGCGGGCCATCACCTGCGCCGAGGCGGTCCGCGACGCGGTGCGGGCGCTGGGCGTGCAGGTCCGGGCGGGCGTGCATACCGGGGAGATGGAGCACGGTCCGGGCGGCGCGGTCCGGGGCATCGCGGTGCACACCGGGGCCCGGGTCGCGGCCCTGGCCGGGCCTGGGGAGATCCTGGTCTCCCGGACCATCCGCGACCTGGTCGCGGGCGCCCCGGTCCGGCTGGACAGCCGCGGTGAGCACGAGCTCAAGGGCGTCCCAGGTTCCTGGGAAGTCTTCGCCGTCGTCAGCTAGACGTACTCGCGGCGCTGCAGCAGGCGGAACGCGGCCCAACCGGGCGCTACCGGCAGCCAGTAGGTGGCCAGCCGGTAGGTGATCACGGCGGGGACCGCGACGCTGGCGCTGATGCCGATGCCGGTCAGGAGGCTGGCCATTACGGCCTCGAAAGTACCGACGCCGCCCGGCGTGCCGGACACCGTCGCGATCGCCGACGCGGCCAGGTAGGCGGCGCCGATCCCGGCGAAGCTGACCGGGCCGCCGAACGCCAGGACCGACATGACCAAGCCGCCGATGTACGCCAGCGTCACCAGCGCCGAGCCGCCGACCAGCAGGATCAGCTTGCCCGGGTGGCGGCCGACCTCGCGCAGGTTCGCCAGCGCCGACCGCACTCGGGGCAGGATGGTGCGGGCCGCGATCCGCCGGGCGCGCCGGGTGGCCAGGATCAACCCAACCACGGCCGCGATGATCCCGAGGGCCAGCAGCACCTTGCTGGGTGAGGGCAGCTTGAAGGTTCCGGACAGCTGGCGGCCCGCCACGGTGAAGAAGATCGCGATCAGGCCCAGGTGGACCACCAAGCCGGCCAGGGCGTTGACCCCGACCGCGGTGACGCCCGCGGCGGGCTCGACCCCAGATTTCTGCAGGAAGCGAGCGTTCAGGCCCATGCCGCCGACGTTCGCGGGGGAGATCCGGTTGATGAACGACGAGGCGAACTGCGTGGCCAGCAGAGGCCAGAACGGCAGCCGGACCGCCACACAGCCGGCCAGTGAGATCGCGCTGGCCACGTACGTGAGCACGGAGGCGGCCAGGATCGCCGGGATCCAGGCCCAGTTCGCGTTCAGTACCTCCTGCCAGCTGCCGCTCGCCTTGGCCAGCTCGGGCAGCACGATATAGAACGCAGCCGTCGCGGCCGCCACCGCCAGCAGGGTCCGCGGCCTGACCCGCTGGATTTTTGCCAGTTCCTCGTCGCCGCGCCCGCTGCGCGCCGCCGCCGCCGAGCGGGTCTGGGTCAGCAGGCCCTTGTCCGCCCTGAGCTCACGCCGAGTGGCGGCGGACAGGGCTAGCGGCTGCAGCAGGGGCACGGCGGCGGCCAGGTCCGCGGCCCCGATCACCTCGGCCGCGCTGGCCACCGCCCGGTCCGGGCCCACCAGCAGCGCCAGCGAGGCGAGCAGTTCCGCGACGTCCAGGTCCATCTGCCGCCGGGAGGCGCTCAGCTCGGCGAAGCTGAAGTCGACCACCCACGGCCGGCCGGACGGCTCGACCATCACGTTGGCGGCCCGCATCGACCGGTGGGCCAGATGCGCGTCGTGCAGCCTGGCCACGCCCGTCCAGAGCCGCCGCAGCAGGTCGTCGGTGATCTCTCCGGCCGGGACCAGGTCCAGCGAGCTTCCCGGCACCAGGTCCATGACCAGCAGTGCGGTGCCGTCCGGCGCCACCACGACGCCGTGCACCCGCGGCACGTCGACGCCCGCTCGTTCGGCCCTCACGCCGGCCAGGGCCTGGTGCTCGACGGCCTGCCGCAGCGAGGCAGCGGGCCCCCGGTCGCCCACGTCCTTGAGCCGGACGGCGCGGTAGGCCCGGTACAGCAGGTCGGCCTTACGCTGATCCGCGCCGAGCACCTTGATGAACAGCTCCCGCCCGCCCGCGGCGACCGCTACGAACGGCCGCGAGCCCTTGGCCGGGACCCGGGCCGGGCGGACTGGGCCGACCGGCAGGCCGGCCTCGGATAGCGCCGCCGCGATCCCGTCCGGTCCGAGCCTCCGGTCAGGGACGCCAAGCGCCACGCGCACGCCGAAGCCGGCCAGCAGCCCGGCGGCACCGCCGGCCGCCAGCTCCGCCGGACCGGCCGCGCCGCTCGCCACGGCGGCCGCACCCCCGGCCAGCAGCACGATCCAGGCGGCCAGGCGCCACCAGGGCCGCAACCAGGGCAGCGCCGCGACGCAGCCCGTTACCGCCACCACCGCCAGAGCGGACGCCAGCCCGAACAATGGCTCGCCCGTTTCCCGCACCGCGATCAGCGCGGCGGCCAGCGCGCCCGCCGTCGCGATCAGCCCGATCACGTCGCCTGGGTTGCGGTACCGGGACGGCGGCAGCCTCACCGCGGCCAGCAGGCCCGCAGCCAGTTCGCCCGCAGTCGGCTCGCCCGCAGCAGGCTGGCCCGTGTCCTCCGCGCGTCTCATCGCCGGTCCGCCGACGGTACCGAACGCTCCGCCGCCGGGGCCGCCGGCCGGGGGTACCGCCGCTGCGCCTGGTCCACCGCCGTCGCGGTAATCAGCGCGCACGAGGTGCCGAGCAGCAGCCCGGCGATCGCGTCGGACAGCCAGTGAGCCCCGAGGTAGGCCCGCGACGCCGCCATCATCACCGCGAAGATCGCCGCGGCGCCGGCCCAGGCCACCCGGCGCGGGCCGGCCGGGACCAGCGCTATAACCATGGCCAGCACCGTCACCGACGCCGCGATCGAGTGCCCCGACGGGAACGACGCGCCGCTGGTGGCGACCAGGGAACCGGGGGGCCTGGCCCGGTCATAGGCGCCCTTCAGCGTCCCGATCAGGAGCTCCGACAACAACACCGCCGAGCCGAACGCGGCCAGGCGCCACCACCGGCGACGGAACCCGAGGTAGCCGATGACCGCGATCCGGACGGGCAGCGTCACGTACACCAGCCCCAGCACGTTGAAGACCTTGGCGATCACCGTGACCGGGGCGGTCCGCCCGGAGATCATCAGCCGCAGCCACGCATCGTCGAGGTGCTGGATGTGCGCGAGCGCGCTGCGGTCCGCCGCGACGATGAACGCCGCGGCGGTCAGGGCCGCGGCCACCGCGGCGATCACCGCGTCCCGTCGGGGCGCGGCCAGGAGCGGCGGTTCGGGCGGCCCCTGCCTGGCCCACGCGGCCCACCTGCTTATCCAGGACATGCCGCACCCCGCCCGCACAGGGCCAGGCCCTCGCTGCGCCGGATGTAATCGACCAGCACCGACCGGGGCTCGAAGGTGACCGCCTCGTCGGCGAAGATGGCTAGGCTCTGCGCGGCGCCGGCGGCGAAGCTGAACCGGTAGGTGATGCACCCGCCCGCCACGGTGTACATCCGCACCAGCATGAAGCGCGGCTCCAGCGCCAGCGGCCGCTCGAAACGCGCCGCTCCCGGCTGGTCAGACGGGACGCGTACCGCCCCGGCCGTGTCGCAGGCCGCGGTCAGTGTGACCATGACCGCCCGCGCGCCGGCCAGATCGGAGTCAAGCCAGAACGTCATCCGCCCGTTGCTCACTTGGGCGACGCCGGCGGTCCATCCGGACGGCAGCGCCGCGATGCAGGGCAGCAGCGCCGATGACGGCACCGCCTGCGCCGACACGATCATCGAGTGACCGTGCCCGCACACCGGCGGGGATATCTCGCTCAGCCGGGCCGGCTTGAGCGTGCTCCCGCCGATCCAGACGGCGGCGATGAGCGCGATCAGCATCGCCGCCGCGAGCGCGACGCGCCGCGCTCCCCAGCGCTGCAGCGCGATCGGCGGCCGCGGCGGCGCCAGCGCCCGGAACTCGGCGAGCAGGTCACGCGGGTCCCGCCGCATGGACGAACGCAGCTGGGTCGGGCTGGCCACCCCGCGGGTCGCGGCGAAGGCCTCCGCCAGCTCATCGGGCGTGAAGTAGGCCAGCGCGCGTCGGTACACCCGCTCCGGGCTAGTCCGGACGGCCATGACCAGCGTCATGTTGCCCAGATCGACCGCCTGCCGCCACGGCGACGGGCGGACCTGGGCGAAGGCTACGTCGATCAGCAGCAGCTGGCCGTCGCGGACCATGAGGTTCCCGGGCTTGATGTCGCGGTGCGCGACGCCCGCATCCCACAGCTTCCTGACCAGCAGCAGTCCCTGGTCGATGACGCCGTCGTCCACCTCGGCCTCGCCGATCTCGACCGCCCCGGTGAAGAACTCGGTAACCAGTAGGTATTCACTTTCCGGCGTGATCTCCACGATCCCGTGCGGCGCCGGGGCGCGGATTCCCGCGTCCCGGAGCAGGCGCAGCAGGTAATCCTCGTACTGGGTCAGCTGCTTCACCGAGGAGAACGGGTGCTCGTCCTCCAGCGCGCCGTACTGGATCGTGCGCCACAGCTTGTACCACCGGTCGGCGCGCACGTGTCCCCGCGTGTAAAGCTTGGCGAACACGTACTGATCCGGATCGCCTTCGACGGTCAGCCGGAGCGGCATCGACCCGGCCGAGGAGGCCAGGCCGACCGGCTTGATCTCCAGCACGGTGAGCCCCAGCTGGTCGCGGAGCGCCTGCCGGATCGCCGCTCCGCGGCGCCCTCTCACGTCGGTGTGCGCGGTCCGGCCCCGGCGGTACGCAACAGGGAACACCTCGTTGGGCGTGAAGAACCGGAACGCTGTCACCGGGATGGCCACCCCGAGCGCCACCCCGAACAGCACGTCGTCCGGGTGGTCGACGGCCAGGTACAGCCGGGACAGGCAGAACGCGGCCACCAGCGCCGCCACCGCGGCCTTCGCGAACGACCGCGGCCGGCCCGGCACCACCAGGCAGTACACCGCGCCCATGCCGAAGAAGGCCAGCGCGGCCACCACCGTGGCCGGGGCCGAGTATCCCTCCCAGCTGCCGATGATCCACACGCCGTACGGCCGCGGCCGGGACAGGCCCTGGTAGATGACGTTGGCGACGATCTCCAGGAAGACCAGGCTGAACAACAGCACGGCCAGATGCCGCCAGCGCCGGAACGCCATGGTGGCCAGCACCACCGCGATCCCGATCACCGGCTGCCAGTCCAGCACGGCGACGTTTATCCCCTCGGCCACGTGGGTCAGCCACGGGGTCCGGATCGCCGCCGGGATCCTCAGCAGCCAGGTGCTCAAGTGGTTGCCGAACCGGCGCCAGGGCGTGTCCGCCGCGGCCAGGAACCCGCCGCCCACGGTGACGACGACGAGCAGCAGCCACGCCGTGGTGGTCACGGTGATCCGCCGGGGCAGCGGCGGCGGCGCGCCGGTCGGGCGGCGCTGCCGCTTGGTCCGGTGGACCGGGCCGGTCGGCGGCGGGCTCACGGTGGCATCGCTCACGGTGGCATCGCTCACGGCATCGCTCATGGGGCCGCCAGTCCTGCGGCCCGGAGCCACTGCCGGGCCACCATCCGCGGGTCGAGGTTACTCAGCTCCACCTCGGCGTCCATATCCGCCAGGGCGGCGGTGGTCAGGCGCGCCGACACCGCATCGAGCGCGGCCAGCAGGCCGGGACCGTACCGGTCGGCGGTTGCTTGCCGGAGCACGGGAACAACGTTCTCGGCCGGCTGCAACCCGCGGTTGTCGGCCAGCACGACCAGGTGCTGGGCCGCTATCGCCGGGTCGGTGGTGAACAGCAGGGCCACGCCGATGTCTCCTGCGGCCAGGGCCTGCCTGGTCAGCGGGCCGTCGTCGTCGAGCGTGACGAACTGCCGGAACCGCAGGCCGTAGGTCAGCCGCAGGCCCGGCAGGCAGTAGGCGCGCTCCGAGCATTCGGGCGGACCGCCGAACGCCAGCCGGTTCGCCACCAAGGCCAGGCTGGAGATCGTCCGGAGCCGGTAGCGTGCGGCCGTGGCCGCGGTGACGACGATCGCGTTGCCGTCCTGCGCGGCCGCGGCCCGGCCCACGACCAGCCCCCGCCCGGTCATCGCCGTGGCCAGCGCCGCGGCGGTGGCCGCGACGTTGGCGGTGGCCGGGACGTGGCCCAGGGTGACGAACTCCAGCGCCGACCCGGTGTACTCCGGCACCAGCTGGATGAGCCCGGCCATCAGCGCCGGATCGACCAGCTCCCGCGGACCCAGGTCCGGCACCACTCGCACCGGGTAGCCCCGGTCGGCCAGCGCGTCCGCGTAGAGATAGGCGAGCGTGACGCTCTCCGGGAAGTTGAACGACCCGACCTCGATCACGGGCCGGCCGGCCACCGTCGCGGCGGTGGAGGCAGGCTGGCCCGGGCCGCCAGTCGCCGTGCAGGCCGTCACGGCCAAGGCGCACGCCAGGCCAGCGGCATACACCAGGGCGCGCGGTTGCCGGCTCACATGCGCACCTCCGCGAGATGCCGTCCCGACCTGAGGGCGACGGTATCGGGCCGCACGACCAGCGCCATCCGTGCTGACCCGTAGATCGGTACTGAGGTTGCGCCCGGCACCAGTCGGCGGCGCGGGCCACGTACGAGATCTACGAGTCGCGCTACGGGCTAGCCACGATGCCGGCCACAGCCCCCTCTGCCATGCTGCGAGCATGAGTCAGCCGGCGATGAGTTTGTTCGTGGTCGAGCGTCGGCTGCCGAGGATCAGCGACCACCAGCTGGAGGTCCTCCAGGCCGCCCTGACCGGCGCCGCCAGCCGCTTCAACTCCCGGGGCGACGGAGTCCGCTACCTCAGCTCGATCTTCCTAGCCCGCACCGACCGGGTGCTCTCCCTGTTCGTCGCGGACAGCGCCGAGACCGTCCGGGCGCTCAACGAGGCCGCGCTCATCCCGTTCACCAGCATCGAGCCCGCCCTCGAACTGCCCGGCCCGGAACCGTAACAAGTCGGTCGAAGATACGTACCAGGACCCGGGATTCCCCTGATGCGCGCCACCCGTCCTTCCGCGACCGTGAATGGTACGGCCTGAGCGGCCTATCCCGAGGAAGGACAATTCGATGACCGACGTCGACACCCCAACGCGGGCCACTCGCATGTCAGCCCCGAGCACGCTCGCCCGGGCTGCTGCCGCCACGCTCTTGGCCCTCGCCGCCCCGGCTGTTTCGTTTCTTCCGGCGCTCACCACCGACATTCACGGGTCAGGTGCCGCTGTAAGGTTCCCGCACGGATACGCCGTCATGCTCATCGTTACGGTCGCGGTGACGGCGGTCGCCTGCGCTCTGGGCGCGCTGATTGCCGGGCGTACGGGACTCGTGGCCATCTCGCTCGGGCTCGCTGTGTGGCTGGTCATCGGCCTCGCCGTGGCCATCGCCGGTGCATCGCTCAGCCATCACACTCACCTGACCGAGTGGGGAATCGCGCTCATCGCAGCCGTCCTGGTAGGGGCCGCCGTTGGCCTCCCTCTCGCCGCACGGCGGTAACCACCGGGCCCAGTACGGCCTGCCTGCCCAGCTCACCCACGCCCTGGTCTCCCGCGAGTGACGGTTCCTTCTCCTGACGGGCCTGTCGGCGTACGCTGACGCTGTCGTGGGAGGGGCCTGACCCATGGGGCGTCATCTGTCCAACCTGCCGGCCGAGGTGACCAGCTTCGTCGGCCGCCGGCAGGAGCTTCGCGAGGTCAAGCGGCTGCTGTCCACGACCCGCCTGCTGACCCTGACCGGCAGCGGGGGCGTCGGCAAGACCAAGCTGGCCCTGCGGGCCGCGGCCGAGATGTCCCGCGGTTTCCCTGACGGCGTCTCGCTGGTTCTGCTCGGCTCGATCGGCGATCCGCTGCTGGTGACCCAGGCGACCTTCGGCGCGCTGGGCGTGCATGACCTGTCCTCGGGCCTGTCGCTGTCGTCCCTGGCCGACTACCTGGCCGCCAAGCGGCTGCTGCTGGTGTTGGACAACTGCGAGCATCTGCTGGACGCCTGCGCGGTGCTGACCAGCACCCTCATCGGCGCCTGCCCGGACCTGCACGTGCTGGCCACCAGCCGACAAGCTCTCGGCGTCGTCGGCGAGGTCCGGATGGTCGTGCCGCCCATGTCGCTACCCGCCGAGGCGGACGGCACTTCGGTGCAAAGCCTGCTCGGCTGCGACTCCGTGTGGCTGCTGAGCGAGCGTGCCGCAGCGGCCAGTCCGGGCTTCACCGTCGACGCGGCCAACGCCGGGCAGGTCCTGCTCTTGTGCCGGAAGCTGGACGGCATCCCGCTGGCGCTGGAGCTGGCCGCGGTCCGGCTGGCTTCGCTGAGCCTGGAGCAGCTGAACGAGGGCCTGGCCAGCGAACTTTCCATCCTGGGCGTGGCCAACCGGGGCGCCGAGGCCCGCCAGCAGACGCTGGAGGCGACCATCGGCTGGAGCTACGGATTGCTGGACGAGCAGGAACGGCTGCTGTGGGCCCGGCTGTCGGTGTTCGCCAGCGGTTTCCAGGAGGACGCGGCCACCTCGGTCTGCGCCGACGCGCGGATTCGGGCCGAGCGGATCCCCGGCCTGCTCGGGGCGCTGGTAGACAAGTCCGTCCTGAAACGCCAGCTGAAGGGCGCGGACCCGCCCCGCTACTGGCTCCTTGAGACCATGCGCCAGTACGGCCTGGACCGGCTGAACGAGGCCGGCGAAACGGATACGACCGCCAAGCGGCACTTCGACTGGATCTGCGGGCTGGCTCGGCTGGCCGGAGCCTGGGACGGCAGGCAACCGGAGACGTTCGCGCGCATGGCCAGCGAGCACGACAACCTATGGGCGGCATTGGACTTCTGCGCGCGGCAGCCCGGCGAGCTGGCCGCGGCCGCGGTGGCGGCCCAGCATCTGATGCCGTTCTGGGTGTCCCGCGGGCCGTTCGGTGCGGTCCGGCAGATGCTGACCTCCCTGACCGAACTGGCGCCGGAAGACTCGCTGCCCCGCGCACGGCTGCTGGTGGTGGCGGCGGTCATGGCCTCCAGCCAGAACGACTACGACGGCTGTGGCATGCTCAGCAATGAGAGCCTCCGCATCGGAACCGAGGTCAGAGACGTCGAGGTGGTGGCCTGGGCGCTGGTTCACGACGCCATGGCCCGCTGGGTGGAAGGGGACCTGGCGAACAGCGCACGGCAGCTCGAATCGGCGCTGTCGCTAGCCCGGCTCATGCACCTCGAGCAAGCCGAACTGACCATCGTGAACACCCTGTGCGGCCTCTCGATCGCCTCCGGAGACTTCAACCGCGCCGCCGAACTCGGCGAACACGGCTTGGCCATAAGTAAGGGCCGTGGCGAGTTGTGGATGCGCGGTTATCTCTTGAACTTCCTAGCCCAGACGAGCTGGGTCCGGGGCGAAAGGCCGCGGGCCGAAGCTCTGGCCCGCGAGGCTGCGCTATGCAAGCACGCGATTGACGACCGCAACGGCGTGACCTTCGCGCTTGGCACGCTGGCCTGGATGGCCGCAGAAAGCGGCCGGCACGAGCGCGCGGCCACCCTACTCGGCTCAGCACAGCGGGTGCGCGACGAGAGCTCGCTGACGTTGATAGCAGTCTTCCGTCCGCAGCACGAGCGATCGGTGTCGCTGATCACCCAGGCAATCGGCCGCAGGGCGTTTGACGCAGCCTTCGCCCGGGGCCGGGCGATGATGATCGGCCAGGGTGTCGCCTTCGCCGTCGATGACAAGCACCCGCCGAAGCCCGCCCCCGCCGTTACGGCCGCCCCGGACACCGAGCTGACCCGCCGTCAGCTGGAAATAGCCAGGTTGATCGCGGAGGACCTCACCAACCGGCAGATTGCGGACCGGCTTTTTTTGTCCGAACGGACCGTGGAAACTCATATCACGAACACGCTCAACAAGCTCGGCCTGAGTTCCCGGATCCAGCTCAGCCGCTGGCTGGCCGGGAGAGCTGACCCATGACCCGTCAT
>Ga0210399_10004438_pt1 | contig 10900 bp, 7 predicted proteins | sample IncBWC14MmetaG_FD_150865 | JGI IMG/M metagenome (GOLD analysis project Ga0210399, IMG submission 150865) | Forest soil microbial communities from Barre Woods Harvard Forest LTER site, Petersham, Massachusetts, United States - Inc-BW-C-14-M | ecosystem: Environmental > Terrestrial > Soil >...
TTGAGCATGACGTCGTCCGCTCCAGGCACGCCCATGAAGTAATTACAGCCGGCGGCGGCGAGAAGCAGCAGGAGATTGTCGGCGGAGTTCTGATCGGCGACGGCGTGATTGGTGTAGCAGACATCGCAACCCATCGGGAGTCCCAGCAATTTGCCCATGAAGTGATCTTCCAGGCCGGCACGAATGATCTGGCGCTCGTCGTAGAGATATTCCGGGCCGATAAAGCCGACCACGGTGTTAATCAAAAAAGGATCGAACGCGCGAGCAACACCATAGGCGCGCGCTTCCAGTGTCAACTGGTCGACGCCGTGATGCGCTTCCGCGGAAAGCGCGCTTCCCTGCCCGGTTTCAAAATACATTACGGAGTCGCCGGCCCAGGGGACATTGCGCGTGCGGTGATGCTCCAAAACGCGTTCGCGGCCCTCCTTCAACATGGAGAGATTAATGCCGAAGCTCGTGTTCGCTGCCTGGGTGCCGGCAACGGATTGAAACAACAGATCGATCGGCGCGCCGCGATCCAGACATGCCAATTGAGTAGTGATGTGCGCGAGGCAACATGCCTGCGTTGGAATCTCGAACGCTGTAATCAGCCGGTCGAGGGCTTTGAGGATGGCTGCGACGCTTTCGATGGAATCCGTGGCGGGATTCACTCCGATCACCGCGTCTCCGCAGCCGTAGGTCAGGCCATCAAACGCGGCCAGCAAGATCCCGCCCACGTCGTCGGAGGGATGGTTGGGCTGCAGGCGAATGCCGAGGACACCGCGCTCGCCCATCGTATTCCGGCAGCGCGTGACGTTGCGAATCTTCGCGGCCGCGAGAACCAGATCTTTGTTGCTCATCAGCTTTGCGGCGGCTGCGGCCATTTCCGGAGTGATGCCCCATTTGAGGGATTTGAAATCCGCGTCTGTGGTTTCATTGTCGAGAATGAACTCCCTAAATTGCCCGACAGTCATGCTGCGAAGAGTCTCAAACGCCGCGGAATCGTGAGATTCGAGAATCAGGCGTGAGACTTCATCGGCTTCGGCGGGGATCACCGGATTTTTGAGCAGGTCGATCAGCGGCAGGTCGGCCAGGGCGCGCTTCGCAGCGACGCGCTCGCGTTCGGAGGCAGCGGCGATTCCTGCCAGCTGATCGCCGGATTTTTCTTCGTTCGCTTTCGCGAGCAACTCGCGCAGATCAGAGAAGCGAAAATGTTCGCTCATAACCGGTGCCGCTAGTATGTCTTTCCATCGCCCCGAAGGAAAGCAGAAGTAGTTTGGCAAGGAACCGGGATCAGTTTTTGTCGAGGGTTGCGGCGAGCGTGATGTTGCTGCCGGTGAGCACGCTCACCTGGCGCGACCAGTCGGCCCGCCCGGCGGCGTGAAGACGAAACGCGTGTTTTCCGGGAGCGACGGCGAGGACCGAAGGCGTGGAGCCCACGAGTTGTTCGTCGAGATAAATTTCCGCGCCAGTGGGGTCCGATTGCACGGCTACTTTCGCGCCGCCCTCCGCCGAAGACTCGAATGATTCGAGTTTGTTATCTTTCAGCACGGCGACAAAGCCCGGATAAACCATCCACTCGCGCGGATCAAAATGTATTTCACGGTCGGGGGTTCCCATCGCTTCCAGGATTTGTTCCCGGGTCATACCTGGAGTCAAGTTGGAGTCGCGGGGCGCGGCTGCGGCCACTGGAGCAGCGGCGGGATATACCGTCACCGCCGGCGCAGGGGGCGGCATTGCCGAGGCGGCAGAAGTGGCGTGGCCCTCTGCCATGAACCACTGGTCAAATTCCCTGAACACGGTTTCCTTGTCGGCGTTGGCGAGAACGTTGGCCGGAAATTTGAAGGAGAGGGTGGTCCACATGCGGCCAGTGCCGGCTTGCGTCGAAATGCTGCGGGCCGAGATCAATGCGACGAGGATCGTGTCCGAGCCTACGGCAATGGCGGTGACGTAGTAGCGCTCCCCGGCGGGCACCTCGTAATCCTGGTGGCCGCGAAAGAGCTTGTACTGAACTCCGTCGATGGCGCTGGAGGCGGGTTCGGTGTGCAGGAGCGAACCGAAGAGGCCGGAGCGCTGTATTACCACGATCGTCCCCGCGCGCCGGATGTCAGTTTCCCCGCCGATTCCCATCAACTGCTTGCCGACCTGCGAGGGCTGATAGGTCTGGGTGAGGATTTGCTCCAGCACGATCCGGTCGTTTTGCTCGGCGGGCTTTTTTTGCGCCGCGGCGCCAGTGGAGAAAAGTGTGAACGAAAAAGCGATAAGGGCTAGACGTTTCAACAAGGCTGTTTCTCCCCGGCAACGAACTACAGCGAGTATAGGTCGCGGGCCAAGTCCGGGACAAGTCGGCGCAGCGGGATGAGCGGCGTCGCGGCGCAGGATTTGGGTCAGTGCAAAGCGAGCGGCTCCCGGAAAACGGAAACTTCGTCGGTATCCGGCAGCGCCAGCCAGATGGTGCGGTCGGGATAGTAACGCAGAAGCTGGTCGTTGATTTCACCGGGGAGATCGCGCGCCCAGATTACTTTTGAGGCGTCGATATCGGCGATGTTGAAGACCCACTCTTCGTGAACGCTGTGGTCCGGACCGTAGCGAACAAGCACCACGTGCTTTCCCGGTGTGGATTCAAGCTGGTGCAGAAGATCCGCGCGATCGGAGAGTCCCCAGCCGCCCCACCCTTGCGGATCGCCGAGCCGCTGCGCGACCAGCAGGGCTACATCGATAACCAGAGCAAAGAGAATCGCACGGGAAAGAGCCGCGCCGATGGGGCACCCGAAAATGCGAGTCGCGCGCAAATGGCGAATTGCCTGGGCGAGAGCCGCGAAGAGGACGGCAGCGGCCGGCGCGATGTAGTGCGGTCCGGGCCAGACTACCAGGCAATATCCGAACAGGACCGCCAACAGAGCAACGAGCGGCAGGCGAAAGCGGGCGTCGCGGCATAGGAAGAAAATTCCAGGAACGAGCAGCCAGCATGCGGGCCAGAGAAAGGCGAGTGAGCAGTGCTCCCACTTGTCCTGGAAAACGGATTTGAGTGTGGCCCAGGTGCGATCGTAGGCGAGTCGTTCGTATTGATTGTAGAAATTCTCCATCTCGGCGTTGTCGTAATGAATCGGTGTCTTCGGCGTTTGCCACACAAACATCGCCGCGCGATCGTGAAGGCGTGCGTCATAGGCGTAGGGAGGCTCGGCCGCGTGGCCGGTGACGCGCCAGTTGTAGCGGGCCATCAGACAACCTGTGAACAGCAGAATGACAGTCGCAGGCAACACCACAAGGCGAAGGGCGGTGCGGCGCGTTCCTGGCCGTTTGCATTCGCGCCAAAGCCAGAATATGAACGCGGCACCAATGGGGCTGCAGAAAAATACACTTTCGTACGGACGGCTGTTGAAGAGAATCGCTACGCCCAGAGCAAGCAGAATTCCCATTGCGAGCGATGGCCGACGCCTGATGCGCCCAAACGCGCCGAGGACGAGCGCTCCTCCAACAGCGGCCACGGCGCCGCCCCAATAACTGTTGATCCAGTAGGACGCGACGCAAAGCCGGAGCGCAGTGAGACCGCCAGCGAGAAACGCCCAACGCGCAGGAATCCACGTCTGCAAGGCCCAGACAAACGCCGCGGCCATGGCGGCGGCGCTGAGCAGGACTCCAATCCACGGAGCACCGAGCAACTGTCCGAGCGCCAGCACCAGGCCCTGGGAAGGAGGATATTTTGAAGCATACGTGGGAAACCACAGCACGTGAAAAGTCTCGAAGCTTCTCCATAGAGGATGCGGAGGGTTCGCGAGGCGGCCGTGGACAAAGGTGTCACCCATGAGCAGGTAGCTGAACTCGTCATGAATGCCGGGATTGGGAACGGGAAGCCGGCCGAGCAGGGTGAGCCGCACCGCAATCACGACCAGGAACAAGAGGACAACTGTCAGCAGCCTGTGTGCCGCAAAGCGGGAAAAGATGCTCTCCGCACGCCGAAAGAACCGCTCTGAAATGCGCGGAATGAAAATCGCGGGCAGCACAAAGAGCAGGGCAAGCAGAATGGTAACGGTTGGTTCAGTGAGCCAGGCAGGAGCGGAGAAATCCATCGATGGTTTAGAAAATCACCGAGATCAGAAACAACGCCGGATGATACTGATTTCCATTGTAGTGGAGAGTGGCGGAAAGTCAGCCGACTAATTGCCCGTGACCCACCTGCGTCGCCCGAACGAGATCGCTTCAAATACCTCCCTGCCGTACCCTCCGGCCCGTTCCGGCGCATCTTTTTAGTGGGCGAATTGCGCCCAGGTTTGGTGTTTTCAGTCGGGGGGAAGGTATGCAGAACAAATCTATGTGGATGGCTCGCGGGGTGGTCTTGGCGGCGGGTTTGATCGTTGCCGTTGGAGCGTATGTGCGTGGCGGCGACAAATCACCGGCTGTGGGGACGCCGGCGCCGGATTTCACTTTGAATTCTCAGGAAGGAAAACCGATCAGCCTGCATGATTTCAAAGGCAAGTGGGTAGTGCTGTATTTTTATCCAAAGGATATGACCACCGGCTGCACGATCGAGGCTCACAATTTTCAGCGCGACCTGGCGAAGTATGACGCGAAGAATGCCGTGATCCTGGGCGTCAGCATGCAGGACGAGAAGTCGCACCAGGAATTCTGCGCGAAGGAAAGTCTGACCTTCAAGCTGCTGGCGGACGCGAAGAAAGAAGTCTCCGGGAAGTATGACTCGGTGATGAACCTCGGCGTCGCGCAGTTTCCGCGCGGCATACCTACCTGATCGATCCGAACGGCGTCGTCCGGAAGGTATGGACGAAGGTGGATGTGAAAACGCACAGCGACGATGTGCTGGCGTCGCTCGACGAACTGCAAAAGCCGGCCAGCTGATTCCGGGAAAGCAACCGCCGAGGGACGTGGAAGCCGCGCGGAATTCGGTTGCGGCGCGCCGAAAATTGTTTTTGCACCCGAAAAAAACTTGCGCCGACGATTCGTGCTAGTGTTGCGGGAGTCGCTCAATTAAAATCCCCTGCAGGGAAGGAGAATTCTGATGAAGCGAATGATATTTCTGATGGCTGCTGCGCTGCTGCTGGCAGGATCGGCATTGCTGTTGCGCGGGGCAACAGGGGCGAAGACCGAGACGGTTAGTTATAAGAGTGGCGATGAGACCGTAAGCGCCTACTTGGCGCTGCCAGAGGGAGCGGGCAAGCACCCGGCGATCATCGTGATTCACGAATACTGGGGCTTGAATGATTGGGTGAAGGATCAGGCGCAGAAATATGCCGCGCAGGGTTATGTGGCGCTGGCCGTGGATTTGTACCGAGGCAAGGTGGCGGCGACTCCCGATGAAGCGCACATTCTGATGCGCGGATTGCCGGATGATCGCGGGATGCGCGATCTGGAGGCGGCGTTCGCGTACCTGTCTTCACGTCCGGATGTGAATGCCGGCAAAATTGGTTCGATTGGGTGGTGCATGGGTGGAAGCTGGTCGATCAAGCTGGCTGTAGACCAGCCAAAGCTGGCCGCTTGCATCGTGAATTACGGCTGGCTGCCTTCGGACCCGGCGCTGGTGGCGAAAATCAAAGCGCCCATGCAGGGAAACTTCGGCGCGGACGATCAGGGAATTCCAGCCAAAGACGTGAAAGCGTTCGAAGCTGCGATGAAGGCCGACGGAAAAGTCGCCGACATCAGGATTTATGACGGCGCGGGTCACGCCTTCCAGAACCCGAACAATAAGCAGGGCTATCGGCCCGACGCAACTGCGGACGCCAGCCAGCGCATCTCGGGCTTCTTCCAGAAATATTTGCACTGAGTGTTTGCGGGAATAGCCCGGCAACTCAGGTGTTTGCGAGTACCTTCGGGCCGGGGACCCCGATCAATTTCTGACCAGCAGTAACCAGAATCAGATCGAACCAGATGCTGACCGGCGAAAGGGCCGTTCGTTGGCGGGTTCGTAGAGAGCCTGATGAACAAACGAACTCAACTTGTGAGGCTCGTGGAGCATCCACAGCCAAATGTGCGTATCGAGCAAGAATCGCATCACTTTTCTTCGTCGGGATCCTGCGCTGCTTCCCAGTCAGAAACGTCCGTGATCGGGCCCACGATGTCTCCATGGATCATGAGGGAGCCGATCGCGGTGCCTAACTCCGGAGCGCGTTTAGCTGGGGCCGGGGCCGTGATTTGCGCGACCGGGTGGCCGAAGCGAGTGACGAGAATCGGCGGTCCGACTTTCTTGACCTTTTCGAGGACCGCGAGACAAGTGGCTTTGAATTTCCTGATAGCGATTTCTTACACGAGACTGCTCGTACAAAAACACAGACTTGGACCGTAGTCCGTCAGTCACTCAACCAACTCATTTTCTTAAGTTTACATCTAGTGACTCTATTAGGAATTAGGGCTCGTCGTCCCCACTGCCTGCCTCGCCCATCTCATGGTCCAACGGCTTCATGGGGTCAATTGCCGACAAGCCGGCTCTTTGGAGTTCGCTGCTGAGATTGGGGATTGCGTTCTGCTTGAGGTCGTTCCACCGCTTGGTAAGGGAGTTCAGGTCTTCGTTAAGTGCGGCGTAGACTCGGGTCGCCTGCGTCGTTGGGGCGGCGTCAGCGGAATCGGCGATGCCCAGCAGTTGGCCAAAGTGCTGGTTGAGGGTGGAGAAATTCTCGGGCTGCTTGCCGCTGGGCGGAGTTCCGAAGAAAGTGCTGGAGGTGGCGCCCGCGAGTGCAGCGCACTGCTTGTCGAGTTCCTCGAGCGAATCGGACAACTTCCCTTTCGCCTTTCCCGAAGAATCTTTCAGTTGCGCGCGGACGGACTGCACCTGGCTGAGCGCGTCGAAAGTCTGGTTCATGCCGGAGACGGCGCCAGACTGAAGCGCGGCCTGGGCCTGCAAATCCTGAAGCGGCGTCTTGATTCTCGGGTCCATTTTCAAGGTGAGCGGTTGCGTGAACTGCTTGCCGTCGACGGTCAGCCGGACGGTATAACTCCCCGGCAGCGCCCAGGCCCCCAGCGGAAGCAGCGGCGTATCGTGCGGGATCGCGGAAATTGGAAATTCCTTGTTGAGGGAGTTCGGCGGCTCCGCGTGCAGGTCCCAGACAAAGCGGTGCATACCCTGGCCGGCCGAAAGAATCCGTGAGGGTCGCACCCAGTACATCGGAATCGGATGCTCAGCGGCGATCTTGTCCATCGGCAAAGGTGCGTCTGTGCTTGCATAGCGGCGCACGATTGTGCCCGTGGAATCCAGAAGTTCAAGTGTGACTGAGCCAGTTGCCGCGGCTGCAAGGTAATAATCGATAATGGCTCCATTCGGCGGATTTTTTCCCGCGGGAGTTTCAGGCGGCAGCGGCGTATCGGGATTACGGTTCCAGCGCCAGCGCATGGCTTCCTGCGGCTGAAACAAAAACGTCGGGGCTTTGGCAATCTGGTCATTCATCTGGCGAAGCGGGGTGAGATCGTCGAGGATCCAGAACGAGCGGCCATGCGTGGCAACAATCAAATCGTCGCCACGAATCGCCAGATCGCGCATCGAAGTGTGCGGCAGATTCAACTGCAGTGGCTGCCAGGAATCCCCATCGTTAAAGGAAACATAAACTGAAGTTTCAGAGCCCGCAAAGAGCAAGCCTTTGCGCGTGGGATCTTCGCGAACCGCATTGATCGGAGCATTATCGGGCAGCCCGGCGACAATTTCCTGCCAATTCGCGCCGAAGTTCCGCGTGCGATAAATGTGCGGCTTCAGATCATCGAGGCGGAAACGATTTATGGCAGCGTAGGCTGTCCCCGCCTCGAAATGCGAAGCCTCCAGAATGGAGACCTTGCTCCACGAAGTCAGCTGCGGCGGAGTGACATTTTTCCAGCTCTTTCCGCCATCGCGGGTGATTTGAATCAGGCCATCGTCCGTGCCGGCCCACAGCGTGCCTGCTTCTTTGAAGGACGGAGCGACGTCATAAATCGTGCCGCGGTGCTTCCCTTTTTCCGGGTCGCCGGCGGAAAACGCGCCGAGATTTGCAGGAATTTCAGGCGATTCGCGCGTCAGGTCTGGGCTGATGACCTGCCATGAACGGCCGCCATCCGCAGTCTTGAACAAAACATTCGCCCCGAAATAAAGCATGCCGGGATCGAACGGTGAAAAAACAATTGGCAGCGAGCGGTTGTAGCGATACTGGCCGGTGCGAATCGGCTCTGGCGCAACGTTCGCGTATTCATTGAGCGCCTGATTCGTGCGCGTGATGCGACCGCCGTAGAGAATGTTTGGATCGCGTGGATCGACAGCGATGTAGCCGTACTCTTCGACGCCGGGTAAGCTCCACTCGCGGAATGTCAGTTCGCCAACGTCGCTGCGGCTCATCACCGCGGCGCTGCCGCTCTCCTGCTGCGCGCCGTAAACCCAATACGGAAAACGGTTGTCGGTGGTGACGTGATAAAACTGGGCCGATGGCTGGTTGTACCAACTGCTCCAAGTCTGCCCGCCATTGACGCTGATGACCGCGCCCTGATCGCTCGAAAGCGCAATCGTCTGCGGGTTGTTCGGATTAATCCAGATCCGCTGGTAGTCGTCGCCGCCCGGCGCGCCCTTGAACCCGGCGAAAGTTTTCCCGCCGTCGGTGGATTTCCAAGTAGTTGTGTTGGCTACGTAAATCAAATCGGCGTTGTCCGGCGAAACGGCGATGCCCATCGCGCCCGGGCCGCGGCCCCCGACGCGGTGATCATCGTTGACGTGCCGCCAGCTTTCGCCGCCGTCGTCGGACCGGTAGATGCCAGGTTCCTTCTGCGCTTCGGCGGTCAGATACATCCGCTTTGGATTGCTTGGAGCTATGGCAATGCCGATGCGGCCGAGCAGATCGTCTCCACCGGGCAGGCCTTTGGTGATTTGCTGCCATGTGGCGCCACCGTCCGCGGATTTATACAGGCCGCTGCCGGGAATCACAAACGATTCGCCGCTGCGAATTTCCCAGGGGGCAACGCGCGCCGCCCAGAGCGCCGCAAATAAAACCTGTGGGTTGCCTGGATCCATCACCAGATCAGCGCCGCCGGTGTTTTCATCTTTATAGAGAACTTTCTCGAACGATTTTCCGCCATCCAGCGAACGGAAAATGCCGCGCTCCTCGTTGTGTCCATAGGGATGGCCTTGAACGGCGACGAACACGCGGTCTGAATTGTGCGGATCCACCACGATCGCGGTGATCTGCTGGGCGTCGCGCAGGCCGAGATGCGTCCACGTCTTTCCCGCATCGATGGACTTATAAAAACCGTCACCAACAGCAAGGTCGGGGCGCTGCAATCCTTCGCCACTTCCGACATAGAGAATGTTGGGATCGGAAGGCGCAACCGCCAGCGCACCGACGGAGCCGGAAGTCTGCTCATCGAAAATTGGGAACCAGGTGTTGCCAAAGTCGATGGTCTTCCACACGCCGCCATTTACCGCGGCCATATAGAAGGCATTCGGCTGCTGCGGAACGCCGCTGATGGCGACGGTGCGTCCGCCGCGAAACGGACCGATGCAGCGCCAGCGCATTTCGGAATAAAGTCTCGGATCGTATTGCTGCGAGCGAACGGAAACAACAGGAAACGAAACGGTCAGCAGGCAGAGCACACCGACAACTTTGAGCAGAACTCGCATTCAATTCCTCCAGGAACGTAAGGAGGATAGCGCGAGCCTCGGCTACTGGCAAAGCTCATTCCGATATTGCTTGCAGGAAACGCGGCCGGAAGGAAAGATCACCAAGCGCGAACTCGACCGTGGCGATAAAGCATCCCAGCTAGTCGTCAGCGGACAAGTTGACGACGCACTTGATGTCCACCACGGGCGTCCCATCGATTGCCTCGATCGGGCCGATGGACACGACATTTTGATCGATCGCCAGCACCTTGGCCCTGTGCAGACCCAAAGGATTCGGGCGATGCGGCGAGCGCGTCGAAAACACTCCTCGTTTCGGGCGAGTGAGATCGCCGCGCGGGTGAACTTTCAAAGTCTCGCGGTTCGCGAGATGCAGCCAGGTGATCACAACGATTTCGTCTCCAACTTTGATTCCCTCCATCGCATCCCAGAGCCGCGGATCCAACTCCAGGCGCGCATTGGGCGCACCCTCGGTATAGAATCGCGGAGCGTCTTTTGTTTTTTTGAGTTCAGACCGAACCCATCCAATCGGCTCAAGCAAATAGTCGTTCATGTTTTTCATCGTCCTGGAACATCGACTTGGGCAAATCCGGCTGGCAAGAGCTTCTTTTGCGTCCGAAAAATTCCGTCTCCGACCGGCTTCGCGCAAGCTTTTCGGCCTTTTCAAAGTATGCGCGAGCCTCTTCCGGGCGGCCCGTAAGCAGAAGCAATTCTCCTTGGGCTGCCGGACAGAAAGGATACTCAAGCAACTGCTCGGCGCCGACAATCTTCCTTAACGCGCACAAGCCTTCCTCCGGCTCCCGCGCGTTTCCCAGAGCCACCGCCCGGTTCAAGGCAACAATGGGCGAAGGACTCACCCTGTAAAGCTCGTCATAGAGTTCCACAATTTTCGCCCAATCCGTCTGTTCATAGGTCGCCGCCGCGCAATGCAGCGAAGCAATGCCCGCCTGCAGGACCATCCGAGAGCAATTGCGAGGCGGCCGGGAATTGCCCCTGGTGGAAGAGTACCTCCGTCTGTTGCAGGATGTCGTTGATCGCCTGGGCTGTTGCCATCGAGCACTCTCTTACCGTCAATGTCGCGCGACTCACGCCAGCAGACGGGAATTCCGATAAGAGATGTGCAGGAGAAGTTCCAGAGAAGCGGGAATTGCATTAGTTCTTGTTAAGAAATGCCGGCAGTCTGGTGATTGCCGCAAATTCAATCCGCGGGATGCTTTTCCTTGCCTGGCGCTGGCCGAGCGGGAGTTCCATCGGCTTTGACATAGTGTGCATACCAGGCCAGGTAGCGTTCGTGCAGGTCCTTTATATGGGAAGGCGTCTTGAACTCGTGGTACTCGTCCGGATAGACGA
>Ga0210399_10004439_pt1 | contig 10898 bp, 11 predicted proteins | sample IncBWC14MmetaG_FD_150865 | JGI IMG/M metagenome (GOLD analysis project Ga0210399, IMG submission 150865) | Forest soil microbial communities from Barre Woods Harvard Forest LTER site, Petersham, Massachusetts, United States - Inc-BW-C-14-M | ecosystem: Environmental > Terrestrial > Soil >...
GACTCGTATAGGTAAACTGCGTCTGGTTCAGTTTCGGATCAGTCAGCAAGGTCACATCGCCGTAAGTATTGCGTTGATACTGAGTCGTCACGGACGGTGTGTTCGTGCCGCCATTGGTCACGCCGAGAAGATTTCCGATGGTGTCATTGGAATAGGTGGTAGTGGACTGTTTGTTCGTCGCGGGGTCCGTGACTGTTTTCGATAAAGGGCGGTCGAGGATGTGGCCCGTGCCAGCATCATAGTTCCCTCCGGTCTGCCAGGTATAGGTGGTCTTCCGTTTGAGGCTTCCGTCAAAATCGTATTCATCGATTTCGGTCGGGTTGTCTATAAGTGCTGAACCAGTCACATTTCCACCGTTCGGTGGTTCCGGATAAGTTTCCGAGACAGTTTCATAACTGGTGACGATCTTGCTGACGAGGTTGGGGCTAACATCATTGAGTGTCCTAGTTACTTGAGACGGTAGTGGACCGAACGTGTAATCGGTGTGAACGGACTCTATGAGAGTGGATTGACCCTGGTAGTAGAAGCGGTCGGTCTCAACGGGGTTGCTGGAGACCCAAGTCGATCCGGCGTTACAAGCGCTATTAAAATTGTATTTAGTACGATTGCCAGCCGGGTCGACCACATCTATAGAACAGTTGACACCGTTAGATGGGATAGGGTATGCGGTGATATCGTACGTTGTGGTAGCCTCTGTGGCCGCGGAGCATGCGCCTGAAGTGCCAGCGCAGACGTGCTTTGCCGCGACTTCGCGATAATCAGCAGAGCAAGTAAGGTCTGGCAGAAAAAACGAAGGATGGGCGTTTGCATAGTCGTAGCGCGCGTAACCTCCGCCAGGATAAATAACTTTGGAAATTGCACCCAGTTGGTCGAATTCGACATTGTAAACGGCTCCGCCGGGAAAAGTTATCGCTGTACCGCTCGCCTCGTTAAATGTACCAAGGTCTGAGCCGCCCCACAGGAAAGTACCCTGATAAGAACTTTGAAATTGATTCGTAAATTGACAACTAGTGGCCTGTGTGGTTACGGCGGGTCCTGCGGGACCCGGTGAAAACGTCACGGTTTGAGATTGGCCATTGGAGTCCGTCCATGTGACGCCTCCGTTGGAGAAAGAAATGGTGTGGCCAACACTGTCTGTGATCGTGTTTCCGCTCTTGGTAATGGCGTTTCCGTTCGGATCGACGATCTTGAGAAAATCATAGTCGTACGAATTAGTCACTTGAGGGCCTGAAGAGGTGGAGCCTGCTGGAAACGTTGTAATCGCCGGGAAGTGGTACGCAGATCCATTCTTGGTCCATACAACGATGTCGTTGGGGTTTGAGGCGTCTAATTTCACTCCATGACTCTCATTGGAGTCTGCGACTGGAAACGTGTGTTGCGTCTGGGCGCCGCTACCCCCTGTGTTGCTGCAATCTCGGGCAACGGTAAACGTATAACTTGTGCCGTATTCATCCCGAAAAACGAAACCGGAGTTGCAAAATAGAGAGTAGTTGCTATGAATTGTGCCGCCAACATAGTCCGAATAGTCTCCGAGAAACGACCAGGATGCCCGCAGGTGAGGAACAGTGACGTAACCACCTAGGTCCGGGGAGGGCAGCCAGTTTGCATAGACAAAGGAGTGATTGACGCCTGAAGGGTCGGTCCAGCCGGGGGGGGTGTCATACTCCAGAAAGTTGATGGCATGGCTGTCGGCACCCCAGCCGAGGCTGAAGGATTGGCCGCCTTTTCCCCGAAGAGATAAGAGAGGAATGTAAACATGCAGATTCCCGGTCGCCAAGGCGACATCCTCGCGCACAATTTCATGCGTGCTGTTCGGAGGCGCTCCCGTCATGCTGGCAGCCGAATAGGGACTCGGCGTGTTCTGAGCTTGGACGATGGAAGCAGGAATCAAGCTAATGCAGACAGCCACGAGCAGACAATTAAGCACAATTCGAGTGGAAGGCACAGGGCTCCTGGTTGTTGGTCCGCGCAGACTGGTTGGGACAGGACGCGTGTGACGTTTATTTCCTAAACGCCCGCCGCTTGTTTGGCAGGATATACTATTTATATATGATTGTTAATATAATGTCAACGGATTTGTTAACAAATAGACAAATGAAAAGTACTAGAGCCGTTTCCACTTTGCGACCGCCGCGAAAGCTGTGATGAGTTTGTACCCTTGCTCCTCAGCCTGGCTCGGTATGCTGGCCTGAATCGATTCGTTCATGCCGATGATTGATTTCATTTAGTCCGAATCACCGCCACCAGGCTTCGCCGGCGTCGGCTTCCGAAACGGCTCCTGGTAGATGTGAGCCACGAGCCGCACGGGAATTTTCGTCGATACGCCAGAGTCTTTTGGCTCATATTGCGCTCTGCGCGAAGCCGACGTGTGCTCCCGTGTCGATGAGGTAGCCAGGCAAGCTTTCCGTTGACGTGTGCGTCAACGTGCAGCTTGGAGTTCTGGACCATGGCTCTCCGGCGCACATAGGTGGGAAGAACCGGAGCTTGTTGAGCGGTCACCGGGTGTTGCGGAACTCATAAGCGCAAGCGAAACCGCAAGAAAACCTTTGCGCTAAACTTGCGCTAAACGATGGGAAATGACGGGCAACGACTGGCAATGACGGGCAGTTAAGTCGTTGAAAAGATTGCTAAGTCGTTTGTTTAGAGAGGCAGGGCGCCGTTTCGTAATCGGCAGGCCGCGAGTTCAACTCTCGCCCTCGGCTCCAAAATTCTATGGGTCCGACCCGGATCTATCCTTTGGGTTTTTCGGTTTTCGTCTACTGCACTGTAGATGGTCTTTGTAGGCGATAAATCCTCCGGATTGCTCCGGATTCATCAACGTGGCGGGGGTTAGGTTCGATCCCCAACGCCCGTACCAACCCAAGTTGTTTTCAGCGACTTGCAACTGCTCTTTCTAACAAAACACAGCTTTCTAACAATTGTCCTCAGTTGACCAGCTTTATTGAGCGGTTTTGAACCGCGTTGCGTTGCTCATCTCCGATAACGTGGCCATAGAGCTCGAGCGTGATCCGCGCGTCTGAGTGACGGAGCTGCTTCTGCACAACGGCTGGAGTTGCGCCATCATCCAAAAGGGAACTCGCTGCGCCGTGTCTCATCGAGTGGAATCCACCGCGGGTGATACCGAGTGCATCCAAAAGTGGATGCACTTGCTTCTCCCGCAGTTTGTTCGCCGAGAACGGTCTGCCGCCTCGATTGACGAAGAGCAACTCGTTTTTGTGATCCTGCCTTTGGAGATGAGTCCTCAGCCGTGCTTCTAATTCCTTGGACAGCGGAAGATCCGAAGCCCGAGCGCGTTCCGGTGCCGTTCGCAATTCTGGGGACTTGCCGAGGACTACTCGGCAGCGAAATGCAAGGGCCGCGTTTGTACCGATATGGCCGCCACCGCAATCACAGAACTCAGCATGAGAGGAGGGACTCATCGCGTGAAGCACTACTATGGATGCGGGAGTGCCCCGAAATCTCTCTTTGACCTCGAATCCGTCATTGACCAGTCCGCGAACTCCGAGCAGTGGACCGGCGATGTCAGTAACGCGGGTCCTTTCGGGACAACCTGCTCGGGTGGAAACTGAATGACCCCCTCCGACTCTCCCGTACGGCGTGTAATGAACGTTGTCTTACCACTCCGAAACTCTCGCTCTGGGACGCGGCCTCATCCGAATTTGACCGCGTCCTTCCTGGCTTTCTTTTCAAGGGGTATCTCCGCTGCTTTTTACAACTTCGCGTCACCGGCAAAGTGAAGCGAATCAAAGCGATGGGTGAAGTGCCCGGGTGAAGTCCACTTCACGCCACGTAGCTGAAGCGAGCAGCTGTTGCGCCTGAAGTCTAGTACTGAAGTGCACTTCTGCTGTTCTATCGAGGTGCGCAGCCCAGATCGCTCCTGGAAACGCCTATGGAAACTTGTCCTCTTGGACGGATTTCAACGGCCACAGCACCGCGTATACTCACAACAACATGAACCAGTGGCTGTCAAAGCCGCCGGACCCGCTCTTCCATGGGCGGCGGTTCCATGCACCTATTGGCGGCAGGGCCGCTACACGATGACGGACGCAAGGCATTGACGCGCTATAACTTCGACAATTCCCACCGCTCGTCAGGAGTCCGCGAGCGCGCGGGAAGTCTTTCCTGCCGTCACGATTTGGCCGGCAACCTGAAGCAAATCTCCGGTAGCGCCAATACCGGGAATTACACGTACGGCGCGAGGAGCCGACTGAGAACCCCGACGGAGGGCAGCGCGGGTACGACAATCGGAATCAGGTGACGAGCGAAGCCATCGCCGGCGATCCCAACAGCATGACTAGAAATGTGACGTACCCCGATGATTCGATAGGCAATCGTACGCAGGAGGTACCCACGCCTCCGGGGTGTCTGGGCGGCTCGTTGAACTACAACGCAACGCTCTCGACCAGCTATAATATTACGTCTACGACGATCAAGGTCCGGTGCGCAGAAATGAAAACTGTAAAGGATCACACGCTTAGCACAGCGACATTGCCGCTTTGCTGGCGAAGGAATAAGGAGGGCCATCAATGACAAGACTTGCCGCGCTTTTCCTAATTTTCTTCGGATTCGCGAAGCATGCATTAGCCCAATCCGAGGATAGAAAGCCCACGTTAGGCAAAGACCGGCTGACGGCGGAGCAAGTTGCGGTCTATCGAGCATTCTTACGGTTTTATGCAAAGGGGAGCGACAGAGTGCTTTATGTTGCTAATAGCACAGACTGGCTAGACGTCTCCGACGTAAAGGAGGATGCAGACTGTTCGCGATCTTTCGGGCAGATAGAATTCGACGACTCGAAGGGAAGCGGTCCGACTACACACCGGCTTGACTCCAGTTTAGCAATTGCACGCCATATTGCCTTGGTCGATTCCGCAAGCCAATCAGAGAAAATCAGGCAAAATGATCCGAGCAAAACCATGCGCGAAGGCAAAACTGTCGATCGCGCGGTCTCAGACGCGTTCGCTTCTGCTTTGCTTACCCTGTCGGAGATCGTCTTTGATAAGAATCACCATAAGGCAGTGATGAGTTTTAGCTTTTCCTGCGGTAAATTATGCGGAAACACTGCCATTGTCATGCTCAAGCAGGTTGGCCGGCACTGGAAAGTTACAGAGCAAAGTTGTGGAGAAGGCGTTTCCTGAACGCCTGACGAGCGCTAGCTCGTAGTACTCGGTTCTGGCCAGGGCGGGTGGCGCATAAAACGCCGAAGCAGTACAGGGTTTCGAGTTATGCTTCATGCCAGAAGTGGCGGGCACAACTGTCTCAGCACCTCAATCCCGTGCCTGGAGAGCAGCGCCAGAATCGTACTACCGGGCCCGATACTACGATCCAAATTCCGGAAGATTTTTGAAGGAAGATCCGATCGGATTCCAAGGCGGCGGGGCAAACTTCTATGCCTACACCGCGAACTCCCCCTTAAACTTCCGGGATCCATCCGGACTCGACTACAGAACGTCCTATTCCTCTGGTAAGATCTCGGTTTCTTTGGAGATTGTCCTGTATGGGAAAGGTGCCAATCCCACATTGGCCGCCTTGTGGCAGAAAGCGATTGCAGACAAGTGGAATCAGAATCCCGGATACGGCAGGTGCAAGGCGGTCTTTGACGTTTCTGTGAGCGCGGATCCGGGAGCGAACAACATATTTTCTGCCCAATGGAGGTCTTACTATGGCCCCAAGAATTGGATTAGAGTCCCACCAAATGGCCAGTTAGGGGACAATGGGGTTAACCCCATCACAATGAATTCCGGATCTTGGTGGAGTCAGCTGGATCTGAGGACGGTTGCGCATGAAGCAGGTCACCTTCTCGGTTTCTGGGACCACATCAACCCGCTCACAAATGCGCCCTGGAAAGGCTCTGAGAACGACATCATGGCAGAGTCCGGAAACTATGCAATCCTCCAACAGGAAATCGATTCCATTGTCGGAAAATGGTACGATAAGGAATGTAAATGCGGACAATGATACAGCGCGTTTCCATTCGCGTTGCAAAGTCACTGGTCGTGCTATTTATAGTTCTCGGTCTGTTATCCGCGGCTTCCGCTCTATGGGCATTTTCGAAGCTGCCCAGAACCTTCGGAGTTCCCTACAGTTTCGTGATCATTGAGACCTATGGGCCACAAGATCTCAACGTGCCGATGGCGAAGATCTATCTTGAACCGCCTTCATCTGAGCAAGATTTAGGATTCGAGGGAGCCTCTCTGAAGCATACCTCTAAGGCCGTTCCTCACTTTCAAGCCGCTATACCGTTGCCTGGCGTGGTCGTAACTGGCTCCGGAACAATCCATTTCGGGCGTAACCGCATTGACGTTTCCGATGGAAAAATAGCGATCAATGGCCGCTCGATTGAAAACCACGATTCAGAAAGAATTCTGCTAGGGACGAGTGAGTTTGAGGTCCGAGATGATTTCAGAAAAACAGGTCCTCTGGAAATCGTCTTGGGGAGGAACGGTTGGTATCTTGAGAGCCGAGTCCGCATCGCCCGATAGCTTCAAATACGATCCCTTCGGCAGAAGAGTCTACAAATCCTCCAGTTCGGTCACCAGCATCTATGCCTACGTCGGCGATAACCTCGTCGAGGAAACGAACCCTTCGGGCATGGTCGTCGCCCGCTATGCGCAAGGACTGAACATCGATGAGCCGTTGGCGATGCTGCGTAGCAGCACAACCAGCTATTTCCAGGCTGATGGCCTTGGCTCGATCACTTCGCTGAGCAACTCATCTGGTTCGATAGCGAACACCTACACTTATGATTTCTTCGGGGAGCTGACAAATTCGACAGGCTCGCTGGTCAACGCCTACGACGGCGACAACCTCGTCGAAGAAACGAACAGTGCCGGCAGTGTCGTTGCCCGCTATGAACAAACCCAGAATATAGATGAGCCGCTGGCGATGTTGCGCTCGAGTGCGACCAGCTACTTCCATGCCGACGGTCTCGGCTCGGTAACTTCGCTCAGCAACTCAGCTGGTTCGGTAGCGAACACCTACACCTACGACTCCTTCGGCAAACTGACCGCCTCGAGCGGTTCGCTCTTGAATCCGTTCCAGTACACTGCCCGCGAATCGGACTCGGAGACCGGGCTGTACTATTATATTACCGCGCCAGATACTACGACCCAGCTGCGGGCAGATTCATCTCAGAGGACCCATTGCGGCTTGGTGGTGGAGTGAACATCTACGCTTACGTTTACAACAACGCGACAAACCTGAGTGACCCACTCGGCTTCCGAGCATGTAAGGAGGCTACGAAGAATTGCATCCAGAGGGCCTTGAAAGCCCTGTTTCCTGGTTTGAATGTAGCGGTCGGTAATCCCACTGGGAACCCAAACCCCGATGGTGGGCATTGGAACTTTACAGTTCAACTTACGTTTCCATCTCTCGACGCTGCTAATAGCTTCTTGAGTCACTACAATTCACAAGGGCAAGCTGGATTCACACCGTATATACGATACCCGTCTGCCAACAAGGGGGGAATTGGAACCACTTTGCATCTAGAACAGCTAAATAACGGCACAAACGAAACCACTAATTCGGATGGAGCCGTTACATTGACCGGCAAAGCCCACCTCGATTTATATGATCCAGACACAGGTTTGGCTGGAATGATGGAATGATGGGGCATGGAATTATCGACGGACTGATGGGCCATATCGCCGACCTGTTACGACGCAACATCGATCCGGCAAATTGCCCATGGTAAACAGCATGAATCGAACTCTTCAATTTTTATCTTGCGCTATATTGCTACTTACGGGATTAACGTGTTCGGCGCAGACGATAATGTTTCGTGTAGTTACTGACCAGGACAAGCCCCTAGAGAAGAGAAAAGTGTCAATTTCTCTTGAGGGCTTCAAGAATGGAAAACCGGTGGGCTACGGACAGATTGCGGAGACCGACCAAAATGGGGAGGCTAGGTTTACGCTTCCTTCACCATCTCCTGAGCACTTCTTTTTCTATGTCGAACTTGGTTCCCCTTATTGGTATTGTAGCTGTAACGGGATTCCTAGAACAGAGAAGGTCGCACAAACGGGTATCGTGCAATCTGCGGCTAGCAAATATTCCCACAAGTCTTTTAAGTCAAAGTCAGGCGAAGTTCTTATCGTCGTTCGCAAGTTCTCGTTTATAGACAGACTTCTTTACCCTTTGATGAAGGACTGAAAATCTGCTCTTTTGCTTTCGGTTCTGGAGCGGGGGGCTGGCCCACCCTTTCGCTGATTTCAACACCCGAGGGTGGCCCGTCCTTGTCGCGTTTTGTGCGATAGGGCGGGGACTTTGACTTCTTTCCTCATCGTCCGAACGCGGGTGCCGCATACGCCGGTCTTGCGTGTGCGGGTTTGGAATCAACTTCATGCAACAAATAGCCAGACCAGACCACCTGAGCGTCTCGCTCCTAGGCTTCGAAGTGCCTAGAAGATCTTACTACCGCGCCAGATACTACGATCCCTCAACACGGAAGTTCCTAAGCGAAGATCCCATACGTTTCAGAGGCGGCAAAAACCGCAGCGACTACCGAAGGAAATTCTCGCGTCGTTCTTCGCCGGGCGCTTGTGCGATTTTTAACTAAACAGGAGTTAGCAAATTCGTCTACTGCCATAAGAGGAAAAGCAAGAGAAGAATCAGTATGCGACTATAGCGTATGGGGTTGCTGCGCAAAGTATCTCTCTCAGTTGCGGCTTTAGTTTTGCTTCCGATAGTCGGCGTTTGTGGTTGGTTGTTTATCTACACAGGGGATTTGCCTGACTTCGACCACCTTTCTCAGTTCGCACCGAGTGCTCAATCAGTGGTCTTAGATTCTTGCCTTGCGGGTCCCTCGACGGTCGTTACATTTGACGGGATCGGGAAGCCGTTGCGGGATGCCCTTGCCACGGCAGAACCCGCCCGCCCATTCCCGGCGGCGTCATTGCCGGACCGAATTGCGGTGACGTTGCTGTGCAAACGGGAAAGCGAGTTGAAGCGCCTCTTAAATGAATTTCGGCTGAGAGGGCACATCCGAATGCATTTCTCCGAGCGACAATTATTCACCATCTATGCAAATCGAGCGTATTTCGGTCCCGGAGCAATCGGCGTCGAAAACGCATCTAGGCAGTTCTTCCATAAAAACGCCGATGCTCTGAGCGCCGAGGAGGCTGCCCTGATAGCAGGACTAATCCGAGCGCCTGGTTTCTACTCGCCATACAAGTACCCCGAAAGGGCATTAGAACGAAGGAACAAGGTCTTAGAGGGGATGGCGGCTCAGGGGAAACTCAGCGCGGTTGAAGCGGCCAGGGCAGAAGCGACGCCTCTCGGCGTAGTCGCCCACATGTTGGAGAAAGGAGAATGAATTGTTTCTCCGCCACAGACTGGACTTACGTTCTAACGCCGTGATCGGAGAAGTGGAACCTTCCAAAACCATATGTACGAAATACCAACCAAGACTCGGCGGCCAATCGCTGATTCTCCCAATTGCTAGGACCGGCGTCCATCTGAGTCCAACTTCGCGTTCAGACGTTGGGACCAATTTATTTCGTTGGGACCAGCTTGGGACCAAAAGCCCCGGTTTTATGGGCCTTTTCAGTGGGGTTAGCGGCGTAAGGACAATAGAATCATCGTGAGTTATGGAGCGGGCGATGGGAATCGAACCCACGTCAGAAACATAGGCAAATAGTAAGTCAGAAGCCCCTATCTGGTTACTCATCGGAAGAAACGAAGAAACTCAACTTAGGGGCAGATTTCCGGCTTCGGTTTCGAAGAAATGCTTAGGCAAGTCGCTTTCTGAAACTCGCTGCACGGATGGCACGCCGACGAATTGCCCTCGCACTGGCACTTTACGTCCCAAATTGTTCACCGCGAAGCAATCTGCCCCGCCTGCAAGGGCAGATGAACCTCTTCTCACTCCGCGCGCAGAGCGTCCATCGGATCGATTGCGGACGCGCGGCGGGCTGGTAGGTAGCCTGCGAACAAAGAAACGGCGAAAAGGAGCAGGGAAACGGCGGTGAGGGTTGACGCATCGTTGGAGGAGACGCTGAAAAGAGTGCTGGCGATAAGGCGACTCGCGGCGAGCGCGCAAGGAACTCCGAGCGCTATTCCGAACAATGCAAGTGCCATGCATTCTCGTAGCACAGTCCACAGAATGTTTTGCCGCTGTGCGCCGAGGGCGACGCGTATACCGATTTCGCGGGTGCGCCGCGTGACAGCATAAGACAGCAATCCGTATAGACCGATGGAAGCCAGCACGAGCGCAAGCCCGCCAAAGAAAGTCGAGAGCACGGCCATGGCGCGCTCCTCCACGAGCGCTTGGCTGATTACTTGTGAAGCGGTCGTTGTGCGTAGGGGATATTCGCGCCCCAGCGACTCAATTTCGCGGCCCATGGTGTTCGCGATCGATTCGGGGGCCGCGTTGGTGCGGACGAATAGAGTGCCCCATTGCAACCAGTCCGGATGTTGAAATACGGGGAAATAAATAATCGGTGCGGCTGGATCACGAAGGTCGAAAAGCCGAGCGTCGCTCGCTAGTCCGATCACCTTCAAATCTTGGAAGGCCGGCATGACGCCAACGCGAATGTGTTGACCGAGAGCATCTGCGTTGTGGAAGAGGCTTTTCGCGAGGCTGCTGCTGATGATGGCTACATTTGGATGTTGCGGATCATCGTTCTCATCAAAGTCACGGCCCCGAACTAACGTAATGCCGAGCGTTGGAAAGAACGCTCGGGAGACCATGAGCTCACTCGTCATCACGCGTAGGCCTAAGCTGGCATCCGCGGACGTCAGCGAGACGGACTCCCGGTAGGTTTGCGAGCTGGGAATCGAGTCATCTGAAAAGCTGGCGGAACGCACGCCAGGAAGGTTGGCGATTCGCGTTATGAGCTGCCAACGGTAGTTGCTCATGTCCACGTCGCGGTAACCTCCTGGTCTGGGATGGAGCGTGATTT
>Ga0210399_10004440_pt1 | contig 10895 bp, 7 predicted proteins | sample IncBWC14MmetaG_FD_150865 | JGI IMG/M metagenome (GOLD analysis project Ga0210399, IMG submission 150865) | Forest soil microbial communities from Barre Woods Harvard Forest LTER site, Petersham, Massachusetts, United States - Inc-BW-C-14-M | ecosystem: Environmental > Terrestrial > Soil >...
AGGTCGTCCAGGCACTGTCTGGCTTTTGCGGCCAGCAACAGCCCGGACGGCATCCCCGATGCTCTCGGCTCTTATATCGGCTGAGATCTGATGCCTCATAGCCTGCTGGGCCGGGACCGGGAGCTGAGCGCCCTGGCCGGCCTGATCGACCGGATCGGTGAGCATGGCGGATCTATGGTCGTGCTTGGCGAGCCGGGCGTAGGAAAGTCGGCATTGTTGCGGGCCGCGGCCGGGCATGGCCGTACGGGTGGGCTCCAGGTCCTGGAGACCACCGGCGTCGAGTGCGAGGCCCAGCTCCCGTTCGCCGGGCTGCACCAGCTGCTCCGGCCGATACTCGGCATGGCTGCGCAGCTACCGGACCCTCAGCGACGTGCTCTGAACTCGGCCTTCGGTGCCGACGCCGGGCCACAGCCGGAACGCTTCATGATCGGGCTGGCCGCGCTGAACCTGCTTGCGAGCGCCGCGGCCAGGACGCCTGTCCTCATGGTCGTTGACGACGTGCAGTGGCTTGACCGGCCGACCCAGGAGATACTGGTGTTCGTGGCGCGCAGGATCAGCGCCGAGCCGATCGTCGTGGTCGGCGGCGTCCGCTACGGCCACGACACCGCCTTCACATCGGCTGGCCTGACCGAGCTGAATGTTAGCGGCCTCGACGACGCCAGCGCCCGTGACCTGCTGCCGAGCCATGCGGGCGACCTCAGCTCGGCGGACCGGGAGCGAATCCTGAAGGCAGCGCAGGGCAACGCGCTGGCCTTGATCGAGCTGCCAGCGGCGCTGCGCACGGCAGCGGCGGCCGGACTAGAGCCGCTGCCGCCGGCCCTGCCGTTGACCACCAGGCTTGAGCGCGCTTTTGCGGCTCGCGTTGCCGACCTGCCGCAGCCAGCCAGGGACGCGGTCCTGCTGGCCGCCGTGGACTCCGCCGATGACCTGCCTGAGATCCTGGTGGCGGCCGCGGCGTTGTCGGGCCAGCGAATCAGTGTCGCGATGCTTGAACCCGCCGCCGAAATCGGGCTCATCCGCTTCGATGATCTGCACGTGCGCTTCCGGCATCCGCTGGTCCGCTCTGCGGTCTTGCAGGCAGAGACCTCAGCTAGGCGCCAGCACGCGAACATGGCCCTGGCTGACATCCTCGCGGACGAGCCCTATCGCCTCGCCTGGCACCGTTCCCAGGCGATCACAGGCCCCGACGACGAGGTGGCGGATGAGCTGGCGGCCAGCCACCTGATATCGCTGCGCCGCGGCTCGGCGGCAGAGGCCATCTGGGCCCTTGAGCGGTCCGCGCAGCTCACTACGGACTCGGCGACCCGGGGCCGGAGGCTGCTCCTTGCCGCTGAGCACGCCTTCGGCCTGGGCCGCGCGGATCTTGTCGACGACCTGCTGGGCCGGGCGGCGCGAACCCGGCTGTCCAGGCTGGACCTGGCCCGGATGGAATGGCTGCGGGAGATTTTCCATGACGGCGTGCCCGGCGACCCGGTCAGGGTATTCGAGCTCTGTGAGATGGCCAGCCAGTCCCTTGAAGCTCAGGATCGCGACTTGACGCTCAACCTGCTGCTGGGCGCCGCACTGCGGTGCTGGTGGTCCGACACCGGTCCGGCCGCCCGCGCCAGGGTCGTGGCAGGTGCCGGGCAGCTCGACGGCATGGAGCATGACCCGCGTCACATAGCCGTCCTGGGCGTGGCCGACCCGCTGCGGCAAGGCAGCCGGGTCATCGAGCGCTTGCATGCCGTAGTGCTAGAGGACGTCGCAGATCCGGCCGGGCTATGGCTGCTCGGCATGGCCGCCCATGCTGTCGGGGAGCCAGTGCGGGCGGCGGACTTCCTCGCCCGGGCGGAGTCGAAGCTTCGCGACGACGGCAGGCTCGGGCTGCTGTCGCAAGTGCTCACCATGCAAGTCCTCAACAACGTGGAGCTGGGTGACTGGGGCAGGGCAAAGGCCGCGTTGGAGGAAGGCCGCCGCCTCGCGCTGGAGACGGGCCAGTCGATCTGGGATACCGGGACGCTGACGCTGACAGCGATCATGGCCGGGCTGCACGGTGACAGCGAACGGGCCCAGTCGGTGGCCGCCGAGGCCGGGCACGTGGCAAACGGCCGCCGACTCAACGACCTGCTGTGCTGCGTGCAGCTTGCTCGCGGCATCGGGCTGGCGGCGTCGGGCGAATACAGCGGGGCATATGACGCACTGAGTCGGCTTTTCGACCCCGCCGACGCTGCCTTCCATCCGACCGAGCGCTTCCACGGCGTAATGTTCCTTGCTGAAGCTGCCGTTCATGCCGGGCGTATCGCGGAGGGGCGCGCGGTCATTAGGGCACTTGAGGACGACGCGAGCGCGACGAGTTCGGCGACCTTGCACCGGCACCTGTCTTACGCGCGGGCAGTGCTCGCCGACGACCATGAGGCAGAAGAACTGTTCCGTGAGGCATTGCGGGCGGATCTCGTCCGCTGGCCATGGCTGCGGGCCAGGATAGAACTCGCCTACGGCAGCTGGCTGCGCCGACGGCGCAGAGCCGCTGAATCGCGCCAGTACCTGCGGTCAGCCCAGACCGCATTCGACTTGATCGGCGCCCGCAGCTGGGCCAGGCAGGCACGCGCTGAGTTGCGGGCGGCGGGCGAACGTGCCGCAATGCCAGCGCCCGCCGCACTCAGTGCACTGTCCGCGCAGCAACTGCAAATTGCCAGGCTTGCCGCCCAGGGCCTGTCCAACCAGGAGATCGGACAACGGCTGTACCTGTCGCGCCGCACGATCGCATCCCACCTCTACCGCATCTTCCCCAAGTTGGACATCAGCTCGCGCACCGAGCTGGCAACGCGGCTGGACGGCGCGCAGCGGCCCTCCCTCGCGCCAGGGCCTGCTCAATGAGCCATGTGGTCATTGCGGTGCCCTTGTCCGGCGGTAGTGTCCGCCCGCCCGATCACATCGGAACCTGCGATCCGGGCGGATGATCCTGGCCGCCGGGACGCCTGGCACCCGGGGCGGTTCACACCACCGTTCGTTCGGGGTAATGGTTTGAACCTGGCACCCGGCCTATCACAGGTCCATGATCTCGGCGCCGTCCCACGGCCGCTCCCACCCGGCGAGCGCGAGCAGGCGATCGATGACCATGGCCGTAGTCCCCCAGATAAGCATTCCCCTGACCCGGAAAGCGGGCGACATGGCACCTATAGGCATGCGTACCATCAGCCGCGCGGCTGGATCGGCCAGTTCACCGACGCTGACCCGCGTCACCGCAGCTACCTCGCCCGGGTCAACAGGCGCGACCGCGCACGGCCGCCGCCACCAGGCGAGCACAGGGACGACCCGGAAGCGGGTGGGCGGGATGAACAGCTCGGGAAGAATCGCGACGACGTCGACGCCGCCCGCGTCCACGCCTACCTCCTCGGCGGCCTCCCGCAGCGCCGCCGCGACCGGCCCGTCGTCGCCGGCGTCGATGGTCCCGCCGGGGAACGCAGGCTCGCCAGCGTGCAGCCGCAGTCCCCCGCTGCGCTGGATGAGGAGCAGATCAGGGCCGTTCCCGCCCGCGGCGAACAAGACCAGTACGGCTGACGCCCGGCCGCCGCTGGCGGGCGGCTGGAACAGTGGGGCTATCTCCATCGCGCAGGCCGCGTCGGCGAGCTCGCGCAACCATGCCGGTACGGGAGTACCGCCAGGGATCACCACCGGCTCACCGCTCCAACTGTCATGCAAGGCTAACGCCGCGGATGGTGTCACCATCGCCGGGCAGGACGCGGTGGAGCTGGCTACGCGAGCTGATGCCGAGCTTGATGAACACCTTGCCCAGGTGGTACTGGACCGTGCGCGCGCTGATGAACAGCCGGGCGCCGATCTCCGGGTTGGACAGTCCATCCCGGGCCAGCCGCGCAACCTGGGCCTCCTGCGCGGTCAGCTCCGCGACGGGCTCGACGATCGGCTTGCGGGCGACCTCGCCGGCGGCTGCCAGCTCGCGCCGGGCCCGCTCGGCGAACGCGCCGATGCCCATCCCCTGGAGCATCTGGTACGCGGTCCGCAGCTGCTCTCGCGCTTGACCGGTACGGCGCTCGCGGCGCAGCCACTCGCCGTAGAGCAGGTGCGCCCGGGCCAGCTGTGCGCGGACCCGGGTCCGGCCCAGCCTCTCAATCGATTCCCGGTAACGGCGCTCGGCGTCCTCGCCCTCGCTGAGCAGTGCGCGGACCTGGGCTTCGATGCCTAGCGCCCACTCGGTCGGGGTCACCCTGGTGCGTTCGGCCAGCCACTCCACTGCGACCTGGACCAGCTTCGTGTCACCGGTCCTGGCCGCCGCCTCGGCAAGCTCGGGCACGATATGGGAGCCGTACCCCAGTGGTTGGTGCTCGAATGCCCGCCGTGCGGCGTCGCACGCAGCGGCATACTGCTGCAGGCCGTTGTGCAGCACCGAGCTCGCGTAGGCCGCCAGGCTGGCCAGCCTGCCCGCTCCGCGCGCAGCCGCCTCCTGCGAGACGACCTCGACCAGCTCAGACGTCTCCCTTTCTTGACCCCGCCAGGCCGCGAGCATCATCGCGGTATCCGCAATCGGTTCGTTCCCGGTCGCCTCCGCTATGACGTGATCTTCTTCGACCAGCCGCGCTGCCGCGACCAGCTCGCCGGCGAGAATATGGGTCCTGGCCAGGTAGTTAAGCGCATACGCCAAGTGCATGAGGGCACCCGTCTTGCGGGAGAACTGGACCTGGCCAACGCCCAGGCCATGCCAGGACTCGAAGTCCCATAGCTCCATTGCGACGTTCTGGGTGATCCTCCCGCCAGCGAGCCAGAGCCAGCGGCCGGCTTCGCCGGAGCTGACGTCCAGCGCAAGAACCATCTCGAGCGCCCGGTTAAGGGCAGGGGCAGCCGCAGCGTACCCCTCCGTCAGCCGCAGCGCGATCGCGTCCAGCAGCAGATCAACCGCACGCGGCGGGTCGGGACCGAGCGGCGCGGTACGCGCGGCCTCGGCCGCTTCCCGCAGGACGGGACTGCCCATATCGCTGGCCCAGCACGCGGCCACGAGGGCGTCCAGGTGTGCTGCGCGAGCCAGGGATGCATCGACTGCCTCTAGCCGCCTGGCCCCGCGGAGCAGCAGCCGGGCCGCGTCGCTACCGCGGCGCTGGTCCAGCGCGATCTGCCCGCGTAGCCGCTCCACCTCGGCGGCCTGCAGCTGATCCAGCGGGCCGGCCTCGGCCGTGACCAGCAGCCCCAGTGCCGCGTCGAGGGCGCCGGCGCCGCACTTGGCCCGTGCCGCCGCGAGCAGCCGATGCGAGCGGTGGGCGGGCCCGGGCGTCAGCATCGCCGCGCGCTCCAGGAACGCGGCCGCGGCGGCCAGGCCCCCGCAAGCCTGCGCTCGGCCAGCCGACAGCTCAAGCTCAGCGGCGATCTCCTCATCCGGGCCCGCCGCCGCCTGAGCGCGGTGCCAGGCGCGGCGGTCCGGGTCGGTCTGCGGGTCGGTAGCCTCCGCCAGCGCGCGGTGCGCGTCTTGTCGCTGCAGAACCGACGCTGACTGGTACGCTGCCGAGCGGGCCAGCGGATGCCGGAACCGCACCCGTGCGCCGAACTCCACCAGCCCGGTGTCCACCGCCGGCGTCCACGCGGACTCCGGAATTCCTAGCCTTCCGGCCGTGCGCCGCACCAGCACCGGGTCGCCGGACGGATCGGCCGCCGCCAGCTGCAGCAGCCGCTGCGTCTGGGTCGGAAGAGCCCCGAGCTGCCGTCGGAAGCTCTCCTCGATCCGGCCCGAGAGCGGTCGCGCGCCGGGAAGGCCGAATCCCCCTGCCAGCTGCCCTGGCGTCAAGCCCCGAGGCAGCTCCAGCAATGCCAGCGGATTACCCCGCGTCTCGCTGAGGAGCTGGTCACGGACGCGCGCGTCCAATGGTCCGGCGAGGACTGAGTCCAGTAGTGCCTGTGCATCGTCGTGGTTGAGTCCCTCGACGGTCAGCTCTGGCAGCCCAGCCAGTTCGTCGCCTGGATCGCGGACCGCGAACACAAGGCCGACCGGGTCCGCCGCCAACCGCCGGGCCACGAACCCTAGGGCCTGCGCCGAGGCGCTATCAAGCCACTGCTGGTCATCCACTATGCACACCAGCGGCCGGTCCCCGGCCACCTCCGACAGCAAGCTGAGGACGGCCAAAGCGACCAGGAACCGGTCCGGCGCCGGCCCGGCCCTGATGCCCAACGCGGTCAACAGCGCCTCACGCTGCGGAGTCGGCAGCCGTTCGGCGCAATCGAGCATCGGCGCGCACAGCTGATGCAACCCGGCAAAGGCAAGTTCCATCTCTGACTGCACACCGGCGGCGCGCGCCACCCTCCATCCCGACGCCCGCCCGGCCACGTAGTCAAGCAAGGCCGTCTTGCCGACTCCCGGCTCGCCACGCACTACCAGTACCCGGCTCTCGCCGGCCCGGACACCGTCAATGAACCGGGCGAGCATCCTCAACTCGCGAGTACGGCCCCTCAACGGTGCGGCGTTGTCTCGCCGCCAGGAATCTACAACCATCGGCCCGGCGCTACACCCTGTCCGTAGCGTCTGCAGCAGGGTGACGCAGGAATACCGCCCTGCGATTGCCCGGCCGAGCGCGAACGTTCACACGACCTCCCAGCCAAGCGAGGCCGGCCGAGGCCGTGAGTACCTCAGCCCTTATATCTGCGAGGACTCCGGAATTTAGACGACTATCTGGTTAGGGCCAGACTCACGGCTAGTAGCCCGGCCTCCTCACTAGACGCCCATTTAAGTCCTTGCTACCTCATCGCCAGCCTACCCCTGAGGTGTCGCCCGGAGCACTACAGGAAATGAAGGGGCCGGGCCTACCGGCGGGAGGTGACGGCTGGGCCGAATCAACAGCGCCAGCGGTAGCCGTTCCACAGGCTCGGTGACAGGATGGCCGGTGAGACGTGCCCTCCCGGCCACGCCGCTGGCGGAGGACAGCATGACGCGGATCGTGTACCTCGTTACTAGTGCCCGCGAGATGACGCTCGCGGATGGAACGCCATACCCGACGGGCTACCTCGTTGAGGAGGCGCTCAAGCCCTACGAGCGCTTCAGGGCCGCCGGATTCGACGTCACGGTGATCACCCCCGACGGACAGCCACCGCACGCGGAACCGTACGGGCTGTCCTGGTTCTTCCACTATCCCGACGAGGACAAGGATTACCTGGCCGCGGTCGTGCGTACCTTCGCCCACCACGTCGCTGACATCCGGCTGACCCTGCACCAGAACTCTCAGCTCGGCCTGGCCGCCGCCCGCCGCGCGGCTGCGCTCCTGCAGGCGAACGGCTACCCAGCCGCCGAGGCCCACCGGGTCGTCAGCGCAGCGGCGAAGACCGCCTGGCGGCAGGACCGGCAGTTCGCCGACGTGCTCGCCGAGGACGGCTCGCACGGGCTGACCCGCGAGCAGATCCAGGCCGAGGTCGACGCGCAGCGGGCCGATAGCGAGCGGCTGGCCGAGGGGCGGCACCGCAAGCTACAGGAGATTCCCGGCTTCCAGCGCCCGGCCGCGCTGTCGTCGCTGACCGACGCGGAGCTGGAGGAGTTCGACGCGGTGTTCGTGCCTGGCGGCCACGGGTCGATGGTTGACCTGTCCGATAACCCTGATGCCGGGCGCCTGCTCGCCGCGCTGTACCGCAAGGGCGCGCTCATCGCCGCGCTGTGCCACGGACCGGCAGTACTGCTGTCCGCACCCGAGCGGGCCGACGGGCTGTGGCTCTTCGACGGTTACCGGATGACTTCCTTCACGGACGAGGAGGAAAGCCGGACCAAGCCCGGCCGGCTCGGCATGGCCTGGCTGCTGGATGCGGCGCTGAAGAACGCGGGCGCCGTCTTCGACGACGGCCCCTCGGCGTGGGCGTCCCACGTCGTCGTGGACCGGAACCTCATCACCGGCCAGAACGCGGGATCGACCGAGGCGACCGCCGATGCGGTCATCAAGAAGCTGCGCGCTGCCGCCGGTCAGGCAGTGTCAACCATTGGGCCAGCCGCCACGCCAAGGAATACCCCACCCATGGCCAGTCAGGCCGTCACCAGGTCGTCCGCTCAGACCGTCCAGGCGTTCCTGGATGCGTTCGCCCGGCATGACATCGATGCCGCGATCGCTCTCATCGATCCGCGGGTGGCAGTAACCGTGCATCCGTTCGGCCTCCATGACAGCGGTGCGGACGTGCTGGGGACCGTCATGGCCGACCTGGTGCAGGCCTTCCCCGACCTGATGATCAGCGTCAGCCGAGTGATCACCACCGGCGACGTGGTCACCGCCTTGTTCAAGGCCGAGGGCACGCAGGCCGCCGGCTACGCCGGCGCCATCAACCAGGAGAAACACCTGGACATCGACCAGGCCTGGCGGTTCGTGGCCGAAGATGGCCTGATCACCGAGGTCACCGCCTACTGGTGCCAGGCGCAGCTGTACCGGCGTCTCGCCGTCAAGCGCTACGACCAGATCGCGATCGCCTGAGCGGGGAGGCTGACATGACCGAGCTGACCCAGCGTCCTCGCACCGCCGAATCCGCAGCCGCCGTCGTGACACAGTTCTTCGACCGGTACCGCGCGCACGACGTCGAGGGCATGACCGACCTGTGCTCGATGAACGCCGACTTCTGCTACGTGCCGGCCGAGCTGTGGGGCAAGCAGCGCGTGCTGCGCGGCTACGGCAAGGTCCGTACCGTCGGCAAGCCGCTGTGGAGCGGGCTGATCGCCTCGTTCCCGGACCTGTCACTCGCGGTGCAGAGCGTCACCAGCAACGACGATGGCGACGTGGTCGTCCAGGTTGACATCGAGGGCACCCAGCAACTGCCCTGGGGCTTGATCGTCCCGGCGGGCAAGCACTATCGCGAGCCCCATCTGTTCATCTTCCACGTCGGGCCAGACCTGCTGATCGACAGCATCACCGCCTACTGGAACGACGCCGGCATCGCCCGGCAGCTCGGCCACGGCGAAGTCGACTGACCGAAGGGACCATCCCATGGCACTGCTCAAGCGAGAGGAATGGCAGGGCTTCGTCCGTGACGTGGACTGGTCCTGCAGTTACGTCGACGACGAGGCCGTCTACCCTGAATGGCACAGCGGCACCGGAAAGGTCCCCCGTGAGGCCTGGCGGGCATGGGAGGAGAGCTACAAGGTCAGCTACCCGGAGTACGTCGCGACCCAGCGGGAGAAAGAGGCGGCGGTGTACGCGGTGAAGGCCGCGCTGCAGCGCTCGTCCGCGTTCGACAGCCTGAGCGAGGGCTGGAAGTCCGCGACCAAAGTGCACTTCGGCGGCGTCGCCCTGGTCGAATTCACCGGAGTGCTGGCCGAGCTGAAGATGGCGCGATTCGGGCTGGCCGGCGCGTGGCGGAACATGGCCGTCTTCGGCCAGCTCGACGAGCTCCGGCACGCCGCGATCACCACGTCCTTCGGGCATGAGCTCATTGCCAAGGACCCGCAGTACGACTGGACGCAGAAGGCGTTCCATACCAACGACTGGGTCGCGATCTCGCTGCGCAACCTGTTCGACGCCATGATGACCTCGTCCAACGCGGTGGACATCGCCCTGCAGCTGCCGCTGGTGTTCGAGACCGGTTTCACGAACCTGCAGTTCGTCGCGCTGGCGGCGGACGCGCTGGCGTCGGGCGACGTGAACTTCGCGAACATGATCTCGTCGATCCAGACCGACGAGGCGCGGCATTCCCAGCAGGGTGGGCCGACGCTGGAGATCCTGGTCGAGCACGACCCGGTCCGGGCCCAGTGGGTGGTGGACAAGGCCTTCTGGGGCTCGGCCCGCGCGTTCGCCGCGCTCACCGGGCCGGCGATGGACTACTACACCCCTCTTGAACACCGCAAGCAGTCCTACCGGGAGTTCATGGAGGAATGGATCATCGACCAGTTCGTCCGCACCCTGGAGCAGTACGGGCTGAACAAGCCGTGGTACTGGGACGAGTTCCTGCGCGGCCTGGACACCTGGCACCACGGGCTGCATATGGGCCTGTGGTTCTGGCGGCCGACGATCTGGTGGCGGCCCATGGCCGCGGTCAGCAGGGACGAGCGCACGTGGCTGGCCGAGAAATACCCCAACTGGGAGAAGGTCTACGGCGACAAGTGGGACGTGATCATCGACAACGTCAACAACAACGACGTCGAGGCGACCCTGCCGGAGACGCTGCCGTGGCTGTGCACCACCTGCCACTTGCCGTGCTGCAACGCCACGCAGTCCCGGGCCGGGACTTGGCGGGTCCGCGACGTCCGGCTCAGCTACGACGGCCGGATCTACCACTTCTGCACCAACGCCTGCCGCCAGATCTTCTGGAAGGACCGGGCCAACGTCAACCACGAGACGCTGGTCGACCGGTTCCTGGCCGGGCAGATCCAGCCGATGGACGTCGGCGGCATCCTCAGCTACATGGGCCTGACCCCGGACGTGATGGGCGACGATCCCGACTACGAGGCCTGGACCAGGGACTACGCAGGTCGGCCCGCCGAGGGCATCGCAGCGGCGGTGCGATCATGACGGCCGGGCCGGAGCCGGAGGACCGAGCGCCGGAACTGGTCCCCCTCAACGCCATCTTCGCGACCGACTTCACGCAGATCCTCGTGCCGGTCACCACGGCAAACACCATGGCCGAGGTGGCCGCCGCGGTGGCCTACCACGTCGAGGGCAAGCGGGTGCGGGCCTTGCCCTACGCCAAGGTGGTCATCTATCACGGCGAGCGGCTGCCAGCTGACATGACCGTCGCCGCCGCCGGAATCGAACCGCTCGACCACATCGCGGTCGAGTACGACATCCCTGAGCAGTCATGAAGAACCCGGTGGGCCCGGTGCTGCGGATGGGCGATGAAGTCGAGCAGATCATCGCGGCCATCAGGGACGATAACCCCGGCACCGAACTCGAGGTCATCGACCGTGGCGCCTACGTCCGGGTGCGGGGCGAGGACGAGATCACTGTGACCCAGGAGAC
>Ga0210399_10004441_pt1 | contig 10894 bp, 5 predicted proteins | sample IncBWC14MmetaG_FD_150865 | JGI IMG/M metagenome (GOLD analysis project Ga0210399, IMG submission 150865) | Forest soil microbial communities from Barre Woods Harvard Forest LTER site, Petersham, Massachusetts, United States - Inc-BW-C-14-M | ecosystem: Environmental > Terrestrial > Soil >...
GGGAAACCTGGCAGGTGCCTTTTCAACCACGATGGCTGGAGGCACGGAGGCGTTTCGGGATCGAGAGCGTCGGGAGAAGTTTTGGAGGGAACGCGGCTACTAGCTGCTGGCTGAGCCATCGTGTCGCTCATGTTTTTGTCATTCCGACGCCGCGCAGCGGCGGAGGAATCTGCGACGCCAAGACGCGTGCGGGCGCACGTAGCTGTGGCAAAAAAGACTCCTCCGCTGTTCCGGCATCGAATGACAAGGCTTGAGGAAACCTGTCCCCATCGCCGGGTAACACGTTACTCTCGCTGTTGCACTCTGGAGTCAAGCCACAGAGCCACGCGGCGCAACCTTTCTGCTAAATTCCTATTCTATATAGACAACATATTTGGGGGCAGCAAAGACGCTGGGCGTGGGGCGCGTGCTGATGGCATCGTGCGCAACTTTGCTCTCAACCTCGGGTTCAATCCATTTACTTTCACTAGAGAGGCGGAGGCGTCGTCGTGTCCATCGCTAGCGCTGCTTCAGAGTCTTCCTTCAGGATTGTTTCTGCCAAATTCACAAACAAGATCATGGTAGCGGGCCTATGTGGATTGCTCGCGTTCGCGCTCGGATGCGGCTCGAGTAGCACCTCGAGCGGCAGCGGTCCTTTTAGCAATGCCAGCCTGAACGGTTCGTACGTATGTCAATTGGTCGGGAACGACTCATTTATCGACTCCGCCAATAATCTGCAGAGTGAGTCTTACACCGAGACCTTGGTTATCACGACCGATGGAGCCGGCCACCTGAAGGGAGTGGAGGACTTCAATTCGAGCCTGCCAGCCACGAAATTCGTAGCGGGAACCGCGTTCACCGGAACATACACCGTCGGACACGACGGAAACGGGTCGATGACGATCAACTTCAGTGCCCCCTCCAGTGGGCAGATTAATTTGTCGATCACGATGGAGAACACGTCGAAGTTCTACGCGGTGGAGGCCGACGCGTTCGCGAACTTCAGCGCGAATGCCGCTGGAGAGGGTATCAAGCAGAACAGCAGCGCACTCAGCACTCCGCCTGCCAGCGCCAGCTTCGTCATGCGTGCGCACCAGGAACTGCCATCATCTTCGGCAACGGTGGGAACGTTGAACACTAGCAGCGCCACGAGCATTACCGGAAAGCTCGATGTGCTTCGCAACGGCGCATTGCAGCCGCAATTGACGCTGACGTCAGGAACGCTCTCGGCTCCGGACTCGAATGGCCGGGGCACGCTGGTGTATACGGATAGCGCATCCTCACCGGTGACGACCCACTACGAGTACTACATCCTCGACGCAAACACATTCTTGTTGATGCAGTCCGACCCGACGTTGCTGGGAACGGGCCGCGCGGAAGCGCAGGCCAGCGGCGCTTTGACGCTCGCGGGAAATTACGCCTTCGGAAGCGGTGGCGACACGGATACCAACATCGGAGGCGTGCGCAGCGTCGGAGTGTTCACCGCGAACGGAGGATCGATTACCGCCGGCAAGATCGATTCCGCGCAGGATGGCACGTCGATCTTCTTTAACCAGGATTTCACTGGAAACTATACACAGGGCTTAAACGGGCGAGTGCAGGTAACCTTGATCCCCTCAGGCGGGGCTTCGGTGATGATTCCGGAAGTATTCTGGATGGTCAGCCCGTCACGCGCGTTCTTCCTGGTCAATGCCAATAATAAGGTCGAGGATGGCACCGTCGACGTGCAAACGCAGAGCACATTCGCCGCTGCCGACGTGAAGGGCCAGTACGCGCTCGTGATGGACGGATACAATGCCAGCAATCTCCTTACTCGTGCAGGCACGCTGATTTCCGACGGCAACGGCAATTTGCAACTCAACGAAGAGGCGAATTCGTTTGCTACAAGCAATCTGCCGGGACTCATCAACGATCCGCCCACTTTGCCGGGCAACTACACAGTGGACTCGAACGGCCGCGTGTCAGCGACGATCAGTTCGGTCTCCAGCAATCTGGTGATCTACATGGTGTCGCCGAGTCAGGCATACATCTTGCAGAACGATCCATCCACCGAGATTTCGGGGACGCTCCAGCTGCAGACTTCGCCGTAGTCTATTTCGAATGATTCGGCCGACCTCCAGTACAACGATCACGTGCATACGTGTAGTTCATCACAGCGCGGAAGCGCTGGTTGAAACATACTGTGGATCTCCGGCAGGAAATCGGGCTGTATCCGTCCTGGACAGTGGCAAAGGGGAGCAACCTGCTTGCTCAATTTCCGCCCCGCAGGACGGAATCTCTTGCTGTGAAATCAGCAGACGGATTCTGAGCTGGAGACTGAACTAATTTTGTGGAGAGGCGGGCGTCCCCGCCCGCATGGACAAGGGCGAGACGCCCGTCGCTCCATGTGTTAAGTCGCCGCACGGAGCAGTATTGGCTGTCCGACCGCCACTCGACCCACGCGAGTGACTGCGCCGTACACTCCCGCGTTGTTCTGGTTCGCACGAACAATCGCTTTCATCACTTCTGGAGCCAGACTGGCTGAGTCGGGATCAACGTTCACCATCGAGCAGCGGAGATCGCGCATGGTGGCGGTAATGGCAGGGGCGTCATCTCCCTCGCCGAACGAGAGCACACTGCCAACCCACTCATCTTCCTGGAAAGGAAGCGACCGCAGTAAACGAACCACAACATTCGGGCGAAACCGGCGCACGTCCAGGTTCCGCCCTGAGAGTCGTCCGATCTCGTGCACCGTATCGGAAGCGATCACGGAGATTGTCGCGTCATCGAAGATGCCGTTCTTCAAATGCATCATCTGAACTAGGGAACCGTACCGGCGTCCTACCTCCGTCGCCAAGTCGTCCCCAAAGATCGGCATCTCTTCGCCATCCGGCGTGCGAACATGCGTGGGAAGGTCTCCCTGAGCACCGTCTTGACGGCGCTGCGGAGCAAACAGGAGCAGGTCGGGAAGCTTGCTGGCTGTTAGCCATGGAAACCCGCCGCGGTCATCCAGGCGCCGGAATGCCAAGCGTCGGTCACCCTCGAGGCCGTGCCAGCCCAGGTTGGCGGCCTCCAGTCGTTCGCCGCCCATGGACTTTACCGGATACCGGAAGATCGCCTCCACGTATCCGATTTCTGTGAGCATGCTGGGCCAACTCTAACATGGGGCGGACGCGGATCAGGCGCGGAGGGCCGATCCCAGATTTCAGATTGCAGATTTGAGATCTTGCAGATTTGAGATCTCACATTGCAAGTCTCCCATCGAATTGTGTCTCCCATCTCAATGACTCGCTTCCACAAGCAAGTGGCCAGTGAAATCGACCGCCAGCTTTGGAACCTTGCCGGAGGCAGATTCGACTGCGCCCAGGTCTTTTCCTTCCACGTAATCTGTGACGTGATACCGGCCCGGCTTTAGGCCACGCAACTCCACTTCCCCTTTCCACGCACCGTCTTGTTGCGGCGCGAAGAAAGCGTAATACATGTTGCCATCTTTTTGGATAGCGTAGGCTTCCGGGACGTCGTAGCCGTAGGTATACAGATTCAGGAAAGTGCCCTTGGAAAGCATTTTCGAGTTATAGAGGGCAATCCATTTTTTCCAGACCTCGTCTTTGTGCTCGGTAAGATTGACCTCCTTGTAGTGTGGGCCGAGTTCGGGCCAGACGAACTTGGTGCCCACCACACCGCCGGTTCCCACCGTGGAGGCAAAGTCTTCTCCATGCTCACGCCAGTTATTGCCGATGCGGTCCATGGTGGAGAGTTCGACATGATCGCCGTATACGGCCGAGTCCGGCCCCAGCAACGCCTTATACATTTTGATGCGGCGGCGGACTTGAGTTGCGCCCACGGGATCAGCCGTGACCGCCTGATCCATATAGGGCAACCATGCGAGCGAGGGAGGCGTGCCGCAGGGGCAGCTCTGCGTCACGCTGTTGGGCTTGATCGCCCGCGTGGTCTGGAAGATGGTTTTGTAGACGTCGGCAAGGGCATTCACGGAATCCTGCGGCGACTTGTGATGGTGCGCCGGGTTGTAGCACATGGGCACGCTATAGATGTTGTCGAGCTTCGAGCCGTCATATCCCCAATCGCGAATAAATTTCTCCGTGAGCTGCTTGTAGTAAGCCTGTACTTCGGGCACAGCCGGACAAAGAGCGGCCAGATTGCGCGTCATGCGTCCGTGCTTGCCATTCTTATCCAGGATGAGCCACTCGGGATGCTCCTGCACGACTTTGGACACGATGTACTTGTGCGACTCCCACTTCCCTTCACCGTCCTCCGCCGCCAAAGGCAACCACCAGAGTTGCACCAGCATGCCCTGCTTGTGGAAGTCATCGGTCATTTTCTTGATGGAATCGTCAGGGAACGTGTCGGTACGCGGGTTCCAATCGCCGTATGTATCGAACCAGCGATCGTCAAGCGTGGCCCACTTAATACCCATCTCCTTTAACTTCGGGATGGTCCCTTCCATCAACGCGGGCGTGACATTGAACTCGTATCCCCATCCGCACCAACTGACGTTGTAGGCCTCGTTCGAAGGCTTGGGAAGATTCCAGCCTTCCTTCTGCAGAACACCCGACCACATCCGCAAGGGCTCGTAAAAATCTCCAGCATAGACCGCGACAAAGCTGCGCGGGGTCGAGTAGGTTTCGCCCGGTTTCAAGGTAGTTTGCGCTGGGATCGCAATACCGGCGTCGACGCGGGCGTCGGCATCGACCTTGACGGGAAGAGAAAGCGTCAGCGGCAGGGTCTCGACGTGCCCGATGGCTTCGCCAACCCTCGCTGTCCAGAAAGCAACAACCGGAATGCCGCCTCCGTAGCCGCCTTTGACTGCCTGTCCCATGGCGTTGGGCTGCGACGTAGTGCGCTGGAGTTGGAAGATGTCGTCTTTGCCCCAATCGTAACTTGCGCCGTCATATGACCACATTTCCCACGGTTGCGCCTTGGGCTCCGCGAGCTTTGCGTTGAATCGGTGCTGCTGCTCAACCACGCGCTCGATCGCGAAATCGCCGCTGCCCACGTTCTTGTATTCCACGGTGGAGAGCAGGAGATTGGGAAAGTCGTCGAAAGCCTCAAGCGTAAGCGTGCGCTGCAAGTTGGTGCCCGAGGGGCCGAGCGGGTGGGCGGGAATCTCGATGTGCTTTCCGCGCCCCAGTTTCCCGACCGCTTCCAGCACCTTGGCCTGATCAAATTCGAGAACGAAGTGGATCTCCTTTCCGCCTTGCACGAGGTAGTCGCTTTCGTCGGGTTGTCCGAGCTTCGGCTCGTCCAGAGTGAGGCGCTCGCCATCGCGCAGCAGAAACGCCTGTATGTACCCCGAAGGACCGATTTCAAATGCAGCCGCACTCGTGGTCAGCACAAGTGGGCCGCCGGAAGCCGTCTCGACTTTGATGGCGGAAGGCTGGGAGGGCGCTTCCTTGACCCGCCGCTTTGGCTGGACGCGATTACAAGCGAGTGCGAGAAGCATGCTGAGCGCGATCGTTGCAAGAGACGTGACACGAAGAAGCGGCGACTTCACTGGACCTCCTTATTCAGACTGCTCGTCGAGTTCAGGTGGAAGCGGCTGAACAACCGCTCGGCATTTTTATGATAGAGCTTCTCCAGGACTTCGTCCGGAAGCGCAAGGCCGCTGATCTTGAAACGGCCCTGCCCGGGAGCGCCCCAGTAATCAAAATACTCGTCGGCGGTTTCGAGCCACCGGAAATTATTGCGGTACATCGCCTCGGTAACTTCATTGTCGGTGCCAAACATCACGCGATCCTGATGTTTCAAAAACAGTTCGCGGGTGCGGCGAGGCTGGCGTCCGAGTTCGGCTTCCCGGGCTCCAAACTCCACCATCACATTGGGATACTGATCGAGCATCGCCTGCACCCAGTCGAGGTTTTCCGGCCAGCCCATGTGCAGTGAAACGAAAGTAGTGTGTGGATGCCTGGCAAACACGCGGTTCCGCGCTTCGAGCAAGGACTGCAGGCGGGGAAAATCGTGACCATAGAAACTCCAGTCAGGATGCTCGATGAGTTCCTCGTAGCGTTCGTTGGTTCCGTCGATGGGATGGAAGAACGCCTCGGGATCGCCGCTGTGGATGAATACCGGGATGCCCAGACGTCCGCATTCCTCCCAGACAGGATCGAGGCGGGGATCATCGATCGTGAGCAGCTTTCCCGACTTGTCGCGCACGCCCAGGCCGAGATCCTTCAAGAGTTTCAGACCACGCGCTCCTCGGACGACCGCGTCGTGGATTTGCGCGACCATCTCTGTGCCGAAGTTGGGGTCGTCGACCTTGCTCCAATCCAGTTGCGTGAAGACCATGAAACGCCCGGGGTAGGGCTTGACCATCTCGTCGACTACGGCCTGCAGTTTGTCGCCCCAGAGGCCGGTGAGGATGACGATGGTCTTCACATTGGTGCGATCCATCACTTCGACGACGTGCTCGGGCTGCATGTGCTCATCGATTCGCGCGGCATCGTTGACGTGGTTGTGCACGTCGATCACGTAGAACTTGGCCCGGTCGATTTCATGTGCGGGAACGTGGAGCATCGAGACAGGTTTGAAGTCTTTGAGGAGCAGCGTCTTTTTCTGCTCGGCGTCCGCGGCCGACTTGTATCCGATCTGGGATGATTGTGCCGGGCTCTGGGCCAGCAAGAGGTTCCATCCGAGCGCCCACAGAAACGCCAGTCGGCAAAGGAATGTAATGTTGGCTCGCGGACGTCCTCTCATACCGCTTCCCGCCTTTCGAATTGTTTCCATTTGCTTCGGGATGCGGAGACCCGCCCGGCAAGACGCCGAAAACAGCCGGGGCCTGCCAAAACGCGTCTGCCACATACCAGACTCCCACTGCGGGCTTCCCGGTCAAAAAGGCCGGCCATGAAGTTCAATCTTGACATCGCTCGCAATCGAAAGTAAAAGTAAGAGTTCGTAATATACCATCAGAACCAGGCTGTTCCTCTGTTTTCTTTGTGAAAGCGCAAGCCCGCGGCCGAGGCATGAATTTCGAAACTTGCCGCCTTGCAAAGGAGCGTGCCATGCAAGCATCGCAACTATTCCGCCTCACCTCCCTCTTCCTGTGCGTTCTCGCTGGCAGCGTGTGCTTTGCGCAGAAAGATACCGGCAGCATCGTGGGCACCGTCAAAGATCCAACCGGCGCCGTCGTGTCCAACGCGAGTGTGCAGGTGACCGATGTGGAGCGGGCACAGACTTTCCGCACGACCACCAACGAGTCGGGTGAGTTCGTGGCCAGCCCATTGCGGGTAGGGCGGTACTCCGTAACCGTCGAGAAGGGCGGATTCAAGAAGTCGGTCTCGGAAGTGGTCGAGTTGAACGTGCAGGGCCGCGTAGCCGTGAACATGACTCTGCAAGTCGGGTCGACGTCGGAGGAGGTGCTTGTGACCGGCACCGCCCCGCTGCTGGAAACCGAAACTTCGGAGCTCGGGCAGATCGTGGACCGCAAGCGGGTAACCAACCTGCCGCTGAACGGGAGAAACTTCGCTCAGCTGGCCTTGTTGAGCACCGGGACTGCGCCCAGCGAACCCGGCGCACGCGACGAGCGTGGCTACGGTTTCAGCGCGAACGGGGCACGGTCATTGCAGAACAATTTTCTGCTCGACGGCGTGGACAACAACTCAAACTTGCCCGATCTGTTGAACGAAACCAACTTCGTAATCCAGCCGCCCGTCGAGGCCCTGCAGGAATTCAAGGTTCAGACCAACGCGTACAGCGCTGAGTTCGGGCGCGGGAACGGCGCCATCGTCAATGCCGTGATCAAATCGGGCACAAACCAGCTGCACGGCTCGGCATGGGAGTTTCTGCGCAACAATAAGCTGGACGGCCGGAATTATTTCGATGATCCCACCAAGCCGGTCCCGCAGTACCAGCAGAACCAGTTTGGAGCGACTTTCGGTGGCCCCATCCTGCTGCCGCACTTATACGATGGGAGGAACCGCAGCTTCTTCTTTGTGGACTATGAAGGCTTCCGTGTGCGGCAGGCCCAGACGCAGACGGCCTTCGTGCCTCCGACCGCCTGGCGCACCGGAGATTTTTCCAGCCTGATCGATTACACCATGCAGCAGTTCGACAGCAGCGGAAATGCAATCCTGGATTGCAACAACCAACCAACTTACGCTGGTGAGATTTTTGACGCGAAGTTGGCGCAGGTCACCGGGCAGAGTGCGTGCGGCGTCCCCTTCCAGTACGACAGCACAGGCAAGCCTTTGAATGTGATTCCCGCCACGCCAGTCGTGCCCGGTGGAGGGAGTCTTGATCCGCTGGCATTGCGCCTGGCGGCACTTTACCCGGCGGCGGGTCCGCTTCAGCCAAGTGGAAATAACTTTCTGGCGAATCCCGTTCGACGGGAAACACGCAACAATTTCGATGTGCGCGTGGATCAGAAGTTCTCCGACAAGGACAACACATTCTTTCGCTTCAGTTACGAGAATCAGCCCAGCTTCATTCCCGGAACCTTCGGTGGGCTTGCCGATGGTGGAGGTTTTTTCAGCGGAGAAGAGGATTTTTCCTACCGCAGCTTTGCTACGAGCTGGACCCACATTTTCCGGCCGGAACTCATCAATGAATTCCGCCTAGGCTACAACCGTGTCAACGCGCAGCGGTTGCAGCTGAACGCCAACACCAATGTGTCGGCGGACCCAAGCATTAATTTTCCGGGCGTGCCGTTCTCGCCCGGGATCGGTGGTCTGCCGCAGCTGACTTTTTCGGATGTGGCCACGCTGGGCAGCCCGACTTTTTTGCCCTCCAAGGAGTTGCAGAACTCCTACACGCTGTCGGAGAACCTGACCTGGGTGCGCGGACGACACACCTGGAAGTACGGGACGGAGATACGGCGAGAGGAGTTCACCATCTATCAACCGGCAGCAGCGCGAGGAACGCTGGCATTCGGCAGCACTCTCACTGACAATCCCGCGGCCATCGGGACCGGCGGCACGGGATTCGCCTCGTTCATGGCGGGACTGACGGACGGCGGCAGCATCAACAACCTACACAACGTGGACTACTTCCGGAACACGTATGCGTTCTATGCCCAGGACGACTGGAAGGTCACACCCTCGATCGTGCTGAACCTGGGATTACGGTATGAACTTTTCGGGACGGTGTCAGACCGCTTCAACGACATAGGCAACTTCGACCTGAGCAACCCGACCAACCCCACGATCTTTGTGCCCAAGGGACAGACTGCGCAACTCACACCGTTCATCGCGCAATACGTCAAGATCAGCGCAACCGGAAGTCGTGGTCTGATCAACTCGGACCCGAACAATTTTGCGCCGCGCATCGGCATGGCCTGGCAAATGATGCCAAAAACCGTTTTGCGTGCGGGTTATGGCATCTTTTACGGAGGACAGGAAAACGGACCCTATTCGAACCCAAGCCCAGGATTCAATCCCCCATTTTTCGTGAACCAATCCTTCGTAGCGCCCTGCGGAGCGCCAGCAGCGAATCCATTGTTCCAGGACTGCCGGGTAGCGAGCATCCCTACGCTGGCCAGTGGGTTCCCCGCGAATTCTCTGGTCGACCCAAACACACCCATCTTTTTCTCGGTCGACAAAAACCTGCGAACGCCCTACATGCAACAGTGGCACCTGGGCATTCAGCAGGAATTGCTCGGGAACAGCGTGTTCGCTTTGACCTACGCCGGATCGAAAGGGACCAAGCTCTACACCTTCTTCAATGGTAACCAGGCAGAGCCTACCGCGGACCCGAGCGCCGCAACGGCGCCTCGGCGGCCGGTCTTCGCAACTGTAATTGGAGCAGCAACTCCCTGTTCGCTGGCCGACTCCAGCAACTGCGCCCCAGTCTTCGATACCGGCATCGACTGGTTCCGGTCCACCGGATCCTCGAACTACCACTCACTCCAGGCGCGCTTCGAAAAGCGTTTCTCGAAGGGATTACAATTCGAGGCATCCTACACGTACGCGCACTCCCTCGACATTGCTTCCAATGCGAACCTCGGCCCCACGCAGAACAACAGCGACTTCCGCGACTTCCGGATCCCTCAGCAGGAGTACGGAAATTCCGATTTCGATGTGCGCCACCGCTTTGTCATCAACTCGATCTACGAGCTTCCCTTCGGGCACGGCAAGCGTTTCCTGGGGAACGCGGGCGGAGTGGCGAACCAGATAGTGGGCGGATGGCAAATCGCGAACATCATTTCGCTTTCGAGTGGAAACTGGTACACCGTGCTGGACTCCAACGGAAATTTTGCCAATGCGGACGGCGGAGCTGGTGGAGTATCGCAGCGGCCTGACCAGGTAGGCAATCCGAACAAGGCAGGGCCGGTGCTGGGAAATCCGAATCCGCAGTGTCAGGTTCTGGTTTCGCAAGGCGGGCTTGCGCCCGACAAAATTCGTACGCCCACCGCGTGGTTCAACACCTGCGCTTTTACTGATCCGGCTCTGGGTTCGTTCGGAAATGTCGGACGCAACACGATCGAGTCCCCGGGCTACAGGACTTGGGACTTTTCGCTCTTCAAGTTCTTCCAGACCTCAGAGCGAACAAACCTGGAATTCCGCGCAGAGTTTTTCAATCTGCTGAACCACACTAATTTTCTGTTTGCAAACAGCGGTCCACAAAATGGAAACAACGCCACCATCCTGGGGACATCACAATTCGGCAGCCTGACGGCGGCGCGGCCTCCCCGCCAGATTCAGTTTGCGTTAAAGTTCAGTTTCTAGGGCGGGCAAATATCGGTGTCGTGACTTTGGCATGGCTAAGGCCTTGTGTGAATTTACGTCCGTACCTGTCCGGGCAAACCTACCCCACTTGCCACACCGTATCGAGCACGGTGCCGTCCACCCACTTCACGACCGCGACTGGACGATCACCGAGTTTGGGACGGGCAGGTCGACCTCCGCAGATTTGCTCCACTTCCGTCTTGATGTCCTGAATTGGCCGGATGGGGAGCTTCGAACCCTTGACAGCATCGAGTAGATCC
>Ga0210399_10004442_pt1 | contig 10893 bp, 10 predicted proteins | sample IncBWC14MmetaG_FD_150865 | JGI IMG/M metagenome (GOLD analysis project Ga0210399, IMG submission 150865) | Forest soil microbial communities from Barre Woods Harvard Forest LTER site, Petersham, Massachusetts, United States - Inc-BW-C-14-M | ecosystem: Environmental > Terrestrial > Soil >...
GGGCTCCGTCTACGGGACCATCGCGAGATAGGTTCCAGGGCCAGAGCTACGGCCCCATGTTCGATGAAGAGCTAACGGTTGCCGCAGCGAAGACGAAGCCGTCATGGGCCGGTCATCTCGACGAAGGATAGGATCCTTCCAGCGATGGAAAAAGCGGCCGCAAAGAAGATGGGCGCGGTAACGACAACGCTGGCGACGTGCCACATGTCGATCCTGCAAGAGCCTGCGAAAGTCGCAGAAGTGATCGACGAAGCGGCAAGAAAGGCGTTGACGAAATAAACGCGAGATCCTGGATTAAGCGCGGCCTGATCAAAAACGCGATTGCCATCGTTTCTCCCGCTTCCGCCGGCAGCAGCGAAAAACGGGACGTCTGCAGCGTTTGGTAACACAGAGCAGGTGGACACGATGAAATCGGTGTTGTGACCTAGCTTTCGCCGCTAGAACGCTTCGTTTTGTCACGCCGATTCTGGAGCGCTACTCTGATTGGGGGTGTGCTCTTGTGATCGGTTGCAGCATCAGAACCTTAGCCAAAGCTCGAATGTGAGCGTGGGTGAGTTCCTGAAGGGCTGGTTCTGCGACTCGTTCTAGCTTGTGGAGCGGTATCGGCCGACCGCTCCTTGTTCAGTTAACCGAGTTTTGAGCGGACAATTATCCCAACATGACAGAAGCAGCCATTGAGCGCCTCACATCAGAACCAGAGAACGCTAAATGCGCGGCGCCGTGAGCGCAAAGAGACGGCGCAGTGACTCCTGTACGGGCGCGGTCTTCCCCTAAGCGAGTGTTGGAGTGCTTACTCCTCGCGCAGCAGAATGAGCGGATTCACCGACAGTGCGCGGCGCGCGGGAATCCACGTGGCCAGCAAGCCTAGCAGCGCCATCGCCAGCACCACCCCGCCCAGAACCACAGGGTCGCGAGGAGTTGCCTGGTAGACGATAAAAGCCAGAACCTTCGTGGCCAAAAGCCCGAGCACCAGTCCGGCGCCGGAGCCGATGGCGAGCAGTTTGAAGGCTCGCCCCAAAGCGGCCAGCAGTACTTCCTTTCGCTGTCCGCCGAGAGCCATGCGGATCCCCAATTCTCGCAGCCGCTTGCTCACCGAGTACGCGGTCATTCCGAACACTCCGGTGATCGATAGGATCGCGCCCATCATGCCTAACACGCCGAGCGCCATCGTTGCTATGCGGGCGGGGAAAAGAACGACCTCCAGCAGACTGTCCCAGGTGGCGGAATCGAGCGGCAGCCCGGAATCGAGATCGTGAATTTTGCTTCGGATCGCCTCGGCAATTTGTTGCGGATCGCGGCTCGATCGCACCACAAGATCGGACTGGCTGGCCGGTGATTGTAGGAACGAGGAGAAGATCGCCGGCTCGGGATTTTCCGTGAGGCTCATATATTTTCCGTCTTCTACCACGCCCACGACCTCCATGCGGGTTCCTTCCTGCAACTTGTAATATCGGCCAAGCGCATTCGCGACCGAGCCAAACATCTTGATGGCAAACTCGCGATTGACGACAGCGACGACAGGCGCGTTTTTGTCGTCTTGCCAGGTGAGATCTCTGCCGGCCAGCAGGGTTGTGCCCGCCGCCTGAAAGTATTCAGGAGAAACATCGTAGCGGTAAGGCTCAGCCGCCGCATTCACGGGCCGCAGGTCAGAGGTTTCCTCCTTGAAGACGTTTACGCGGCTACCGGCGGCATAGATCAATGGCGCGTAGTTATTGACGAGTCCAACGTGCTCGACTCCCGGAATCGTTTGCAGAGCCTGGATCATCTTCTTCTGCATGACCGGCATTTGCTCCATGGAATAACCCGCCATGGCGAGGTTTGTGCTGACCAGTGTCGCCTTGCGAGGCTCGAAGCCGAACGATGCATTCATCGAGCGCCCCAGCCCGCGAAGCGCGACCATCGAAGATGTGACTAGCACGGCGCAGATCGCAATCTGCACGACCAGCAGAACCTCGCGCACCGTCAACCGGCGTCCGACCCGCCCACTGGAACCAGCTTTGACGATCTCATAAGCATTCGCTCGCATCACCTGGCGCACGGGAACGATCCCGAACAGAAATCCGCTGACCAGAGCCAGGATTAAAGCAACCATATAGATTTTCGCGTCTGGGGTAACGGGCAGATGGATAGGCGTACCGGAAATCGGTTGCCAGAGGCTGATCCGGCGCAGCAGTAAGACGCTGCCCGCGAGTCCGACGGTGCCTCCAGCCAGAGAAATTAGCACAGCTTCGGTGAGTAATTGCCGCAAAATACGCTTTCGGCTCGAACCGAGGGCGAGGCGCAGCGCCACCTCGCGCGAGCGGTCGGCAGCGCGTGCAGCAAATAGGCCGCCTAGGTTGGCGCACGCGGCGAGCAGAATCAAGCCGGCCAGCAACATCAATCCCGTGATGAATTCGCGTACCGCAGTGTCAAAAGAGGTGAGGCCCGGGCGCCCCAGAGTCACGCTTTTCTGCCCGAACTCCTTGGGATACGTCTTGGCGAGGTAAGCGCCGACCGCGTTTACGTCAGCCAGCGCCTGCGCGGGAGTGACGCCCGGCTTGAGGTGCCCGATGGTTTCAAAAATTTGTTTCGTACTACCGCGCGCGTTCAGGAGATCTTCTCCATCCACCTGCTGCTGGTTGACGATGGGCATGAAGAAATCAGGCGAGACAAATAGTAAAGTCCCGAGGAACTCGCGCGGCGCGACCCCAATGATGGTGAAGGGATGCTTGTTGAGTTGAACGACGCGGCCAATCATCCTGCGATCGTCCTGGAAATGGGTGTGCCAATACGCGTAGCTGAGTACGAGATACGGCGCGCTGTTGGGGCCTTGCTCATCCGCGGGGTTGAAGAATCGGCCGACATAGGGCTGCATACCGAGCACATCGAAATAGTTCCCGGTCGTGGCAAAGCCATACGCGATCGTCGGATTATTGCCCGTGTCAAGCCCGACGAAAGCAAAATTGAAGGCTGCCAGTGCATCGAAACTTTGGTTGCGATCGCGCAGGTCAAGATAGTTGCGATATGACTGAAAGCCTGTGTCTTCTCCGTAAATTGTTCCCCAAAGGTTTTCGGAGTGCGGCACATTCAAGGGGCGCAGGATCAAACCATCCATGACGCCGAAGACTACCGCATTGGAGCCAATGGCCAGTGCCAAAGTGATCACAGCCAGCACTGTAAAGCTGGGGGACTTACGCAACATGCGAAGGGCGAAACGCAGGTCCAGTTGCAAAGTGTCGATGAAGTTTGCGCCCAAGGCTTCGTGGCATTCGTCTTTGAACTTCTCCTTGCCGCCGAGCTCGATGCGGGCGCGTCGCTCGGCTTCGGAGCGATTGAGGCCGGAGCGCTCGAGATCGTCGGCGCGATGCAGGATGTGAGACTGAAGCTCCTCGTCCATGTCTTGGGCGAGCTCAGAGCGGTGAAGAAACTTGGCGGCGATGGAGCGGAAGTAGGCCGACAGATTCATACTTCCTCGGGTTGGCTGGCAAGAGCGGAGGCGATGGCGCCTGCCAGGCGATTCCAGCCATCGGTTTCCTCTCGCAAACGCTTGCGGCCCGCAGCGGTCAGCTCGTAGAACTTGGCGCGGCGGTTGTTCTCCGACGTGCCCCAGCTTGCCTTGAGAAGACCCTGACGAACGAGACGGAACAGGGCGGGATAAAGGGCACCCTGTTCGATGAGCAGCGCTTGCCCGGAAATTTGCCCGATGCGCAGGAGAACGCCGTAACCGTGAAGTGGGCCGAGGGAAACGGCTTTGAGAATGAGGAGATCGAGGGTGCCGGGAAGAAGCTGGGCTTGATCGGTCACGCGCCCTCCTAAGACACTTAGGAGATTAAAGCGTCTCTCCTAAGCTGTCAAGGAGAATCGTTGGTTCAGGTGATAGTTTTGGAGCGATAACGCGACGCGGCCGGAAACAAATCGTTCTAACAGTGGCCCGCGTTCTAGCGACGTCTCCATGTTCCTCAATCTTTCCGGTTTTAAGGACCTGGCGCTGCCGACGGGCGCCAGTTTGACCAGATGCCGGTGGGAGTGGGAATCGCTGTAGGGCCACGGGCATTGTGGGAGGCGAGCGTGTGCACGGACCCGCAGTGCCAAATTCGGAAACATTGTTTCAGGCGTATTTACCCCGGTGCTCGCAAAACACTCGAAGTCGTTCTCGCTCATCGACTGCATTTCGGTTGGTGTCGATCGGATGCAGCGCAACTTCGAGCCGATGCGAAAGCAGGTGGAGGCGCGGTTCTCCGGGTCGTTCTAGCGTGGGGCGGTATCGGTCGACCGCTCCATGGGGATCACGATCAGTGCTGACTGCAACAAAACAACTCGCTCAAGCCTACATCGATTCCGGCTGCATCCGGGTGCAAGATGGGCAATTCCTCGCCCTGTTTCTTCGATCTCTTCTCCATTGGCTCCTCCGAGTACCGGTCGGCTGCCCAAGGTGCGAATCAAGGCAAACTCCCAATCGAGATCGTCGTCACAGCTGACGAGCGTCATCACACGTCTGTACGCAAACCTCGGACCCACGCTCCTGGTCGGGTTTCTGAAGCGCCAGTGTCGGCGCGGGCTGTAGCTGTCATCCGACCCGTGCCAATCATCCCCGCTCTCTACCCTGTTCCTCTGCACCCTGTCTGGCAAACGCCAGTTGAAAGCTTCTTAGTATCCATTCCCCTCTCCCGGCCGCACCTTGCCACGAAACATGCGATACACAAGAACGAAGTAGCCGAAAGCGAGGCCCATCCCCAACGCCCACCAAATAAGCCCCACTCGTAAGGCATACTCGCCAGTGGCGGCATTGTAGATGGTGATGTCGCGTGCCGGATCGCCGCTGGACGGCAGCAGGCTAGGATATAGCGCCACTGCGACGCCCGCGAGCATGGCTACGATATATGCGCAGGAACTCACAAATGCAGCCTTCTCCCTCGCTTGTCGTTCGAAGGTCCACATGGCGGCGAGGCTCACGGCAACCGCCAGCGGAATCACGTAGGCCAGCGGATATTCGCTGAAGTTATGCATGGTGCGCGGACGCACGACAGCGGTCACGGGCACGCCCAAGGCGGTCAATACGATCAGCAACGGATGCAATCGGCGGGCAAGCTTGCGCGACTTTTCGTGCACCGCTCCTTCTGTCTTGAGCGCCACGTAAAGCGCTCCGTGGACCACAAGAGCGACAAGGGCAAGAACCGCCGCGCCACAGGTGTACCAGTCGAGGATACCGGTGTCGGCGCCAGTCCGGAAGTTCGTCCACAGAGGCTCAAAGAAGAAATGATCCGCTTCCAAAGGGACGCCGCGCACCACATTGCCAAGCGCCGCGCCGAAGAAGATCACCAGCAAACCGCTGGATATCGCAAAGAATCCGTCGAAGAGGGACCGCCATACCTGATTCTCGGTATGCATGCGAAATTCGATTCCAATGCCGCGCAGCACCAGCAGCCACAAAACTATGTTGAGCGGCAGGTAGAAGCCGCTGAAACTGGAGGCATAGAGCAAGGGAAAGGCGAAATAGAGCGTTCCTCCGCCGGCAATCAGCCACACTTCGTTGCCGTCCCACACCGGACCGATGGTACGAATCACGGTGCGACGTTCTTCTTCGGTGCGTGCAATCAGCAGATGTAAGACTCCCGCGCCCAGATCGAAGCCGTCGAGCACGACATAGGCGATGATCATGACGGCGACGAGCATAAACCATACCGGTTCCATCTACACCTCCTAACTCGTCATGAGCGGGGCACGCGAGCGCACGTCGCCGGCAGCGGCTAGCTCCGGACCGTGCCCGATCTCGCGTTGTATGAGGAACAGAAATAGAATTCCCAGCAGCAGATAGAGTCCCATAAAGCCGAGGAGTGTGAACATGCTGTTGCCGGCAATAACGTTAGTGGAATATCCCTGATTGGTTCGCAGCAGCCCGTAAACCAGCCAGGGCTGGCGTCCGACCTCCGCCGTCAGCCATCCTGCGGTGTTCGCGATGTAGGGGAACGGCACACAGAGCAGCACGATCCAAAGCATCCACACGCTCGTGTATAGCTTTCTGCGCCACAGGAGAAATGCGGCAAGCGCCATCACGGCGACGAAAATCGTGCCCAGTCCGACCATCACGTGATAGCTGAAGTAAAGTAGCGGAATGTTGGTCGGCCACTGGTCTTTGGGAAATTCATTCAAGCCTTGGACCTCGGCCGTGGTTGTTCCGTAGGCGAGAAAGCTCAACGCCTTATTCGCGATGATGGGATTGTCGATCCGCTGATGTTCCTCGTCGGGTTGACCAAGAATGACGATCGGAGCGCCAGTTTGCGACTTGAACAGCCCTTCCATGGCTGCTGTGGTCACCGGTTGGTTACGTGCCATGTACTTGCCATGCAGATCGCCGCTGGGAAACACCTGCCACAGAGAGGCGGTGATTCCGGCGACAACTCCCACACGGAGAAAGATGTGTGCGTGCTCCACGAACTTTTGCTGCAGCAAATAGAATGCGCCCACACTCGCCATCACGAATGCGCCTGTGACCACGGCTCCGCTCATGTTGTGTGCGTACTGAATCAGCGCCCACGGGTTGGTCAAAAGTCCCCAGAAGCTGGAAACACTGAACCCTCCACTGGACAGGCGCGTGTAGGCCACTGGATGCTGCATCCATGCGTCGGCGACGATGATAAAGAACCCTGAGATCCATGATCCGAGGAACACCAGGAACCCAGCCCACCAGTGTCCCCATTTCCCCAGGCGTTTTTCGCCGTACAGAAACAGCCCCAGGAACGCCGACTCCAGAAAGAAAGAAAAAGTGCCTTCCATGGCCAGCGGCTGGCCGATAACGCCTCCGGTAAGCCGCGAGAACTGCGCCCAGTTGGTGCCGAACTGAAATTCCATGGGGATGCCGGTGACGACACCCAGCGCAAAGTTGATGCCAAAAATTTTCGTCCAGAAGCGCGCCGATTCATTGTAGGCTTCGTTGCCAGTGCGGATAGCCAGCGTCTTGAGCACGACAATCAGCGGCGCAAGGCCCATCGTCAGTTGTGGGAATAAGTAATGAAAGGTGATGGTGAAGGCAAAATGAATGCGGTGAAGAAACAGGGCATCGTTCACGTTTGCTCCAGACCTGCGATTGTTGTTAGTTCGCAGAGCGTAACGCTTCTTGGCCGGATTTTCCTTTAGATGTCAACTCCCAGCTTATGCACATCTCGCGAGATCGTGAATGATTTTTCATCGGGAGCCCCCCTTGGTCAGTTGTCCGTGCCAGCCTTCACCGAGATTGCTCCATGGCCTACTTCTGCAAAAGCTGTCTCTAGTAGCATAAGTTGTGCCGGAGAACCGTCGTATAGTCCAGGGAATTCGTGGCGCCGCTCGCGATCTCGTCATCTCCATCACCGGGCAACTCCGCTCCACACTCGTATTGCTTATCCATTACGAGAATCAGCTCCGCGGCCAGTCCGATCTGGCAGTACCACCCCCCCGATCACTACTTGCCGCTGCTTCGCATGTGTTCTGGGTGTGATAAGAAAGAAGCGTGGCGGCACAATAGATGTTGACCACCCCAAGAATCCCGACAATCCCGTTCGAGAACCGTGGCTCTCGCCTGATTTGTCGCCGTGATAAGGACGAATGGTCTACGTTCTCTCTGCGCCACTGAATTTCTCCCAAAGTCTGATCAGGTTCCTAACAGGTTCATTTGCAGTTTGTCGTACCCATGCTCGCGCGCCCATAGATCCAAAGGTGTTGTTGCCAGTTCATCTACAACGGCAACGGCCAGCCCCGTCTTCGTCAAATCGACGCTCTTCAGATAGGTGTGGCATGTATCGCAAACATCCACTCGGACATGCGCGATTTCCGGTGCCGAATAGCATGCCAACTGCGGTTCTCTTTCTTCTCCGCATGCCGGACAATAGATTCTTCGAAAAACCCATTCATGCGCGCAGAGCATGCAGATCAGCGATTTTTTGGCGCCGTCGCCCTCCCTTCGCAAGACGCCGACGATAGGCTTACAGCCGCAAAGCGGGCACTTCGATGGGGTTCCATCCACAATCGCGGTTTCGCGCTGATCCGCAAGATATTCGGCATACGGCTGGAGAAACATCCACGCGAGCAGCCAATCGGAATCAGTTACAGCGCTCCCATTGGCGGACTGGAGTTCCGAATCTTCCACGATGCCCGCGACCAATTCTGGATCCCTGTACCAGAAGTCTTCAATCGCGTGCTGCCATCCTGCCGGCCCCTTCCGCGCCAAGCTGGCGCCGAACTGTGCAAGCGGCAATGGAGCAATCTGCTCCACGACGGAGAGGAATCTCGGAAACCTTGGCAAGAGGAGGAAGAGATCTAACTCATCTCGCAGAGGACGATTGGAGGAAATCTTCGACGACCCGGCGAGAGCTTTCTGGATTTCCTCGAAGAGACTTTTCTGAAACGTAGCCAAGCGGGCGTAGAACCGCAGTCCCTCCGCAGCGAATGAGTAAGAAGAGGTCAACTCATTCGCGCGACGGATCCGCGCATCCCACTTGCCGCTGCTCATTTTTGCGTGGTCGAGTTACGAAGGAGCTGCTGGTACCAGCTGTGGTGGTGATGGTCCGCCCAGGCACGCGAGACGTCGCCGCGAATCACGGAGCCAAATGCGCCGCGCTCCATCGCAGTCCCCATATAGACATGAATGATGAAGAGCGCGATGGTAGCGAGCGCGCACACGGGATGCACGAAAACCGCGGCAAGGCGCAAGAAACGCAGGTTCCAGGGAATGTACTGCGGGAGCCACAGAATCAACCCGGAAAGCAGAAGCACGATGCCGTTCCAAAAGAAGCCCCAGAACAGCAGCTTCTGACCGGGGTTGAAGCGGTCGGCGGAAGGCATCTGATCGTCTTCGTTGCGAATGTAATGTCCTATGGACGCCCACCAGTTCTTGTCGGCGGGCGTCTCTTTCATCTGCCGGTGCCACATGCTGTACATCAGTGAAACTCCGATGATGAAGACGAGGCCGACCCAAGGATGCAGCTCGCGCGAAATCGTCGCGCCGCCAAGGACGATGGCGATCCAAAACAGCCACGGGCTCCAGAAGGCGAGACCAGTCAACAGGAGATACAGGTAAGAGACGCCCGCCAGCCAATGCACGAGCCGCTCGCGAAACGAATAGCGCAGGACGCGTCCATTCGGCAGGAGATAAGGTTCGCTGCTCATTGGCTTCCTCCGTGAGACTCCTGCTCGTCTTCCTTTACGACCTTAGGGCCGAATCGCAAATAATGAATGAAAACGCCGACCGCCCCGAAGATAATCCCAAAATTCCCAATCCATTTCAGCGGCCCTTTCCACAACCGCACCGACAGAGGGATGCGCGGATCCTTCGGAAGTCCGCCGTACGACTCCGGATTCTTCGCATCGTGCAGGACGTAGATCACGTGGGTTCCGCCCACTCCGGCCGGATCGTAGACACCCGCATCCTGGAATCCGGAGTTTGTGCGCAGTTGCTCGGCACGAGTCTCCGCCAATTCCTTCATTTCCGACTTTGTCCCAAAATGCAGGCAGCCCGTCGGGCAGGCTTTGATGCATGCTGGTTCGAGTCCCACCGACACGCGGTCGTTGCACAACGTGCACTTGAAGACTTTGCGCGATGGTGGATCGAATTTCGGAATGTTGAAGGGGCAGCCGGTCATGCAATACCCACAACCGATGCAATTTGCCTCCTGGAAATCGACGATGCCATTGGCATACTGGACGATGGCGGCATCCGCCGGACAGGCCGCGAGGCAGCCCGGGTCTGCGCAATGCATGCACTGGTCTTTGCGCATCAGCAACATCATGCTGCCGTCGGCGCGCTCGTGCTCATTGAACTTGATCAGGTTCCAATAGTTCCATGCCGTCTCGGGCATCGTCTGATAAGTGTTATCGAAGGTGGTTTCGGTGAACGTGTAACCGTTCCATTCCAGGCAGGCCACTTCGCACGCTTTGCAGCCAATACACGTGGTCGTGTCGACCAGCTTGCAGACCTGAAATTCACGGTTCAGACCCACGCCCGGGACGACGCCAGCGTGACCGGAGATTCGGATTAGCTCTGTTGCCGCCTGGCTCATTGTCGCTCCCTACGCCTTTTCCACTTTCACCAAGAACCCCTTGGATTCAGGAGTGTGAGCATTCGGGTCGGTAACTGCGGGCGTCAGAAGGTTTGCCGGCGTCCGCGCATCTCTTCCTTCATCTTCGGTGATCCCGCGGAAGCCCTGGTGAATCGGCAAGCCGATCTGATAGACCTTCTTACCGTCGATCATCATGGGTTTCAGCCGGCGAGTGACAAATGCTTTCGCGATGTAGGTTCCACGCGCGCTGATGACCTTGATCTTGTCCGTTCCGCGAATTCCCTTTTCGTCCGCCAACTCCACCGGAATCTCTACGAACGGCTCGGGAATCAGTTGGACATTCATCGGATTATTTTTCGTCCAGTAGTGATACTGTTCGGTCAGCCGGTAGGTGGTGCAGACGATACCGTATTCCTCCGGCGAGCCAAACTTGTCGTACGGCGTGTTGAATTTCTTCACGAGCGGATTGTTCGACTGATCGGGATGCAGCGGATTCTTGATCGGGCTTTCAATAGGTTCGTAGTGCTCCGGGAACGGGCCGTCCGCGAGAACACCGATCGGAGCGAATAATCGCCCGATGCCTTCCGGATTCATGATGAACGGTCCCATGTGATCTTTGGGATGCGAATCCGGTTTGAAGTCCGGCACGTCGTTGCCCACCCACTTGCCCGCCGCTTCGTTCCACCAAACCTGTTTCCGCTCAGGATCCCACGGCTTCCCATCAGGGTTGCAGGATGCGCGGTTATAGAGCACGCGGCGGTTGGCTGGCCATGACCATGCCCAGTTGGGATAAACTCCCAAGTCGGATGGATCTTCCGTGCCTCGCCTCTGGATCTGGGCCCCGGCCTCCGTCCAGCAACCGGAGTAAATCCAGTTGCCGCAC
>Ga0210399_10004443_pt1 | contig 10893 bp, 9 predicted proteins | sample IncBWC14MmetaG_FD_150865 | JGI IMG/M metagenome (GOLD analysis project Ga0210399, IMG submission 150865) | Forest soil microbial communities from Barre Woods Harvard Forest LTER site, Petersham, Massachusetts, United States - Inc-BW-C-14-M | ecosystem: Environmental > Terrestrial > Soil >...
GCGGCGATAAGGGTTCCAAGGACTACCAAGTCCTTCTTTTTCAGTCCGAGCCCTACTTCGTAAGTCGTTGAAATGCCAAGCGTGGGTTGTTTCGATCCCCACCGCCCCTACCAATCTCTTTCATTCCGCACGGCTTACTGTCGCGTCTAACAACAATAGGCCGTTTAACAACAATTGAACTACTTTCCCCAATAATGGTGCCAGAGAAAAATCCCCACGGCTGTCAGCATCACACCGCCCACGCAATAGATGGCGCGGGTGCTGGCACGCATAGGTGCGCCAGCTTCGCTTTGACCGCCGGGATTCCAACTGCGGGGATTGATGCCACGTAACCCGTAGTATAGGCACCAAAGCCCGTAGCCCAAGACGAGGTATCCGAATGGCATTCAATTCACCGCGAACTGTTCGATGCGTGCTGAGCGATTCTCAACAGCGTCCCGCTGTTGATTGCCATCTTGCTGCGATCACTTCCCGGCGGCAGGTGGCGAGTTCCGAATAAAAGACTATAGTCCAGAGCATTGAAAGGCGCGTTTCGAGCATTTCGAAGCATGCTTATTCACTTATGGCTGCCACTCTCGCACCTTGTCAAACTGGGTCAACTTCGATGTGGTATCGATGACGTGCCTTGATAGTGGGGCTCTTGCTTTAAGTCCATCATCATGGGGAAAGGTCTGCTACGTTTGAATTCGAAGTTTCATTGATGAATGGAAAGGCGGGCAGATGGCGTTGCACACGCCACACAAAAATTACTGTCGTTATTGATGATGCCAAATGCCGTTCCACTCCGAACCCTCAGGCAAAGTTCGTCGAGCCATGAGGCTAGGAATGTAGCTAGGTGCGGGCTACGAAACTCGTGTTCGATGCATCGAATCTTCAAGTACAGTAGAGACTGGATGAGCGTGAGGAGCGTAGAGAGAATGAGTAGAGTCATTTTCGGGATCTCCGTGAAGGTACTCAATAACATGGGAGTCAGAGCGCTTTTGATGATTGCGTGTGGTGCACTCGCGTTGCCCATGGCCGCGCAACAGCGAGGGCCGTTGCCGCCACCGCCCCCTGGCACGGTTGCTCCTTCCAGCGCGGCCGGGGACCCAGCGAAAACAAATGCCGCCCGGCAAGAAATGTCCTCTCATATCACCAGTGAGCCGCCAGCGCTTCCGGTGGAGCAAATCGTCCAGAAATTCACGGAGCACGAGGAGGAGTACCGCAAGGAGCGCGATAACTACACGTACACGCAATTCTTCGTGTTTCAGACGATCGACGAGGACGGCCAGGTGGACGGCGAGTATCGCATGACCAGTGACATCCTATTTACTCCGGCGGGGAAGCGCTTTGAAAAGGTTATCGAAGCGCCGGCATCGACGATCCAGCGCATCACCATGGAGCAGCAAGATTTTGACGACATCGAAAAGGTGTGGCCGCTCGTGCTGACGCCTAACGAACTGCCAAAGTACGACGTTAAGTATATCGGCCGGGAACGGGTCGACGAGCTGGGCACCTATGTTTTTGACATCGAGCCAAAAAAGCTGGAAAAAAACCAACGCTACTTTCAAGGCCGCATTTGGGTGGAAGACCGGGACCTGCAGATTGTCAAGACCCGCGGAAAGGGCACAGGTCTGATGAAGAAAAAACAAGACAGTGCCTACCCCTTGTTTGAAACGTTTCGAGAGAATATCGAAGGCCGCTTCTGGTTCCCTACCTACACTCGATCCGATGACACTCTGCACTTCAAGACTGGTCCTGATGTGCGTATTCGGGTGTCGGTTCGATACTCAAACTACAAGCGGTTCGGTTCAACCATCAAGATAGGAAAAGCGACGCAGGTGGACCCGGAGAAACCGTAAAGACGGGAAGATGAATTCGTGTTCTAGCGTCTGCTGAGCCAAACAAGTGTAACCCCCGCGCAAACGATAGCGACGCCGAGCCAGCGCTGCGGGCTGATGCGTTCGTGCAAGAACAACATGGCGCCTAAGGCGCCAGCCGCGTAGCTCAGGGCGGTCACCGGAACGACGAAACTCACGTTTTCGATGGAGAGCATCGCCAAAAGCGAGAAGAAGGCCAGCGTCATCATCGCGATACCAATCCACATCCAACCCACGCGCATCGCGCGAAAAACAAAACCAACCAACGCGGCCGGCCGGAAATCGTGAACTTCGCCGACCACCTTCATTGCGCGGGAAACACACAGCTCCCCGCCGGTCCCTGCCGCAACAATAATAAACAGGAATAAAAACTCGGGCACGTTTACGGCTTCTCCGTAGTTCGCGGATGCGTATGCCCGACTACAAAAACGCCCACGCAGATCACCAATATGCCGATCCAGCGCAGCGGAGGCACAGCTTCTCCCAAGAGAAAATAACTCAGCATGGCCACCACGGCGTAGGAAAACGACGAGGCCGGCTGAACGTAGCTGTAATCCGCCCAAGTGAGAACGAGCATGTAGGCGACAAAGAACGTGAGCAAGCAGGCGATCCCGAGCCAGATGTAGCCTGAAGTGATGATGCTGGCAAGAACATGAAAAATATCGCCTGGCACCCAGTTTTTGGCGGAGCCAATCCCCTTCATACCCTTGCTGAGCAGGACGTTGCCGAGTGGTGCAAATAAAACGATGAAAAAAATAAGGACGTAGGTTTTCAGGTGCAGGCCGGGAGAATCTTTCATACCGTCTCTGCTTCGCTCCTTGCATTGCCTTTTGAAAGTGCGAGCATGGCGTTTGAAGCTATGCGCGCTGGGTTCTCGGTGAATGCCGTCGTGCATCCAGGAGTGAAGAAACCCACAAGGAAGTCAACGTTTCACAGATCATTCGAAATTGATCTTACCCGATGTTTCAGCCAGACCAAAGCCCCGGGCAGCGAAATACTTCATTTTTTGCTATGCTTTTTCGATAGAAGCAATCGTTTAGGGCGCCTCAGTATCGACGTAGCGGTGTGGCACATTCTTAGTGCGCGAGGTGCAATGATTTCGAAAGCTGCCGATTACTTATTTCTTACTGTAGCCGCCGCGCCGTTCATCTATTACCTGCTGGTTCTCTATTGCTCCTGGCGTTTTTTTCGAGGTTCGAAGGACCGGTTGCCGGGAAATTCGGACTTTGTGCCGCCGGTCAGCAATTTGAAGCCCGTCCGGGGGTTGGACCCCGAAGCATACGAAAACTACGCGAGTTTCTGCCGCCAGGATTATCCGGACTATGAGCTGATTTTTTGCGTCGGGGACCGCGATGACCCTGCGGTGCCGGTTTTAGAAAAATTGATGCGTGATTTTCCCGAACGCCGAATCCGCTTGCTTTTTGGCTCCGGACGCGTGGCCATCAACGATAAGGTGGCCAAGCTGGTAAGGATGGTGAACGAGGCGGAAAACGAGTTTCTGGTCATCAGCGACAGCGATGTCCGCGTCGAGCCGAATTACTTGCGCACCGTCGTCGCGCCGCTTTGTGACCCCAAAGTCGGTTGCGTGACTTGCTTCTACCTGTCCATCCACGATGCATCGTTCGCGCAGCATCTGCAATCCATCGGCATGTATTCCGACTTCTATCCCGGAATTTTGGTCGCTCGGCAATTGGATGGAATTAAGTTCACCCTGGGACCGACCATTGTTACAACCCGTTCGCACCTTGCTGGATTTGGCGGATACGAGGCAATTGAAAACAAGCCTGCCGATGATCTTCTGGTCGGCCGTTTGATCGCGCAACAAGGCTTTAAAGTTGAACTGCTTCCCTACGCGGTGCAGACCGTACCAGACTATGATTCGCCCCGCGCGCTCTTCAGCAAGCGAATCCGTTGGATGACGGTGATGCGGCACATGCGTCCTTGGGGACATGTGGGGCTTGCATTTACGCAAGGTTTGCCATGGTGTTTGACCGTCGCTCTCACCCATCCTTCCACAGGAATCGCTCTCGCGTATCTGGGAGCCTATGCGGGGCTTCGCGTTGCGATGACCTGGCTCATCGGTGTTTGGGGATTGCAGCAGGCTGGACTTTGGAAAAAGATGCCGCTCATCGTCGTTTGGGATGCCACGGCGTTCGTGATCTGGCTGCTGACCTTTGGGCGCAGCAGCATTCGGTGGCGCAACGTGGACTACAGGATTCGAGAAGGAATGCTTGTGCCCGCCGCCCCGAGTCCTGCGCAGAATTCTCCACAGTGAGGCCCGGGCCGAGCGGCGTCCTACGCCTTCTTTGCCTTTGCCACTGCTGAAGCTGCAAGATCCGCGCGCGGTTCCGGCGCAGCGGATTTCGACGGCATACTCATCTGCATGCGGCGGTCGTTCTTCGGTTCACGCCAGTTCACCTGCGGCAGCATCAGCGAAGCATCCACCCGGTCTCGGTACTTTACGGCGATGTTCATGAGTGAATCCAGCAGCGCATCCGACAAATTGTGCGGTTGCAGGCCCAGATCGACCAGCTTCGAGTGTTTTGCGTTGTAGTAGTGCTGCTCCGCCTCCACGCGCGGGTCGGGAATGTGGTCGATCTCCACGGCGACGCCGAGTTTTCTTGCGGCGGACTTTACTAGATGCGCCAGCTCCAGGATGGAAAACTGTTCCGTGAATTGATTGTAGACCCGGCACTCGCCTCTGGCCGCCGGGTTGTGACAGGCGATCTCGACGCAACGCACCGTGTCCCGAATGTCGAGGAAACCGCGCGTCTGTCCGCCCTTCCCGTAAACGGTGAGCGGCTGGCCGATGGCCGCCTGCACGCAGAAACGATTAAGGACGGTGCCGAAAACGTCGTCATAATCGAACCGATTGATGAGTGCCTCATCGAGCGCGGCTTCATCCGTCATCGTTCCGTAAACGACGCCCTGATTGAGGTCCGTGGCACGAATGCCCCAGATCTTGCACGCAAACATCATGTTGTGGCTGTCGTGCACTTTCGAGAGGTGATAAAAAGATCCTGGTTGCTTCGGGAAGGGAACCACGTCCTTGCGGCCGTTGTGTTCGATGGCGATATAACCCTCTTCGATATCGATGTTGGGCGTCCCGTATTCGCCCATCGTCCCCAGCTTGATCAGGTGGCAATCCGGCAAAAACTCGCGAATGCCGAAAAGCACGTTCAGTGTCCCCACGACGTTATTCACCTGGGTGAAGACGGCGTGCTTCCGGTCGATCATCGAGTAAGGGGCGGAGCGCTGTTCGGCGAAGTGGACCACCGCCTCCGGTTCGAATGACTGAAACGTGGAAGCGAGGAAGTCATAGTCGGCGACGTCGCCAACGAACAGCTCGATGGTCTTTCCGGTCAGGTTCTGCCAAACCCGAACGCGATCCGTCAACGGACGAATCGGCGTCAGCGTCTGAGCGCCAAGCTCGTGGTCCCAAAGGCGCCGCAGAAAATTATCAACGATGGCAACCGAATGGCCCTTTTGCGACAAATACAGAGCCGTCGCCCAACCGCAATAGCCGTCCCCGCCGAGCACGGCAATCTTCATGTACCCTCCTCAGGGCAAATCTCTCTCTTCAATTCTACGGCAATTCGAACTGCGAGCAACTCTCCCTTGAATGCGCGGCCGGCAAACAGGAGCGCCGGGCAAAAACCTATTTGAGCTGGACTTTCTTTTTTTACCTGTATACCCAGGTCTTTGCAAGCGGGTTCTTGGTAGCTGCTTGCAAATGGTGCATCAACTCTATCAGGCTAGCGTGTTCCAAAGGATGGTTAGTAAGAATCAGTTTTCCACCCGCTGCAGCGACAACTTCAAGATGCTCCTGGCCAACCAGATCTTCGAATTGCTGGAGTCTCGGCTGGTAGGTCACAAGATAGTAGCGCTGCGAGTCGAGCCACAGCCTCTTGAATCGGGTGTCGTCAATGAAGATGTCCGGAGCGCCCGGTGCGTACGAGCCGTATTCCAGATTGAAATAACGCCCATTCAAAATCAGCACGTCGCGCTCTACATAAAAGGTCATGGAAGACAGAGCCCAGTAATTATGGTCCACGATCAGCTTTCCCTCAGGCGACTTCAGCAGTGCTTCGGCGAGCGGGCGGGACGATAAAAACGGATCGAATACCACCATCGCCAGCCGCGCAGCGTGGAAAAAGACCACCATCATCAGCGCGGCTGCCAGGAACGAACGCAGATCGACCCAACGGGACATGGCAAGGGCGCCTCCCAGCAAAGCTATTGCCGCGACCGCCAGCGGGAGGCGCAGATAGGCGAAGGAATCGAACGTAAGGTCCATCATGTGGCCCAGGGACAGGGTATAGACACTGGGATGATGGCTCAGCGCGGAAGAGATGTCACCCGGCGCGGGAACATTTCTTACCAGAAAAAAAATGGTGATGCAGGCGAGTCCCGCGCAGCCAACAACCAGGGAAAGTACGCGAGTTCCACGCCGAATCCAATCACCGCCCTCAGCCATCGCCGAGCCCAGCAGCAAGGCCAGCGCGGGATAGCAGGGCATCGAGTAATACTCCTGCGTCGTGGAAAACGTGAAGAACACCAGGATAAATCCCGTCCAGCATATCGCCAGCAGGCGTGAGCGGCCTGCGCGGTCGACGGGTTTGAAGGAAAGCCTGGCGATGGCAGGGAAGTACACGCTCCACGGGAATAGCCACAGAAAATGGAGGAGCCAGAACCACAGCCGAGGGACCGTATTGTAATCGCGAGGATAGCGCAGATTGAGGAATCGCAGGACCTGCTCGTTGATAAAATAAAACCAGAGAAAGCCGTGGTATTCGCCCGGACCGGCGTGCAGCGAAAGCGAAAAATAGGGCGGATTCCGAAGCGTGGCCAAAATGTGCCAAGGTGCAGCAACAAGGAGTGCAATGAAAATACCGCTGATGGGTCGTAGCCGCTTCCAGGTTCGAGCGGCAAAGAATTGCTTGGTCACGAAAAGATAGAGCAATCCGGCAGCCGCGGGAAAAACCGCGCCAATCAAACTTTTCAGCAAGACCCCAGTCCCTACACTAGCGGCGAGAACGAACGCCCAGCGACGCGGGTGCGGCTCCTCTTCGTCCAGGGCGCGCAGGAACGCCCACATCGCCAACGCGATGGTGAGCGTTAGAGTCACATCCGGGATAACGATGCGCGTGAATAGGAAGAGGCCGACGCAGGTGGCAATGCACAAGCCCGCGCACCAACCTGCTCTCCGCCCGAACGCCCAAGCGCCGAATACGCACGTCAGGCACGCCAGTCCCATTGCCGAAAGTGCGAAAGGGATACGTGCCGCCCAGTCATGAACCCCAAAAATCTTGAAGGAGACGGCCATCGGCCAGTAAAACATCGCCGGTTTCTCGAGGAAGACGATGCCATTAACACGCGGGGTCACCCAATCCCCGGACGTAACCATGTTTCTTGAGATTTGTGCTACCGCCGCATCGACGTCGTCCATCAGCGACGGCGGCGACACGCTACAACCCAGATAGACCGCTCCGGCAACCAGGGCAACGATCAGGTATATGAGCCAGCTTTTACTTGTAAGAACGCTTGCGCCGTCGCGTCCGACGACGCTTGTATTCGCCATCTTTTCATCCATTGAAAGAGGATCATCAAGCCCCAGAGGTGATACCCCACGTTTGCTTTTCTTTCCAGATGCCGGGTCAAGAAGTTTTCAACGGCAGCGCCTCGAAATAGGTGCCCATATTCCGCGATTCCCTCCCGCCGGGAATCGACGAGCATCGGCCGCAGAGGGCCACGGAGCCATTCATGCGCAGGGATGTCAAACCCTGTCTTCTTGCCGGCCAGGATCGAGGCTGGGAGTTTGTCTTTGCGCAATTCACTCAAGACGAGTTTCTGCCGCGATCCACGAATCTTCAGATGCGCGGGCAGCTTGGCCGCGAACTCCACGATGCGATGATCGAGGAACGGCGGACGCACTTCGACGGAATGAGCCATGCTCATGCGGTCGCTTTTCACCAGAATGTCGTCGGCCAGATAATATTTCTGATCGAACCACAGGAAGTGCGCCAGAGCGTCGCGGGTTTTCGGCAGTTCGTCTACTTCATCCAAGAGATGGTGGAAAGCAGTCGGGAGCGGCCGGCGCAGCAGCGATTGCTTTTCCTCGTCCGAAAAAGTTCCGTTCCAGTATACGTGAGCGTGGCTGGGCTCCAGCAGGCTGCCCTCCAAGAATCGCTTCAGCTTGTATTCGAAGCTGATTTTCTCGTCCGAAACGGGCCAATGGCGGACTCCCGCCAGCGCCGTCTGCAGCAGCGGGCGAGGAATCTTCCTGGCCCAGTTGGCAAGCATGTCTGCGCGGCAGGTGATGTATCCTCCAAATAGTTCGTCAGCGCCTTCGCCGCTCAACGCCACCGTCGTCTTGGATTTGCACAATTTCGACAGAAACCAGACGGGTAAGGAACCCGCATCCGCGCTCGGTTCGTCGGAATAGTACGCAAACTCCTCAATCGCGCCGCATAGGTCTTGCGCCGGAGTTAAGTCCAGTTGCTGGTGGTCCGTTCCGTACTGCCGCACGGCGCGATCGATGAATTCTGACTCGTCAAAACTTCGTCCGCGAAATGAAATCGAGAATGTTTTCAATTGCGAAGCGTTGGCTCTTGAGGCGTAGTGCAGGATGGTCGTCGAGTCCATTCCGCCGCTGAGCCAAATCCCCAGCGGAACATCCGAAATCATGTGCTCGCGCACCGATTGCTGCAGCAAGGTGTCGAGTTCTTCCTTTGCTGTTTCCAGTGTGTAATTGGACGGCTGCGTGAAAGGTAGTCTCCAATAAGCATCTGATGATATCTTTCCGTCGCTCCACTCCAGCCAGTGTCCTGGCGGAAGTTTTTCGATTCCTTCAACGAGAGTCCAGGGGCACGGCACATAGTTCAGCGAGAGGTAACAATCGAGACCGGGAAGACTCAGCCGCCGCTCGATCTCCGGATGGATAAAAATCGCTTTCAGCTCGGAGCCAAAAAAAAGATCTTCGCCTTGACGCGTGATGTAAAGCGGTTTGATTCCCATGCGGTCGCGCGCCAGAACAAGGCGTCTTGCGGATTTTTTCCACAATGCGACCGCGAACATTCCGCGCAACTTCGCCAGGCATTCCTTGTCCCACTGCATGAACGCGCGAAGAACGGTTTCCGTATCGGAATGCGATTCGAATCGATGCCCGAGGTTTTCCAGCTCCGTCCGTATTTCGACGTAATTGTAGATCTCGCCATTGAAGGCGATTCCGAAATCCCCGTCCTCCGAAAGAATCGGCTGGTTCCCGGAATCCAGGTCGATGATTTTCAGGCGAGCCGCGCCCATCGAGAAAAGGCTGGATTGAAAAACGCCTTGCTGGTCCGGTCCCCGATGGATCAGCGTTGCGGTAGCCTCCTGAATCCGTCGTGGAGGAGGGGTCCAGTTCTTATGCGTGTATCCTACGATTCCGCACAACTCTTTGTACCTCGCGGAGCGCCGTTCGAATGTTTAGACGCTCTTCCAATCATCGTAACGAGATTCGGGAGACTTACGTTCCGCCGCTCACTGCCGCTTCCGGCAATACACGGTTCGAATCGTTGCGCCATTCGAACTGGCGAAACAAGCAGAAGGATGCAAATACGATTCACTTCGATTGTAGCTGCTGCCCTCGCGATGGCGCAACGCGGATCGCCAGCAAATTTGAAAATTTGCATGCTATTCGGCAACGGCAGCTTTGGTGCGGCAGACGGTCGCAAGCCCTGTCCAACTGTACCCGCGATGGGAGCGGAGCGCGGCATCCCGGAAGCCCGATGCCATCCAGGGCCTGACTTCATCTTCACGCAAGTAATAAGCAACCGGCGTTACGAGTTGATCGAAAACGTTGGCGTGAATTTCATCGAACGGGTAGTGATACAGCGCAGCGAAATAATCGCCGTAAGGAAGTTTCGCGGGGCCTTTACCATTCGAACGCGGGCGATAGAAAAGTTTTATGACGGCCCAAAGCGCCACGGCAGGCGGAATGGAGGCAATCCGCAGAAAGGACGCGGGCAATCTCGAAGTGATCGCTTTGCGCACGGGATCCACGTACCGGGTGATCCATTCGTTTCCCTCCTGGCCGTAAACCCAAAAGGCCACCCGTCCGCCTTCCCGCACTCGCGAGGCCAAGCTCGCAAAACCCGTCGCGGGGTCCGGCAAATGGTGCAGAACACCAACGGAAAATGCCAAGTCAAAAACGGGGCGAACCGGCGGGTTCAGCAAATCGCCGATAACGACGTGGGCGTTCGGGAATTGCCGGGTATGCGCGAAGGCGACGAATGCGCTCTCGCCCAAATCCAGGGAGACAATTGCCTTGGCACTATGCGAAGCCACGATGGCAGTGTGGCGTCCCTTCCCGCATCCTCCTTCGAATACGATCTGGTCCGCGAAATCCCCGGCAGCGAGCGGGGCCACCCAGTCGAAAAATTCCTGTTCGTAGTAGTCGCGAAGATCGCTCCAGCGCGTCCATTCCTCCGCGAAACGTGAGGCCGTCTCGAGTTTAACGCTGGCGAGGTTTGCGGGGAGGAGAATCGGCACGCCGTTGCGGATGGAGAATTGTGAAGGGCAGCCGCGGCAGGCGAGGGTGCCGGCCATGATATGGCCGTCCTCGGGCGTGCGGGACGCATCGTTGCTCAGGGACAATTCGCCAGCGCAATTGGGGCACACAATGAAATTCAGGGCTTCGGGTCGCATCTCTGTAGTGAAAATCCATGATACACCAAGCCTGACGGAGCAGTCTCAAGCCCCGACTCCAGGCAGAGTAAGAAGCAAGGCCTTTATGCCGTTCCAAAGAATCTGGACACCGATGCAAACGAGGAGAAACGAAGAGAGCCGCAAGATGATGCTCATCCCGGTATCACCGATGAGCGCGGCGAGGCGATGGGCGAAGCCGTAGCAAAGATAAATGCTCAGTGCCACGAGCGCCGACGCGATCACCGCGGCGAGAATCGGAAGAAGATTTTGGCCGAGGTGGCGCGGTTCGTTTGCGCCGAGCGTGATGGCCATGGAAATCGAGCCGGGACCGACGGTAAGCGGGAGG
>Ga0210399_10004444_pt1 | contig 10893 bp, 14 predicted proteins | sample IncBWC14MmetaG_FD_150865 | JGI IMG/M metagenome (GOLD analysis project Ga0210399, IMG submission 150865) | Forest soil microbial communities from Barre Woods Harvard Forest LTER site, Petersham, Massachusetts, United States - Inc-BW-C-14-M | ecosystem: Environmental > Terrestrial > Soil >...
GTGACATTGACATCAACCGCGTTCGGTTGCGAACCGTTCTGTCCGTACCAGGGGTAGAAGGAGTCACCCGGGCCAATCGGCAACCAGCCGACCGAACCGAACCCGGCGGAACTTCCCCGGTGGCCGCCGAATCCAAAGAATGAGACATAGGCCGGCGCCCACTCCGGCCGATAATTGCCATCGCCATCAACCGGTCCCGGCCACCACACCCAGGACTTCGCATAGAGGAACCAGCGGCCGTAGTGATACGGCGTCCAGCCCCAGAGTTCGTGCGAAACCCACGTCCAGCCCCAGTGCGGCTCCGAGAGCCAGCGGCCGGCGCGATAAGGAGACCAGTTTCCGGCGACGGTCGGAGCCCAGACCCGGCCATAGTCCGGCACGTTGATCCAGTGTCCGTAGCGATCGAGATCCTCGCTCCCCACGTAGTATCGGTTGGTGTAGTTCCACGATTGAGCGTTGCGGATTTCTCCGTCGCGGTCGTTGTTCCAGGAATCCCAGCTGTCATTGGAAGGCGCGCCGCCGAGCACGCTTCCCGCCTCGTCGGTCGTGCCACGTACAGTCGCGGCTTGGCCCGTCTCTACGTGTGTGCTTCCCTGGGGCGTGGAAATGTCAGCCGCTCCAGCCCGCACGATCACGTGCGTCTCAAAACCGTTCACCTCGATGCGGTAAATGCCTTCCTTCGACGTGGGCCGGACGGCCGCATTCGGCGTGTCGATCTCGACCTCGGCCTCGGAATCCTCAAAGACGGTGTAGTATGCGAGCCCTTGCCCGACCTGGACCTGAATCTGCGCCGGCTCGATCTTCGCCCGTTCCACAGTTGCGATTTTTACCTGCGCGTTGTTCCCAAGACGAAGGATGTTCGAATGGTCGATTTGCACCTCGGCCTTGGAACCGTCTCCGGTCGAGATCCTGTCGCCACCGACCAAGGGCTGATTCAGCGCCGCCGCTGCCCAGTCACCGGTGTCGCCGCGCCGCGCCGAAACCTCACCCTGGATCAGGCTGATGCGCGCCACTCCGGGCGAAATGTCCACCTGCGCGCTGGAAAGTGCAGTGCAGAATCCAGGTAAGAAAACCCACACCAGAAAGTTGCGTTTCATGCCCACCTAACCGGGAATACCAGCGTTACAGGGTGAGTCTTAATGAAGAGCACTGCAGGTACCCTGCCAGACTTGCAGCCGCGCTGGCCTCGCAACTCCTTTGCTTCCATGAAGCTCACGATGCCAATTACGCCTTCGTAGGGGATGGACTGGCTGACCTCGGCCATCAGTGGTGGTTTTCAGCCACCTGAACGCGCCGTGTAGGATTCGACAAAGATTTTAGCTATCTTGGGCAAGGCTCCAGATTTTCCAGATCCACTGGACCGAAGCCGCAGAAAACGCAGGTTCATTTCATGGAGCCATTCTAAATTTCGTTTCGGCAAAATGAAGTAAGTCCGCGTTCGGCGGTTGATCTGTTCAGCATCCCGAACACGGTCTGCGAAGAAGTTCCATCAGAAAAACAGGCGACGAGTTCGTTGTCGAAGCCGAGATGGAATGAGCAAGAGTTGCGGTCCGGCGGTCGCAGCGTTCATACTCCGACCATGACTCTAAAAAATGCTGCGCTGCTGGCACTCATCGGGACGATTCTGATGACGGCTCTTCTACTGTGGACGTTCGTTTCCAACATGATCAATGTTCTGCGGGGCGTGGACGCTCCAGTGGTGCTCTTCTCGTCATTCCTCTATGCGTTTGGCTGCTTCACCGTCATGGTGTTCTTTTTCGTGTTCCAACGAGCACAGCGGTAGCCGTAACCGTTGCCTTGGAACGCGTTTGGAATTGAATGCCGAGTGCTGCCAACGCTTCGTCTCACGGTGCCCTTCGAACTGTCCGAGAAGCGGCACATCTCTCCATTGATCCAGACCTTGAAATCAAGGTGTGTGAACAGTCAATTCGACTTTTCGCAAACGCAGCTGGCGTAAGCACGAGACCGTTAAAGCCGCACGAGAGGGTGAGCGGCTGAGACAGGTCTACTATTGATAAGCTGGAAAAGGCATTGCGCTCTGGACTCTCTCTTCCAACACAGGAATGGTTCCTTGGAACCTTTTCACTTTTTTTTAAGATCGCGGTAACAAGCCCTCATATCCCAGCAACCAATCATCGCGAGTCTCAAAACTCCCCTCAGCCGCTCCCTTTGTCGCCTAGTGAGCGGATTCACGCGACCAGATCATTGTCCCGCGCCGTGGCGTGGAATCGCGGGGCGTTCCTTCAGCGTCGCCTGAATCTGGCGGCGTTGCTCAGCGCTCAGCGCCGTGAACTGGAAGCCGTACTCTGTTCCCAGTGCACGAACAACTTTTGCCGGGATCATTTGTTTGTCGCAGTCCGGCAGCGGGATTTCGAGCGTTACGGATTCGCTCAGTACGAGAGCTTCGGCAACGAATGCCCCCACGCCACTTTCGCTGAGATCACGCGACCACCCCTGCAGGCTAAGGTTCTCGCTGTCCCGCCGGAGACGAATCCAAATCCTCGTCTCGAACACGTGCCTGGGTGAGATCCGATCCGCCAGACCCGGTACGTCGTCAGAAGAAGGAGTTGTCATTTGTCGAGATCGTCCACCACGCACCACAGGCGGATCAGGAAGAATACCAGAGAGCGTTTGCGCCGAGCCGGGCCGGGAATAACGCACGGGACTGCTGGCAACGCCGAAACAGCTGGGACTCACTGAAAACGACCTGCGCTGGAGCGCATCTGCTCTGCGTGGCAAAGCACATTCTGCGATTGCGAGACCCGGGTGCATCTTTACGGGACGCAAGTCCACCTGTTCGAACGGGCATCTCTGGACTCGAAATGGAGTCGGAGGCGCTTTCGTTTTGGGGATGACCAGAGATTCGCAAAGTTGGGAGGGTCTGGATCATTGCTCCTCGAACATTCCGAGTTCGCTTCTCGAAGTGACCTTCGTTTGTTTGTACACGTCTTTCGTCCGATTAGGATGTTTATGAGGTGCTGCAAATTGCGAATCAAGGGTAATTCGAATTGGGGCAAAGCCTGTGGAGACATCCCCGTTACGCCAACTTCATTTGAGGAAATGGTGCGGGGATTGAAGCTATCCGAAAAGGAATATCGGAGTTCGATTCCGCTGAGGGAATGGGTGCAAAAGCATAAGGACAGCAAGTATGTTCCCCAAAATTTGCTGGAAGCGTGGGGAATCGAGGCGGAGGTCTGAACTAAATTATTTTTCCCGCCGACTCCGACCTTCAGAGGGATGTGATGAACCGCTCCTCCGATCTGCCATAATCTCCCCATGTGCGCGCGCCCGCCAGATTCTGTTGGGTGGTGCTCGCATCACGGTCGCGGGCGATCGGCCTCCGCCTGCCGCACTCGATCGCACCCGAAAACTTCGGCTCTTCGTTCGCGAGCGATCTGCCCGCAATGGCCTTCCCGCGGGATTCGGCTACTAGGTGGAAGAAGGACACCGGCTGGCTCCAGACGAAGCGAGCGCTACGAGGCCACTCCTGATTTTGGAGCGTGGCAGACCGGTGGAAATAACGGTGGCGAGCGATTGCAAAAGATGGCGCCGACCCGCCCCCTCTCCAGGACGTAATGCAAGATGCACATCGGAAGCTCGGGCCGGGAAAAATTCAAGACTTCGAGTACACCCCACCCGGACCAGGCAGACTACGGCTTGAAGTCGCTAACAGCGGTCTTAAACTCCCAGGTCCTTCAGCCAATCGAAGTTCAATAGAATCGAAGTTCAACAGAGAAGCCTCGGTCTATCTGAAGACAAGCTCGGCTCCATTCGCCAGCATACGGCACAATGTGCAGCTTTGAAATCCAGACCCTCGACCGTCAATGAGTGGAAGGATTTTCACCGCAGATTCGAGTGATCACCGGCAACAAGCGGCGGGATGCTTCGTTTCTAGAAACGAAGGCATCCACCACATTCAATGCGGGTTCTGGAATTGCGTCATCACTGGAAACCATGACTATTGGTATTTGTGGCTTGAGGCGCCTTATTTCGGTCGCAACGTCATGGCCATTCATCTCGGGCATGTGGTAGTCGACGACCACTGCAACAACCGCGCAGACTGCCGCAATTCTCAAGCCTTGTCGGGCGGAGTCGGCGGTGAGCACCTTATATCCACTTCTTTCGAACAGCGCTTTTTGGTAACGCAGCGTGCCGTCATCATCGTCGATGCACAGAATCGTTTTGCGTCCGGGGTAATTGAACATCCTTATGAACTCCCCATACCACGATGATCGAAGATGTGAGCCGGCCAAGACTGTTCAAATTTGGACACTTTTCGCGACAGTTGTTGTACAGGTTGACGCTGAGCGCCCAAATATGATGAGGGCAGGTATTATTGCCCCACGGTTCTCGGTCGCTCGGTCGCCTAGGTTGGCGGCCTGCAGGAACTCTTTCCGGACGGGGTGCAAGTGAGGGCAGAAGGTTGTCCATGCTGTCCTTCTAATCGAAGGCTGCCGTCCACAATCTGGGCCCTCGATTGTGCGTAGCGGCGAGGGTGCATCCTGACAGTCGGGTCGAGTCGTTCTATTTTTTGGCTGCTTTGATCTTCGCCCAGCGTGCCCGCTGAGCAGCAGCAATCCTCTTCCTGCCTGCGGTTGATAGTTTGCGTCGAGGTGCCTTGGCCCGCGTCGTCTTCTTCGCTCGGCCTTCGAGCAGATGCAATACCTGATTCAATTTTGAAATCTCTTCCCTGATTTGCTTGGTGATGGATTCCAGACTCATTGCTTGCCCCCCCGGTTCGCAGTTGCGATCGGAAAGGATGGCATGCAGTTTGGGACCTCCGGACGCATTTCAGTTTGTCAGATTGGGCCTCGGCCTGATCACAACAACGCCTTCTAGTCCCCCGCCATAACCCGTCGCGATGTGGTCAATAGTGAACAGAAGACTTTTAGCTCCGACTCTACTCTGTTTATTGATTCTTTTTGACCTTGGTTTAGAGCTTGGGGACCAAGTAGCTCGGGAAGCGTCCCACCCCGGAATGTCTTCCCGAGCTTTTTCGTGCCGTTAGAAATCAGGATTATGTGTCGAAAAACTTTGAGCGCTGGAAAGAGTTAGCGACCCTGACCTCCAAGGAGCAAGATCCTGCGAGGTTGACGGAACTCGCAACCGAAATGAATCTCGTTCTGAATCAGAAAACACCGTACCTCGAACCTCCCCTGCGCAAGCCTTCGGGGTGTGCACCGTTGGCCCGGAAGTGGAGCTTTGATTCACGAACCGATCAAGGATTTCCAAATTCCTTTTTGAAAGGAGGTACGTGATTCGGCTAAGGTTGGAGATGTACCCTAAGGCCGCTGCTTGGATAGAGCGGCCATTTATTTTACGATCAAAGCGATCAGGGCTTGGATCAAGACTTGATGACGGCAGCAGAGCCTTGTTCGCTTCGCAGAAGGGGGAGCATTATCTCGTGAACAAGTACATCGGATCTTCAAAGGCATCGCAGAGCGCGCGGGTGTACCGAAGGGCAAATGGTTCGTGCATATTTTGAGCATGGCCGAGCCAGTCACATGGTCGACGCGAGCATAGCTCCGATCATCCCTTGCGGATTGGGTTCAATTAGACTAGCTCGCATGCGCATCGAGTTGGCCCATTGATTCGTCTGTACCGCCCAGGCTCTCCCCAAGCTGAAGGACGTGTTCGGTTCGGTTTGCGCGAGGGACCTCCAAATCAGCATCCCGGACACGGCACAGCGAACCGGCGTTTTGCCTTTTCGAATGATTGAGCTCCTCTGGGTGAGCAATGCACAAGAAGCTCAAAGCGAAGACCCGCGGCGCACTCTGCTTTGGGAGAGGTGGTCTGGTCGGGAAGGTGAGTCCTCTCCCTTCGGAGTTACGGCGTCAAAAACTCACGCCACATTCCGGAATCGACGTTCAGGGGTTCACTTGGGCGTCAATCGATTGAAGCGGGCAAGTAGGAAAGACCTGGCTAGTAGCATCCTACTATTCTCCAAAACCCGCGCCGGGTACCGCAAGTCACTCCCCTCCTATACAATTGGACCGCACTTCAATACCGGAGGGGGTAACAATGTCAAATCTACAGAATGCGCTTCAGCAGATACGTGAAGAGCATAAGCACGCAGAGTTACGACTAGAGAAGTTAGACGAGGTGATCCGACGCTTGATTGGGCTAAACGGTTCGGCATCCGCAGGTAATGGAGTTCGTCGGAACCGCATGTCTGTCTCGGCTCGCAGGCGGATCAGCCTCGCGCAGAAAGCGCGATGGGCAAGAGTGAGAGCGGGGAATGTAGTTTCAATTGCAGCGAAGCGGGGCAAGCGCACGATCTCAGCGGCAGGCAGAAAAAGAATCGCGGCCGCGCAGCGGGCGCGGTGGGCGAAGGTACGCGCTGCGAACAAGAAGGCGGCTTAGCAGCTTGGGAGCCTGCTGTGAGTCTTGCGGCAGGCTTTCCGTTTTCAGAAAATCTGTCCTGAGAAACAACACCTCGCACACTGTGGCTCTAGCGACCTCCGCATCGAGACTTAACCAACTTTATTGAAACGATACCCCAATAGTGTGGCACAATACGTCGCGCCGCTTCGAAGATCAGTTCCCGCCACTCGAGGCGCAACAGCCGCTAAGGCGAATGACCTGAATGCCGTGAGGTGGGTCGTGAACCAGAGATGTTGGATGTGCTCCCTGTTGTTCCTCCTGAGAATCCACCGCCCAGACTGTGAACATTGCCATGCTCGCGAAACGTGCGGCTATGAGATGCGAAAGCGGCTGGAAGAGTGAACTGGCGGACGCAGCCGTATTCGCAGAACAATGAGCCGGGGGCAGTTTTGACGGATAGTCATTGAATCTCCAAAACTGGATTGGCCAGCACACCACCGCGTTTGCGGCGATCTTCCCGATCTACTGTCTCTCGTTGTGGCTTCTTATCGGGGCGATTATCAGCTTCATTGGCGGCTGGTTCTCGGTGGCGAAGGTCTATCGCACGCGGTTGCCCTTCGATGGGGCGAAATGGAGAATGCAAAGCGGCCAGATGCCGTGGCTGACGAACTACAACACTACAACAACGCGCTGACGCTTGGAGTCAGTTCGGAGGGTTTGTATTTGGCCAGCATATTCCTTTTTCGATCTATGCACCCTTTACGATCTATGCGCTCTCCGCTGCTTGTTCCGTGGAGCGGGATCAGGGTGCGCAGGGAGAAGGGCTGGGTGTTCGAATGCGTGACCTTCGCGATGGGACACGAACTGGCAATCCCTTTGCGGATTCGCGGGAAGCTGGCGGCGACGCTCTGGGAATCGGCTGGAAGCCATTGGCGCGTGGAGGAGGTGTAAGAGGAAAGAGACCCTATGTTTACGTCGCCGAGGCCGTGAAATCGACGATTGTAAGCCCGACATGGGTGGGGCTTTAGTTAGAAACTGTTCAGCCAAACAGTAAGTCGCTTCCCTTGAATTGGTTTCTTCAAATAAATTTGCACCCCTACCTATCGAAAATCCACACATGCCTGCTTACTGGCGCCGACGCCAGCACTTCATATTTGCTCGGCACAGGTTCGAGCAGCGGACCTGTATTGTGCTCGTGGCGCGAGTGTGCCTGCATCGCTTGCGCGGCCTGAGTGCGCTGGCTGCCGAGGCTCAGGTTGAACTGACTGACGCGCTCAGTATGATTGCAGTTCTTACAAGTCAGGATGATTTCTTCCAGTACCTTGCTGATGGTGTACATGGTTCAATCTTACTCGCTATTTGTAAATTAGGTGCGGAACGGAACTGGGTTGGGTAGCACAAAATCAGCGGACGAGAGGTTTGCCGCAGATTCAGGTTGGGTCTGGGTGCTGGGTAACCAAAAAGATATTTTGTGGGATGTTGACAAGAAGCGGGTGCGTGGAGTTCGTTGACGAGCCTAAGGTGAGGGCCAATTTGGTGTATCGCGCCTTTACCCAGATCGGGGATGAATAAGTTCCGGACGTCAAGACTCTGGCACGACTGGGCCAGTTGATGGAGCCGAAAATCATTGAGCAATTGCACCAACGGGTAGTGGAACTGGCGCAAGAGCGAGGCGTGAGCCAGGGACGGAAGATGCGGGTAGATACGAACATTCATTATCCGAGCGACAGCAGGCCCCGCGCTGGTGGGAAGAGGAATGACATTCTGAGCGGCTCCGAGGGTCGCCAGGAGCCCTACGACGCAAAGCGTTGGCTGAGGATGTTTTCATGGTCGCGTAGTTTAGTAGAGAACGCCTGGGAGAGTAATTTCAGGCGGGTGCCAGTTCCATCACGCCGTTCCCTTGCGGGTTCAGCGAATCCACGTTGGGATTTCTACTCTTGAGTTAGACCCCAACGAAGCATTGCTGGCGAAATCGGTCAATTGCATAAATTGACAATCGTTTGATCGGAAGGCGATGCTGGCGCGGCGAAGCGGCTAACAGCGCAGCCAAGCGGGCCGCGCTCGTTTGTTTCAGGCCACCGTGTCCAGGCGCGAGAAGAGCTTAGCGTAGGAGCGGATGTTCGCGAGCTTATCGTCTGCTAAGCCGTTCAACTCTTCCTCGCTGAGTCGGCCCTCCCTGATAAGGTTACCGAAAACGAGCGGGAGGACCGAGTATCGATAGTCGTACATGCGGTCAATCTCCTTGCGGCTCCGAGTCAGATAACCTTCCAGCTCCCAGAGGTCGGAGGGCTGCTCGATCCTCCCGGCCATCTGCTTTGCTTCCCGGATGACCACCTCAAACTCTCGGTCAAGAGCTTGGTCGAAGGCTTTGCGAGCGATAATCTTTTCTGCGTGTGACCATTTCATGTCGCGCATCTTGGTGTCGCCGTCTTGATCTGCAGGATCAGGTAGACTGGCCATGTTCAGGTCCTCCTTAGCGGCATTTTATCCCCGGCACCGCACTTGCGTAGTCTAACGCGTGTGGCGTAATTCCGTGTTGCGGCAGTGGAGGCCGCCAGCATGGGAGCTAGGAAAGCCGAGGCAAACCGGGCTCACCCGCGTCTATTAGTACGCGATCGAACAGTTCACCGTTGGTACTGCTCGGAGCGAGCCTGGCTTTCCATCGCATTGTAGTCGTTCGCTGTCGCATTCACCTTGAGACACGGGGCTTGGCCGCGAACACCATCAGCCAGCAACTCGCGGCTGTTCGGCGGCTGGCATACGAAGCGGCTGATGCGGGGCTTCTAACCCCAGAACTAGCCGCAGGCATTGGCAGGGTAAATGGTGTGAAGCAACTCGGGTTTCGCCCTGGAAACTGGCTGAGTCTGGACCAGAGCTCGGAAACAAACTGGCCGATCTAGACATCGACGAGGTCCAAACTCGAGAGGGCCATTGGGCGATGTGGTTTACAAGGTTTACAAGGTTTACAAGAGTAATCGTGGATTGTTGCTGCGATTCGGCGTAAAGTGGCCTGCCGAGAGGCTAGTGCAGTCAGATGAGACCGGAAGATTCAGGCGGCGAACCAACGAATCCTCTTTATGCCCGTGTCAATGTCAACACCTAGTTCGAACCTCGGCCGTCATGTGTTTGGAGCTGCGGCTTTGGCCTTTGGCCTCATCACGCTGGCCTGGCACGACTACAACGGCTGGCATCTACCGGGTTACATTGTCTACCCCGTCGCCGCTGCCGAGATCTTCGGCGGAGCTGCGATTCAGTTCCGTCGGACCGCGAAAACGGGCGCAGTCGTCCTTGGTGCGGTTTATCTTGTCTTCGCCTTACGGTGCGTGCCACAAATCTTCGCCAAACCGCAGATCTACAATAGCTGGGGCAACTTCTTCGAGCAGTTCTCCCTCGTGACCGGAACGGCGATCGTTTGTGCGCGCCTGTCATCGCCATGGTCACGGGAAACGCTTAATCGGATCGGCCGCATTCTCTTGGCCATCTGTGCCGCTTCCTTTACCCTCGAACAGGCGATTTATCTTGGCGCTACCGCCAATCTTGTTCCGAAGTGGCTTCCGCCAACTCAGATGTTTTGGGCGGTAACGACGACTGTTCTGTTCGCACTGGCGGCTGTGGCTCTTCTTACGAATCGAATGGCAATTCTCGCGACTCGCCTTCTGACAATGATGCTCGTGATCTTTGGGCTGCTCGTGTGGGTACCGTTGATTCTTTCCGATCCCCACAATCATACGAATTGGAGCGAAGCCGCCGAGACCTTCGCGATTGCCGGAGCAGCGTGGATTCTCGCTGATCTCCTCGGCGAGTATCGGCTTAATGACCATCGCCCGCGTTGATAGAGTCCCCTACGCAGTCTCATCCCCGGTGCCGGGGGGCGGTTCTCAGTGGTGTAATCTGATTCGATCAATCTGCACCCTTGTGCCGGGATTTGCAGTCCCGCGCGGTTGCAATAACCGCCTGTATTTCCGGATTCTGTCTCGTCGCCCCACTGGAAAGAACTCAAATTACTGTGGTCGGTTGTCGTTCTCAGCTTGAAGTGTCTTCTCGCGGGCTCTTTCAGGAGCGGCAACGGTCTTGACTGCCTTCCGTAGTGTCTTGCTTTTTCGCCGCGAACCTTTGGCCCATTTTATGCCTGCAGAAGGTTTACTTTTCGTTGTCTCGCAGCGACTCTCCGCGCGACCCTCGGGTCTGACTCCGAGTTTAGCGGCCGTCTTCGGATCAAGCTGCCCTGTGACTGCAGATTGTCAGCCTTCTGAAATCCGCGAATGCTCGCCCAGGTTCGGAGACCGGAGACGCCATCGACCTCCCCGCGGTAGTGTCCTTTGTCCCGCAGAATTTGCTGCATCGTCTTGACATCGTTCCGATTCCCAGCCGCTGGTCCTTCTTTGCTGACATTGGCTCCCGAGTGATCACCCTCCGCGCTAGGTCGTTGGCCGAGACTCGGCTCTCGGAACGGACTGAGGACTTGCGGGTACGCCAAGCAGAATGATAGCCAGTGTGAAGGCTGCGGAGCTAGTACTTGCCTCATCGTCTTTTTCCTGCGTAACCTGCTTATGTCAGCGCAGCGGTTTG
>Ga0210399_10004445_pt1 | contig 10891 bp, 9 predicted proteins | sample IncBWC14MmetaG_FD_150865 | JGI IMG/M metagenome (GOLD analysis project Ga0210399, IMG submission 150865) | Forest soil microbial communities from Barre Woods Harvard Forest LTER site, Petersham, Massachusetts, United States - Inc-BW-C-14-M | ecosystem: Environmental > Terrestrial > Soil >...
TCCGCGCCAGTGAGGGAAATGGCTTTCGCGCCGAGGGCGTTCACGGCCATAGCGGTCAGCGCACTGGCTGCGTGTTCGCCGGTTGCGAGTAAAATATCGAGCTCGCGTTTTGTGGGATCGGGCGACATTTCATTCGCAAGCTTGATCAAGTCGTCCGTCACTCCCGCCATTGCGGAAATCACCGCGACGACGCTGCAACCTTCGCGCTGCGCTTCTATGAGCCGTCGCGCCACGTTGCGGATTCGCTCAGGACTTCCGACCGAAGTGCCGCCGTATTTTTGAACAATCAGTCGCATCGCGAAAATACGCCGCCGTTAGGCGCAAATAGATGAGACACAAAGCCGAATCGTTTTCACTCAACTCACGCTGCTGTCAACTGAAGTTGCAAATCACAAGCCGATCGCGTGCAGCACGTCCCTTCCGTTTGCATCGACTGGCTTCAAATCTTCCATCTGTCTCATGATCACGTCCGGATCTTTCAAACCATGTCCGGTAACGGTGCAAACGATCCAGCTAGCCTCCGGGATTTTCTGAAATGGGCACGCTGCTGCTTTCGAGTCGCAGCATTTGAACAATCCGGCAATCGACGCGGCGCTGGCCGGCTCGACGAACACTCCTTCGTTCTGCGCCAGCCACATTTGTGCGCCGGCAATCTCTTCGTCTGAGACAACATCGACGGCTCCATGTGATTCGTCGATCGCGACCCGCGCTTGTTTCCAGCTCGCGGGATTGCCGATGCGAATGGCCGAAGCCATCGTCTCCGGCTCCTCGATGATTTTGCCGTGAAAAATCGGTGCCGCTCCGGCGGCTTGAAAACCGATCATTGCCGGCAACTTCGTCGATCTCCCGCGCGCGTGATATTCGCGATACCCAGCCCAATACGCGGTCATGTTTCCGGCGTTTCCCAGCGGCAACAACTGAAAATCCGGCGCATCGCCCAGTGCGTCGACAATTTCAAATGCCGCTGTCTTCTGTCCGGCAATGCGACTGGGATTGATCGAGTTAACAACTGCAAAATCATTTCGTTCACCGAGTTCGCGAACAAGGCGCAGCGCATCATCAAAGTTTCCCTTGATTGGGACGATTTTCGCTCCGCAGGCAAAGGCCTGGACCAATTTTCCGCTCGCAATTTTTCCCGCCGGCAAAATCACCACGCACGGGATTGCCGCCCGCGCCGCGTAGGCCGCCGCAGATGCCGAGGTGTTTCCGGTTGACGCACAAATCAACGCACGCGCTTTACCTTCGAGCGCTTTCGACACGGCCACCGTCATCCCTCGATCCTTAAATGAGCCAGTTGGGTTGACGCCTTCGTTTTTGACAAAGACCTTGCAGCCGCGACCAACTCGCGCGCTCAACTTTGCAGAATAGACCAGCGGCGTATCCCCCTCGCCTAACGAAACCACCGGCGTCGAATCAGAAATCGGAAGAAATTCACGATACCGTTCAATCACTCCCCTGCCCTGATCATGATTTGTGTTCATGCCTCTTCTTTCGCCGAAAAGCGTTGCAAAGAATCTGCTCTTGTTTTCCGTTATCCACACGCGGCCTCGGATTAAAAGCAAGATCGATAAATTATGCCTGCGCTAAGCAAGGAAGATAAGCTTCGCCTACTCAAGACGATTTTGGAGAGCCGGCACGCTGATCTGCGCGAGCAGAATTTGAATCGCCAGGGCAAGGGCCACTTCCACGTGTCCGGAATGGGACACGAAGCGCTCGCCGCCATCGCGATCTTATTGGGGCCGGACGATTATGTCGTTCCTTACTATCGCGATCGGGGTCTCGTGCTCGGCCGCGGCATGAGCACGCGTGAGCTGGCCCTCGAGTACTTTGCCAAGCGCAATACCGGGAGCCGTGGGCGTCAGATGCCGTCGCATTACAGCGACGCCGCGCATCACATCTGGAGCGTGCCTACGCCGACCGGCTCGCAACTTCTTCCCGCATGCGGCATCGCCTGGGGAATTAAACTCGACGGCAAAGAAAATCTTGTCGTCACTACGGTTGGCGACGCCGCCACGCGCCAGGGTGATTTTTTTGAAGCAATCTGCTTTGCCAAAGAGAAAAAACTGCCGGTGCTTTTTGTCGTTGAGGACAACGCCTACGGCATCAGCAGCTATACTCGCGATACGAATCCTCTCGCGCTCGATGCGCTTCAGCCTAACGACTGGCGTCAAATCGAAGGCCACGATGTGCAGAAAGTTTACGACTCGGCGGAGCAGGCAATCGACAAAATCCGCGCGGGCAACGGTCCGGTTTTCTTCTGGATAAAAATGGAGCGACTTTCCAGCCACACCAGCTCGGATGACCAAAAACTTTACCGACGCGCAGAAGAGTTACGGGAGCTGGAGAAATACGATCCGCTAAAGTGCTGGAAAGATCAGTTGATCGCAGAGGGTGTTCTTAGCGCCGAAGAATTCGCAAAGGTCGACAATGAAGTTAAGGAGCGCATCCGGCAGGAGTACCGTGACGCGGAAAAAGCGGAAGACCCGTCGCCTAACGAATTGCAAGTAAACGTCACCGCTTCGCCGCCAAAACTCGACGATGAAATTTTGCCGCCGGGCAAATATCGAATCGGCGATACCGTAAACAAAACCTTGCGCGCGGGACTCGAAGAAGATCCGCGGCGGATCATTTTCGGTGAAGACGTGGAAGATCCAAAAGGGGGCGTGTTCCGTCTGACGCAGAAACTTTCCACCGATTTTCCGAAGCAGGTTTTCAATTCGCCGCTGGCAGAGTCGACAATTCTCGGTGTCGCCTGCGGCCTCGCTTCCTACGGCAAGCGACCGGTATTCGAGCTCCAATTTATCGATTTCATCTATCCGGGTTTCAATCAACTGGTGACAAACATCTCGACATTGCGCTGGCGATCGTTCGGCAACTGGAAATGTCCCGCGGTGTTTTATGCGCCGTACGGAGCGTATCTGCCCGGCGGAAGCTTGTGGCACAGCCAAGCTAACGAATCCGCGTTCGCGCATTATCCCGGCCTGAGCGTCGTCATTCCGAGCACACCGGAGGATGCCGCCGGCTTGCTTTGGACTGCCATGCACGGTGAGGATCCGATCATTTTTTTGATTCCCAAGCATCTGCTTTGGGCGGAACACGCATCCGCGGAACCAATCCGCGCGGTCCCATTCGGTCAGGCGCGCAAACGCACCGATGGATCGGACGTCACATTGGTGGCGTGGGGCAACGCGATCGAGAAATCTCTCGAAGCGATCGCAAAGATCGAGGATGAAGCGAGCGTGGAGTTGCTCGACCTGCGTTCTATCGTGCCCTGGGATAAAGAGGCTATCGAAGAATCTGTCCGAAAAACGAGGCGGCTCGTGGTCGTGCAGGAAGACACGGAAAACTGCAGCGTCGGTCAGATGATCATCTCTCATCTCGCCGGAGATGCCGAGCTTTGGAGCGCGATGATCAGCCCTCCGATTCTTCTCAGCAAAGGCAACGTCGCGATCGGTTATAATCCGATCTATGAATATGCCGCATTGCCAGATGTGGAACGGATCATCGTCGCCATTCGGCATGCGGTTGCAACGAAATCCGAACGCGCTGTTGTAACCGCGATCGGTGATCGCGGCCGCCACTCTGAAAAGGAGGAGCCGCAGCCAGCGGCAGCGGCTACAATGAAGATCGAAATGTCGAAGCAGCGCGCACAACCGATCACCGTGCCGATTATGGGCGAAGGGATTCGCACCGCAAAAATCGTGTCGTTGCTGAAAAAACCGGGGAATTCCATCGCGCTCGACGATCCACTGTGCGAAGTCGAAACCGACAAGGCAGTTTATCCGATTGAGTCTTCCTTCGCAGGAGTGATGGGCGAATGGAAAACAAGAATTGGCGACACCGTCGAGATCGGCCAGGAGCTCGGCACCATTCTGACCGGCGCGCCTTCGCGAGAGGATCAAATGCAAACGGCGGCGAATGCGTCTCCTGACGGAAAAGAAAAAACTGTAGAGGCAGCCCCGAAAGCTTTCGGGGCTGCTGACCTTCGCGATCGCGGGCGGTCGACCCGCCCCCACAGTATCGAGCCGGCGCTCTCGCCCACGATCACACGCAAATTAAGCCGCGTGATTCCCGCCAACTTGCAAATCGATGCGCGTTGGGACGCACTTCGTATAGCACGCGACATCGTAAAAAAGAAAAACGGCAAGAATGCCCCCTCGCCTTCTGTCATGATTGCGTGGTCGGTCGTCCGTGCGATGGAGAAACACGCGCCGTTCCGTCGTTTGATTCTGGAAGACGATCGTATCGTCGAGAACGACGACTTCGATCTCGGCATCGCCGTCGCGTTGGAAGACGACCGGCTGGCGACGGCGGTGATTGTCGATGCCAACAAAAAAAGCTGGCCGGAGTTCGTAAAAATTTACAATGCGACTGTGGATGCAACACGCGGTGGCCGCGTTGATGCCATGAAGGCGCCGGTTGTCATGACAAGTCTCGGCGCGTTCGGCGTGCGGGCCGGCGCGCCCATCGTGGTCCCTCCGTCAGTCGGCACACTCTTTATTGGCAGCGCGCATCACGAAATGATTACGGACGGCAAGAAGAAAAACGAAACCGCCGAAGTCATCACACTCTCGCTCACCTTCGACCATCGCGTCGTCAACGGCGCCGGGGCCGCCAACTTCGTTCACGAAATCAAAGAATTGATTGAACATTTCAAAATTCCGATGCGAGAGACGCGGACAATCGGAAGATAGGCGTCTCGACTGTCACGGCAGACAGGCCTCCGGCCTGTCGTTTACCTTTTGCAGCCGGGACGGCTGCCTGCCACAACAGCCGAGACGGCCGTCTTCCACCGCCGCGATCTCGACTTTCGTTCGAAGTCGAGAGCAGAGGGAGTAATTGATTATGTGAAACGGATCAGGGAAGTCGACTTGATGCACGATGTTCTCCTGCCATCTGTAGCGGCGGTCTGTGACCGCCGGAAGAATAAATACGATGCTCATAGAGCGCCGCTACAACAAATGTCCGGCGCGGAAGGAATCGAGGCGGTTTATGAGCTCGATCAATCGCCCATCGGTAAAACGTCGCGCGTTCTCTATCGGCGCAAGTGATCGAGAAGATTACACAGCCCACTTCGGCTTTCGTTTTTCGTTGAAAGCGGCAATGCCTTCCTGCGCTTCGTTGGATTCGCGCGCTTGCAGGTGATACTTCAGCGCAAGATCGACATCTTCCTTCACAGATCTCGACCAGAGTTCTTCGATCAGTTTCTTGGTTTGCTTGAGTGCGCCCGGCGCGCCTTGTAAAACGGAGTCGGCAAATTTTTGTGCCTTGGTCATCAAATCACCTTGAGCGACAACCTGATTAACGAGACCCATTTCGCGTGCCCGTTTCGCATCAATTAATTCAGAGCCTAGCAACAGCTCACGCATGTTCCGTTCGCCCACTTGCCGCCGCAGAAAAGGCATCACCAGTCCCGCGACGAGACCGCGCCGTACTTCGGGATAACCAATCTTTGTTCCTTCTGCTGCGATAACGAAATCGCACGCTGACATGAGGCCGGCTCCTCCAGCCACCGCGGCGCCGTGCACGGCAGCGATGGTGATCAAACGCGTTTGACTCAGCGCGACCAACGTTTTTGCGACCATCTGAGCGGTGGCGTGCACGGGACTTGTCGCTTTCAAATCGAGTCCGGTAGAAAAGGCAAGCCCGGCTCCGCGCAGGATCAGCACGCGTTGATTAGCATCTGCCCCCTCCGCCTCGATCGCCGCAGTCAGTTCCATTAATAGTTGGATGGTGAGGGCATTGCGGCGTTCCGGCCGATTGAGTGTCACAATCGTGACGTGCGGATATTGTTTTTCAACCAGAACGATGGGCATGGATTCGTGATTCATTAAATCGTTGAATTAATAAATGTGTTCAGACCTGGATGACACCGGTGTGAAAGCGGGCTTTAGGCATTGGTCGTGAAACGTACTGTAGCAACCGGATTAACACATCGCGTGTTTGGTGCGGTTGAATGATGGCATCGACCCAGCCCCGCGCTGCACCGTAGCGAATGTCGGTTTGTTCCTCATAGTTTTGCTTCACTTTTTCGCGGAGCTCTTCGAGGTCTTCCTGCGTCGACTTCTTGTCCCCGCGTTCGCGCGCGCGGGCGAGAATTGAAAAGACGGTATCGGACGCCTGCGCGGCGCCCATCACTGCGTAACGCGCGCTCGGCCAGGCGACGATAAATCGCGGGTCATAAGCCTTGCCGCACATGGCGTAATTTCCGGCGCCGAACGAGCCGCCGACAACTACGGTAATTTTCGGTACAACTGAATTGCTGACCGCGTTCACCAGTTTGGCGCCGCTGCGGATAATTCCGCTCTGTTCTGCGTCTCGGCCAACCATGAAACCGGTCACGTCCTGGAAAAAAACGATCGGGAGACCGGTTTGATTGCAATCCATGACGAAACGCGCAGCTTTATCGGCGCTGTCGGAATAGATGACGCCGCCCATCTGGATGCCTTCCTTTTTTGTGCGCACTTGCAAACGCTGGTTCGCCACGATGCCAACGGCGTGCCCGTTGATACGCGCATAAGCAGTTACCAAAGTCTTGCCGTAATCGGCCTTGTATTCGTCGATTGAGTTCGCATCGATAATGGATGCGAGCAGATCACGCGCGTCGTAGTTTTTTTGGCCGTCGAGGCTGATGAGATCGTAAAGCGCGTCAGGATTTTTCGCCGGCTTCGGAATTTTCTTGTCGATCTTTGCGGCCTTTGCCATTTCTGCCTCAGGCAAAAGCGCGATGAGCGAACGGAGCCGATTCAGGCACGATGCGTCGTCCTTTTCGTAAAAATCAACCGTGCCGCTTATTTCCGCGTGCATCTGCGCACCGCCGAGTTCTTCCGCGTCGACAATCTGGCCGATGGCCGCTTGGACGAGCGATGGACCGGCAAGGTACAAACCGCTTCCTTTTGTCATCAGGATTTTGTCGCAAAGAACCGGCAGATAAGCTCCGCCGGCAACGCAATTACCCATGATGGCGGCAAACTGCGGAATTCCTGCGGCTGAGATGACGGAGTTGTTGCGAAAGATGCGGCCGAAATCGTCTTCATCGGGAAAGATTTCATCCTGCATCGGCAGGAAAACGCCGGCAGAATCGACGAGGTAAACTATGGGCAAGGCGCACTCGAAAGCGATGCGCTGGGCGCGAATCAACTTCTTGGTGGTTTGCGGAAAGAAGGCGCCGGCTTTTACGGTGGCATCGTTGGCGATGATCATGCACGGAATGGCGGCGACGTTGCCGATGCCGGCGACAACCCCCGCGGCGGCAATGTTTCCCCATTGCTCGTACATTTTGTAAGCCGCCCAGAGCCCGATCTCGAAAAATTGTGCGTCTTTGTCGAGCAAAAGATCGATGCGCTCTCGCACAGGCAATCGGCCCATCTTGCGTTGACGTTCATGGCCCGCTTTGCCGCCGCCTTCGCGCAGAATGGCTTCTTCCTTCAAAATTGCCGCGCATTGATCGCGTAACGATTCGCTGGAAGAAGATGTCGATGTCCGAGACATGGCGCCGAAGCAGGCTTAATCCGCGGAGGCGCTTGAATCAAGCCATGCGCTCGTGTTTAGAACTCTCGCGCCCCGCTCTCCGCGGGCGAGCGGCTGTAACCGCTCCTTAGTAAACGTCCGACTCGGACTGATAACCGGAATCCCCGCGAATGGAACGCAGACGAGCACGACTGCCGCGCTCGGATTCGGGGCGATTGATCTGTTCCAAGGCAAGCTTTACGAAAAACGGCACGGCTGCGAGCGCGCCAAGTGAAAGCAGAGTAATCGCCGCTGCCTGCCGGAGTGGCCGCTTAATTTTGTCCGCCATCAGCATCCCTAGGCCGAGGCCAAATGCAGTCCGCGTCAAGACAAGCAAGCTGTCGAGCGGAAGCTCGTCGGTGGTTTTTGGAATGGATAACGGGAGAGACATCGCCTACCTTATACGGCTCGTTTGGGAAAAGGAAACGGGAAAATACTTGCATGCATAATCCGGGCCGCTCGCGTTCTTTTTTGCATCGACAATGTCCAATTCGATCTATGCACTGATCCTGGCCGGCGGAAGCGGCGAACGTTTCTGGCCGTTAAGTCGCCGGGCCCGGCCGAAACAGCTGCTTCGTCTCGTTTCCAATAGGGCACTTCTCGAGGAAACGGTAGCGAGACTCGAGGGCTTCGTCCCACACGAGCGCATTCTGATCCTGACAAATGTCGAACAAGAAGCGGCCGTCCGTAAATTGCTGGCCGCTTTTCCGAAGGGAAATATTCTGGCCGAACCGGCAAAACGGGACACCGCCGCGGCCGTTGCGCTCGGCGCCGGTTGGGTCGCCGCTCGCGATCACGCTGCGACGATGCTCGTGCTGCCGGCCGATCATGTCATTACGAATCGGGCAGCCTTTCAAGAAACTTTGGCCCTGGCCGCGGCGACGGCGGAGGAAACAGGCGAACTCGTGACCATCGGCATCAAACCGACTTGGGCTTGTCCCGGTTTCGGTTATATCGAGCAGGGCGAGCCGGTGCATTTGCGAAATCGCGACGATAAAGACGCGATTCATCGGGTGCTGCGCTTTCGGGAAAAGCCCAACATCGATCTGGCGGAATCATTTCTGCGCAAAGGAAATTTTCGCTGGAATGCGGGAATGTTCGTCTGGTCTGTGCCCACGGTCTTGAGTGAATTCAACCGCCACTCGCCGGAGCTGGCAGATTTCATTTCCCAAATTCGCGCTCCAGGGAACCTTGAAAATGTCTTGTGTGAGCGCTTTAGCAAACTGCCGCGCATCTCATTCGATTACGCGATCATGGAGAAAGCGGACCGCGTTCTGGTGGTGGAAGCCAGCTTCGATTGGAGCGACATCGGGAGCTGGAGAGCAGTGGCGGATTATTTCAAAAACGACGAACACGGAAACGCCGCGAACTGCGCGATCACGGCGGTTGATTCGAGCAATAACATCGTATTCGATCAGGACGGAACAACGATCGCACTGCTTGGAGTGCACAATCTCATTGTGGTGCGAACCGGCGACGCGGTTTTAGTTTGTCACCGTCATCAAGCGGAGAAGATCAAGAACCTGATTGGAAAACTTCCGCCTGAACTGCAATAACCCGCGGCGGCGATGAATCCAATTTTGGGGATCGATTTTGGCGCCGCGCGCATCGGCCTTGCGATTTCGGACGAATTGCAACTGCTAGCACATCCACTGGAAACAATTTCCGGAGGCAAGAACGCAGTCGCGCGAATCACAGAGATCGTTCGCGAAAGGAAGATCGAGAAGGTGGTTACGGGCATGCCGCGAAATATGGACGGCAGTTTCGGCGCTGCCGCGAACAACGCACTGCGGTTTGTCGAAAAATTACGTGCAGTTGTCGCGTGCCAGGTTGTGACATGGGATGAGCGGCTGACCACGGTCGCAGCCCATCGGGAATTGCGTGAAGTGGGCCGAAAAACGCGAGAGACGCGCGGTTATGTCGATCAAGTGGCGGCGCAAATGATTTTACAGGGGTATCTCGATTGGCAGAGACGGGCACCGACGGTCGAAGAAATGCCGCGGTGAAACTGGGATGTCGCAGCGGTTGAAATTGATCGTCGCCTACGACGGAGCGCGGTTTGCAGGATGGCAAAGCCAATCCCATCGCAACACGATTCAGGATTATCTTGAGCGCGCTTTTGAGCATGTAGGCGGCGAGCGTGTACGAGTTCACGGCGCAGGCCGGACCGACGCCGGAGTGCACGCACTCGCGCAATGCGCACATGTCGATGTCGAGAAGAGCTTATCGGCGGCGCGTTGGACTGGCGCGCTCAATGCATTGCTGCCTCCGACCATTCGCGTGCTTCGGTGCCGTCATGTGTCAAAGCGTTTTCACGCGCGCCATTCCGCCAAAGGAAAGGTTTATCGCTATAGAATCTGGTTTGCGCCGGTGCTGCCGCCCTTTGAATACGGGCGAGTCTGGCACATAACCGCGCCTCTCGATTTCGAAGTTCTGAAGGAAGCGGCTAACCATTTCATCGGCACCCACGATTTTGCCGGATTCGCCGCGAATCGTGGCAAGCTCGAAAACAACACAGTGCGCACAATTTATTCCGTGCAAGTCCGTCGCCGTGGTTCTTGCCTAACGATTGAGTTCGATGGCGACGGGTTTCTCTACAAGATGGTTCGACTGATTGTCGGCTCACTGGTGAAGTGCGCGCTTGGCAAGTCGTTAGTTAAGGAGGTCACGGACCGGCTGGCATCCGGTCGAATTGGGCAGCTGCGTTTTGCTGCGCCAGCCGAAGGACTATTTCTCGTCCGAGTGCGGTACTGAGATTGCTTCAGAGCACTGCTTGACAGCGTAAAGTCGTGGGGAAGTTGGCATTGGCAGAAGACCTGCTTTCCAGAGCCTTATTAATGGGTCAGTCCGAACTATCCTTGGGCAGCTCAGAGGAAAAGCGCGGCCTTTTCTACCGAAGCATGGCCTGGCTCTTCAGCCAGCGGCACTTTCATTTCAAACTTGTTTCAGGCACAGCCGTGGGCGTCCTCGTGATTGTCCTTCTAGCCGGCATATTCCTCTATGTTACCTTGCGCAATCATCAGCAGGACATCTTGCGCGCGCAGACGATCGAAATCATACGCCTGAGCAGCCGGATAGAGAACGATATTGCTGCGCTCGAGGCCGGTCACCGCGGCTTTTTATTGACCGGTAAACCTCTTTACATCGACGCTTTTCAGAGCCGGCGGGAACTGATCAAGCGCCGCATACAAGATTTGAGCTCTCTCATTCTGGACAACCCGAAGGAGCTCAAGCGGCTTATGAAGGCTGACGGCGTTGTCCAAATATGGCTCGACACCGTCGCGCTCCCGGAAATCCAATCGCGCCAGGCAAAAGATGAGACCGCGGCAACAACGGAGGAAGCCTTCGCGCGCACCGAATCTGTGGCCTTGGGAAATTCGCT
>Ga0210399_10004447_pt1 | contig 10889 bp, 11 predicted proteins | sample IncBWC14MmetaG_FD_150865 | JGI IMG/M metagenome (GOLD analysis project Ga0210399, IMG submission 150865) | Forest soil microbial communities from Barre Woods Harvard Forest LTER site, Petersham, Massachusetts, United States - Inc-BW-C-14-M | ecosystem: Environmental > Terrestrial > Soil >...
TGCCAGCATATACCATTATGGTTGGGTTAAACCACCCAAAGCACAGCAAGAGAAACAAAAGAGTTTCCATAAAATGTGGCACGATGATGCACAGGTAGAAAAAATGACCAGCACTGCCGATGAGTTTGATTACGCCACCATTGATAGTTTGGTTTTATTTGTAGGCACACAACCAAGTGTTATGCAAAAACGCATAAAGCAACAAAACTGGCATTTTACATTTGATACCGGTAAAATAAATTTATCAGCTAAAGATAAGTTGCTGATGGGCATAGAAAACCTTACGGGCTGGCGTGTGGGCGAATACAAAAATTTTAAACTGATTTAGCTCCCTCCTACCCGATGGATAATTATAAAAATACATTTGAAACATGGAACAAGCTTGCGCATAATTACCAAGGTAAGTTTATGGATTTTGATTTGTACGACGACACCTACAATTTATTTTGCGAGTGGATTGAAAAACCAAACGCCAAAATTTTTGAAATTGGTTGCGGACCCGGAAACATAACGCGTTACTTATTAAATAAACAACCTGATTTTAAAATTACCGCTACCGATGTGGCGCCAAATATGGTTGCTGTGGCACAAGCCAATAACCCAGCAGCCAAGTGCAGTGTTTTAGATGTTAGAGAGCTTAATACAGTAAAAGAAAAATACGATGCCGTTATATGCGGCTTTTGTATGCCCTACTTAAGTAAAGATGATTGTTTAAAATTAATTACCGATGCTGCTAACATTTTAAACAGCGGCGGTGTTTTATATTTTAGTGCTATTGAGGATGCGTATAGTAAATCTACTTACGAAACTAGCAGCGATGGGCAACACACCATGTTTGTTTATTACCACGAAGAGGCTTATTTGCAAGAGGCATTAAAAGCAGCCAATTTTGAAAACGTGATTGTAAAACGCAAGCATTACCAAAAAGCAAACGGAACAACAGAAACTCACATAATTTTTATTGCGAAGAAAGGATGATTATCAGAGAAGCTCAACTAGAAGACATTAAACAAATACAAGTGGTGAGAAACTCGGTGAAGGAAAATGCTTTATCGAACCCGGCACTGGTGAGTGATGCCGATTGCGAAGAATTTATGTTTGTACGAGGCAAAGGCTGGGTGTGCGAAATTGAAAACAAAATTGTTGGGTTTTCTATTGCGGATTTGAAGGACAATAATATTTGGGCTTTATTTTTACAACCCGAGTTTGAGAAGCAAGGCATTGGTAAAAAACTGCACGATGTTATGATTGATTGGTACTTTACCCAAACACAAACTACCGTTTGGTTAGGTACCGCACCCAACACAAGAGCCGAACATTTTTACAAAAAAAGTGGCTGGATAGAAATTGGCACACATGGCAAAGGCGAAGTAAAATTTGAAATGACTTATAACAACTGGATACAGCTTAAAAAAAAGCAGCATGAACGCACACATTGAAAAAATTAAAAAAAACATTGAGCCTTTAAGGCAGCAAATAATTAACCATAAAGTTTATTCAGCAATAAAGGATGTGGATGACTTAAAGATTTTTATGCAGTACCATATTTATGCAGTATGGGATTTTATGTCGCTGTTAAAGGCATTGCAAAATAATTTAACCTGTACGTCTATTCCATGGTTTCCCAAAGGAGATGCAGAAACAAGGCATTTAATTAATGAAATTGTGGTGGGCGAAGAAGCTGATGTGGATAGTTTTGGCAAGCGCAAAAGTCATTTCGAATTGTATTTAGATGCCATGCAGCAATGCGGTGCCAACAAAACCGAAATTGAAAAATTTATTGCCGAATTAAAAAAGAGTGGAGATTTTACGGCAGCTTTCACCCTAGCAGGCACACCAAAAGAAGCGCGTGATTTTGTTGATTTTACTTTCAGCATTATTGCGAGCAATAAAGATTATTTACAGTCAGCCATATTTACTTTTGGCAGAGAGGATTTGATACCTGGCATGTTTCATTCGATTGTGAATGACTTTGATAAAAAGTTTCCGGAAAGTGTTTCCATTTTCAACTACTATTTAGAAAGACATATTGAGGTAGATGGAGATCATCATAGTCACCTTGCTTTGCAAATGACCGCTAACCTTTGTACTACCGAACAACATTGGAAAGAAGCCGAAGAAGCCACCATAGCATCCCTGCAAAAACGCATTGAGCTTTGGAATGGGGTTTATAAACAGATTGTTGCTAAGAAGGATTTGAAAACGGTAGCAAAATCGCTGTAAACAAAAAGTGTTATCTTTAAATTAAGTTTTGTGCTCAGTTGACAGTTAGTCGTTTCAAACCCGCTCGAAAATCAGGCTGCAAAACGTTAGCTGTAACCAATTGAGCGACACAACCTACATCGTTATGAATAAAGTTTAGAATGAAACAAGCAACAACTTTTATCTTACTGTCAATCTTATCTCTGACAAAACTTACGGTTTTCGGACAGGCAGATTGTGACACGATAAAGTACACGAAGTTGTTAAGTAATTCGTATCAATGTAAGTGGACTTTCTTTACTCTTAATGATACTATTGAGGGTGTTATTGTTAAACACGAAAGACAGACAAGTTGTGGAGGTATAGCGACAGCTTCTCTGTCAATTGTAAAAATCGACAGGGACACTATTCGTGTTTTGGACTTGTGTAACATCGAAGATTATAAAGTAGGACAACGGGTAAAAATTATTCCTGGAGCTGAACCGAAATTTCAAGTTCATATCCCCTCTTACATTATTATTACTGGATACAGAAAAAGGAAAATGACCAAACAGGAAAAGAAAGAGCAAAAGAAAATTACTAAGAAAGAATTATCATTGTGGCGCGCCAACGATTATGATGAAAGAATTTTAAAAACAACTTGGGTACAGCTTATTAATGAATAATCTAATCTTAGGACAAGCAAGTTTGGCTACAGCTAATAGCAAGCAATACGCAATGGCGGTGATGTGGTAAACGAAAAATTATTACTTTTATCAAACGTTAATGTAATGCGACCGTAGGTTGTTTCAAACCGTGCTAGGGATTGCAACGGAAAGCTTTTTGGTAATCCAAAAACTTGAAGTGTAAAGCCCGAAGGCGTAACCGGCAAAAGATTGAAGTGTAAAGCCCGACGCTTGTAACCAAGCGGAACACCCAAATAAAGATTTCTCACATTCGTTCGAAATGACAACAGAGGAGATGCTTTCCCTACAAGTCAGCTCTATACAAATCAGCTACGTAAAGTAAACTATCTTTTACAGGAATGAAGCTGTAGTTTAATTCTTTTGAAACTTTTGTATTATCGTAGTAGTGTTTGTTTTGTGCTGATTGCAGCATGCTTTTGGTGAAACTTCTTTTTTTGCTGGTAATGGTAGAGAGAAAAGCATCGCCATACAGAGCAAGGTTTAAAAGAAATGTGCCTGCTTTTATTTTGCTGGTTGGCTTATTAAAATTTTGCTGAAGTTGGTGGGTAACATCTTTAAACGAACAATTTTCTGCATTGAGGATGTAACGGTGCCCAAATTTATTTTCGTTCATTAACTTAATCATGCAGTTGGCAACATCGCGCACATCAACATAACCTGTTATGCCTTCGGTGTAAACAGGCAAACCTTTGTGGCAACGAGTAATAATTTGTGTACTACTTTGTCCCCAACAACCTGCGCCCAAAATAACAGATGGGTTTACCACCAACACATTTAAGCCTTCTGCCGCACCGCGCCATGCTTCGAACTCGCCACGATATTTGGTAATAGCATACGACGAATTGCCTGCGGCGGTTTTCCAAACAGAAAACTCATCAATATATTTTTTATTGGCTTCTATTTGCAAAGTTGCCACTGAACTAACATGACAAAATTTTTGTATGCCGTTTTCTAAGCAGGTGTTTATAACGTGTGCTGTGCCTTCGGCATTAATAGCATACAGTTGTTTGCTATCTGCCTCATCAAACGAAACCATGCCTGCACAATGATATACTTCGGTAACGTTGGTAAAGGCATCTTGCAGAGAAAAATAATCGGTAACATCGGCTTCATGCCATTCAATTAACGAAAAATATTTTTCTACTTCGGTAGTGTAGTAAGCAAGTATTTGTTTGCTGTTTTCTATTTTAGCTTTATGGCGATACAGGGCACGCACTTTTTTATTCTGCATAACCAAAGCTGCCGTTAAATGACTGCCCAATAAACCTGTTGCGCCGGTAATTAAAATCACAAATTAAAATTTACATATAGTAACAAAGTTAAACAAGCTAACGAGGTTAACAAGCCAACAGCAAAACCCGCATACACTTGTTTGGGTGAATGCTCGTTTAAGTACAAACGCGCAAAACCAACCAAGCCCGCAATGCCCAAGCAAATACAAACAGGCGCAATGTTACCTGCGGTAGATACAAACTGATAAAAATAAATTACACCCAAACAACCACCAATAGCCGAAGCATGCGCAGAAATTTTGGTAAAAAAATTCAAAACAAAATCGGCAGCAATAACCAATAGCGACACCAAGATAATTTGTTTAAAAAAGTAAGGCAATGCTAAATCGTGCAAAATGTAAAGCAAGCCCAAGTATAAGGTTAAGGTTGACACGTAAGGCATAAAGCGCTCGTTGGCTTGTTTGGCATGCATGTCTTTTATATAGCCGAGTTTTTTTAACAACAGCATATTTAATAAAGGCAACACTACAGAGAAAATTATTACGGCTGCCAGTAAAAAAAGTTTTTTTACGTTGGGCACAAAATAAGAAAAGTAATTATTGGTAAATAAAAAATACGTCGTTAAATAAGTTAGCATAAACATGGGATGAAAAAGATAGGATATGATGTTAGCTAATTTTTTCATCGAGGGTTTTATTTTTAAAGATATAAAAATAAGCGGTAGCTATAAAACCAAAAACAAAAGGAATGCCGGCAAAGAATTTATACTCTACCTGTCCGAAAAACTCACAGCACATCCAAAAAGAGTTCGCCAAAATCCAAAAACAAATAGCGATGTTGATATACACCTCGTTTGTTTTGCGAGTGATATGCGTAATTAAAAAAGCAACAAACAGGGTTGGCACAATCATACCAATGCCGATGGTTTTCCACTCCATCATCCAACAAGTATCTTTAAGTAACCAAAGCGGTATATGCAGGTTTTCTATTTTGCGGAGTGAGAATTTACCCTGCATTTTTATTTATTAAAAAAAATATCGGCAATGGTAAAGATAGAAAAAACCAAACTGCCTATACCGTTAACGGTACCAAATGCCAAGTTTACTTTACTTAAATCGGTGGGCTTAACCAAACGGTGTTGGTAAATTAATAAGCCTATAAAACAAGCAGCCCCCATCCAATAAATAAAACTAAAATGCCCCATTACGCCTACTGTAATAATTAAAAGGGCTGTTACCACATGCACCACTTCCGAAAACTTAAGCGCACGTTTTATGCCCAACCACGCGGGAATAGAATAGAGATTGTGTGCTTTATCAAATTCGGCATCGGGCAGGGCGTAAATAATATCGAAACCACCGCTCCAAGTAAAAACAACAAAAGATAGTAAAATTGGCAGTAAACTAAATTGTCCGGTTACGGTTAAGTAAGCGCCAATGGGTGCCAAACTTAAACCCACACCCAATATTAAATGGCAAAGTGCTGTAAAGCGTTTGGTGTAACTGTAACCTAAAATTACAGCCAATGCCACCGGCGATAAATAAAAACAAATTGTATTGATAAACCATGTTGTTGCGATAAATGCCGCCGAACAAATAATAGTTAGCAACAAAGCAGATGCCGGGTTTATAACACCTGCAGGCACTTCACGGTTTTTGGTGCGTGGGTTTAGGGCGTCAAATTTTCTATCAATATAACGGTTAAACGCCATAGCCGCGCTGCGTGCAAAAACCATGCAAGCAATCATGTAAATAAAAATAGTAGTATCAAACGTACCCACTTGCTTGTATGCCAACAAAAAACCAATCATAGCAAAGGGCATAGCAAAAACCGTATGACTAAATTTTATAAGCGACAGATATTGGTTTATTTTTTTAAGCATAAATTATTCTTTAAAAATAAAAATAATTGTGATAAGATAAAGAATAGGAACAGAACTGAGAAGCAAAGCAAAAAACACAGGATGGTTCCATTTGGTTTCCATTTGAAATTGTGTACGCCTAAAAATTACAAACACCGAACAAATGATGCCAGTAATGGCACAAAACATGCCCCACTTTATTAAAGAAATGGATACACAAGATAAGGCTGCCAAGGCTCCAAAAAATAAGGCTATGTTGGTAAAGAGTTTTCCTAAACTAATTCTTTTCATTACTCACTAAAGTTTTTGCAGCTATAAGCGGAGTTGCGGTAACTAAACCGGCTTCGTTTATTTGCTGCAAGTAAACATCCTGCATGTTATTAATTAAATCGGTAGCAAAAGGCATTTGTACTTTTATGTAATTATCGCTAAAGCCATGTATAAACCCATTTTTATTTTCAGTTTCAAACAACACCTTACGTGTGCTGCCTATGTGCTGCGTATAAAAATCGCGTTGCTTTTTGGTAGAAAGGATTCGCAGCATTTTGTTACGTTCTTTTCTTACAGGGATAGGAACAACACCTGCAAGCTCAATGGCATCCGTATTTGGGCGTTCAGAATACGTAAACACATGCAGATAAGAAACATCCAACGCGTTAATAAAATTATAGGTTTCTAAAAACTCGGCATCAGTTTCGCCAGGGAAACCCACTATAACATCTACACCAATGCAGGCATATGGCATAACTTGTTTTATACGCGCTACACGTTCGATATACAACTCGCGCATGTAACGACGACGCATTAATTTTAAAATATTGTTGCTGCCACTTTGCAAGGGCACATGAAAATGTGGGACAAATTTTTTTGATTGTGCAACGAAATCTATAATCTCATCCTTTAATAAATTAGGCTCTATGGATGAAATACGAAAACGCTCTACTCCTTCTACTTTATCAAGTTCTTTTATTAAATCTAAAAATGTTTCTTGTTTTTTTTCGGTGTTGGATGTTTGGGTAAAACCAAAATCGCCAATATTTACACCTGTTAATACAATTTCTTTTATGCCTTGTGAGGTAATTTCGTTTGCTTGGGCAACTACATTTGCAATACTATCGCTACGACTTTTGCCGCGAGCTAACGGAATGGTGCAGTAAGAACAAGTATAATCGCAACCATCCTGCACTTTTAAAAAAGAACGCGTTCTATCTCCGGCAGAATAAGAGGATATAAATTCATCGGTCTGTTCAATTTCGCAACTATGTACTTCAGCATTTTCGGTTTTAGTAAGATGCTCAACATAATGCGGCAGGTTAAATTTTTCTTTAGCACCAAGCACCAAATCAACACCCGGAATTTGTCCTATTTCGTTAGCTTTTAATTGCGCGTAACAACCAATAACCGCCACAATTGCCTGCGGCGAAAGTTTTTTAACGTTGCGAATTAATTGCTTGCATTCTTTATCGGCGTTTTCGGTAACCGAACAGGTGTTTAGTACATACACATCAGCCTCGTCTTCAAAATCAACTTTGGTATATCCTGTATTTTCAAACTTACGGGCAATGGTAGATGTTTCGGCAAAGTTTAATTTGCAGCCAAGTGTATGAAAAGCAACTTTTTTGCCATTTAAAATCATGGCTGCAAAAGTACGAATTTTGAGTTAAAAGTAATGAGTTATAAATTATTGAGATTGCCAGGCTTTGCTCGCAACAACAGGGATTATAGTTTAGCACCAAGCACACCCAAAATATCTTGTGCGGCTTTTGCAATTACGGTACCGGGTCCAAAAATGGCAATGGCGCCTGCTTTGTAAAGAAAATCATAATCTTGTTGAGGGATAACGCCACCAACAACCACTAAAATATCGGGGCGATTATATTTTTTTAATTCGGCTACTAATTGCGGCACTAAGGTTTTATGACCTGCTGCTAAACTGCTTACACCTACAATATGTACATCGTTTTCTACCGCTTGTTTGGCGGCTTCGGCCGGAGTTTGAAACAACGGACCAATATCTACATCAAAACCTAAATCGGCAAAACTGGTGGCGATAACTTTTGCACCTCGGTCGTGCCCATCTTGCCCCATTTTAGCAATCATAATGCGCGGACGGCGACCATCCATTTCGGCAAACTTGTCTGCCAGTTGGCGTGCTTTTGCAAAATCTTTATCCATTGAAATTTCTTTTGAGTAAACCCCTGCTATAGAACGATTGGTAGCTTTGTAACGCCCGAAAACTTTTTCCATAGCAGAAGAAATTTCGCCCAACGATGCGCGAACTCTTGCTGCATTGATACTTAGTTGCAATAAATTTCCGTTACCGCTGCGAGCTGCTTCGGTTAGGGCGTTTAAAGCTTCTTCAACCTGTTTCGGATTGCGTTCGGCTTTTAATTTTTTTAAACGCTCTAATTGTTGCAAACGTACTTTTGCATTATCAACATCTAAAATATCGATAACCGTTTTTTCATCGGTTTGATATTGGTTAACGCCAACAATGATGTCTTTTGAACTATCTATACGCGCTTGTTTACGCGCGGCAGCTTCCTCAATGCGCATTTTAGGAATGCCCGATTCGATGGCTTTTGTCATGCCACCCAACGATTCAACTTCTTCAATTAAAGTCCAGGCTTTTTCAGCGAGTTGTTGGGTTAAATATTCTACATAATAAGAGCCGCCCCAAGGGTCGACTACTTTGCAAATATTGGTTTCTTGCTGTAAATAAATTTGTGTGTTGCGCGCAATGCGTGCCGAAAAATCAGTTGGCAACGCAATGGCTTCATCCAACGCATTGGTGTGTAAACTTTGTGTGTGCCCCATAGCAGCAGCCAATGCCGCTACACAGGTACGAGTTACATTGTTAAATGGGTCTTGTTCGGTTAGGCTCCAACCACTGGTTTGACAATGTGTGCGCAGTGCCATACTTTTTGCGCTGGTGGGGTTAAACTGTTTTACCATTTTAGCCCACAGCATACGTGCAGCACGCATTTTGGCAATTTCCATAAAATGGTTCATGCCAATGGCCCAGAAAAAAGATAAGCGTGGTGCAAAATTATCGATTGATAAACCTGCTTTAATGCCGGTACGAATATATTCTAATCCATCTGCCAAAGTATATGCAAGCTCAATATCGGCAGTAGCTCCGGCTTCTTGCATGTGATAACCACTAATAGAAATAGAATTAAACTTGGGCATATTTTTGGAAGTGAACTCAAAAATATCGGCAATAATTTTCATGGAAGGTGTAGGCGGGTAGATGTAGGTGTTACGCACCATAAACTCTTTTAAAATATCGTTTTGTATGGTGCCACTTAGTTTATCCATTGAAACACCTTGCTCTTCGGCAGCAACAATATAAAAGGCAAGTATGGGAAGTACAGCACCATTCATGGTCATAGATACTGACATTTGGTCGAGCGGAATTTGATCGAACAAAATTTTCATATCTAAAATAGAATCGATGGCAACACCTGCTTTACCCACATCACCTTCTACACGCTCGTGGTCGCTATCGTAACCGCGATGCGTGGCTAAATCAAAAGCAACGGAAAGACCTTTTTGTCCGCCTGCTAAATTACGGCGATAAAAAGCATTACTCTCTTCAGCCGTGCTGAAACCTGCATACTGCCTGATAGTCCAGGGGTTTTGCACGTACATAGATGAATAAGGTCCGCGTAAAAAAGGTGGAATGCCTGCTGCGAAATGTAAATGTTCGGCATCTTTTAAATCGGTGGCTGAATACGAATTTTTTACATCGATTTGTTCGGCGGTAGTGAAAGTTGATGCGACAACATTTTGATTGTTAATTGAAACAACCGGATTGTATGATATAGAGGAAAAATCTTTACGCATGTTGTGTGGCTAAATAATTGCTTAAAGAAATTGGTTTTATTAATACGTTTGGATGGTGTGAAATTATTTGTTCGACAGGTTTTTCTTTTGCGTTTTGAAATTTATTTACGCCCACCAAAACAAGTTCACCGTTTTTAAATTGTTGAATAAGATTAGCCGCTTGTTCGTTAATTTTATCAGAAATATAATTTGATTTTAAGCAAGCCAAGAAACCACCTTTGGTTTCTATTTCTTTAAACTCCTGCCACGCTTTTTCGGCAAGGTCGTCTGTAAGTTTTTCGATGTAATAAGAGCCTGCACCCATATCGGCGGTGTGATGCAGGTAACTTTCTTCTTTTAAAATTAATTGTTGGTTAGTTGCCATGCGTTTGCTAAAAGCACTTGACTCTTCAAAACCGGTGTTGTAGGAGTGTACAGTAAGTGAGTTGCAACCGCCAATAACAGCACTCATGGCTTCGGTGGTGGTGCGCAGCATATTGTTGTTGGCATCCTGCGCCGATTTATCTAATAAAGAAGTTTGCGCGTGAATGTAAATTTCTTTATTGATGTTATACTCTTGTGCCACCAAAACCCAAAGTTTACGAAGCGCACGCAGTTTGGCAATTTCGCCAAAAAAATCGGTGCCAATGGCAACGGTAAAATAAAATGGATTTTTATATGAAATGTTTTTATTGGAAAGAGAAACCACATACTCGTGCGCATGTGCTAAGGCGCAAGCCAATTCAAAACTTTGTGTAGCACCTGCATTTTGATACAAGGCAGCATTTACGCCAATGGTTTTAAGACTCGATGTATCTGCATGGATTTCTGCATTAACTTCAACACCTGTTGTTGCAAAATGATGAATGGCATCAAAACAAATGCTGCCGTTTATTTTATCTACCGGAATATTTTTTTGTTTGGCGTATAATTTAAAATCGGCAATAAAAGATTCGTCGGCATGGTTTAACACAAAATTTATTTCGATATGCTCTATCAAAATATCCTGTAGTAATAAATCGAGATTTGTTTTTTTAGTGAGGATAAAAATTAAACTGCTTGCACCACCCATTAAGGCTT
>Ga0210399_10004448_pt1 | contig 10888 bp, 10 predicted proteins | sample IncBWC14MmetaG_FD_150865 | JGI IMG/M metagenome (GOLD analysis project Ga0210399, IMG submission 150865) | Forest soil microbial communities from Barre Woods Harvard Forest LTER site, Petersham, Massachusetts, United States - Inc-BW-C-14-M | ecosystem: Environmental > Terrestrial > Soil >...
CGCCTAGTCCCTCACGTATCGCGGCTTGTGCCACGCGGCACGCGATGTCGATCTCTTCCGCCCATGTCCGACGTTCGTCACCGAGAACGAACATCTCGTGATCAGGCTGCTGGCGCGCCAAGTGTCGGATGATTCCCGCCACGGTGTAGCGCTCGCGTTCGGTGACAACGACGCCTTTTGGCACTGGCGACCTCCCCGCAACTGCCGATGGTTCGGGAGGGGACCATAGAAGAACCGGCGCCGTCCCAGCGCATGAGCCACGAATGGGTCCCGTTCTCCTTCGGGTTTGCTTCATCCCTACTGGTCAAACGCATTTTCTCAAATTGAGAAGATTCTTATCCCCGACCATTCATCTAAAAGCAGCTCGCCGACCTGGGGGTTTGTGATCGATATCACAAACTCAGGAATCCAAACCCCAGGTCAGACGGGTGCGCAAGGGTTGAATGCCTGATCCGTTAACCAAACTGCTACATTGTTCACCGCAAAGCCTGATTGGCCTTTCCGCTAGATGCCGTGAAGCAGAGGCTCCGGCTGTAACGGAAAACAGAGGGCCGATCGGAACCGCTGAGACCGCCGATGGTATCGGCGCGCCTGCCGGGAGGCAGGCACCACGGCGCACGTCGCCAGAACAGACGAATCGAGGACCACCCGCCAGAGCACCCCACTGGGCTGTTTGAGAACCGGCCGCACACCCTGCGGCAACGAGCCAGAACGGACGATGCCTCCCTGCTCTCCGTTCGGGGCGCGAATGCAATGGCCGGAGCCCGCCCAACACCGAGCAGAGCCCGGCGCGCAGTTGCGCCAGACGAAGGGAGGTGCCGTGCGGACCCGCATTGCACTATCGACGGCACTGGCCGTCCTTGTCGTTGTACCAGTTTTACTTTTCGCGTTTTCGAGCAGTACCCCAGCCGCTTCGGCGCGGGTCCGCCATGAGGCGGGCAGCACTCACCGAGCGGCGCGTATCGACATGAAGCTGATGTCGTACGCAGAGGCGGAGCAGGTCACCAAGTTGGCTGACTTCTACAACGCCGTGACCGTGCAGGAAGAGGCGACCTACCTCGAAGAGATTTCCTACATCCAGGCGTTGGCAGCACAGCACGCGGCAGCGGCGGCGGCGGCGGCGGCTGCCTCTCGCACCCAGTCCGCCGTGGCTTCGCTCCCCGTTCCCGCGGGAGGCGGCTCGGACACCTCGAGCACCAACACCCCCAACTGGTCGTGCATCCGTCAGCACGAGTCGGGCGGGAACTACTCCGAGGGTGGCGGCGGGGCCTATCAATTCGAGCTCGGTACGTGGGAAGGCCTCACCGGTTTGACCACACCGGCCCAAGACTCGCCACCCGCCGTGCAGGACGCAGCCGCGCTCAGGTTGTTCGCCGAACGCGGCTGGGAGCCGTGGACCACTCGCTACGTATGCGGACTGTGAGCCCTGCGATGACAACTAGAGCCCGGCGCGCCAGCACGCATACGCCCGAGGCAAGTCCCGCGCGAAGCCGCCTCGCGATCGCAATCGCGGCGATTGCCGTCCTCGTTGTGCCAGCCATTCTCTTCTCGTTGTTCACTGTGAGCCTCGCCGCGTCGGCGCGGGTCCGCCACGAGGCGGAAAACAGTCATCGGGCAGCGCGTATCGACATGAAACTGATGTCATACGCCCAGGCAGAGAAAGTGGCGAAGTTAGCGACCTTCTACAACGCCGTCACGGATGGAGAGGTCAAGACCTACCTTCAAGAAGCCGCTTTTCTCGAGGCGGTGGCAAACGCGAACACGATGCCGGCCGCTTGGGAGGCGACAGCCCTGTGCGAGGAAGGTGGTCGTGACAACCCGTACGCCGGCTACTTCGGCATCCTCGAGTGGAACGGCTTCGACGGCTACCCGACCGCAGGGAGTGCCCCGCTATCGGTGCAGTTGGCCTGGGAGTCAGCCCACGGGATCTCGCCGCCGGACGCTCCCGGTCAATGCCACTCGTACTGAGCGGTCGTCGCCACCCTAGAGATCAAGGTGTCACTTCACGACGAAGCCTGATGGCTAGCGCTAGCCAAGTCCGAAGATCGCGTTGACCTGAGCCATGTCGAAGTAGTCCCGCCACGCGGTGATCTTCCCTTCAACGACGTTGAAAGCGCCCATGACGGGGAGTGGGGCTGTCTTTCCATTCATGGTGAACGTGTCGGTCCGCTCCGTCAGCACGGTCGACCCGTCTGACGCGAGATGGTGGATCTCGAACTCGAGGGCGTCGCTCATGGTGACGAACATGTTGACGACGGCCATCGTGGCCTCCAGGCCTTCGGCGGGGTCCATCGGGATGTTGTGGTACACCACGTCGTCCGAGAAGTAAGACCGCAGCTCCTCTGGTTCCCGACGGCTTACGGCGTTGCAGAAGTCCCGGACCACTTGTTCGGCGCTGGGCATGACGCTCCTCTCCTAGGACGGGGCAGCACACGCTAGCGAACGATCGGTCATGATGGTCTGGTGACGAAGCCCGAGAAGCGAGTCGCCGTGCTCGCGCCGATGAAGCCCGAGCTGAAGGCCATCGTGAAGTCCTTCGGTCTCCAGGCCTCGGCGGAGGATCCCGTCTTCACGCACACCGGTACGGCGGGATCGTGGGGGGTCGCGGCGTTGGTGACCGGCATGGGGCCGGCCCTAGCGAGGGAGGCGACCCACAAGGCCTTGGCGGCCGACACCTTCGACCATGTGATGGTCATAGGCATCGCAGGTGGGCTCGATCCCGATCTGCCGGTTGGATCCCTCATGGTGCCGAGCCGGGTGCAGCTCTACCCCGATGGACCCGAGTACCGCACGCATCCGATTCCTCCGCGAGTCGCCAACGGTTCGTTGATGACGACCGACGGTCTGTTCGACGGCGATGAGGTGTGGCGTCCGATCCTCGAGCGGGGCTTCGGCGCCGTCGACATGGAGGCCGCCGGCGTAGCCGAAGTGTGCGAGGACGCGGGCGTCGCGTGGTCCATCTATCGCGGTATCAGCGACCGCCCCGACGAGCACATCGTCGACCAGGCGGTGTTCTCGCTCAGCAAGCCGGACGGTTCGGCCGACCCGGTCGCGGTCGCGAAGTACCTGGCCCGCGACCCGCGGCGAGCCAAGGCTCTCGCGCACCTCAACCGGTGCATGCAGGATGCGGCGACTCTCGCCGCCGACGCCGCCTTCGCCGACCTCTCCGCAAGCTAACCGTCGTCGTCAGCGGCCGGGCGGTCCTCGGGTACATCGCGCCGGGCGATCACGTGCACGTCGATGTCGTTCTCCGACGCCATGCGGAGGATCGCCTGGATCACCGAAGCCCGGGTCATGGACTGCCACCTGGTGAGTCGAGACGTCCCGAGCACGATTTGGGTGATCTGCTGGTCGACGGCTGCCGCGAAGATCGTCTTGGCCACGTCCTCGCCCTCCACGGACTGCCAGGTGCCACCAACGGCTCGCACCAGCTCCTCGAGCTCGGCCGTGCTCGTTTGACGGGCATCGGCATCACCGCCCACGACGTGGATCGCAACCAGCGGTGCCTTGAGACGGGCTGCGATGCGCGCGGCACGCCTGACGACCGACGCATTCCCCGGAGCGCCGGTCACCGCGACCATGATGCGTTCCGTCGTTTCCCACAGCTCCCCCGCCGCGCCGCGCGAGCGCAGGTACTCGAGGATCTCCTCCTCGGTCTCGTCTGCGACGAACCGCAACGACAGCTCGCGAAGAGCGGCAAGGTTCTCGGCGCGGAAGAAACTATTGAGCGCTGCAGGCACCTTCTCGGCGGGGTAGATGTTGCCGTGCAGCATGCGGCGACGGAGCTGGTCCGCCGACGAATCGATGAGCTCGATCTGGTCCGCCTTGCGCACCACCCAATCGGGCACCCGCTCGCGGACGGTGACGCCGGTGATCCGTTCGACGGGGTCCGCGAGCGATTCGAGGTGCTGGATGTTCACGGTGGTGATGACTGCGATCCCGGCGTCGAGGATCTCGAGCACGTCCTCCCACCGCTTCTCGTGGCGCCCGGACCCGGGCACGTTGGTGTGGGCCAGCTCGTCGATGAGCGTGACCTCGGGCTTGCGGGCGAGGACCGCGTCGAGGTCCAGCTCCTCCCAGACCGACCCCCGGTAGTCGACCTTTTTGCGCGGCACCACCGGAAGGTCGCGCAGCTGTTCCAGGGTGTACGGGCGCTTGTGGGTCTCGACGAACCCAACGACGACGTCGGCGCCGCGCTGGAACCGGCGCCACCCCTCGTCGAGCATCGCACAGGTCTTTCCGACCCCGGCCGCTGCGCCGAGGTACACACGGAACCGCCCGGTCGGCTTTACCCCTTCGTCTTCACCGCTTGTGCTCATGTCTCCTCACCGGAACGGCCCCACCGTACCGTCGGTACAATTTGAGGTCTGCGGAAATGCCGAGAGACCGGAAGCAGTCACAGTGATGGACGACGGGCAGGCTAGAAGGGGAAGGCACCAGCGCATCGTCGTCGGCATCGTTGCGACCCTCGTCTCGCTGGGCGCGGTCCTGGCCATCCTGTTGCCGTTCCGGGCGAGTCTGAGCACGGCGATCCCGGCCCTCGTCTTCGTCCTGCCGGCGGTGATCGGCGTTGTGATCGGCGGCTTCTGGGTCGGCGTCGTGGGCGCCGCCGCCGGGTTCCTGGCCTACGACTTCTTCTTCCTTCCGCCCTACGACGCGCTGACTGTCCGGTCGGCCCAGAACTGGGTCGCCGTCGCCGTCTACATCGCGGTCGTGCTGATCGTGGCGCAGGTCGTGGCGCAGCTGCGCGCCGCACGCCAGGAGGCGCTGCGGAGGAACGAGGAGTCCGACCGTCTCTACGAGCTGTCGCAGGCACTGATCGGCGATCTCGCGTTCCCCCAACTCCTCACTCACATCGTCGACACCGTGCAAGGCGTCTTCGAGCCCCGCTGGACGGCGCTGGTGCTGCCGCAAGGGGGACACGACGAACCGGTGCCCGGTGAGACCCTCGAGGTCGCGGCCACGGCGGGGCAGGCGGTGTCCGATGCGGACGTCGCGTCGCTGACCTCGGCCCGAGGCGAGACACGGTCGATGGGGCTGGTCGCTGACGGCGGTCGGGGGCCCCGCAAGGTGTCCGTCGCCCTGGTTGTGAACGAGCGGCCCGTCGGCATGCTCGTGCTCCAGGACGTGGTGCTGGAGGGGGCCGACCGGAGCCTCCTCGGGACATTCGCCAACCAGTCGGCGCTCGCCGTGGATCGAGCGCGCCTGCGCGACGAGGCGCTGCGGGCACGCCTCTTGGAGGAAATCGACCGGTGGCGCCGTGCGCTCATGGGTGCGGCGTCGCACGACCTGCGTACGCCGCTGGCCGCGGTCAAGACGGCGGTCTCGAGCCTGCGCCAGACCGGCACGCGGCTCAGCGAGGAGGACCGCGCTGAATTGCTGGAACTCATCGAGCAGCAGTCGGACCGCCTGGCGCGTCTCGTGACCAACCTGTTGGACATGACGAGGATCGAGTCGGGCGCGCTCGAGATCAGACCGACCGTGATGCCGCTCGACGAACTGGTCGACGAGGCCCTCGGCAACCTCGGCGGCAGCGTTGGACACGAGCGGGTCCGGGTGGAGGCACCTGATGACCTTCCGATGTTGCGCATCGACCACGTCCTGGTGAGCCAAGTCCTCGCGAACCTGCTCGACAACGCAGATCGGGTGTCGCCCAACGCCAGCATGATCCGCGTGACGGCACGGGTCGCGCCTGGATCGGCGGACCGGATCGAGATTGCCGTGTCCGACGAGGGTCCGGGCATCCCCCACAACGAGCGAGACCGGGTCTTCGAGATGTTCAGCCAGAACGGCCGCGGCGGAGGCGCCGGTCTGGGCCTCGCCATCGCCAAGGCCTTCGTCGAAGCGCACGGCGGGCTCATCTGGGTCGACCCCAGCGTGGTCATCGGGGCACGCATCGTCTTCACCGTGCCCGCCGACGCCCGCGTGACGGCGTCGGCCTGAGGCCCGGCCATGCCCAAGGTCCTCCTGGTCGACGACGACGCCTCGTTGCTCAAGGCGCTGCGCATCGGGCTGACCGCGCGCGGGGACGAGGTCCTCACCGCTTACACCGGCGCCGAGGCGGTGAACCAGGTTGCCCTGGCTGCCCCCGACCTCGTCATCCTGGACCTCGGGTTGCCCGACATGGACGGCATCGAGGTCTGCCGGCGGATCCGCGCCTTCTCGGGCGTCCCGATCGTCGTCCTCTCGGCGTACGGGGACGAGCGGCGCAAGGTCGAAGCGCTCGACAGCGGTGCCGACGACTTCGTCACCAAGCCGTTCGGCATGGCCGAGCTCGAGGCCCGCCTCCGCGTCGCGTTGCGCCACGCCGCGGCGCGCCATGCGGAGGGGACCGTGCCGTCGCAGGAACTCGACGTCGGGCGGCTGCACATCGACCTGGTCCACCACATGGCGGCACTCGATGGTGAGCCCGTGCAGCTGACGGCCAAGGAGTTCGAGTTGCTCGCCTATCTGGCCCGCCACGCCGGCAAGGTGTGCACGCACCACATGATCCTCAAGGACGTCTGGGGACCCGGCTACGGCATCGAGTCCAACTATGTGCGCGTGTACACCCACCGCCTCCGCAGGAAGTTGGGGGACGACAACGGCACGATGCTCAAGACGGTCCCCGGCATCGGGTATCAGCTCGTCGGCGAGGGAACTCCTAGCGCTCACTCGACGACGAACCGATAAAGCGGGTTCAAAATGACGAACCCGTCGGGCGCGGCGGCCGGCGTCCCTTCGGCGACCATGCGGCGTCCCGGGGCGAACCCAGGTATGTGGGTTCGCCCCACGAAGCGAAGGACCACCACGCCCGTCCCGTCGTCGACTTCGACCTCGGTCCGCTGGTAGGGCCGCTCGTAGGAGCTCACGGCGCGGATCTCGCCCGCCACGGTCGCTCGCCGGCGCGGCTCCAGCGACCCGATGGCGCTCGGGCTCACGGGTGTTCGAGCTTGGCCAGCCCCTCGTTGAGCTGTAGGACGTTGACGGTCGGCGAGCCGAGGAAGCCGAGCTCCATGCCCTGGGTGTTCTGGTTGATCAAGCTCTGCAGCTGCCCCGGGGAGATGCCCGTGGCGCGGGACACCATCGGGATCTCGGCCTGGGCGTCCTGAGGCGTGATGTCAGGGTCCAGGCCGCTGCCCGACGTCGTCACGAGGTCCGACGTGGGACTGACACCACGTGCTTGCCAGTACCTGATGAGGATCTTGGTGTAGTCGACCAGCTCCTGCGAACGTGGCCCGAGGTTGGTGGCGCCGGAACCGCCGGCCGTCCCGTTGGCCACCAGCGGGTTGTCGCCGGGGTGGCCGACTGGGTTGCAGCCGGTCGAGGGCTTGGGTGAGGGGCACCCCTTTGGGTCGCCGAGGTCGGAGTAAGGACCGAGGGCGTCGGGACGACCCTGGAACACACAGCTGCCCGCAAGGTGCCCCGGGCACTTGGTCTGCGACCAGTCCTGGCCGATCAGGTTCGATCCGTTCGCGGTGATGGAGCCGTTGGCCTGGCCGTTGAAGAAGGCCTTTGAGAGGCCGACCCCGAGCAGCGGGTAGGCAATACCGAACAACGCCAGGCAGATCAGCACCATGACAGCGGAGCGGCGGAGTTGTGTGAGCACGATCAGATCTCCTCAGTACCAGTGCAACGCCGTGAGGACGAGGTCGATCAGCTTGATGAATATGAACGGCGTGATGATCCCGCCAATGCCGTAGATCCACACGTTGCGCCGCAAGATCGCGGCCGCGCTCGACGGCCGCCACTTGACGCCGCGCAGGGCCAGCGGGATGAGCGCCACGATGACAAGCGCGTTGAAGATCACCGCGGAGAGGACGGCCGACGATTGGTTGTGCAGCTTCATGATGTTCAGCGCGTTCAGCTGCGGGTACGTCGCGACGAACATGACAGGGATGATGGCGAAGTACTTGGCCACGTCGTTGGCGATAGAGAACGTGGTGAGCGAGCCGCGGGTAATAAGCAGCTGCTTTCCGATCTCGACGACGTCAATCAACTTCGTCGGGTTCGAGTCGAGGTCGACCATGTTTCCGGCCTCCTTGGCCGCCGTCGTCCCGGTGTTCATGGCCACGCCGACGTCGGCCTGGGCCAGGGCCGGCGCGTCGTTCGTGCCGTCTCCCGTCATGGCGACGAGCTTTCCGCCTTCCTGCTCGGCCTTGATCAACTCCATCTTGTTCTCGGGCGTCGCCTCGGCCAGGAAGTCGTCGACCCCGGCCTCCTGTGCGATGGCGGCGGCCGTCAGCGGGTTGTCGCCCGTGATCATGACGGTACGGATGCCCGCAGCCCGCAGCTCGGCGAAGCGCTCCTTGATGCCCGTCTTCACCACGTCCTTGAGCTCGATGACGCCGAGGATGGTCGGCCCGTCGGCCACCACGAGGGGGGTGGAGCCGGCGCGGGCGATGCGGTCGACGATCTCTTGGAGCCCGTCCGGCGGCGTCCCGCCCTGTTCGATCACCCAGTTGCGCACCGCCTCCGCCGCACCCTTGCGGATCTGGCGGCCGTCGACGTTCAGGCCGGACATGCGCGTCGTGGCCGAGAACGGCACGAACTCGTGCGGGCCGGCCAGGTCCCGCTCACGGATGTTGAAGCGCTCCTTGGCCAGGACGACGATGGAGCGCCCTTCGGGAGTCTCGTCGGCCAGCGAAGCGAGCTGGGCCGCGTCGGCCACCTCTTCCTCGGTGTGCCCGCTCGCAGGGAAGAAATCCGACGCCATGCGATTGCCGAGCGTGATGGTGCCGGTCTTGTCGAGCAGAAGGGTCTGCACATCGCCGGCCGCCTCGACGGCACGGCCGCTCATAGCGAGCACGTTGCGCTGCACCAGGCGGTCCATGCCGGCGATACCGATAGCCGAGAGGAGTGCGCCGATCGTGGTCGGAATGAGACAGACAAGAAGCGAGACGAGGATGACGACCGAGACGGTGGCACCCGCGTAGTGACCAAACGGCTGGAGCACGACGACGACCGGGAGGAAGATGATCGTCAACACCGCCAACAGGATGGTCAGTGCAATCTCGTTCGGGGTCTTCTGGCGGTTGGCGCCCTCGACCAGTGAGATCATGCGGTCGAGGAAGGTGTGGCCGGCCTCGGCCGTGATCTCCACGACGATACGGTCGGACAGGACGGTGGTGCCACCGGTGACCGCCGAACGGTCCCCGCCCGACTCACGGATGACCGGTGCCGACTCCCCGGTGATGGCCGACTCGTCGACCGAAGCGACGCCCTCGATGATCTCGCCATCCGAAGGGATGACGTCACCCGCCTCACAGACCACGCGGTCGCCCTTGCGCAATTCCGAGGCGGGGATCACTTCTTCGGTTCCGTCGGAATTGAGGCGCCGAGCCACCGTCTCGGACCTCATGCGACGCAACGCGACGGCCTGCGCCTTCCCTCGGCCTTCTGCCATGGCTTCGGCGAAGTTGGCAAAGAGCACAGTCAGAAACAGCCACGCAGTGATCGACCAGTTGAACAAGTCCGAGTGCGAAATGGACTCGATGAGCGTGATCACTGACCCGATCAGCACCACGAACATCACCGGGTTCTTTACTTGGATGCGCGGGTCGAGCTTGGTGATCGATCCGACCAGCGACTCCTTCAGGATCTCGCGGTCGAACAGGCCGCGGCTCTCGGCCACGCCATGGGGCGCTGCGTGGGGCTCCTGTGGGGCCGGCGCGTCGGCTGTGATGACAGTCATCAGAAGAACGTCCCGTGGCTGAGTTGTTCGACAATGGGGCCGAGTGATACGGCAGGGAAGAAGGTGAGGCCGCCGACGATGATGATCACGCCGATCAGCAGCCCGATGAACATGGGGTTATCGGTGCGGAACGTGCCGGCGCCCGCGGCGACGACGTTCTTCCCCGCCAGCACGCCTCCGAGGGCGATGGCCGGGATCATGATCCCGAAGCGGCCGATCAGCATGTCGACGCCGCCGATGACGTTGTAGAAGGTCGTGTTTCCCGACAGGCCGGCGAAAGCGGAGCCGTTGTTGTTCCCCTGCGAGGTCAACGCATAGAGGATCTCGGTGAAGCCGTGCGGGCCCGAATTGAGCGGGCCGGCCCGCCCGGCATGGATGGACACCGCGATGCCCGTGATGATCAACACGATCATCGGCATGACGAGGGTCCCGAGACCCGCGAGTTTCACCTCGGTGGCTTGGATCTTCTTGCCCAAATACTCAGGCGTTCGCCCGACCATCAGGCCGCCGATGAACACCGCGATGACCGCGTAGATGAGGATGGTGTAGAGCCCGCTGCCCACTCCACCCGGCGTGACCTCGCCCATCATCATGCCCGTAAGGAGCGCCCCGCCTCCTATGGGCGTGAAGGAGTCGTAGGAGGAGTCAGCAGAACCCGTCGAGGTTTGCGTCGACGACACGCCGAAGATGGCGGAGGACGGCACGCCGAAGCGGACCTCCTTGCCGACCGTGTTGCCGGTCGGCTGGTGCAGGAGACCGGCCTGCTGGACGGCCGGGTTCGGTTGGTGCTCGGCCACCGAGGCAAATGCGACCCACGCCCCGAAGAGGATCACCATGGCGGTGACGATCGCTACGCCCTGGCGCAACGAGCCGACCATCTTGCCGAACACATAGGTCAGGGAGAACGGGATGACCAAGAGCAGGTAGATGCTGAGCCAGTTGGTGAGCGCGGTGGGGTTCTCGAAGGGGTGGGCGGAGTTGATGTTGAAAAAGCCTCCGCCGTTGGTTCCTAGCTGTTTGATCGCCTCCATGAACCCGACCGGGCCGAGGGCGATGGTCTGGGAAACGCCGTTCAAGGCGTTGTGGATGGTCACCGGCCCCGCGAGCGTCTGGATGGCGCCCTGGCCGACGAACACAAGCCCCGCCAGAGTCGCGATCGGGAGGAGCACGTAGAGCAGGGCCCTCGTGATGTCGACCCAGAAGTTGCCAATGGTC
>Ga0210399_10004449_pt1 | contig 10887 bp, 7 predicted proteins | sample IncBWC14MmetaG_FD_150865 | JGI IMG/M metagenome (GOLD analysis project Ga0210399, IMG submission 150865) | Forest soil microbial communities from Barre Woods Harvard Forest LTER site, Petersham, Massachusetts, United States - Inc-BW-C-14-M | ecosystem: Environmental > Terrestrial > Soil >...
CCGCATTCTGGAATTCCTCGCCGTCCGCCAGCTCGTCAAGAATCCCAAGGGCTCCATCCTCTGCTTTGTCGGGCCGCCGGGCGTCGGCAAAACTTCGCTGGCTATGTCTATCGGCCATGCCACCGGCCGCAAGTTTGTCCGCGTCTCTTTGGGCGGGGTTCGCGATGAAGCCGAAATTCGCGGCCACCGGCGCACCTACATTGGGGCTCTACCCGGCCAGATCATCCAAATGATGAAGAAAGCCGGCACGGTTAACCCGATTTTCGTTCTCGACGAAGTGGACAAAATGTCCACCGACTTCCGCGGCGACCCGTCGGCGGCGCTTATGGAAGTTCTCGACCCGGAACTGAACCACGCGTTCACGGATCACTATCTGGACGTCGAATACGACCTTTCGAAAGTCATGTTCGTCTGCACCGCCAACGTGATGCACACCATCCCGCAGCCGCTGCAGGATCGCATGGAAATTCTGCGCCTGCCCGGCTACACGGAACAGGAAAAGCTCGAAATCGCCAAGCGATTCCTTGTGAAGCGCGCCCGCGAAGCGACGGGCCTCACGGAGAGAAATCTCACCTTCACCGATGAAGGCCTGCTGCACATGATCCGCCATTACACTCACGAGGCGGGCGTGCGCAACCTGGAACGCGAAATTCAGAATATCGCCCGCAAGATGGCCCGCCGCGTTGTGGCCGACGGCCCGGAAACCACCATCAAGATCGACGTCGCAAACGTCAACGAATACCTCGGCGTGCTGAAGTACCGCGAATTCTGGCTCGAAAAGCAGAACGAAATCGGCCTCACGACCGGCCTCGCGTGGACCGAAGTCGGCGGCTCCGTGCTCGCCGTAGAAGCCACCACCATGGAAGGCAAAGGCCGCCTGACGCCCACCGGCAAACTCGGCGAAGTGATGCAGGAATCCGCGCAAGCCGCAATGAGCTACGTCCGCTCGCGCACCGCGGCTCTGGGCCTCGAAAAGGATTTTTACCGCACGCTCGATATCCACGTGCACGTGCCGGAAGGCGCCATCCCGAAGGACGGCCCCTCCGCCGGCATCACCATCTGCAATTCCATCGTCAGCGCGCTGACAAAGAATCCAGTGCGCTGCGACGTGGCCATGACCGGCGAAATCACCTTGCGCGGCAAGGTTCTGCCGATCGGCGGCGTCAAGGAAAAGCTCCTGGCCGCCCATCGAATGGGCTTGCGTACCATCATCCTTCCGAAGGATAATGAGAAGGATCTAGCGGAAATCCCCCAGGAGATCCTCTCCAGCCTGAAGATGCACTTCGTGGAAACCATGGATGAAGTGTTGCAGGTTGCACTGGAGCGGCCCATCGTGCCGCTTGTTACCACTGGGGTTGCGCCAGTAGCGGAGCCGTTTACCACCGGCGCGGATAAAGACACGAGTTTGACAAACTAAGCCACTCAATCGGGGAGCAGTCTGCACCTGCCGTCTGTAGAGTTGTACCCGCATCGAGTTGCTTCTGGTTGCAGATAGTTTGGTTGCCCGCCCTGGCGAAAGGTCTTTTTCGCCGGAAGGTACACCACCACGCAGTCCAGTTCCGGGTAGTAGTCGGTCAAGGAACAATCAACCAAAACTCAAAGTTAGGATATATGGCAAAAGAAACGAGTACAGAAGGAAACAATCAAATCAGTATCAGCCTTGCTGAGCTGAAAGAAAAAAACATCACCGACCTGGCTAAAATCGCCAAGGAATTGAATATTCCTGGTGCCAGCGGGATGCGCAAGCAGGAGCTGATCTTCCAGATCCTCCGCGCGCAAACGGAGAAAAGCGGCTTGATCTTTTCGGAAGGCGTCCTCGAATGCCTGCCCGACGGATTCGGATTCCTCCGCGCTCCGGAATACAACTATCTCCCGGGCCCCGACGACATTTATGTCTCGCCTTCACAGATCCGCAAGTTCGATCTGCGTACGGGCGACACGGTCTCCGGCCAGGTGCGTCCTCCCAAGGACGGCGAGCGGTACTTCGCCTTGATCAAGGTGGAAGCCGTCAACTTTGAGGATCCCGAAGTTGCCCGCAACAAGATTTTCTTCGATAACCTCACGCCGCTCTATCCCCAGGGCCGGCTGAAGATGGAGACTAACAAGGACAATCTGACTGGTCGCGTGCTCGATCTGCTTTGCCCGATCGGCAAAGGACAGCGCGGCTTGATCAACGCTCCTCCGCGCACCGGCAAGACCATGATGCTGCAGTCCGTCGCCAATTCCATTACCGTGAATCATCCGGAAGTCGCGCTGATCGTGTTGCTGATTGACGAGCGTCCGGAAGAAGTCACGGACATGCAGCGCACGGTGAAAGGCGAAGTGATCAGCTCCACCTTCGACGAACCGCCGCAACGGCACATTCAGGTCGCCGAAATGGTGCTTGAAAAGGCCAAGCGGCTGGTCGAGCACAAGCGCGACGTCGTCGTGCTTCTTGACTCCATCACGCGCCTCGCGCGCGCTTATAACGCCGTCACGCCGCCGTCCGGCAAGGTTCTCTCCGGCGGTATTGACGCCAACGCCTTGCAGCGCCCGCGCCGTTTTTTCGCCGCCGCTCGCAACGTGGAAGAAGGCGGGTCGCTTACGATCATCGCCACCGCGTTGATTGACACCGGCAGCCGCATGGACGACGTCATCTTCGAAGAGTTCAAGGGCACCGGCAACATGGAAATCTATCTCGACCGCCGGCTTGCCGATAAGCGCGTTTTCCCGGCCATCGATATTCAACGCTCCGGCACACGTAAGGATGAATTGCTGTTGCCACCCGACGAGTTGAGCCGCGTTTGGGTATTGCGCAAGGTTTTGAGCCCGCTTTCAACCGTTGAGGCGATGGAGCTTTTGCTCAGCCGCCTGTCGAAGACCAAGGCCAACGCGGAATTCCTCAATTCCATGTCCGCCCCAGCCTGAGGAACGTCAACCCCCCACGGCACCCCACCCGTTGGCTCTTTCCGGGCCATCGACACCGTGGTTCTGAAGGAAACGGCTCGCTGCAGCGAGCCACGGTGTCTGTATGCATGAAAAATTCATCGCCCGCCAGCCGATTTTCGACAAGCGGCTGCGAGTGTATGCCTACGAACTCCTATTTCGCGGCGGCCCGCAGAATTTCTTCCAGCCGCGAAATCACGCATCGTCCAGCGTCATCGCTGATTCGCTGACACTCTTCGATCTGCAAACGCTCACCGGCCAGGCGCGGGCTTTCATCAATGTCGATGAACTCGCCCTCCGCCTGGGCGCGCCCCGGCTGCTTCCCGCCGACCGCATCGTCGTCGAAATCCTTGAGAGCGTGAAGCCCACCGACGAAATCGTCGGCATCTGCCGCGAACTTCGCCAGGACGGCTACTCCCTGGCCCTTGACGATTTCCTCGGCGAGCCGGCGCTTCAGCCACTGGTCGATCTCGCCCACTACCTGAAAGTGGATTTCACGCTGCTCGATGCGGATGGCCGCAAGCGTGTTGCGGAAAAATATCTCGGCAATGGACTCTCACTGCTCGCCGAAAAAGTGGAAACGCAGAACGATCTCGACGAAGCGCGCAATCTGGGTTACTGCTACTTTCAGGGCTACTTTTTCTGCAAGCCCTCGATGCTCGAAACCCGCGATATTCCCGGCAACAAGCTGATTCAGCTTCAACTCCTTAGCGCCGTCGCATCTCAGGACCTCGACTACAGCTCTATCGAACTGCTCCTGAAGCAGGATCCTTCCCTGCTTTACCGGCTGCTGCGTTATCTCAATTCGCCTGCACTTGGCTTGCAGAATGAAGTCACCAGCATCCGCCACGCCATTACTTTACTTGGCGAAAACGAGTTTCGCCGCTGGGTCTCCATCTTTGCCGTCATCGCTATGAGCTCCGGCAAGCCGCCCGAATTGATTCACACTGCCTTAACCCGCGCCTATTTCTGCGAAGATTTTTCCGTGCCCGCCGGTTTCCGCGACAAAAGCGCCACCATGTTTCTCATGGGGCTCCTCTCCGTCTCGGATGCGCTGCTCGATAAACCAATCAAAGAGGTTCTCGAATCCCTACCCATCGATCCCGAAGTGAAATCTGCTCTCTGCGGCGGCGAAAACCGCTATCGCAACCTCTACGAAGTTCTCCTCGCCCTCGAACGCGCAGAATGGCCCAAGCTCGCCACCTTCACCGAACGCCTCGGCTGCCCCGAGGACAACGTCCCCGACTCCTACCAGTCCGCCCTGCAAAAAGCTTCCGCCGTCAGCATCTAGGAATCTTTGTCCTCCGCGCCTTTGTAGCGGCCGCCCTCCGAGGCGGGCACTGTTCTTTTCGTGCCATTCAAACAAAAAAGCAGGCCTCCCCGCTGATCAAGGGCGCCCGGAACGTGTTTATTTTTCCTTGCTTCTATTCAGTGGATTCCTTCTCCACCGCCGTAATGTAATCCACCACCCGCTCCGACCAGCCGTCGATGTGCGTCCAGCCGTTGCCGTAACTTAGGCCGTTTTTATACGGCGCAACGTTTACGACATAGGCTCTCCGCGTCCACGCCGGCAAAATCCCGTCGTGCGACTGTTCGTCGGTAACCACGATGAGGCGGTCGAGACCCTTCCACTCGGCGTTCCCGTAAAGCTGCGTCAGCGCGCGCTTCAGGTAAGTCCCCGAGTGCGCCTGCGACTTCACGATCGCGTCGCGCAGCGCGAAACCGCGCCGCGGTGGCAGTTCCACGCATGCGTCGGAAAAGGTCGCGATGCAAAATTCCTCGGCCTTTTCCCGCAGCAGGATCGCAAGTCCCGCAGCCGCATCCATGCGCGTGGTCTCGCCCTTTTTCGCCAGGCGATAGTTCATGGAGCCCGAAACGTCCACCAGCAGCCCGGTGGAACCTTCGAGCTTGGTGAGCCCGGCGATGCCTTTCAGCATCGCCGCTTCCAGCGCGTCTTCGAGCTTAGGCGCGTAACGAGCCGCCGTCACAAAACGAAACGGCAGCGCGCGCGCCACGCCCTTGTCCAGCCGCTGGCGGATGAGCTTCGGCGAAACTCCCGCCGCCGTCATCAGCCGCAGGTTGCGAAGCACGGCCATTCCGCCGAGCTTCCCTTCCTCGAGCAGCCGCTCGAACGTGTCCTTCTTGCCCCGGCGCGCGGAAAGCGCAACTTCCCAAGTGTCCGGAGGCGAGAGCGTGCCGTCGACGAGCTTCTTCCAGTCCGCCGCCTGTTCCGCATTACGCGGTTTGGCGTGGCACAGGAACAGCACGTCGCGCAGCTTCACCGTGGATTCGCGGTTGTACTTCGCCAATTGGTAGGCGTCGAACTTCGTGAACGCCCGCGCCAGTCCGCGCTTTACTCCCGCGGAGAGCGGCTCCTTTTTCTCCTTCCAGTAGAGCGCGACGAACTCGCCAAGTTCGTCGGCGCGCTGGATCACCTGCTCGAGCGTCTCCGCTACAAGCGGTCCGGTTCCCTTGCGCCGCGCAAGTTCGCGCACCAGGAAGAGCGGCACATGGCGCAGCCGCATCTCGCCGCGAGCTTCTCGCGCGAGGGCGGCCACATCCTCGGCCTTGCCCACGCGAACAAGCTCTGCGATCCGTCCGACGATCGCGCTGCCCTTTTCGTAAAACGCATCTTCCCAGAGCAGGCACGTCAGCACCGTACGGCGAAGCTCCGCCTTGGCGCCGACCTTCTGCGCCACAGCTCCCTCGTGCGTGCGTACAGGAAACATCCGCCTCCATACATTCTTTTTCGCCATGTTTACTGTTCCTCCTCTCTACGACGACTGCGCCGCCAAAACACTCTCAGCAGCACAAGGTTCGCTCTTTAATCGAGAAACGCCAGATACCGAAGAGCGCTCGAGCGATTCTCAGTGTTCATCAAAACGCGATGCCACCCATTTAGGGTGACGGTCTCGTGGTCGGGGTGACGAACTTCCCCTCGCACATAGACGTTTGCGTCGCGCTTCATAATCGTGAACCCAAGCTTACGTTCACGTTCCGGCAGGCGATTGTATTCTCCGGCTGGAATGCCCGAAGGATACTTCGCAGAGACGTAAACGGTCTCACCCCCGCTGCGGTAACACTGCTCAACCACATGCGGTTTGCTGCCGTTGCCGCGAGAGAGCGGTTCATTCCGAAGAATGAGCAAGGGATTTGCGCTCACCTTTGTTGCAGGGAGGAAAAACCATTCTCCCTGACGAACATAAGCCGCATTCCTCCGCTGAAAACTCGCCTTGCGGGAGATTCCAAGCGCCTGCTCGCGTGTGCGGACTTCTTCCGGCTTCAACGCTATCTTCGCGCTGGCGACGGTGCTCACAGGTTCGCTTTCCGGAATAGCTGCCACGAACCAGTGTTTCTCGTCCCAGCCGCACAAGAATTTCTGCTTGGCCAGAAGCGCGCCCTGCACGTCAAACTGACGGCTAAGCAAGACAAGGTGCTTTTCCCGAGGTTGCGCGTTTAGGACGTCGATTTCCTGTCGGCTGCCGGGCGCTGTGCGAATCTCGAACAACTCGCCACGGTTGTCACGACGAATGTCGATGACAATCGGCGGCGGTTGTTCGGTGGATCGCGCGGACAACCAGCGATCACGAATCGGCACGGGTTCAGCGTCCAGCACCTTCACGCGTGCCCCCATCCGGGAAAAGTACCGATCTAAATTGCTGCCCACAGCTTTTTCCTTTCTAAGACTGCGCCAGTCAGTCGAAATAATGTTTCGGTGAAAAACACATGCCTGGCATCTGAGACTTCTGGATGCCGGCCTCACTCTTTCGTGCTATGGCTCCCGACTTCATGACCGCCTCTCTTTGCGGAGCCCTTCTGAAGGCTCTGCACAACACTGCTGGACGGGAATAATCGGACAAGGACATAAGGCGCTCTACCACTGAGCTACCGGCCCGCAACATGGACCAGGTGGGAATCGAACCCACGACCTCCCGCTTAACAGGCGAAGTAACCCTGCCCTGCACCACGTCCAACTGCTTTTGCCTTTCGGCAAGTCTTAAATGTCCGCGCCCTGCAACTGAGGCCTTCTGCTTGGCTGCTAAAAGCAGATCTAAGGCCTTCCACGGCGCGGCTACAAATTCAAACCGGGAGGAATAAATGGCCAGAGTGCGAGGCTGACGGCCCCGCCTTCCATTGGTGTCGAAGTATCTCTGTTCCGCACCATCCCGGTTTCTTTTGCGGCGGGAACTCTCGGCCCGAGACTGCCCAATGCTCTACCCGCTGAGCTACGTCAGCTTTCACTGGCGGCCGGATTCGAACCGGCGACCTTGGATCCGATGGAACTCGCGCCTGCGCCACGCCGCAAACTTTTTAAAATCCAAACACACCCCCAGCATCTCTCCGCGCAAACTCAAACCGTCCGCCGTTCGCAGTCGGGAAATAAAATTCCGGGAGGACTCTTCGTTCACGCTTCTGCCAGAGATCTGAAACAACTCCCCTGGCGCGTCTGAAGTAATCGTGAACTGCACCATCCCGGGACACGAAATCCCGGAAGCTAATGTTGTGGCTCGAAATGAGTTAAGCGGAGTGTCTTAAGGTCGCGTATACGAGCAGACTTCAAGACCTTTGCGCCTGGTCATCGGTCGATCATGACTCGGTATGTCTTGTGCCATCGTCTGCCCTCTACGCTCAGTGAGGTCCCGCAGTTTCCCGCGGGAAATTCTGAGGTATCTGCAAAGTAAACGGAGCCGCAAAATCTGTCAAGCACTTTTTTCGGAAAGCCGCATGTTTACTGGGGTTTTCACACTAAGTGGTTACTTTTCAATCTACTAGTATGCTTCAGGCTGGAGTGTTTGAAATTCTCAAGCCTTCGCTTTTTCGCGTTCGCGCGCCAGCAGGACGATCAGCCGCGCGGTCTCTTCAATTCCCATTGCAGTGTTGTCCACCAGCACCGCATCTTTCGCGCGGACCAGCGGAGAAACTATTCGCTCGCGGTCCCGCTTGTCGCGCTCGCGCACTTCTTCCATCACTTGCCCCACCGAAACTTTCTCGCCTTTTTCCTGGTGCTCCATCCACCGCCGCTGCGCGCGCGTTACTGCCGAAGCTTCCAGAAATATTTTCAGTTCCGCGTTGGGAAAAACCACCGTGCCGATGTCCCGCCCTTCCATCACCACGCCGCCGCCCGCGCCCGCTTGCTGCTGCTCGGCGACCAGGACTTCACGCACGCCGGCGATCGTGGCCAACCGCGAAGCGGCTTGTGCGACATCCGCCGTGCGAATTTCGTGGGTCACTTCGCGGCCATCCAGAAATACCCGGTTCTTCAAGCCCTCCGCTTCCTGATCCGGTGTGGGCGGCTTCAACTCAATATGTGTTTCGCGCGTCAAATTCTCCAGTTGGGTTTCGCTTTCGAGGGGAATCTTCCTTTCCAAGGCCTTCAACGCAACGGCCCGGTACATCGCGCCACTGTCCAGATAAACGTAACCGAGCATCGCCGCCACGCGGCGCGCCACCGTACTTTTGCCCGAGCCCGCCGGCCCGTCAATCGCAATCGTCAGTCGCAATACAATCCCAAGTTCAGTCTCACTTCCCTTGCTATTTCTTCGATGCTAGCCGCGCCATTACTAAAATCCCATGATGTTGTAGCCGCAATCCACGTACAGGGTTTCGCCGGTGATTCCCGAACCGGCCGGCGACAAAAGAAACGCCGCCGTGCTGCCCACTTCCCCGGGATCTACGTTGCGTTTCAGCGGTGCGCGCTCTGCGTGTGACTTCAGCATCTCCCCCAGTTGCGATACTCCGCGTGCGGCCAGCGTCTTGATTGGCCCCGCCGAAATCGCATTCACGCGAATTCCCTTTGGCCCCAGATCGTTGGCGAGATAGCGCACCGTCGCCTCCAGCGCCGCCTTGGCCACGCCCATTACGTTGTACTTCGGCACCACTTTTTCCGCGCCGTAATACGTCAACGTCACGATACTCCCACCATTTGTCATCAACGGCGCTGCGGCGCGCGCCACCGCAATCAACGAGTAAACGCTAACGTCGTGTGCAATCCGGAATCCCTCGCGCGTCGTATTCAGGAACTCGCCCTTCATATCCTCTGCTGGAGCAAACGCCACGCTGTGCACCAAGCCATCCAGCACGCCATAGCGTGCCTTTAACTGCTCAAAAAGCTTTGCGATCTCTGCGTCCGAAGTGACGTCGCACATGAAACCATCCGCACCCGGCAAATCCGTGATCAAATCCTTCGCTTCCTGTTCCAACCGTTCGTTCTGGTACGTAATCGCCAGCCGCCACCCCGCCTCATTCAACTTCTGCGCAATCGCCCAAGCAATGCTGCGCTTGTTCGCCAGCCCAAAAATCACCGTTGTCTTCTGCCCCTCGCTCACGTTTCCTCCCGTGACTCGCTCTCTTGGTTCCCGATCGCTGTTATCTGATCGCTGCTATCGGTTCCAACTGAGAACTGATTACTTCAGACAATTCGCGTCGGATGCTCTGCCTAGATCCTATGAAACGCTCGCTCAATCTCCCGCACCGAATACCGCAGCACCACCGGCCTTCCGTGCGGACAACTCATCGGGCAATCCGTCTTCGCCAGCGCACCCAACAGCCATTCCATTTTCGACTGATCCAGCGGCATGTTCACCTTGATCGCGGCGTGGCACGCCGTTGATGCAGCAATTTTCGCCTGCAGCGTATCAATCGAAATCGCGGCATTTTCCCGCTCGATTCCGTCAATAATCTCGGTCAACAGATGCTCCGCATCGTTCGCCGCTACGCCCGCGGGCACCGCCTGGATGGCCACGCTCTTCGGCCCCATCGGCTCCACTTCGAAGCCGTTGGCCGCCAGTTCTTCCGCAATTTTTTCGTAAGTCACGATCTGCCGGGGGGAAAGCTCGAACACCAGCGGCATCAACATGCGCTGTGCCTCGACTTTTCCCGCGCGTCGCGCTTCCAGGTGCTGCTCGAACAGCACGCGCTCGTGGGCCACGTGCTGGTCGACAATCCAAAGCCCTTCGCCGTTGACTGCCACAATAAAGCTAGCGCTTACCTGCCCCAGCGGCTTCAAGTCAGTAATCTGCTCTGGGCGCGGCAGCGTCGCCGGTGCATCCGCACTCGCTCGCGAAAAATTCTCCGCCCAGTTCGGCTCGCGGCTTTGCCCTCGAGGCATCGCACCCGGCGAATACCGGCCTGCAAACGAACTCCCCGGCTCAAACGGAAATCTTTGCGGAACAGGCTGCGCCGGTGCCGTGGCCAGGTCAAAACCATTTCCCGCCGAATAATCCGATCCAACGCCCGAGCCGACCCCCAGCTCTTCCAGCAATGGAATAATCGCCCGCGGCACGCCAGACTCCGGGTTCGCTTCCGCCAATCCGCCCGCGAACGAACCCGGAAGTGCCGCCGGATTTGGCGCTATCCCCACCCCCGCTGCGGTCGCAAAACTTGCAATCGGACGCGCGCCCATTAGCGCCTGGCGAATCGCGTCGCGAGTGAAGTCGTGCACAAACTGCGACCGCCGGAACCTCACCTCAATCTTCGCCGGGTGAACGTTCACGTCCACTTCATCGTATGGCATTTCCAGAAACAGCAGCGTCGCTGGAAACACAGACGGTGGCAGAATATTCCGGTAAGCCTCATGAATCGCGTGCAGAATCAGACGGTCGCGCACCAGCCTGCGGTTCACGAATACGTAAATTCCATTGCGATTCGGCCGCTGGATGTCCGGACGCGAAGTGAATCCGCTTACCGTCAGCGTCGTCGCTTCTTCTCCGGCTTCCATCTCCGGCTCGGTGATCGCCGCGCGAAACGCCGCGGAAACACTGGGGATTTCCACCAGTTCCTCCAGCGCCTGCCTGCCGAACAGCTGGTACACGCGGTCCGCCAGCTTCTCCGTCGGCGGGCAATTCACAATCTCCTGAGTCGGCGTCGTCAGCGTGAACTGCTTCGTGGGATTTGCCAGTGCATAGTGCGTGACGAGCGAGGCGATGTGCCCCAGCTCCGTCGTATCCGACTTCAAGAACTTCC
>Ga0210399_10004451_pt1 | contig 10886 bp, 10 predicted proteins | sample IncBWC14MmetaG_FD_150865 | JGI IMG/M metagenome (GOLD analysis project Ga0210399, IMG submission 150865) | Forest soil microbial communities from Barre Woods Harvard Forest LTER site, Petersham, Massachusetts, United States - Inc-BW-C-14-M | ecosystem: Environmental > Terrestrial > Soil >...
CTCCACTTACCGGCAGGTAGATCGATTAACTATAATCGATTGACCGCGCGGCCTCGGCTTTCAGCGCATTCGGCTGCAGGCGGCGGTGCAGCCACAACAACAGCGCGATCGCGACCATCATGGCGGCGGGCACGTCGGCGACACTGGCATATGGCGGCGCGGCAATCGGTTGCGGCAGCGGCGCATCGATCACCCCTTCGGCGCCAAGCGGCAGCTTTTCGATGACGCGGCCGAGCGGATCGACAACGGCTGAAATCCCGGTATTGGCGGCGCGTACCAGCGGGAGACCTTCTTCGATCGCTCGGACGCGCGCCTGTTGGAAATGCTGATACGGGCCGCTCGAAATGCCGAACCAGCCGTCGTTGGTGACGTTGATCATCCAGCCGGGCCGGCCGCCGTGTCCTCCGGTCTGGCCGCTGCCTTGTCCTCCATTTTGAGCGCCGACGTCGCCCGGAAAGATGATCTCGTAGCAGATCAGCGGCACGGCCAGCGGCGCGCCGGGGACGGCAAGAAGCCTGCGGCGGTCGCCGGCGGAAAAGCCGCCGCGCTGCTTGGTGAGCTGTTGCAGCCCGAGGCCCTCCAGGAATTGTTGGAACGGCAAGTATTCGCCGAACGGCACGAGGTGGAGCTTGTCGTAAGTCGAGGCGATCAAGCCGTCCCGATCGAGCACATAGATTGAATTGTAGACGGCGATGTCGGGCGGCGTGACCGGCTCCGCCAGCCTGACCGCGCCGGTGATCAGCACCGTCGACCCGTGCAACAGCCTGGCGATTTGCCCAAGCGCATCGGGCTCCCGCGTGAGAAAAAACGGGAACGCCGATTCAGGCCAGATCAGATGCGTCACGTCGCTTGTACCCGCAGCCGGCGCACCCGCGCGCTCGGACAGCGCGATGTAGCGGTCCAGCACTTGTTGCTTGGCGGCATAATTGAAGCGCACGTCTTGCTGGAGGTTCGGCTGCATGATGCGCAAATGCACACCCTCGACAAACCGGGTCGGCGCACGCGCGAGCCGCACGGTGCCGTATGCGGCGAGCCCAAAGAGCACTGCCGCCGCCAGCATCAGCGGCAACCGCGGCCAGCGGCTTTCGCTGCGGTCGTCGAACAGCGTCGCCGGGCTGGCGAAGATCGCGACCGCGAGGAATGTGAGACCCCAGATGCCGATGAGCGCGGCGCTCTGCGCCAGCACCAGCGGCGCGGTCAGTGCGTAGCCGAAGGCGTTCCACGGAAATCCAGTCAGGATATGTCCGCGCAACCATTCCGCTGCGGTGAGCGCAACCGCCAGAGCAAGGATGCGCAAGGCGCCGCGCGTCCATAACAGGCGCGCCAGCGCAACCCCGAAGGCGGTGAAGATCGCAAGCCCGGCCGGCAGGCCGACAACGGCGATCGGCAGAAGCCAGCCGAAAGTAGGCGCATCGACCAGGAACGCAAAGCCGATCCAATAAAGGCCGGCGAGAAAATAGCCGAAACCGAACCACCAGCCGGTTGCGGCCGCACCGGTCAGCCCGCGCCACTCGCCGGCGCCGGCACCATCGATCAGCCAGACCAGAACCGGAAAGGTCACAAACAGAATCGGCCAGAAGCTGAGCGGCGCCATGGCGGCGGCCGACAACGCGCCCGCGGCAAAGGCGATCGCGCATCGCCGCCACCCGTAAGAGAGGACGATGATGTGAATGAGAGCCGTCGGCTTCACGGCGGCGGAGCGTTCGGAGAAGGCTTGCCCGCGTCGTCGCGTGGCGGTGTGGCGCGCGCTTGCGGCCGCATCGCTTGCGGCAGATCGCGCGATCCGCCGGGGCGGCGGTCCTTGCTGCGATAGATTTTCACGCGCTTGACCCGGCGCGGATCGGCGTCGAGCACTTCCGCCTCGAACGTTGCCGGTCCGGGAACGAGTTCGCCGCGTACCGGCACATGGCCTGCGCGCATCACCAGATAGCCGCCGAGTGTGTCGACTTCCTGCGCGGCTTCGCCGACGTCGAATTCTTCGCCGATCACCGCGCGCACGTCGTCGAGGCTGGCGCGGCCCGTTGCGATGAAGGATCCGTCGCTCTGGCGCGTCACCGCCGCTGTTTCCGCCTCGTCATGCTCGTCGGCGATATCGCCGACGATCAGCTCGACTAGGTCTTCCATCGAGACAAGCCCGTCGCTGCCGCCATACTCGTCGATGATCAAGGCGAGATGAATGCGGGTGGCCTGCATCTTGGCGAGCAGGTCGAGCGCCGGCATCGACGGCGGCGCATAGAGAATGTCGCGGGCAATCTTGGTCGTCTTCAGCGGCATGGTCAGGTCGATCTTGTCGAGATCGAGATCGGTCGCGGACGGTTGGTTTTTGTCGGCGGCGGCCGGCTGGATTGTCGCGCGCGCCGCCATGAAGCCAAGGAGGTCGCGGATATGCACCATGCCGACCGGATCGTCGAGCGTGTCGTTATAGACCACGAGCCGCGAATGAGCGGCGCCGGCAAACACCTTGACCAGTTCGCCGATGGTGATGTCCTGCTGCACGGCGATGATGTCGGCGCGCGGCACCATTACGCTTTCGATCCGGCATTCGCGCAGCCCAAGAATATTCTTGAGCATGGCGGCTTCGGTCGGCGAGAAGCCGGATTCCGATTGCTCGGCGGTGAGGACGAGCTCGAGCTCGGCGCGCGTCGCCTGTGCCCTCCAGCCGAACAAAATGCGCATCACGCGCGAAAGCCAGCCCTCGTGCAGGTCGCCGCCGGTCTCGGGCAGGACCATCGGCAGGCCGCCGCGTTCGGTCTCGTTCGGTTCGGTTCGGATTGGAGATTGGGACATTGCTATCGCCACATTGGCGCTTATCGGCTTGGTCGGATTACGGATCAGCCCTGGATGTGACGTCAGTATAAGCCTTCGGCGCCCTCAAAGCATGGGCTAGAGCATGATCCGGAAAAGTGGATACCGGTTTTCCGAAAAGATCATGCTCCATCAAAGATCTAGAGCGCGATGACGATTCAACCTAAAGCCATCGCGCTCTAGCGATAGGGGTCCGGGATACGAAGCCGCCGCAAAATGTCCCGTTCCGCCTCTTCCATGACCTCCGCATCCTTTTTGCGCACGTGGTCATAGCCCAAAAGATGCAGGAAGCCGTGCACACAAAGATGGGCAAAGTGATGGGCAAGCGGCTTGTGTTCCGCCCGAGCCTCGGCCGCAACCATTTCATAGGCCAGGACAATATCGCCGATGAACGGCCGGTCGCCGCCGGCGCGCGGCGCCGGAAAAGACAAAACATTGGTCGGCGCATCGACGCCGCGCCAATCGCAATTAAGCACGCGGATCATCGGATCGTCGGTCAGGAGCACGGAAAGCTCGCACTTCGGCCGTGCCACGACGGCGGCGGCCCTCACGATCGCGCGCCGCGCAACGGTCGTGATCTCGGGTTCGCCCTTCCAGAGATCGGACTCGATGCGGACGTCGACCTTGACGCTTGCGCTTGCTTTGGACGCCGCGCGTGCCTTGCGCGCTGCCTGCGCCATCAGGTTCGCTCGCGCTTGCCCGCCGCCGCCCTATCGTAAGCTTCGACGATGCGCGCAACGAGCTCATGGCGGATCACGTCGGCGGAGCTGAATTTAACATGAGCAATCCCTTCGACGCCCTCGAGCAGACGCACCGCGTCTGCAAGCCCGGAGGTTTGGCCGGGCGGCAGGTCCACCTGGCTCGGATCGCCGGTCACCACCATGCGGCTGTTCTCGCCTAACCTGGTCAGCAGCATCTTCATCTGCATCGTGGTGGTGTTCTGCGCTTCGTCGAGAATCACGGCGGCGTTCGAGAGCGTACGCCCGCGCATGAAGGCAAGCGGCGCGATCTCGATCTCGGTGGTCTGCAGCGCGCGTTCCACGATGCGCGCATCCATCAGATCGTAGAGCGCGTCGTAGATCGGCCGCAGATAGGGATCGACCTTTTCGCGCATGTCGCCCGGCAGAAAGCCGAGCCGTTCGCCGGCTTCGACGGCAGGACGCGACAATACGATGCGGTCGACTTCCTTGCGTTCGAACAATTGTATGGCTTGCGCCACCGCGAGCCAGGTCTTGCCGGTGCCGGCGGGCCCCGTGGCGAATACGAGCGCGTGGCGCTTGAGTGCGCGCACATAAGCGTCCTGCGCGGCGGTGCGGGCGCGCACGCGGCGTTTGCGCAGATTGATCTCCTCGAAATTCTCCCGCGCCGCCGACGGATCGAAATCAAACAGCGAGCCTTGCGACAAGGTCATGCGGATGGTGCCTTCGACGTCGCCCTGCACCAACTCGTCGCCGCGCTTGAGCCGCTCGTAGAGACCCTCGAGCACGCGGCGGGCTTGTTCGCAGGCCTCGCGTGAACCTTCCAGCGTGACATGATTGCCGCGCGACGTGGCCGCCACCCCAAGCCGCCGCTCGATCAGCGCAAGGTTCTGGCCATATTGGCCGAACAAAGTGGAGGCAAGGCGATTGTCGTCGAAAGTCAGAACGATTTGGCTCGGGCTTTCCGGCGCGGCGACCAGCGATTCCGCATCCGTCGTCAGAGGACCAGCAGGGCCAGGTGTGCGCATTCAGGCTCCGGCGCCGGCGAGCGCCGGCTGTTGTGTCAGTGCGCCGAACAGGCTGTTGCTTGCAACTTCGGTGATGCTCACCGGGGCGATTTTTCCGATCAATGACGCCGGCGCCTCGACTTGCACCGGCTGCAGGTAGGGTGAACGGCCGACGATCTGGCCGCTGTAGCGGCCGGGCCGTTCGAACAACACCGAAACCGTGCGGCCGACGCAGCTCCGATTGAAGTCCGCCTGGCTGCGGTCGATCGCCTGCTGCAACCGCTGCAAGCGCTCGGACTTCGCCGCTTCATCGACTTGATCGTCCATCTCGGCGCCGGGCGTGCCGGGGCGCGGCGAATATTTGAACGAGAAAGCGCCGGAAAAGCCGATCTCATCCACAAGGCTGAGAGTCTCGGCGAAATCCGCTTCGGTCTCGCCGGGGAAGCCGACGATAAAGTCCGACGTCAGCGCCAGGTCCGGCCGCGCCTCGAACAGCCGCGCGACCAGCGCGAGATAGTCCGCGCGGGTGTGTCGGCGATTCATGGCCTCGAGAATACGATCGGAGCCGGACTGTATGGGAAGGTGAAGTTGCGGCATCAGCGCCGGCAAATCGCGATGCGCGGCGATCAGATGGTCGTCCATGTCGCGCGGATGGCTGGTGGTATAACGCAGCCGCTCGATCCCGGCTTCGGCAAGGCGTTCAAGAAGCCGCGCCAGCGGCCATGTTCGGCCATCCGGTCCTTCGCCGTGATAGGCGTTGACGTTCTGGCCGATCAGCGTGATTTCGCACACGCCGGCATCCACGAGCCGCGCAGCTTCGTCGACGATTTTCTGCACCGGTCGCGAGATTTCCGCGCCACGCGTGTAAGGCACCACACAAAAGGTGCAGAACTTGTCGCAGCCTTCCTGCACGGTGACGAAGGCCGCCACGCCGCGCGCCCGCGTTGCCGCAGCGCTCGGCGCGGCAAGATGATCGAATTTGTCGTCGGGCGGAAACTCGGTGTCGACCGCCTTGCCATCGCGCGCTGCGCGCGCAAGCAGATCGGGCAGACGGTGATAGTTCTGCGAGCCGACCACGAGATCGACGGCCGGCGCGCGCCGGATGATTTCCTCGCCTTCGGCCTGCGCGACACAGCCGGCCACCGCGATGCGAACATCGCGGCCCTCTGCCTTGCCGGCCTCTTTCAGGCGGCGCATGCGGCCGAGCTCGGAATAGACCTTTTCGGCCGCCTTCTCGCGGATGTGGCAGGTGTTGAGGATGATGAGGTCGGCATCTTCGGCGCTGCCGGTCTCGACATAGCCTTCGGGCGCGAGTGTGTCCGCCATACGCTGTGAATCGTAGACGTTCATCTGGCAGCCAAACGATTTCACGTACAGCTTGCGGGAACCTGTCATTCCGGTCGAATCGAGCCCTTGTCTTCGCCTCACGGTGGCGGGTTTGTGTAACACCATCATATCGCTTTTTGGGCCATGCCGTCAGCCGCGCCGCCCCCGGCCCAACGTCCTCAGCTCAAGTCGCGACGCAGTGTCAGCGCGGCGGCCCCGCCTTCATAATAGCCTTGCCGGCGGCCGACATCGTAAAAGCCGGCCTTACGGTAAAGCCGCCCGGCCGGCGCGTTCTTTTCGTCCACTTCGAGAAACACCGTCCGGGCGCCCAATCCGGCCAGCCGGCGCAGATGCAAGTCGAGGAGCGGACGGGAAAATCCGCGGCCGCGCCAGCCGCGCGCGATGGCGACCGAAAGGATCTCGGCTTCCCCCGCCACAAGCCGCGACAGGATAAAGCCGATCAAGCTTCGGCCCATCATGGCGCGGTGGCAGACCACATTGCGGTCGAGCAAGAGGCTGCGGAACTCATCTTCGCCCCAGCCGCGCTGAAACGACGCGGCATGGACCGCGGCGATCGCCGCAGCATCGCGTTCGCTCGCCTCGGCCAGATTCGGCTCGGCCCGGCCGATCAGACGCGCAACCAAGCCCATCATCGGCGCGGCAATTGCGCGGCGTTTTGCGGCTGCGCGTCTGGTGCCCGCAGATATTGCGGCCGGAGCGGCGCCTGTTCCTCCGGCACCACCGCGCCCATGCGGGCGACCCAGGCGATATCCGGCGCCGGGCTCGCATCGACTGAGACCGGCACGGCATCGTCGGCCGACAAGCCGGCGGCAACAAGCCTCGCCGCCGAGCCTGCGATGCAAGACGACGTCTCGGCCGCCGCTTTCACCGCCTCGCGCAAAGGCGCCAGCCGCGGTGCGGTGAACAAACGGCCGCCGGGCGCAAACACCTGCAGATAAACATGGTTGTGGCGCGCATCGATGGCGGCCACCACCGGAAACCTCTCGTCATTCGCGATATGCGGTGCGGCGTAAGCCGAGAGCGTCGACAATCCGACGGCCGGCTTGTCCGCCGCCAGCGCAATGCCGCGCGCGGCCGCGATGCCGACCCGAAGCCCCGTGAAACTCCCGGGGCCTGTCGTGACTGCGATGCGGTCGATGTCCGGAAAGCTCAACCGCGCCTGATGCATCACCCGCTGTAACAACGGCAGCAACGCTTCGGCGTGGCCGCGCAGCATGGGCAGGCTTTGGCTCGCGACGATGCCGCCATGCTCGGTATCGAGCACGGCGGCCGAACACGCCGCCAGCGCCGTATCAATGGCGAGTACGCGCATAATCGCTCATGCAGGCGCCTAGTGTGGCGGATTTGAAGTTCCTCCCACGTTCGCCGCATGCTCTGAGAGGAACTACTTCAAATCCAAAAGCCACACTAGATCCATATACTTGCCAGTGTCCCCTTTGATTCCGAAGTTCGCATGGAGCAAGCCGCTCGCTCTTGCGAACTTCGGAATCGGGACACTGGCCGGAAAAGCCGAACTACATCGGCCGCACTTCGGTGACGTCGGGAAGGAAATGACGCAGCAGATTCTGAATGCCGTGGCGCAACGTGGCGGTCGACGACGGGCAGCCCGAGCAGGCGCCCTTCATGTTCAGATAGACGACACCGTCCTTGAAACCCTTGAACGTGATGTCGCCGCCGTCATTGGCGACGGCCGGCCGCACGCGCGTCTCGATCAGCTCCTTGATCGTGGCGACGGTCTCGGCATCGGCGGCGTCGAAAAACTCGTCGGGCTCATCGGTCTTGGCGCTCCCGCTGTTGAGCAGCGGCGCGCCCGACATGAAGTGCTCCATGATCCCGCCGAGGATCATGGGCTTGAGGTGTTGCCACTCGGCCGGCTCGTCCTTGGTCACGGCAATGAAGTCCGAGCCGAAGAACACGCCGCTGACGCCGTCGACCGCGAACAGCCGTTCGGCCAGCGGCGATTGGGCCGCCTCGTCGCGGCTGCGCAGGTCGAGCGTGCCGGTGTCCAGCACGGTCCGGCCGGGCAGGAATTTCAAGGTCGCCGGATTGGGCGTCGCTTCGGTCTGGATGAACATCGCTGGCTTCCTTCAGCTTGCGCTGCCGCACGGGCCGCCGTGAGACATGAATCCGCGCCCTGAGACGTAAATCTATTGTAATACGTGGCGAATTTCACTGGAAGTTCAAGTGCCGATTATCATTCGGGCTTCTCGCTAAAGCTCGGCCCCGGAAATGACCCTTACCCCGAGAGCGCGTCGATCTCGTCGTCAGTAAGGTGGCCGGGCACGATGGCGACCGGAATGGGATAGTCGCCGGCGGCGCGGCCGATGGTGGCAACCAGCGGACCCGGCCCTTCCGAGCCTGTGCCGGCGCCAAGCACCAGAATGAAAACGTCCTCGTCCTCGTCGATCAGGTTGAGGATTTCCTCGGCCGTATCGCCTTCGCGCACCACGCATTCGGGCGAGATACCGGCAATCGCTTTGGCGCGGGCGGTGAACTTGGCAAGCTGCGCGTCGGCCTCTTCGCGCGCCTCCGCGCGCATGATGTCGGCCACCCCGAGCCATTGCTGGCTCTGATCGTGCGTTTCCATCACGCGCAGCATGATCACATTGCCGCCGATGCGCGCCGCCCGCCGGCTGGCGAAATAGACGGCGCGGTCGCACTCTTCGGTGTCGTCGATCACGACAAGAAGTTTCGGCCGGTGGCCGGTTTCGTAGCTGCGGCGCTTGCGCGACATCGAATTCCCCCGGCGGCGAACGTCACACGCCACAAGCGCTTCATGCTGCCATGGGGTATGTCACCCGACAAGCGGGCTCGTTTCCCTCACTCCAAGGCACCGCGGCATGACGGCGAACGGCTACGACCGCACGAGGCCGACGATATCCTTCACCGCCTTCATGGTTTCGCCGGCGATCTTGCGCGCGCGTGCCGAACCGTCCGCCAGGATGGCGTCGATCGTGACCGGATCGCGCAGGAGCCGCTTCATCTCGCCTGCAATCGGGCCAAGTTTGGCGACCGAAAGATCGACCAGCGCCGATTTGAAGGTCGAGAATTGTGCGTTGCCGTACTGGCCGAGCACATTGGCGCGCGTGGTGTCGGCGAGCGCCGCATAGATGCCGACGAGATTGTCAGCTTCCGGCCTTGCTTTCAGGCCGGCCTCTTCGCTCGGCAGCGGTTCCGGATCGGTCTTGGCCTTGCGGATTTTCTGCGCGATGGCGTCGGCATCGTCGGTCAGATTGATGCGCGAATAGTCCGATGTGTCCGACTTCGACATTTTTTTGCTGCCGTCGCGCAGCGACATCACGCGTGTGGCTTCACCGGCGATCAGCGGTTCCGGCAGCGGAAAGAACTCTTCGCCGTAGCCGTGCTCGTGAATCGAGTGGGCGAAATCGTTGTTGAACTTTTGCGCGATGTCGCGCGCCAGTTCGAGATGCTGTTTCTGATCGTCGCCGACCGGCACATGCGTCGCCCGATAGACAAGAATGTCGGCCGCCATCAGCGCCGGATAGGCATAGAGCCCGACCGACGCATTTTCACGGTCCTTGCCGGCCTTTTCCTTGAACTGGGTCATCCGGTTCAGCCAGCCGAGGCGGGCGACGCAATTGAAGATCCAGGCGAGTTCCGCGTGCTCGGCCACCTGGCTCTGATTGAACACGATGTGCTTTGCGGGATCGATCCCACAAGCGATGAAGGCGGCGGTGACTTCTCTGATGGTGCGCGGCAGCTCGGCGGGATCCTGCCATACCGTGATGGCGTGCATGTCGACGACGCAATAAATGCAGTCATAACGGTCTTGCAGCTCAACAAAGCGCTTGATGGCGCCGAGATAATTGCCGAGATGCAAGTTGCCGGTGGGCTGTACCCCCGAGAAAACCCGCTCCTGAAATCCCATCGAAGCTCTCCAACGCGCCGGCGCCGTCCCACTGAGAGCGGGCCGTTTGCGGCGGTCAAATGGCGAACGCCGCTCGCGGCGTCAAATGCCGAACGCCGCTGGCGGCGTCAAATGCCATGTCCGCGCCTTGCCCTGCAAGTGCCGGCCGTTATAGTGCGCGTCCCCGCAGCGTTATTTCATGAGAGTTTCAGCTATGTCCTCTGCCCGTTTTGACGTCCTCGGCATCGGCAACGCGATCGTCGACGTGATCGCGCGCACCGAAGAAGACTTTTTGCTCAAACAGGGCATGCACAAAGGGACGATGGCACTCATCGACGAAGCGCGCGCGCAGGCGATCTATGATGCGATGGGGCCGGCGATCGAAACGTCGGGCGGCTCGGCCGCCAACACCATTGTCGGCCTCGCCTCGCTCGGTTCGCGCTCGGCCTTCATCGGCAAGGTCAAGGACGACGAACTCGGCCGCACATTCGCACATGATATCCGCGCCGCCGGCGCCAGCTACACGACGCCGCCGGCCGCCGACGGTCCTTCCACGGCGCGCTGTTACGTGCTGGTCACGCCCGACGGCGAGCGCACCATGAACACTTATCTCGGCGCCGCGCAGGACCTGCATCCGGCCGACATCGACGCAGAACTCGTCGCGGCGAGCGCGGTGCTCTATCTCGAAGGCTATTTGTGGGATCCGAAAAACGCCAAGGACGCGTTCATCAAAGCCGCGAAGATCGCGCACGATGCCGAGCGCACCGTGGCGCTGAGCTTGTCGGATGCGTTCTGCGTCGACCGCTGGCGCGCCGAGTTCTTGCAACTGATGCGTTCGGGCACGGTCGATCTCATTTTCGCCAACGAGACCGAGCTGCACAGTCTTTATCAGACCTCCGATTTCGATACCGCGGTCGCGGCCTTGCGTGCCGACGTGAGTGCGGCGGTGGTCACGCGCAGCGAAAAGGGCTGCATCGTCCTCGGCCCGGAGGGGACCGAAGCGGTGCCGGCTTTCCCGATCGAGCGGGTGGTCGACACCACCGGCGCCGGCGACCTTTTCGCCGCCGGCTTCCTGTCCGGGTTCGCGCGCGGCGCCGACGATCGCACCTGCGGTCGGCTCGGCGCGCTGGCCGCTGCTGAAGTCATTCAGCATCTCGGCGC
>Ga0210399_10004452_pt1 | contig 10885 bp, 10 predicted proteins | sample IncBWC14MmetaG_FD_150865 | JGI IMG/M metagenome (GOLD analysis project Ga0210399, IMG submission 150865) | Forest soil microbial communities from Barre Woods Harvard Forest LTER site, Petersham, Massachusetts, United States - Inc-BW-C-14-M | ecosystem: Environmental > Terrestrial > Soil >...
GAACGCGAGAACGATGCTACGGAGCGAGGTCGTGCCAGGGCGAGTTCGGCTCTTCGGCAATGTGCTGGAATCCTTTCACCGCTTCTGCGGTCCGATTACTGTACATGTAGGCGGCGGCGATTTGATACTCGCGGTCGTAGCGCAGGATTTCCGTCAGCGCAGAATCGGGCGAAGCGGGGAGCACGGGTTTTCGGGGATTTGCGCCGCAATTTGCAAACACCGCGTCCTGCGCGTCAATCCACTCTTTGACGGCGGGGTGCTCCTTGCCGAACGTGGCCGCGCGTTGTTTAAGGGTGGCTGCGGCGGTGGCAAAGGCGTCGTTGGAACAATTCAGATAGTCAAAGTAGTTGTCCAGGCCTTGCAGTTGACTGATCCGCGGTCCAGGGCGCAACTTTGCGCCATGTGGACCAGAGCTAGAACGGAAAGCGCGACGACACAGAACGCAGACGCAATACGGCCGAAATGCCTGGACATAACATCTCCTTGCCGCCGCGTTACATTCCCCGGTGAATGCGGGACCGAATATCCTCGACGTCTTTTTGCGTCCACGGCTGTTGATGGAAGACGTAGACGCGCGTGCCGCTGCGAATCGGATTCGGCCACCGTTCCCCGATGGATATCCCTAAGCTGCCACGGCAGAGCGGCTCCGGGAATGTATCCGCCGAAGCGAGGTAGTGACGGATTAGGGGCTCGTTCGGACCCATAGAGAAGAGCATGGGAACGGCTTCGTTTACGGGAAGAGAGTGGATCCACCGATCGCCGATGCACCAGGAAGCGAGCGCGGTGATCGAAATCGGGTAGGCTGGGCCGAGTTGGCGCCGAAGTTCGGTCAGCAGCCGGGAATAGAAAGCACGCTCCGATTCTCGGGCATCGAAATCGATTTGCAGGGCCGCCACATTCGGCAGGTGGGTTGAGTTCACCACCGCTTGCAGCGTTTCCGAAAACTGATGTTCATTGAGGGCGGCGGGCGAGGCAGGGTGAGAGTAAATGCGAACAACGGCGACGACCTGGATTCCGGGCGGAAGATAAAGCGGCTGCATGCGCGGATAGATGTGGACGGAATCCGGAAGCAGTTCGACGGAAGAGGAGAGAAACGCAACACCTTCCGTTTTCGGATCGAGGAATTGAAGGTTTTCAGGGCGTTCCCACGCCCAGTAAACCAGGCGCGGCCCGGCGAGGCGGTGCACAGTGCTGTAGGCAAAGTGAAACCACGCACCCCAAAAAATAACCGGAACCGCGAATAAAACCAGGAGACGGAACTTTCGGCGGCGGGGGACCGGAGTCGGCATGGTTCTCCGCATTTTACATGTGCCGGCCGTCATCGCCGCGCGGGAAAGCCACCCCTCTTGCCGGATTGCCCAACGCGTAGCCACTCTGCTTTTGGCGGCATCTCACCGGGGGTATATAGTGGAAATGGCGTTCAGAGCGCCGCTTGTGGCGTTAAACGCACCTTGCACGAAACCCAAGGCGAGAAAATTAAGGCGTATCCCTGATGGCCGCAGACGTCAGCAAACAGCTGGAGCGGGCGAAGAAATTTCTGGAGAAGAACCGCGTCGAGGACGCCATCGAAGCGTACCTTGCCGTGCTCGACGGCTCCCCGCAGCACCTGGAAGCCTCGCAAGCGCTGGGAGACCTGTACACGCGGTTGGAGCAGCCGGACCGCGCCGCCGTTTATTACGGGCACCTGTTTGACCTGCTGATCGATCCCAAGGACGAAACCAAGGCGCTGGCGATTTACAACCGCTTCCTGCGGAACACGCTGGCGATTCAATCGCCGGAACGCATCACGCGCTACGCTTTTCTGCTGCAAAAGCAGAATCGCGGCGAAGAGGCCATCGAGCAGTACACCAAGGCCGCGGAAATGTTTTCCGAAGCCGGGCGTGGGGAAGACGCGCTGTTCTGCTGGGAGCGCACCGCTCAACTGGACCCGGACAAACTTGCACGGCAAATGAAAGTGGCGGAGATCGCGGCGCAGTTGGGGAAGAACGCGCTGGCGGCCCGGGCGTATCTGCGGTCCGCGCAACTTTCGACCACCTCCGGGGCTCCCGCGGAAGCGCTGAAACTTCTGGCGCGCGCCTATGAACTGGCACCGCAGGAGCGCAGCGTGGCGCTGCTGTATGCCGACGCCAAGCTGCGGAATGGGGAAGCTGGGACGGCTGCGGCACTGCTGGAACCGTTCGCGGCCACGGAAAGCGACGTCCCGTTCCTCGACACCTTCGCCGACGCCTTGGTGCAGTCCGGAAAACTGGACCGCGCCCGGGCGATTCTGGAAAAGCTGCTGCGGGAAAAAAATGAAGGGGTCACGCGGCTCTTCGACTTGGCGGATGCGTACGCCAACGCGAATCAGGACTCCAAATCGGTGGAAGTTCTGCAAATCCTGAAGCGGCGCTTGTTTGCCGATAAGAAGACCACGGACTTCACCACGCAACTGGAATCGCTGGGCGCCAAGCATCCGGAATCCACGCCCATCCTGGAATTCTGGGCGGCGCTTTACAACGAGCTGAATCGCGAGTCGCAATACTTTGAAGTGCTGATCCGGCTGTTTGATGCCAACTTTAATTCTGGTTTCTTTCCGAAGGCGTGCGAGGCACTGGATCGCCTGGTGGACATCGATTCCTACGATTATCGCTGCCAGGAACGCCTGGAGCGGTTGCGGGGCCACGCGGACGAGGCTTTCCTACGGCGGATTGCCGGGCGCATGGCGCGCGGAGCGAATGTCCAGTCGAGAAACAATGCCCCGCCCAAGGCGCAGGCCAGCCGGCAACTGGAGACCCCTCCGCCCGCGACCGACGAGGGGCGCAAGATGCAGGCGCTGGACGACCTGATCGTGCAGACGGAAATTTTTCTGCAATATTCCTTACAGTCGAAAGCGGTTGAACGCTTGCAGAAGATTGCCTCGATGTTTCCAGGGGAAGAGGCCAACAACCCGCGCCTGCAAAATTTGTATCAGACGGCCAACTGGTGGCCGAAAACGGCGGTGAAGCCGCCGTCTGCTCCGAAGCCTGCAGCCGGAGGGGCGAAGGTGATCGAAGAGAAGCCTACGCCTCCGACCGGGCGCACCGGCAGTTATACCGTGGAGACGCTGCGCGACCTGACGAAAATCTCGGAAATTAACCAGAAAATTTTCCGGCAACAGACGCCGCGCGCGATGCTGAATACGACGGTGAATGAAGTTGGCGCGTATATGAAGGCGGCTCGCACCTTTTCGGTGATTGGTGCGCCGGGGCGTCCACCGGAAATGGCGGCGGAGCACTGCACGTCTGGATTGCGGCCGGCGCCGGCGGCGCAGGTGGTGTTTCTGCTGGCGCAGATTGAAAAAGCGGTTCCGGATGAATTGGGCGGGCTGATTGTGGACGCATCCGACGAATCCATTTTGAAGGAATTGGGATTGGCGACCGCGCTTGGGGTGACGATCACGGACAAGGAGACCCAGGCGCCGGCGGGAATGTTGATCGCGGCGCATGACAAGTCGCACAACTGGAAGCCCAACGAAACTTATTTTTTGCAGGCTATTGGCGACCAGATGATGATGAGTGTCAGTCACACCCGGCTGCGCAGCCTGGTGCGGCGCATGGGAGTTTCCGACGAGCGCACCGGTTTGTTGAGCCGGAGTTCGTATGTCGGCTGCCTGTTGAACGAAGCCGACCGCGCGCGTACGCAGGGCACGCCGCTTTCTTTGGCGGTGTTGCAGATTGATCGCGGCGCCGACATGCTGCGGCAGCAGGGAGAAGCGCCGCTGGAGAAATTTCTGGAACAGCTTTCGCGTTCGCTGCAGCCGATCGTGCGGCAGAACGATATGGCGGTAAAATATACGTCGTGGGCGCTGGCGTTTATCCTGCCGGACACGAATATTTCCGGTGCGCAGAACCTGGTGGATAAATTGAAGCGCGCGGCGGCGGGCGTCAGGCCTCCGTGGGATTCGACGCAGATCACGCTAAGCGCCGGAGTTGTGGAAGCAGCGGCGCGGCAGGAATTTGACAGCGAGGATATTGTGACCGACCTGATCAACCGCGCGGAATTCAGCGTGGAGGAAGCCCGCAAGCGCGGAGGGGACGTCATCGTGCTCTCCGGGATTCCCAAGCTTTAGCAGGAAAGGAAAATCATGTTTCCATCGGATGCGGTGATTGTTGCAGGTGCGCGCACGCCCATGGCGCGTTATACGGGCGCGTTTTCGGAAGTGTCGGCGATTGATCTGGGCGCTCATGCCGGGAAAGCCGCCATTCAGAAGTCAGGCGTGGACCCGGCGGAATTCGATCACGCGATTTTTGGCAACGTGATGCAGACGAGCGCCGATGCGATTTACGGCGCGCGGCACGTAGGGCTGAAAGCAGGGTTGAAGATTGAGACTCCGGCGGTGACCGTGAATCGCCTGTGCGGTTCCGGTATTGAGGCGATTGTGCAGGGAGCGCAGCGGCTGGTGCTTGGCGAAGCGAACATGGTGCTGGCCGGCGGCATGGAGAACATGACCCAGGCGCCGTTTGTGATTCGCGGAGCCCGCACCGGATTGAAGCTGGGCGGCGGCGCGCTGGAGGATTTTCTGTTTGTCGGATTGACAGACACATATTGCGGATTGCAGATGGCCCTGACCGCTGAAAAACTGGCCGAGCAGAATGGAATTACGCGCAAAGATTCGGACGCTTATGCGTTGCGCAGCCAGCAGGCAGCGGATGCGGCGTTCAAAGCGTGTTACTTGACGGAAGAAATCGTGCCGGTGGAAGTGAAACAGGGCAAGAAAACCATTCTTGTGAAAGAAGACGATCACCGGCGGCCGGAAACCACGATGGAAATTTTGGAGAAGCTGCCGCCGTCGTTTAAGAAGGACGGCATGGTAACCGCGGGGAATGCCAGTGGGATCGTGGACGGCGCGGCGGCGGTCGTGCTGACGCGCGAGAAAACCGCGAAAGAGCGCGGACTGAAACCGCTGGGCCGCATTATTTCCTGGGCCGTCGCGGGCGTGGATCCCAGCATCATGGGCATCGGGCCGGTACCTTCGACGCGCAAGGCGCTGCAACTTGCGGGAATGAAACTTGAACAGATCGATCGCGTGGAAGTGAACGAAGCCTTCGCTTCGCAATACCTGGCCGTCGAAAAAGAACTAGGCTTGAATCGCGACAAGACCAACGTGAACGGCGGCGCGATCGCGCTGGGCCATCCGCTTGGCGCATCGGGCACGCGCCTGGTCATCACGGTGCTGAATGAATTGCGCCGCAAGGGCCTGCGTTACGGACTGGCCACGGCCTGCATCGGCGGCGGCCAGGGCATTGCCATCATCGTTGAATCACTCGCGATCTAATTTGCGAATCCTGCGAACTTTCGCAGCCTTTTGAATTTTCCACGCCGCTCCGATTAGCGCCGTGCCAGTCGGAATCCAGGCGCGTGAAGAATCTCCCTGCGCCTCTCCATTTAGCGCCAATTGTGGTATGGTTCACGCGTTACAATTCTCCCGCCTAAGAATTGTTTGCAGAACCACGACTGAAGGTTCCACAAGAGAGGGCAAAACTTTATGAGGTTCCAGAATCGCGTTTTGCTGGTGATGCTGCTCGTTCTGCCGGTGTTCCTGGCACCCGAGGGCCGAGCGCAAACCGAAACACAAGCACCCGCGAGCAAGTCCGCGGCAACACCCGAGGCCACTGCGCATAAGAAAAACATGGATGCCTATATCGCGCTGATGCGCAGAGACGTCCAGCAAGAGAAAGCCGAGGTTATGGGAGCCATGTTGGCGTTGAGCGCGCAGGATTCGGCGAAATTCTGGCCCATCTACAGCGAGTACGACGCGGAACTTACGAAGCTGAACGATCAGAGAGTGGCGAATATCAAGGAATACGCGCAACACTACACGCAGTTGTCGGACGAAGAAGCGGACAAGCTGATTCAGAAGGGCATGGCCTATCAGAAACAACGCGCAGAGTTGCTTGCGCAAACCTATGAAAAGGTGAAGCAGGCGCTGGGCGGAGTCACCGCGGCGCGCTTCGCGATGGTGGAACACCAGATCCTGACGATCATCGATCTGCAAATCCTTGAATCACTGCCCATCGCCGGGCAGAGCATGTAATTCCAGAAAAGAGAGGAAATGCAAATGCAAAAGAGATTCGTGATGGCGGCGACGCTGCTGGCGGGAATGGTATTAGGTACTCCAAACACTGGAGCGAATTCCTGGGCAGGCGGCGCGCCGCAAAATCAGAAAAGAATCACTGTTCCAGCCGGGACGCGAGTCCTGATTCGCACGGTCGACGCGATCGATTCCACCAAACAGAAAACAGGTTACCGTTTCACGGCAACTCTCGAAACGAACTTGCAGGCGGAAGATAAAGTGGTTGCTCCGCGCGGTACGACGGCTTATGGTCGCCTGGCAAACGCATCTTCGGCTGGGAAAATGTCTGGAAGTTCGCAGTTGACTCTGGAGTTGACGGACATTGTCATCAACGGCACAGCATATCCGCTACTCACGAGCACCTACGAAATAAAGGGGAAGGGCGAAGGCGGAAATACCGCGAAGAAAGTAATCGGCGGCGCGGGGTTGGGCGCGCTTATCGGGGGACTTGCAGGGGGCGGAAAGGGAGCCGGCATCGGGGCGCTGGCCGGAGCCGGAGCGGGAACAGCGGTTGCCGCTTCCAAAAAAGGTGAACAACTGCAGATCCCGAGCGAAACCTTGCTTGAGTTCCGGTTAGAACAACCCGTGGCGCTACCCGTTTCCCGGTAGGCTGTGGTTGGCCAGCTGAACTAAGTTCAACGAAGGCAAGTCGGAGAATAAAGAAGGCGTCGTTACCGACGCCTTCTTTTCATTTAGAAGCGGGAACAAGCTTCAGTGCGCGGGCGATGCCGGCGGTGGAGGAGGGCACGCCATGAACGGCGCTGTCAGCACCGTTGGATCCGGGAAGCTGTAGTCACCATTGATGGCGTCGGACGGAGTTATACCCTCGAACCACTGCAGCAGCGCCAGGGTTTGTGGGTGATAGGTGAAGCCGTGCAACGTGATCGGCTGGGTGGGGTTGGCAAGATTTTCGATGATATCGCCGTCTTCCAGGCCGATCTGGCATGCGCCAGGAGGGGCGCCCGGTATCTGGTAAGCGGGTGTGACATTGTTGACGAATGGGTCGTTCAGCGTCTCGCCGAGTTCGTGGGACAACGGAAAGATGTCGGCAAAGATCGTCGGGTCGCCAAAGACGAAATCGGCGATGTCGGCGTCTAGCGATGTCGCGAAGTCAAACGTCTGCACGAAGATTTTGTTTCCCACCTGGTTGGATTCGAATGCGGTATGGAAGCCGCCAATGCAGCAGTCCACGGGCATTTGCTTGACGAAGTCGCCGTAGAGAGCGTTGCGCGTCAGGAAGATCGGAATCGCGTTCACGGTAATGGGTTCGGTCTGAACAAGCGTGTTCAACTGGGAGACGATGAAATTGATGTCGACGATCGCGACCAGATTTCCGTCCGGAGCCTGCAGCACGATAGCCGAGCCAGGCGGAACTTCGATGGTCACCGGGATAAGCGTCTGCGGACGGCCCAAGAGAACATGGTAGTTGTCGTTTCTGTCGTTGTCGTTTCTGTCTTTGTCGTTTCTGTTGTTGTCGCCATCCTTGTTAAAAAGCGGAAAGAATTCAGCGCGCATCACGGCGTCTTCAAACTGGGTAAAGCCGGTGGCAAACGTAGAATTGTCAAAAATCGGAGAGTTCGCGATTTCGTCGTTTATCGCGGTGGCATCGATCACGATGTTGTTACCGTTCTGGTCAACGAATTCGTCGAAGAAAAAGGACATCGGGACGTACTGCGTGGGTATCGTGGTGGTCTTTTTTTTTGCTGGGTCTTTGCCAACCATGGTGTAGGGAAACACCTGACCGCCCGAAGTGAACGAGCGGGTGAAATTCGGCAAAGAGATGATGCTGGGGCTTTGCTGCTTGGAGGCGGTGTTCGTGGACGACGATAGTTTGTTGAATGCCAGATGCTTGGGTTTGGAATTAAGGGAGGTGAAGAAGCTCGCATCAACCGAAATTGGTTGGCGCGTGACCTTCGCGGGATTCTGCTGGGCGAATACTGCATGGCCGCCCCACAAGCACAGCACAAGCGAGTACAGATAGAGACGGGGTCTGGGCATTTGGTGACTTTCTCCTTCGAAAGAGATAGGCGGCAGGAAACAGCGCTTCGTACTTTCTTGCAAAGTATGGTCAAAGTCAACGGATAATTCCGCGACGCCAGGATCCGGGCGGCGCGCCGCAGATGGCGGTCAAACTAAAAGAGGGAGCGTGGAGACGCTCCCTCTGGCCTGCAAAACATGGGAGAGTTCGCGTTAACGAGAGAATCTCGCCGCAACGATCACTAACTCGGGCTTGTCTTGGTTTCGCGCATACTCTACTTCGGCGCGGCCTTTCGGGAACTGGCGTCCGGTGAGATTGCCGGCAGTCCACACCTGGTAGAGGAAATAACGGCCGCCGACGTGGTGGAAGACCAGCTTGGTTTCCTTCGACGGCACGGCACTGGCGCACGAGTTCGAAGGAATGAAACCGGCAAGAGATTCCTGGGTGTTGTCGAGGCGCATGACGCCGGCGTCCTGGAGCGCGGGTCTGAGGGTGTATTCACCGGCGGGGTAGGCGCGGTCGCCAACGGCGAAGTCGAAGGGGACATTGGCCTTGACGGCGTTTTGCTGGGCCTGAGTGGTGGTGGCCAGCAGGAGCACGGCGAGGACAAAAAAGACTGAGCGCAGATTCTTCATAAAACCTCCTAATCGAACAAAAGCGGCTAGAGACGGGAGAGGAAAGCTCAGGATTTTCTTGAGCTGCCTGGATCCATTTTTCTCTTGCTGCTCACTCTTTTGCTGAGAGCATGAGGCGTGCCAAGCTGGCCGGGAATTCTTCGTCAGCTAATTCCATCTGTAATTGCTTGAGTTGGGATGGGATAGCGGCATTTTTTCTCCAGTGATTTCCTTGTATCCGGTTTTGGCCAGATGGTTTGGGGAAAGCTTTCTATCCGATTGGCACTCGGGATTGTGTTCGTCGCGCAGTTCGGAGTTTGGTGGATGGCCCGGATCTGTCGTCGGGCCATTTTGGTTAGGAGTAAATTACTCGCGGGTCGCGACTTACCAGAGTGCCGGCGGGCTCCATTTTTCTGGAGGTGCGGCCGGGGGGCAGCCTCGCCAATCGGATAGCCTGGCTATCTGTTTGGTTATGATGTCATCGAGTGGCGCGGGCGCTTAGTTGCCACAACGAGCGCAAAGTGAGTTCTCGAGTCAGCTTTGGTACACTTTGACGGGTGGCAATTTCCCGCCGTTTTTGCGTGTACTTCGAGACGTGAGGAATTCATGGCGATTCAAAAAGTGGGCGTAGTGGGGTGTGGCTTGATGGGCTCGGGAATCGCGCAAGTTTGCGCGCAATCGGGTTTTACCACGGTCGTGCGTGAGGTCAGCTCCGAACTGGTGGAAAAGGGATTGAAGAGCATTGAGAAGAATCTGGGGCGGCTGGTGGAAAAGGGAACGTTGACGGAATCGACGAAAGGGGAAGTGCGCAGGCGGCTGAACGGGACGACTTCGTTGGAGGATTTGAAGGACTGCGACCTCATTGTGGAAGCGATCATCGAACAGTTGCCGGCGAAGCGGGAACTTTTTGGGGCGCTGGACAAGCTCTGCCCGCCGCAGACTATTTTTGCCAGCAACACGTCTTCGCTCACCATTACGGAAATCGCGGCTGCCACCAAACGGCCGGGGCGTTTTGTAGGCTTGCACTTTTTTAATCCTGTACCGGTGATGAAGCTGGTGGAAGTTGTGAAGACGATCTCGACGGATCCTGCGGTATACGACGAGATGGTTGCGTTCGGCGCAAAGCTCGGGAAAACGCCTGTGCGTGCGAGCGATAGCGGGGGGTTTATCGTTAACCGGTTGCTGGTGCCATATCTTTTGGACGCGATTCGGGCGTTGGAAGAGGGCGTCGGGTCTGTAGTGGACATTGATAATTCGATGAAGCTGGGCTGCGGATATCCGATGGGGCCGTTCACGCTGCTGGATTTTGTGGGACTCGACACGACGTATTACATTTCGCAGATCATGTTCGACGAATTCAAAGAGAAGCGCTTCGCCGCGCCGCCGCTGCTGAAGCGCATGGTGCTGGCCGGGTGGAACGGCAAGAAATCCGGCCGCGGGTTCTACGATTATTCGGATCCCGCGAATCCGAAGCCGATCGCGTTTTGAGAGAAAATCATGGCTTATGAAAATCTGCTTTATGAAAAGAAAGACGGCATTGCATTCATCACCTTCAACAGGCCGAAGGTATTGAATGCCCTGAACCGCAAGACGATTGAAGAGTTTCAGCAGGTGTTGTTCGATGCGCGCGATGATGCTTCGGTACGGGTGTTGATTCTCACCGGCTCGGGCGAAAAGGCTTTCGTTGCCGGCGCGGATATCAATGAACTCGCGCAGCAGACTCCGGTGAATGGGAAAGAGTTCTCGATTTTCGGACAAGGAGTATTTCATCTGCTGGAGACGATGGGGAAGCCTTCGATTTGCGCGATCAGTGGATTTGCGCTTGGCGGCGGCTGTGAACTGGCGCTTTCCTGCACGATTCGCATCGCCAGCAGGACTGCGAAGTTGGGGCAGCCTGAAGTAAAGCTGGGCATTATTCCCGGTTACGGTGGCTCACAGCGGATGGCTCGTTTGTGCGGCAAGGGCGTGGCTCACGAACTTTGCCTGACCGGTGAAATGATCACCGCGGAGGAGGCGCAGCGGATCGGCCTGGTCAATCACATTTATGAATCGGCGGAGTTGCTGCCTGCGGCCGAGGCGATGGCGAAAAAGATTATCGAGAAAGCGCCGCTGGCCGTGAAATACTGCATGGAAGCAATCGAGCGCGGGGTAGAAATGCCACAGGAAGAAGGACTGTTTCTGGAGGCGACGCTGTACGGCTTG
>Ga0210399_10004456_pt1 | contig 10880 bp, 10 predicted proteins | sample IncBWC14MmetaG_FD_150865 | JGI IMG/M metagenome (GOLD analysis project Ga0210399, IMG submission 150865) | Forest soil microbial communities from Barre Woods Harvard Forest LTER site, Petersham, Massachusetts, United States - Inc-BW-C-14-M | ecosystem: Environmental > Terrestrial > Soil >...
AGGATAAAACGCACACAATGAAGGTAACAGCGGTCAAAATGATCTCCTCTAAGTGTCCCTAGGCGGCGGATGTGCTCGACGTGCTCTCGTCGAAGTCCATCCGCGCGAGCCCCTATTGCGGGCGTTAGCTCCTCGCCTTGCCATCGGCACCCCAACGGCGTGCAAGGGACGATGCGAGACCGATACATTGGACAAAAGCCCGCGGTAGCCCGTCTGCCACGCATGGACGGGGACCCGCGTGCAATGCGCCGAAGGCAGGCCCCGTGACGGCGACTCGTTGAGCCGCCATTGATGGCCTCAACGTCACAACTCAAAGAGGCGACTTTTCCTACTGATTGGCATTTACATGCAAGCCGGACTGAGGCACTGTCTGCCCAGAACTGTCGAGAACAAGACAGAGGCGGGAGCGGTTCCATGACTATTTTGATATCGAAGCGCACACATGCCGGGGTATTGGTTTTTGCTCTGAGCATCGGCGGTTGGTGCGCTACCTGCGGCGCGCCAGCACTTGCCGGTGACAAAGATCCCCTCAGAATAGCCGTAATCGCAGAGGCGCAGTCGGTCGCCGGATCATCAATCCCGGGTGCCGTGCAATTGGCCGCCGATGAAATCAATGCCCATGGCGGAGTCGATGGCCGCAAGATCGAAGTCACCACCTATGATAATCACTCTTCCGCGGCCGATTCGGTGCGGGCCTTTCAGCGTGCGGTCAGCGAGGATCACGCCAATGCGGTGATCGCGAGCTACGTCAGCGAAGTCGTGTTGGCCTTAGAACCTTGGGCGTCTCGGTTAAAGACGGTAATGATTACGCCGGGCGCGGCGTCCGACGTCATCACCCAGAACATCGCCAAAGACTATGACGCCAATAGGTACACTTTTCACGGCTATCTGACCTCAAGTGCCATGGGCACACTGATCTGCGATGCCGCCAAGGATATGGCGGTCAATGCGCTGAAAATGAAGTCGGCGGTAATCATCAGCGAGGACGCTGCCTGGACCACGCCTTTAGACGCGAGCTATGAACAGTGCCTGCCTGCGGTTGGGCTCAAGGTCTTGGACCATATCCGTTTTTCTCCCGACACCACGGATTTCACGCCGATCTATAACAGGATCGAAGCGCTGAAGCCCGATGCAATTGTCACCGGCTGGTCGCATGTCGGTGTGCAGCCGACGGTGCAATGGCAAAGCCAGCAAGTGCCGATCCCGATTATCGGGCGTTCCAGCCAAGCGACGAATTCGGCTTTCTGGAAGGACACCAATGGCGCGGCGGAAGGTGTGATTTTCTGGGACCTCAATGGCCCCAACGTCGCAGTGACGCCGCGTAGCATCCCGTTCGCGGAGGCCTATAAGAACAAGTTTGGCAATTACCCGTCCTATTGCGGTTATACCGCGTATGACGAAGTTTATTACATCGCCGAAGCCGTCCACCGCGCCGGATCAATGGACAGCGACAAGCTGGTGACGGCGCTCGAGCAGACCGACTTTCTGGGGACTGTCGGTCGTGTCCAGTTTCTCCCCAAGGGCGATCCTCATGTGCATGGATTGCGCACCGGCGGCAATGGCATCAGGGGTTTGGTGATGCAATGGCAGAAAGGCAAAGTGGTTACGGTGTGGCCATCCAATTTGGCCAATGGTCAGATGATTTTTCCGTCTTTTGTCAAACTACCCCATTGAGCTAGCACCGATCGGCAATACGGGGACACGGCATTCTCGCGCTCCAGATCCTAATCGACGGCTTCGCGATCGGGGCATTGTATGCGCTCGGTGCCACCGGATTTACGCTGATCTTCGGCGTGTCCGGCGTGCTCAATCTATCGCATGGCGCGCTGATGGTTGCAGCGGCGGTAGCCGCCTGGGCCGCCAACAGCGCGCTGTCCGCGGGCAATTTTGGCGGCGCCGCTGTAGGCGTCATGACCAGTTTGGTCCTGTCCCTTATCACCTATGGCTTGATTGTCCGGCCCATCCAGAAATCGAGTGCGATTCGCAATGAAGAGCGCGAAATCTTCATACTGACCGCGACCCTACTCTGGGGGATCATGATTCAGGAGATCATTGCCTTTCTCTTCACGAATAATGCCAAGACAGTCCTGCCCATCGTGGGCGGCGTGGTAGCTATTTTCGGTGTACGCACGCCCCGCAATGAAATTTTCACCTCTGTGATTTGCTGGGTGGTGATAGGCGCGCTGTGGCTCTTGGTCAATCGCACCCGCATTGGCAAGTCGGTGCTCGCGGCCTCGATGAATCCGCGCGGTGCCACCTTGCTCGGCGTCGAGCTGTCACGAATCTACATCCTGGTCTGGGGAATCTACGGCGTCCTGGCGGGCATTGCGGGCGTTTTGCTCGGCATGTTCCTCGGTGTCTCATCCTATTCGGTGGGCCCGCTTACCGCGAGCGCATTTACCATTGTTGTATTGGGCGGCTTAGGCAGTGTCACGGGCTCACTGCTTGCGGCCTTTATCATCGGCTATCTCGAAACTATCACCGCCTATTTGATATCCCCAGCGTATCGGTTCTTCCCTTCTTTGTTTCTGTTGCTGTTGGTGATGTACCTACGGCCCCGCGGCTTGCTCGGGCGCCGTTGAATGATCCCTTCCATCATGCGCGCGCCGCGGTTTTTGGTTGTCGCCGTTATCATCGCGATCGCCGCGCTGCTGCCGCTTGGGGTTTCCGGCTATATCTTGGGCCTGCTGACGGTCGCCTACTATTTCGGCGTGTTTTCCATGTCCTGGGACCTGCTGTTTGGTTTCGCCAATGAGGTAAATTTCGGACCGACCTTCTTGGTGGGCCTGGGCGCCTATACGGCCGGCATTTTGGACAACCGCTACGGCCTGCCGATCCCCGTCTGCGTCGCGTTGGGAACGCTCGCCGCCGTGGTGGGTGGACTGGTCTTGGCCTTGCCGGCGCTGCGTTTGTCTGGGCCCTATTTTGGGCTGACCACCTTAGTGGCAGTGCTGCTCTTGCAAAATCTCGTCGTCGTGTTTGCCGGCCTGACGGGTGGTGAGATCGGGCTTACTGTGCCAGACGTGATCTCGATTAGCGGCCCTGCCAATTATTGGATCGCACTCGCTTTCATGGTGGCCAGCGGCAGCATTCTGTATGTTCTGTCGCGCTCGGCCACGGGTCTTATTCTACAGGCGAGCGGCCAGGACCGGGTCCAGGCGGGGGCACTCGGCTTTAATGTGGTCAAACACAAGCTCTTTGCCTTCTTAGTCAGCGCGTTATTTTCGGGCTTGGCCGGTGCCCTTTTGGTGTTCTATCTCGGCACGGCCTCGGTCGGAACTTTGGTAGACGTCACGGTCGGGGTCCAGATCATCATCGCTGCCATTCTTGGTGGCCGGCGCACCATCATCGGCGCCGCTATCGGCGCCATCTTCCTGATTGCCATGACCGAGGCTTTGCGGTCCACTGGCGAGCTGGCCACTTTCGTCGTGTCAGCCATCACGCTGCTGGTGGTGATGCTTTTTCCCAATGGCTTCATGGGCATCCTGTCGCGAGAACGTCGGTGACTGACGCGCGGCAAGCTGTGATCGAGGTGCGCGGTCTCACCAAGAAATTTGGTGGGTTGGTGGCGGTCAATCAGCTCGATTTTTCGCTGCGGCCGGCGGAGATCCTAGGCTTGATTGGACCCAACGGATCCGGCAAATCGACCGCTTTGAAACTGGTGATGGGCATCGAACATCCGACCGCAGGCTCAGTGCGTCTGGATGGGATTGAAACCGCCGGTCTGCCGGCTCATCGCATCGCGCGCATGGGCGTCGGGCTGGTGTTCCAGCACTCGCGCCCGTTGGAGCGGCAGACGGTGCACGAAAATATTATGCTGGGTCTCTTGCCAGACAGCCTGTTCAAGCTTCGAGTCAGTAAGGAGATCAAGGACCGGGCGCGCGAGATTGCTGCGCTGGTGGGCTTAAGCACAGTGCTAGAACGTCGGCCCTCGACCTTGCCTTTCGCGGATCTGCGGCGCCTGGAACTAGCCAAAGCCATCGCCCGCGACCCCAGGGTGATCCTAATCGACGAACCGTTCGCCGGTCTGACGATGGCGGAGGCGGCCGTGTTTTCCGATCTGTTTGCCGGCTTCCGGCGCAATGGCAAGGCGGTACTGCTGGTCGACCACAATGTGAAAAGTGTGGCGGCATTGGTCGACCGGGTGATTGCGCTTTATTTAGGCGAAAAAATCGCCGAGGGAACCGCGGCCGAGGTGATGACCGATGAAACCGTGCGCCGCGTCTATTTGGGCGGTTCAATCGAGACGGCGGCGCGGCCCGAATCAACCTTTGCTGACCGCGACACGCCTTTGCTCGACGTGCGAGATCTCAGCGTGTTTTATAACAAAGCGCAAGCTCTCGAGAAGGTGTCATTGCATGTGCATCAACGCGAATTTGTCTCCGTGGTCGGCATTAACGGGGCCGGTAAGACGACGTTATTTAATGCCATTTCCGGCCTGCTGCCTTATCAGGGAAATATCTCGTGGCAAGGGGCACCCCTCGCGCACGTGTCGCCGGCCAGGATCGTCCGCACTGGTGTTGTGCACTGTACCGAGACTCGCGATCTGTTCGGTGAAATGAGCGTGCGCGAGAATCTCGATATGGGGGGACAGCATCAAAGCAAGGCGGTAGCCGATGATCGCCTGGCCTGGTTGTTCGACCTGTTCCCTATCCTAAAATCGCGGCAACGCCAAAATGCAACAACTTTGTCGGGCGGCGAGCAGCAAATGTTGGCTATTGCCCGCGCGCTCATGACCAATCCGCGATTGTTGATCTTGGATGAGCCGACCTTGGGTCTGGCGCCGATCGTCCTGGAGCAATTATCGAAGGCGTTGGAATCGTTGCGCCAGACCACGGAGATCACGGTGCTGCTCGGCGAACAGAACGTGACCTTCGCTCTGCCGCATGCCGATAGGGTCTATGTACTTGATCACGCCAGAATCACTTGGGAAGGTGGTCCGGATCGTTTCGCCCGCGAGGCGGGTGGTGGCTATCTCTAAGGTCCTAAGGGGATAAGGCGCGCCGGCGTTCTGACATTGAGTCAGAACCCGCAAATCCGTCGCTCACCGCGTCGGGCTACACGACGTTCATAATTCGCACGACCGCTACCCCAGTTCAGCTAAATGTCGTCGACTCAGATGATCGGCTAGAATGCTTGCCAAGTACATCGCCATGACGCCGCTCGATAAGACCTTAAAACGCGCGCTAAACATCAAAGGGCGCGACTACGTGATTTCCTTGAGCCCCGATTCGCTCAAAATCACCGAAAAAGGCCACCGCATTGGCCTTGACCTCCTATGGGCGGAAATCGTCAGCGGCGAAACTGCGCTGGCCGTCGCACTTCACGCCTCGCTCGGCAAATTCCAAGACGTGGCGAAAGGCATCGCCACTGAGACCAAAGACACTTCCAGCCTAGGTGCTCGCGCCAAGGCGCCTATCAAGATTCACCGCACGACAAAGAAGCGCGCCTCACGACGATAGTGACGCTCACCAAATTTCGGCGATCATCGATCGGGTACTCTCCGATGCCCAGCCCGTTCTTGCCGCGACGCTTCGCCATCCCTGGCCTGCCGTTCGGCCGGTTCGACGCGACTCATCGTAGCGTCGAAAACGCACCCGCCCTCACCCGTCAGAAGTCAGCCGATGAGATACTTGGGCACGCTAGAATACTCATAGCAAGCCGTCGTTAGCGCACCGTCATTTTCCCAACTTCGCTTTTTCTGCCATAAGCGCCACGATTTTCGATCCAGCGTACGCGTCGGCCGGCGGATCCTGGTTCGCCAAGACCACGACGGTGTACGGTGAATCGAGTATCAGGTAGAGATGTGTGCTCACGCCCGCGAATCCCCCACCGTGACCCACAACGGTGCGGCCATACATGTCTTCGATGTCCATTCCGTAGCCGTATTTGACGCCCACGGGGTTACCATGCGGCTTGGTCATCTCCGCGAATGTTTTTTTGCTCACGAGTTTTCCGCCTCGCAGCGCGTCGGCGAATCGCACCATGTCATCGGCAGTTGAGATCGCGCCTCCCGCGGGACTGCCAATGTCATGTTCGGCCTCGTGCCAACCGGAGATCGGACCATGTTCGGTTTGTTTCGTGTAGGGCGTCACTAGCGTCGCGCTGGCGTGGGGAATGTTATTGGGATCGCTGTTCGTCATCCCGGCCGCGGCGAAGATATGGTTCCTAATATAGACGGGATAGTCTTCGCCGGACACCTTCTCCACGATTGCACCCGCGAGGGCCAGCCCAGCGTTGCTGTACAACCAATTGGTACCGGGCGCGAACTGTAGTTCGTCCTTATCGTAAAGTGCCATGAATTCCGCCGCGCGTTCCACGCCCTTCTTCATCATGTCCGGTGTGCGTTGGGCGAGGAAGTCGCCCATGCCCGCGGTATGCGACAGCAGCATACCCACGGTCACCTTGTCGCGCGCAGTCCCGTTTGGATATTCAGGAAAGAATTTTCCCACTGTGTCGTCAAAAGACATTTTCCCTTGATCAACCAGCTGGCCAACCGACACAGCGGTGAACATTTTGCCCATTGAACCGAGCGTGAACTGGGTCGAGCCGGTGATTGGCGTTTTCCGCTCGCGGTCGGCGTATCCGCCACTGGCACTGGCGATTATTCGTGTGCCACGCGCGACTGTGACGATTCCGGAGAACAGTCCGGTCCGCGACACCTTCCTCACTGTACTTTCTACTTCTCTCGCGATCGCCGCATCGCTTAAGTCTGTCGGCAAGGCGGACTCGATTGGCGCTGAGGGGAAAAGTCCGGTGCGATCCAACTTGCCAGCATCGTTTAAGATAAATGTCTGCGTGAACCAAACGCCAGATTTCACACCTATCGATCTGACTGAGATTGTATTGGGCTCGGAGTTCGTGACCTCTACCGCGCGGAATCCGCCGTTGGCAGCACAAAGCTCAATGTCACCCAGGGCACGATCCGCTGCCGGGAAGCGCTTCTCTGCCAGGTCGGAGAGATTCGATGTCAGCCACTTTGTCATCTGGGCAAGATCGGGGGATCGACACAGCTCCATCCAATCGCCGACTAACTGGGCCGGCTTCGTGGCGGGTAGAACTGCCGCCTGCGCCGAAGATAACTGCATCAGCCCGCACGCCAGCACGGCGACAGAAACTCCCGTGCCAATTCCGCACGCAAAATGGTCCGAGGCTGACCGCGCCCGGTTTGTGATAGTCTTTCTGCAGAGTTTTTCCACGTCTTAGCCCTTTCACCCTGATGCGCCGGATGCCTATCCGCCACGAGCGCATTGTAGCCAATGAGATGGATCGCGCGCTGAATATCGATGTTGGTCTACGCGTCGAACGAGGCGGATACTCCTGCGCAATGAGTCTCATCAAGGCATAAACCGCGCTGAACTCGTTTTCCTGTATAAACCAATCGCCCCGCGAATGCCTCTAAGTTGTTATGGAATATCGGGATCGATAGTGATGTCCTGCGCTCGACTGAAATGCTTGATGGCATGTCTCGCTGTTGTTCTTATTTCCAGCGCATGCCAAACGACCACGGAACCCAACCTGACAATTGATCCCGCTCTATGGCGCGCTGACCTGGAGTTCCTAAAGGTCAATTTACCCAAGAGACACGTCAGTGCCTTCCACGCTGTTTCTAAAGAAGAGTTTGACGCCGCGATTGACCGCCTAGAAACTCAAGCATCCATCCAAAACGCCGACACGCGCCTCGTTGGACTAATGCGCGCTGTCAACCTCATTGGAGATGGACACACCAGCGTTCGCCTCCCATTCGACCGCGCCTATTTCCCAATCGAAATTCAAGAGTTCGGCCGTGAATTTCGCGTGGCACGTACAGCTCCGGGCTTTGAGCAAGCCCTCGGTGCCCGGCTGCTCAAGATTAACGAGATGGCGGTCGGCGAGGCCATGGACCGCGCATTGGAATTGACGCCGGCAGACGAGAATGTCTCTCTCCGTCGCGCTATAGCTGTCAACTACCTCGGGGTCGGAATCATACTACACGGTCTCAATGTCATCCCCGATCGCGCGGCTGCGCCGTTCACCCTTCGCAGCAATGATGGCCAGGCATTCACACTGGACTTACCCTCGAGTCCCACGCGCAACAAAGCCGAGTGGGTTCGACCGGGTGCACACGTCTTTCTGTCAGATCAACACCAGGACGAGTCCTTCTGGTGTGTGAGTATCACCAGTGCGCGCGCGATCTATTGCGACTTCCGATCCTATCAGGGCCTTCGCGGGCATAGCACCGCCATGCTCAAATTGATATCGCAGGCTGGGCCCGAAAAGCTTGTCATTGACATGCGGGACAATGGCGGTGGCGACAATACGGTCGGGGAGCGAAATCTCATCACACCCATTAAGCGGCTCGCCTCGATTAATCGAAAGGGCCATCTATTCGTATTGATCGGACCACAGACATTTTCCGCAGCCATGAACAATGCAGCGCAATTCAGGTCACAAACAGCCGCTACGCTGGTTGGCGAAACGATTGGCGAGAAGCCCAATAGCTATCAGGAGCCTCGCGAGATGACCCTGCCCAATTCCAAGCTCGTCATTCGCTATTCCACACGGTGGTATGCGTTTGTCCCAAACGGACCCAACGTAGTCGAACCTGATGTGCATGTGGCGCGGTCGTGGACTGAATATGCCGCCGGACAAGATTCCGCACTTAACTATGCCCTGGCCTTCCAGCCTGATCCCTAGCGCGAGCAGGTGAAGTCAGCGGCGCTGTTTATTTTGACGATTCACCCTACTCCTTCAATATGTGGCTGTTTATTCTCCTTCATTTCTCTCATTCATGAGCTTTGATCGGGTACTCTCCGATGGCCGGACCGGTCGTGCCGCGACGCTTTGGTCGCCCGGACCGACGCGACATTGAGTCGCGCCGGAGCCGCATCCGGGCTCACCCTCACGGACTGCCGTCCGTTGCCACATCCTCGTGTCTATTTCCTGCAATCCACCGCCGGCCAGTTCGCCGACAGGTTCAATGCGGTTGCCTCAGGCCTTATAAGGACTCGAGGAAAGTCAGTAGGTCATTCTTCTGCGCTTCGGTCAGATCGCGAAATCGCTGTACAACACGTTCGGCCTCGCCTTCGTGACGTTCGATGGCGTTCTGCAGAGTCAGTGATTTCAGGTCGTGCATGTAGCGAGGGCGCATTCGCAAACCCCACAAAGCTGCGGTGCGCAATTTGTTTGCCGTGTCCGCGGGACCGGCCTGCACGATGCCATCACCGGTGCCGATGTCATGCAGCAGAAAATCGCTGTACGGGTGAATGATCTTGTTTCCCAGCGCCACGGGCACGGCAAATGTTCCACCATCGATGAGGGTACCGGGATTGGCGGTCGTGATACTCGCGACATGGCAGGCTGCGCAACCGATGTGGTCGAATAAGCGGTCCCCTGACAGGGCGAACTGGGTTACCGCCAGGGTAGCATCGCGCGGCGGCACTTTGGTGCCACGGACGAACTGCGCAAAGTGATCAATATCGGCCAACCCCAAATCGTCAGGGACGTCCTCGGGATCCGGCGTAATCTTGCCGATGGTGGTTTCATCCTTGGGCCGCAGCCGGTTCGTGACGCCCATTTCATTCAAGTACGCATCGCCGATGAAGGAGAGCAGACTGCTGTGCTGGTCCTTCCAACCGAAACGGCCGATACGCGAATGACCGGGCGCCTCCAGTACGGGAACTTCGATGGCCTCGCCATGAATCCGGCCGTCGCTGATCTGAGGCTGCGTTGCGGCGATCGCGAGCAAGGTGCTGTCATCGATCGCTTCGACGAAACCGTCGCCCAGCGTGTTCAGCGCAGCGCGCAGCGCGCGGATGTTTTCCGTCAGCGGGATATGTTCCTGCGCCTCAGGCAGCACAGCTCGATCGTTGATGAGAGATCGGCCGGTGATGGTGTCGGCCCCGCCGTTGATCGGCACTGTCGGATTGACGAAATTGCCGTTGGCATCGAGGTGTCCCACCCGCAGTTCGGTAAATTGGCTCGAACCGCCGCTCACCGGATTCTGATGGCATTCGGCGCATGCCCGGCCATTGAATACCGGGCCCAGACCCGTGGTGACATCGTGCTGCGTTTCATAGATCTGTTGGTCGAGCGCAAACTGATCGCCGCCCGGCTCAACTATCCCATTGCTCACACTCATCGAGCCGGGAGCCTTCACCAGCGTCGGGGTATCAAAGCCGGCCGGCGCTTCGGTGACTGGCTGCGGCGGCGCCGCCCACAGCGGCACGTGCATGCCGATTGCCGCCATAAAAACAGCAGTACGAATGAGCTTCTTCACATTTCCCTCCCAGAGAATCCTATGCGTTACAGTTTCATGGCATACGGCGAACATGACATTGCCGCAGACGACGTTTAGTGAAGACTCGAAAGGAATGCGCTTTATTCCGCGGGGGCGATTGGAATTGGTGCCAGTTGAATGATGCCGTTCACCAGACGGTCGAGGCTGCGGCCCTGCCGATACCGCTTCACTTCGCGTTCCTGCTCCGTTCGCCGTCCAGCCGATACGTCCATGTATCGGCGCTCGGTCGGCTCGACTCATTCACTCGGGTGATCTACTGACTCACTCCACTGCCGTGACCTTCGCAATCGTCATTGGCGTGACCGTCGGCAACGCCGCCGGGGCACCGTGAGAGCGCGCTTGTGCCCACGCGAGCAGGGCCACGCCAGAGAGTACGATCGGCAAGCCAACCAAAGTATTTGCTGAGAACGATTCGCTTCCCAACCACCAACCAACGAAGAGCGCCACCGGCGGATTGACGTAGGCGTAGGTAGAAGCGAGCGTGGCGGAGACACGCTCCACAACAAAACGGTAGGCCGAAAACGCGACTACCGACCCGAAGACGACCAAATATACCCAGGCCCACCAGACTCGCGGCGAGATGGGCAATGCCCAATGTTAG
>Ga0210399_10004458_pt1 | contig 10878 bp, 10 predicted proteins | sample IncBWC14MmetaG_FD_150865 | JGI IMG/M metagenome (GOLD analysis project Ga0210399, IMG submission 150865) | Forest soil microbial communities from Barre Woods Harvard Forest LTER site, Petersham, Massachusetts, United States - Inc-BW-C-14-M | ecosystem: Environmental > Terrestrial > Soil >...
CATATGGATTCGCTGAGCGCATCCATCAGCGAATTCAATTTTGCGGCGGCGGCGGTGAAACTCGATGGCATCGCCGAACAGTGCTGCACGAAAGCGAGGCGGGAATGAAAACGGCTGACGAAGTAAAGACTCTACTTCTGGTAGATGATGCTCCCGCCAACATTCAAATCGCGAATTCTATCCTTAAGGACACTTACAAAATCCGTATCGCGACCAACGGCGCAAAGGCATTGGAACTGGCCAACGTTGCGCCGTTGCCCGACCTCATTCTGCTCGATGTAATGATGCCGGAGATGGACGGGTACGAAGTGTGTACACGATTGAAAATTGCAGCAGAAACGCGGGATATTCCAGTCATTTTTCTTACCGGGCAGACCGAAATCGAGGACGAGACGAGAGGTTTCGAGGTCGGCGCCGTAGATTACATTCACAAGCCGCTTTCTCCCGCCATCGTCAAGGCGCGGGTACAAACCCACCTCATGCTTCGCGGGATTCGTAAACAACTCGCTTCACAACTGCTGGCCATCCAGAAAGAATTGGAAACGGCGCGCGAAATCCAGTTATCGATTCTTCCCGAAGCGATTCCCAAAATTGAAGGTCTGGAGATTGCCGCACGCTATATCCCCATGACATCGGTCGCCGGCGATTTTTATGATTTTATAGTCGTCGATGAAAAGCGAGTTGGTATTCTGGTTGCCGATGTATCCGGACATGGGATGCCCGCCGCGCTTATCGCCTCGATGCTCAAGATTGCACTGGCGGCGCAGGAGTCGCATGCTGCCGACCCGGCGCAAGTGCTGTTAGGTCTGAATCAAGTGTTATGCGGAAAATTTCAGTGCCATTACGTCACAGCGGCTTATCTGTTTGCGGACATGCGGAAGGGAACGCTGAGGTACGCGGGCGCGGGTCACCCTCCCCTGTTGTTGTGGAGTAGGTCCGAGGGCGTGCGTGCTGTGGAGGAGAATGGATTGTTTCTCGGAAAATTCCCACAAGCAGCCTATTCTTTCGTGGAGTTACCGCTCAAGGCAGGTGATTGGGCTTTGCTTTATACCGATGGAATACCGGAAACCACGAACCCATCGCAGATCGAGTTTGGTACTGACCGCTTCAGGCAATTTCTGGAGACGGATCAAAGCAGCTTGCCAGACCATCTGGCAGATCGACTGCTTAGAGAGTTGGCGCAGTGGTCGGGTCGCGACTCGGGTCACGACTCGGACGACGATGTTACGCTAGTGGCAATCCACGTGAATGGCGCCTGAAACATTTTCCATAATTGTGCGAGGAAAGCATCGCGCGGAGGGCGGCCTGCCCAGCGTTGCGATTTCGGCCGAGTTTGGAATTACTCCTGGGTTGTCGGCAACCCTTCCTTCACCCGATTAGGTAAGAGTTGCTCGTGATCCGGACGCAACGCCGACGGTTCGGCCAATTCCCTTGGCGACTGCCAGTTCTGCCAGTTATTCGGTGGACCATCTGCTTATAGATTGCACCCATGGCTACTAGTGTGTCCGGATGAGTCTCTCAACTGGCTACCGGGTTGCCGAGTGGGGGAGTCAAACCATGCACCACGAGATACGGACAACTGCGATGAGAACCCGGCGCATACGCAACCTGAAACGCTTCCCGTGGAGAGCGGCTGTTCTTGTTGTGTCCTTGGCGTGTACCAGCGCCGGGCAACAAGTCGACATTCAGAATCTGGTCAAGGGCGGGAACCTGGAAGGCATGCGCTGGCCGAACTTCAGCGACTACCGGAACAGTGTGCAGGAGTTCTACGAGCCGGCAGGGTACGCTCCAGCCTGGGTCCATGGTTCGCAACCGGTGCCGCCGGCCCTGGCGCTAATCGAGCAATTCAGAGACGCGGGGAAAAACGGACTCGACCCGGAGGATTATGACGCTTCACTATGGGAGGAAAGAATCCGCGCGCTGGAAGGCTCGTCGAGCACGGCTGTAGCGCGTTTTGACGTGGCGCTCACTGTCTCCACCATGCGTTATGTGTCCGCATTGCGTATTGGACGGATTAATCCAAAGCATTTCGACTTCGGACTGAGCGTCGAACACAAGAAGTACGACCTGGCAGAGTTTCTACGCGACCGAATCTTGGAGGCTTCGGACCTGCAAGCAGTCTTGGATGGCGTGGAACCTCCGTTTGCCGGCTATCGCCGCACTGAGCATGCGCTCGCGCGCTACATCGAACTGGCACGCACCGACGACGGGGGAAGGTTTCCAGACGTCAACAAGCCCATCGAGCCGGGCCAGTCCTACGCGGATGTACCTCGCCTAGCCCGTTTCTTGCGGCTCCTGGGCGACTTGCCCGAAAACGCCATCCTTCCCAGCGACCCTCAAAACTACGGCGGGCCCCTGGTGGATGCGGTCAAACGCTTTCAGCGCCGCCATGGCCTCGATGCCGATGGCCGCCTCGGTTCTGCCACCATCAAACAACTGAATGTGCCACTACGGGACCGGGTCCACCAAATACAGCTCACGTTGGAGCGTTGGCGCTGGTTACCGGCCGAGTTTTCCGCGCCGCCGATCATTGTGAATATTCCCGATTTCCGGCTTCGCGCACTCAACGAAAACAACACCGTCGCGATGGATATGCGCGTGGTCGTCGGAAAAGCGTTGCGCACCCAGACGCCTGTCTTCTCCCGCGATATGACCTACGTTGTTCTGCGCCCCTACTGGAACGTTCCACCCAGCATTCTCCGCGGCGAAATTGTTCCGGCGATCCAGCGTGATCGCGGCTACATTGCCCGCAAGAACTACGAAGTGACGACGCAAGGCGGTGAGGTGGTCACCTCAGGAGAGATTTCCGATGAAGTATTAGCGCAACTGCAGGCGGGGAAGCTAACCGTGCGGCAGAAACCCGGCCCCGCCAATGCGCTGGGACTGGTAAAGCTGATTTTCCCGAACGAGCACAACGTCTATCTTCACAGCACGCCCTCTCAGAGTCTGTTCTCGCGCTCCCGTCGCGATTTCAGCCACGGCTGCATTCGCGTAGAAAAGCCTGCCGAACTGGCAGCGTGGGTACTGAGCAACAATCCCGGCTGGACAGTGGAAAAAGTGCAGCAAGGCATGCAGAGCGGAAAGGACAATGTCACGGTGACCCTAGCGAAGCCCGTCCCGGTCTTCATCGTTTACGGGACGGCGCTTACTTACGAAAACGGTGAAATCCATTTCACCGATGACATTTACGGACACGATGCCAAACTGGCGGCGGCCCTGGCTAAGGGGTATCCCTACCCGTAAGTCCGGTGCCAACTACCAGCGCCGGACGCGCCCCACGTCCACGTGCACGAAATCCGAAGCAGCGTAGTAGCCGACACCACCACGATGCAGCGCCAGGGCAGCGTCCCTCAGTTGTGCGGTGGGAATCCCGGGCATCCGGATGTCGATGGCCATTGCCTGCATGTGGAGACTGTGGCGGGCCACGCCATGTCCATGAATGCGGAGAAATTCATTGCTCCAAGGCGTGCGGTAGCCGCAGACGACATCAATCTCAAGATAGGGATTCCCGAGCGCAGTGGTTAGGTCGTGGAGAAGATCGAACACCCGCGGATCGTACTCATGAATTTCGCCGGTGCGGTGGTCGCGTAGATAGCGGTTCAGGCGCGCCAGCGATTCCTGATCGTAGCCTGCATCATCGCGGTAAACAATGTTCAGGTGCTCTCCAGTATGTGTGTGAACAAAATGCAACCGGTATGGACTGTCCGAAACAGCCTGCAGCTCTGGCTCGGCAGCGCGGGAGACCATTCCGCAGGCGAAAATCAGGGTCAACAGGTGGAAACGGGGAAGATTTCTTGGCGACCAGGACAAGGCAAGAGACTCCGGAAATAGACTGGCCACCTCGAATGCGGCCTGAATTTGCATTCTACCAAGGACAAGCGCCTCCCATCTCACGCGAGAGCTTGTGGGGGATCGTCCCGGTTTCAGGCTGACGATGACTCTTTGGTGACTTTATGCATAGTCGGGGAACCTTTCTAATCGGTAAGGTAGGGGGTTGCCCGTCACCCGGAACCCTTCAGCGACGCCGCATGCAGAATCGTCACAAATCGACCACGAACGGCGTCGCTTTTTCGCTGGTTTTGATTCAGTTTCGACGCGCGTCCTGCTGTTACCTATGACAGTTCCGCTATGGGATAGGAAGGGCCTAATAATTAGTTGGACGGTCGGTGCTGAGGGCATGGCACAAAAAGCCGATTCAGCTTAAGCAATGCATCCTGAGCAAAATGAAATCCACCCCGCGCGAGGCCCCCGCGAGACTTCTTCTCCGCGGCCTTCGAATGTGATTTCCCCGTCAGACTGCGAACCCGTCTTTCCTTCTACGCAGATCCAAGAGCAAATAGCAATCAGGCGGGGTTTCGGTGCGCTGACGCTGTTGCTGCTATTTTTTCTGGTAGATCCTTTTCTCGTTCAGTCTGCGTCCCTCAATCCACCTCCGCAGAAATCAGATTCTCTTGGCGACTCGCTGCGTCACTCCGAGGGCAAAGAAATTCACATCTATTATATCCACGGAATAGGGTCCGATGGCCCCAATGACTATGACTCCCTTGCACTCAGAAGGAGCATCTGCGTCTATCTGAGAGACTGTACCTCCCTTGCTGGAACCCCGATCGGTGAATGGGATTATGCCGATCAGGATCAATTCCGGCCTGACGCCACCGTTCCGGAACTTGAGTACATGGACGAACGGGTTTGGAAGAGTGCGGATGAATGGCGCGCTGCCGCTCCCTACGCGATACATTTTCAACTCACTCGGGCCAATGGCCAAAACCTCTACGTCGATGAACTGAACTGGTGGCCGCTCACCTTCTCACTCAAGTGCCGTCAAATCATCGCGAGTGACGCCTCATTCGTGGCCCCCAGCAAAGCCAGAATTGAAACCTGCTCCCGTCGGGAACCCAATCTCGCCGTTCCTCAGAGATTCAAATCTTACGACTGGATTACCCCGGAAGAGGCTGCCCGGATGGCTCATCTTCGTCCAAAGGGCGCACGCGCCAATCGGGCGTTAAAGACCGGACTTATGGACTGGGGATTTTCCGATGCTGTTCTGGCCCTGGGCCCGCTTCGACTTTATGTACTCGATGGAATTCGGCAGCTGATTCTGAAGTCTCAAGGAGACTCGACCAGGGCCGGTGCTTCTGATCCGACCCGACAACCCGTCGACCAGGAGTACATCATTGTTTGCCATAGTCTCGGCAGCTACCTGATCTTCTCCGCGCTGGACATCAATCAGACCACCACAAAAACGACTACTGTACCGCAATCGGGAAACAGATTCGACCAGGTCCTCGAGCACACATCGATGGTCTTCTTCTTCGCGAATCAGCTGCGATTGCTGGAGCTTGCAAGCCTCGACGGACCCACCGATAGAAACTTCGCAACGCATCTCGAATCGTGGGGTAAACTCAGGTGCGACTATCTCAAGTCTAAGCCAGGCCCATCACAGGGATGTCGGCCTCCGCGCATTACCGCACTTAATGATCCAAGCGACCTGCTCACCTGGACAGTTCCCAACCTGCCTGGTGTCGAAGTTAAGAACTACACGGTTAAGAACTCCACTCGCTGGTTTTGGATTATCGAGAATCCAACCAAGGCTCACAATAACTATGCGCGCGACAAGCGCGCTATCAGAGAGATGCTCCAATCGCACTCTGAGGCAAACAAGTGAGTTTGGGTGTGCCCGCGATCACTGAAACTGGCGTTGAGCAGTGTTCCGAGCGGGTTGTCGGCAACCCTTTCTTTACAAGATTTGGTAAGGTTGTCGGCCAACAGGAAACTATGTTTTTGGTCGCAAAATCACTTCATGCTGGATAGCGCGAATTCTGGCCCGCTTCGCAGCCGATTCATCTATCGGCTGGACTGTGGTCGCGAGCACCTCGCCCTTCTTGACGCGAGAGTGCCTCTCCGCCGACAAGATCGACCACCGCACCCATTCCAGTGGCTTTGTTTTCAAAAACGCTCGTGTTTGTAATCGATGACGTCATCCACTCCCAATGATTTTAGATATTCAATGTCCGCCTCGGTGGCAGTGCCGATCACGCGGGCTCGCGGATTTCTGGCGATCTGAGAAGCTTATGAGCCCACGCCGCCGGCAGCACCGTGGATAAGAATGCTCATGCCGGGTTTGGCGGTTATCACATCACGAATAATTTGTAGTGCGGTCGAACCTGCGGTCGGCAGCGCTGCGGCTGTGGCGAAATCGAGTGCTACGATCTTGGGCTGCGCCTTCTCAAGGTGCAGCCACAATCTTCTGCCCAAGCTGTTCGGCATTCGCGAAGAAAATTCGTGCTACAGGCCTTACGATCAACAAATCTGGGAAGGTTTCGTCTTCGGGATGTTCTTCGGAGCGGAGCCGGAAGACGTTTGTGCCGGTTTGCATACGAGCACGTGCAACCGCGAGTTGGCGACTTGAGAAGCTAGCGCCACAATGGAAGCGATGACACGGATGCACGGGAGCACGCGTGCCCGCTGAGTGAGAAATTGTATCGTAGCGACTTACACCTGCCAAGTTTGACAGTTCCCGCAGGCCCACAACACGAAGTCAACTACAGCAGTGTGCCACGCATGTCGCTGACCAGTGCATAGTCGGTCAAGGTGTGCCTGCCACGGAGAATGTATGAACTTTGATCTGACCGCTATGACGCAGACCGCAACTACGATGCTGACCACCGTTGGCTTGAAAATCGTGGGCGCGCTCGCCATTTGGATTATCGGCCGATGGTTGATCACTTTTGGTCTTCAATTACTCGGGCGTGCCTTAGCCAAGCAGAAGTTTGATCCTACACTGACCCGTTACATCCATTCTGCGAGCGCAGCGTTGCTCAACGTTGTGCTTGTTGTCGCCATCCTTGGCTTTTTTGGCGTCGAGACTACCAGCTTCGCCGCACTGTTGGCGGCCGCCGGAGTTGCCATTGGCATGGCTTGGTCCGGGCTTCTTGCAAACTTTGCCGGTGGGGTATTCCTGGTGATCCTGCAGCCATTCAAGGTGGGGGACTTCGTGATGGCCGCGGGAGTGACGGGGACGGTCGAGGAGATTGGCTTGTTCGCTACGACCATCAGCACCCCAGACAACATCAGGGCTATCGTCGGCAACGGAAAAGTCCTCGGCGACACGATCCAAAACTTTTCGGCGAACCCATATAGGCGTGTCGATCTCACGGCGCAACTGGCCCATGGCGTGGATCCAGAGGCGGCGGTAGCACTGCTAAGACCCGCTTTGGCCAAGCTACCGAACGTAATCGCCCAGCCAGGACCCGACGTCGAGATTCTGACATTCAACCCAATGGGAGCAGTTCTTGCTGTGCGTCCCTACTGCAACAACCAGCATTACTGGCAGGTTTATTTCGATACGAATAAACTAATTCGGGATACATTTGTACGCGCGGGCTTCCCGGTTCCGGAGCAGCACTACTCGTTGCGGGGGGCCGAAGAACTCAGGTTAGCCAACTCAGGGCGGGGATTAGTAGCGTAATATGCGACCGGGTTCAAAAGCGGGCGGAGAACTAAAAAGGTGCGTCAATGAGCGTGGTCGCCTGCTATCAAAGAAGATCTGATTTCGGAGTGCCAGCCAAAAGAAGGCCATCCACTCCCAGAACTTCCTGGCTGAGGATTGTCCGCAAGGTGGATGGCCGACGACGGTCGCTGATAACCTCGTCTTATTCGGACATCAGCTAGAATAGTTTGTTTCACGTCACATTGCATACTGTCAAAACGTACAGATAGGATCGCCAACTCGTCTGCAGATGACAAGAATTGACGACGGAGTCAGTTGCCAAATTGACACGTGAGGATTTCGAATGCAGTGTAGTGGTACCACGTCGGATCAATTCTGCAGTTGACTGTCGTTGCTGGCCGCTTTGTGCGGCTTCCGGAGCGATTCTAGAGCCGCTGTCATCGTAACCAGTTACTTGCAACCTCCCACACTCCTGGTGTGTTAGTGCCGCAGCGCCGGACGCGGCGTAGCAGCTTCTCGACCGGCGAGCAAGGAACCGATGTCCAATTCAGCCGAAGAAATGCGCGAAGCATCCCGCAAAAAGGTTTGTCGCTTCTTTCTAAAGAGGACGAGAACGACGATAGAGCGATGGACAAGCGTTGCGACAAGGCGATGACTACCTGCTGAACTCCCCTCCGGACGGTTCTTGCTTATGCGAAGGCCGCAGCTTGGACCGATACGGTTCCTCCCGTGCGCTGCTGAACCTCCGTACGGCGCACCCAGAAATAGAACGCGAACAGAGAAGTCGAAATTGCCAGAGCTGCCCCGAATACGGTTGTGTACCAAAGCGTTGGTCCAATGTTTCGAGTCAGGTTATCAAAAATGATGGGCACAAATAGATTGTGACTGGCGTGGAGCAGCGCTGGAGGCCATAAGCTATCTGATTTCAACCTAAACCACGTGAGAATGAGGCTCATCGAAATGCAGGTGATCGCGGAACACACGAATGCGTACCAGCGATTCGTTCCGGCGTTATAGTCAGCAAACAATAGTAATGGGCTATGCCAAATCGCCCACACGAAGCCACTCACGAGGCTCGCTTTGGTAAAAGACATATACTTCAAGAGTTCTGGAGCCAGGAGTCCTCGCCAGCCAATCTCCTCTCCCAGGGTCATTGAGAGGTTCTGTATGACGCCCCCGGTAGCCATAAAGATGATGCACACCGTGAATGAGGCCCATGCTGGCAAACCGTTAAGCCCGAGGCCTACAGCGATCAGAGCGACAAAATCTGAATTCCAACCCGCTAGCTTTAATGCCCATATCGCACCGTAGGGAACGGATGCGTAGGCAAGTGGCACGGAGTAGGCTGCGGCCATATATCTACTATCCGGCCAGCGCCATGCGAGCGATCGAACCTCGCGGCCCAGCAGGCGGCATGTGAGCAGAGCCGCCAGAGCGGGACACCACATGATTGCCGGGATAACCAGTCCAAACCCCATGTTCAGATGGCCAGACCAAATGATTAATGTCCACACCACTGCGCTGAGTGAGAGGGTCAGCAGCAGGTACAGGGAAATCGCCTTTTTGGGAGTATCCCGCATCGATTTTCCTAAGCCATCTTTTCGCCAAGACCGCAACCGACCTCAGCGAAGCCAAATGCCCCCATAGCAGGCTGCTGAGTGAATGGCTGCAGAAAACCTGTTTTTGGCAGATAGGGATACTGTCATTGTTGTCAGTTGTAGCCAAGGCTCGAAAGCACAAACTAATCTACGGGCTCGGCGCCTACCAAATGGCACAAGAGCCCGTCAGCGGCAAATCGCCATTTTGAGATACAAACAGTAGCGCTTGGAGTCCTTTTGGACTCGAATATCCCGGTTCGTCAATCGCGTTCAAAAAATCAGTGGAGGGCGTATGTGCTCACGCAATTCAGCCGTTCTCATTCTGCTATTCAGCGTCTTGATGGGGCTATCGGTCGCCTGCTCGCGCCGCACGAGCGACGATAAGATTACCAAGGATATTCACGAAAAAGTTGCTGCGGATCCAGAGACCGCAGACTCGCAGGTCGCCGTGGCCGCTAAAGATGGCAAAGTTACCCTGACTGGCAAAGTGAAGAGTACGAATGTGCAGAAGAAGGTGGAACAAATCGCCAGTGAAGAGCCGGGAGAGAACGGCGTTGATGATCAGACCACCGTGGATCCGGAGATGACGCCATCCCCGCAGATCGCTCCGGCAATGGCGGCAGCTCCTCCACGCGTAGAGAAGCCCAAGCCTCAACCTATCGTGGTACCAAGCGGAACTGTTCTAACAGTGAGGACAAACCAGGGGTTGAGTTCCAAGACGAGCCAGGCGGGCCAAACGTTCCTCGCCACGCTGGCCCAACCGATCAGTGTGGAAGGAAGGTCAGCACTGCCGGCCGGGGCAACCGTCAGTGGCACGGTGGTAAGTGCCAAGGCTAAAGGCAAAATAAAAGGCGAAGGTGAATTGTCGCTCGCACTTACAAGTATCTCGGTGCGCGGCCATACATACCAGATCCAGACTCGTGTGTTGAGCAGTACCACCAAGGGGAAGGGCAAGAGGACGGCTGTCACCACAGGAGGAGGAGCAGCCGGGGGAGCGTTGATTGGAGGCATCGCGGGAGGAGGCAAGGGGGCAGGAATCGGTGCCCTGATAGGCGCGGGTGCCGGGCTCATTGGCGGCGCGGCAACCGGAAACAAGCAGATTGAAATTCCGGCCGAGTCAGCGCTCAGCTTCACGTTGACAGAGCCTGTCACGTTGCCGCCAACAAACGACTGATGTGGAATGTTCGTCGCCCAATGGGCGCGCAGAGAAAGCAGAGCTCAAGCCCTATTGCTATCTTCTATCGTGTTTGGGGTCTTATTTTGGCTGTGTTGTACTTGGCGACTGAGAAATGGAGTGCGCGATGCGAATGTTTCTAATCGCATCTGCAGTCGCTTTGCGCATCGCTTGTAAGAAAATATCTTGATCTGGCCCAAACGTTAGGGCATGCCAACCTCGATGTTTTGGGGATCTGTGACCGTGTGAGAGACGGCATAGCCTATCCGCTTTCCTTTTCCGCTCATTACAGGTAGCGAAATTACGTGTACATTCCAGCATCCTTCCTGATGGCTCGCATAAAAATCAAAGTCGCCTGACAGGGTCGCTGCAGCCTCAAGTGGGTCTTTGGCCAACATATTAGTTGGAGAAGTCGACTCCGACGAAAATGCGATACACGGTCTCTTTGTCCCGTTTTGAGCTGCGACCGTAAGAGATAACAACGGAATGAGTAGCCACGATCGTTTCATCTCGCCTCCAAGGCCCTCGGATATATCTCTTACTGGCAAGTAAACTGCGCTGAACTTGCTAATCACCTTTCGCCGATGCGATTTGCTCCGTCCATTGACGTCCACAGGCCCGCTCAAAACTCGCGCCAATACTGGGAGCTCAGGATG
>Ga0210399_10004459_pt1 | contig 10878 bp, 10 predicted proteins | sample IncBWC14MmetaG_FD_150865 | JGI IMG/M metagenome (GOLD analysis project Ga0210399, IMG submission 150865) | Forest soil microbial communities from Barre Woods Harvard Forest LTER site, Petersham, Massachusetts, United States - Inc-BW-C-14-M | ecosystem: Environmental > Terrestrial > Soil >...
GACAGCGATTGTCGCCGGGCGCATGATGGAGATGTCTTTATCAGAGAGACGCTCTCCCCGCCCGATTGATCCCACAAGAGGATCTCAATCCTGGGAGCATCATAGTGATGAGGATAGAATCGGGCGCCAATGCTTGGAACTGTGCCGTCTCGCATACTCGTTATCGATGACGACCCTGCTGTGGGCGCGCTCTATCGCGCCGCCCTCGAGCTCGATGGCTTCTCGGTCACGGTGACCAGCAACGGACATGACGGTATCCAGCAGATCCTCGAGAGTCGCCCTCACCTTGTCATCCTCGACATCTTGATGCCCGTCATGGACGGCTGGGAGGTCCTCGGTCGTCTCCGGACCCTGGAGGCTCCACCGCCGGTCATCGTTGCCACTGCGGCCGAGGTCTCGTCGCGGGCCCTCGCCGCCGGCGCCACGGCTTGGTATTCCAAGGCCACCTCTCTGTCGCTCCTTCGCGAGGCATGTCGACGGCTTCTTGACGGGAATTAGCCCACCCCGGCTTCTGGGCTCACAGGTGTCGGGCATGGGCGAGGGCTTCATCAACGAGAAATCGCCGGCAACCGCCGCCTGGTGAGGCCCTGCCAATCTTGAGCGTGCAGCTCCGGCTGCTTCGCCCTCGAGCCGGCCTCCGCTCTATCGAGGGCCCCTAATCATCGCGTTCAGCGGATGGCGATCTGGGCCGGACCGAGGCCCGCTCGGATCCGGCGGATTCCTTCGCTTTGATGACCAGGCACGGCTCCTTGAGAACCGCGGCATCGGCTCTCCAGCCCGACCAGACGAGGGCGGCACCGAGCAGCGATAGGACTTCTTCGTCCTTCCTCGGCTCAACACTGCTCCTTGGCCTCGGCAGAGCCTCTACGAACGCCCGGGCCGCCAGCAGAGCATCGTCCGCGTGCGACCCTGGCTTTGCCGCCGGAGGCAGGAACGCTTCCCAGAGCAGGAACCCGGACGGAGCCCGCTCGAAGGCATCCCAGGAAAGGACGCAGGGAACTTCTGCGGACACGGCTGCGCGGATGTGTTTGAGGATCCACGCCACTTCCGTAAGCCCCGCGGCGAGGATCCCCGCTCCCGCCACCGCCGACCATGCCCGGGAGCCTTCTCCCGCCCTGGCCCGCGTGAGATCCCCGGCCGCGGCGGCAACGGGGACGAACAAGGGGCACCCGAACCCGAGCGCCGTCCTGCCGGCGCGGACCAGACAGCGAGATACGCTGCTGATCAGGTCGAGAATATCCTCCCCCTGTTCGACCTTCGAGGAGGGGCCGATGTGAGCCCATCCAAAGCGTCGTCTCTTGACGGAGCCAATGTCGGCGCAGAACACATCGAGGGTGGGTCGCGGAAGATTCATGCGTAGAGCGTTGTCGGCGGCTGACCCTAACGAAGACCCTCGGCTGGCGCGCGCCTCAATGTCCATGCGGCCAGGGGGCCCGCGGGAGTGCAGTCACATAGCTGCTGACGAGGGTGTGGATCTGCTGAAGGTCCGGGGACGCCAAACTCAAGAAACGCAGCCCGCAACCCGGCGGAAGATCCAGGACCCTGCGCTCCCACCGGGCATTGTGCCACCTCACGACGCTATCGACGGACAGCTGGGCCTGCCGCCCCGGAAGGGGAAAGGAAATGACGAAGTTCTCGCCGACGTCGGGAACAGGTTCGAGGGCTACGTAGACGCCGGCGGCGCTCAAGTCGCAGGTCTTGGCGACGTACCGTCCCTTGACTCCCAGGAGTTGGCACGGCTTCGCGAACGGGATCCGGGAAAGGCCGGAGGAGGGCTCACGGACCGGGAACGGCCGCTTTCCCGAAGTCTCGCCGCGGACGTCGAAGCGAGCGGCCGCGATCCTCCCTTCTAGAGGCGAGGCGGGGCGGCGCCGCTCTGGTCGTTGCCGTGCCCCCCAGTGCCCCTGGCGACGCTCCTTGCCGTCCCACAGCTTTCCAAATGCCCGTCCGTCGAGGCGGCGGAGGGTCGCCAGGAGAGTCTGGGGCAGGGCCCGTTTGGGCAAGAGCGCGTCGGCGCCCGTTTTCCCTGTCGAGCCCAAGTACGCATCCTCACCGTGGCCGGTGAGGAGCACCACCACCATCCTTGGCCACTCCGCCTTGATCGCGCGGGCGCCCTCGATTCCCTCCAGCGAGGGTCCGATCGACAGGAGCACTCCGTCGGGTCGGTGGATGGTGGCGAGGTGGGCTGCCTGACGGGGGTTGTCGCCAAGGGTGCACACCGCACCCGCACGCTCGAGGATCTCGGCCACGATGGCTCTCACGGTTGGATCGGGATCGACGACCAGGATAAAGGCCACGGGACTCCCCCCTCACATGAGCTCTCGGTGAGGCTCCGGCATGCCTAAACGCAATCCGTATACCGGGAGGCGTGGTTCGTGCAAACGATTCGTGCAGAGTGACTTGGAAAAAACCGAGTGCGGCGGGGTGGGCATCCAGGTTCCGCTTCTCGGCATTTCGATACCGTTCCCTCGGCACGGAGCTGACGGCCCCGCGACGATCCAAAGACGGAGGCCCCCGTCCGATGCGAGGCCGTCACGAGTGGCGGCTCAGGAAATCGTCTTGCGAAATGCCCGTGTGCTGAGGCCGACCAGGATCGTGCAAAGGCCGAGGAGCGCGGCCACGTTCGGCCAGAGGTCCGTGAAGCCCGCCCCCCTGATGATGATGCCCCGGGCAATCGCGATGAAGTGCGTGGCGGGAAGGATCCGGGAGACGTATTGCAGGAAGCGTGGCAGGGACGCGATCGGGAACACATAGCCGGAGAGCATGATGGAGGGGAGGAGGAAGGCTTGGGCACCCTGCATCGCCTCCATTTGCGTGTTGGCCCGAGAAGAGACCAGGAGGCCGGTGGCCAGGAGGGCGAAGAGGTACACGAGGGAGAGGCCCAACAGCAGGAAGACGTCGCCGTGGATCGGCACCCGGAAGACCCAGGTCATGAGGAGGAGGATCAGGATCAGCTGGACGAAACCCAGGGCCAGGTAGGGCAGCAGCTTCCCTACGACCACGGCCAGGGGGGAGACGGGCGTGACCATGAGCTGCTCCAGCGTCCCCCGTTCGCGCTCGCGGACGATGGAGAAGGCGGCGAGGACGGTCCCGGAGAAGGTGAGGAGGATGGCCACGAGCCCGGGAATGAGGAGGTTCGCGCTCCTCGAGTCCGGGTTGAAGAGGAGGAGGGCGGAGGGCGTGAGGGGGAGTCCCGTGAGGCCGAACTTCCGGGTGAGCTCGTCCAGGGATTGGCTCAAAGCGAGGCCGTTGGCGGCGGCCAGCGCCTGGCCGGAGACCGAGGAATCGGAGCCATCCACGAGGACGAGGAAGTCGGCTGGCCTTCCTTCCAGGCGCTTCCGGGCGTAGTCCGGCGGGACCTCGATCCCCACTTGCGCGTGGCCGGCCACGATCTCCTCGCGCAACGCTTGACGCGAGGACGATTCGCCCACCACGTCGAAATAGCTCGTGTTGACGAATTCGCGGATGAGCTCCCGACTCTGGGCGGTGCGGCTCTGGTCGAAGATGGCCGTCGGCACGTGCCGCACGTTCGTGTCGATGAGTCCGAAAAGGCCGAGCTGGAAGACGGGGATGATCAGGGCAAAGCGCATCGTCCCCCGGTCCCGCACCATCTGGATGGCCTCCTTGCGGAGCACGGCCCAGAACCCTCTCATTGCGCTTTCTCCACAGGCGCCCCGTTTTGGAGCGCGGCCTGGATCTTCGTGAGGCGGACAAAGACGTCTTCGAGGGCTGGCTCGATGGGATGGACGCGCACACTGGCATGGGCGCTGGCCTCGAGGTCCCGGGCGATCTGCGCGTCAGGTACGGAGGCGTCGAGCAGGATATGCAGGGCATTGCCGAAAATGGTCACGTCTTCGACGTAGGGCAGCGAGCGCGCGAGGCCCATGACCGCAGCCGCACCCCCCTCACACTCAGCCTTTACGCGCCTCATCCCCTTGGGTGTGACCTCGGGCAGGTTGACGAGCTCCGAGGGCTTCCCCGAGATGAGAAGGTGGGAGAGGTAGAGGTAGCCGACGGTTCCGCACCGTTCGGCCTCGTCCATGTAATGGGTCGTGACCACGAGGGTGACGTCTTTCGCCGCCAGTTCGAAGAGCAGGTTCCAGAGCTCGCGGCGGGCCACGGGGTCGATCCCCGCCGTGGGCTCGTCCAGGAAGAGAACCCGTGGTTCGTGCATCAGCCCCGCGGCCAGCGAGAGGCGCTGTTTCCAGCCGCCGGAGAGCTGCCCCGCCAAGCGGTGCCGGTACGGCTCCAGCTTGGTGAGCTCGATGGCCCATTCCCGGCGCTCCCGCAGGCGCGCTCCGCGGAGCCCGTAGACGGCGGCGAAAAAGTCGAGGTTTTCCAAGACCGACAGGTCCTCGTAGAGGGAGAACCGCTGGGGCACGTACCCGATCCGGCGCCGGATCTCCTCCCCCTCCTTCCGGACATCGAGCCCGTCGACACTGGCCTCCCCCTCCGTGGGATTGAGGAGGCCGCACAGGATCCGGATGAGCGTCGACTTGCCGGACCCGTTGGGACCAAGGAGGCCGTAGATCTCCCCCCGCCTCACCGCGAGGGAGACGCGGTCCAGGGCGCGGAAAGCGCCGAAATCGCGGGATACACCCTGCACCACGATTCCAAAATCGCCGTTTCGTTGGGGGCTCGTGGACACTCGCGCTTCCCCTACGGTTTGAGCGTCACGAGGGCGGACATGCCAGGCTTGAGTTCGGGGGTGGGGGTGATGGACACTTTCACGCCGAAGACAAGGTCTGTCCTCTGGTCCAGGGTCTGGATGTTCCTCGGTGTGTACTCCCCTTTCTCTCGAATCTCCACGATCTTCCCCGGGAACGCGCGGCGGGGGAACGTGTCCACGGCGAGGGACGCTTCCTGTCCCATTCGGACCAGACCCATCTGCGTCTCCGGGACGTACACCCGCACCCAGAGCTGGTTCATCTCGAGCAGATTGAGCACCGCCTGGTTGGCGGCCACGAGGTCACCCGGGCGGAGACTGAAGGATTGGACGACGCCGTCCGCGGGCGCCGTCACCACCATCTCCTTTCGCTGGCGTAGAAGGTAGGCGAGATGCGACTCCTGCTGGGCTAGACTGCCGCGCGCGGCATCGATGTCCTCCCTGCGGCTGCCGCGCTCGTTCTCCTCCACCAATTCCAGCTTCATCTTGGCCGTTGCGTCCGCACGGTCGTACTCCTCCTGTGAGACGACGCCCTTCTTGAGGAGAGCTTCCAGCCGTTTGCGCTCCGCTTCGGCGTTCTGCCAGTCGACACGGGCCCGAGCCTTTTCCTCCGCCCGGGGGCCGGCCAGCTGGAGGGCCAGACGAGCCCGGGCCTGGTCGATCTGGGCGCGCTGCTCCTGGATCTGAATGTCCAGCAGGTCGGGCTCTAGGGTCACGAGCTTCTGGCCGGCGACCACGGAGGCCCCTTCGTCCACGTGGACGGCCAGGATACGCCCCCCCACCAGGGAGCCCACCTGGACGTCGCGGGCCTCGATGGTTCCCGAAAGGATCAGGGGGCTCGGGCGCAGCAAGCGGGGGTAGGCCCACAGGATCGCCCCCGCGATGACGATGACCGCGACGATGGGGAGGAGGACCTTAGCTCTCATGCTCTCCTCTCGGGGGCGAGAAACAAGCCCGCGGGTGATCCGCCGCCGGGCGCCAAGGGCCCCGCCTGAGGCCTCATCACTTGGAACCGAGGGGCTTCTCGCCCCGCGGCCCCTCCTCGGCAATGGCAACATTGCGCTCTTGCAGAATCGTACCCGCGGCTCGGGCAAACTCCGTAAGAGCCTTGCGATAGTCGGAGAGGGCGGTGATCTCTTCGAGCCGGGCAGTGGACAGATCGTTCTGCCGCGTCAGGACGAGGAAGTTCGTTGACCGACCGACCTTGAACCGCTCGACCTCGGCCTGGAGCTGGATCTCGGCCGCCTCGCGACCCGCGCGTGTGGCCTCGATCCTTTGCGCCGTGGTCTCGAGCGTGGCCGCCCCGTTCCGGACCTCGATTTGCACACCCTGCCGGGTCTGGGCCAGGCCGATGGCGGCCTGGCGCTCCCCGACCTGCGCCATGGCCAGCCCCGCGCGGGCCGTGCGGTTGCCGATCGGGACGGTCAGGGACAGGCCGACCCGAGCGTCGGGGAAGAGGTTGTCGCCGATCGTGCCCCAGGAGCGGCCGAGGTCACCGCTCAGGGCCTCCGGAACCATCACCGGGAATATGGCGGCCAGAGCCCCCGTGTTGGGATTCTGCGTTCCGGCGAGACCATTCCGGGTGTAGGAGGCGGTCAGGTCAAGCCGCGGCTTCAGCCCGTTGCGAGCGGCGGCGATCTCGATAGCTTGCCGCGCCACCGACGCCTTGGCCTCCGCGACCTCGGGCCGCAGTTCGGCGGCCCGGGCCAGGGCCGAGGTCAGATCCACGGTGGCGGTCGTCGTCTCCACCGGATCCTTGGGGACGAAGCGCTCCTGCCAGAGCGGATCCGCCCCCTCGTCGAGAATGAGCTGCTTGAGGTCGTTCTCCGCGCGCAGCGCCTGCTCCAGGGCCGCAAAGAGATCGTTTTTGCGCCTTTCCCACTCCGCCCGGGGCTGGGCTTCGTCGGTCAAGGGGAGCTGTCCCACGGAGATCCGCTGCCGCGTCTCCTCGAGCTGCTCCGCGGCGAGGGCGATCGCCTGCTCCCGCACGCGAACGCGCTGTTGATCGGCGGCCAGATTCCAATAGGCCGTCTCCACGGCGGCTACGGTCTGCGCCACCGTTTGCTTGAGGCTGGCCAGGGAGCGGTCTCTCTCGGTGCGGCTGATGCGGATCGCCCGCCGCGTCGAATCGATCGCCCGGTCGCGAAGGAGGGGCTGGGTGAGGGACAGACCAAGGGAGGTCGTGTAATTGGGGGAGAGGAGGGTGAAGGTGCTGTCCGTGGTCCCCCGTCCGCCCGCGCCCTGGAGCATGAGGGTTCCCCCCGTGGGCAGCAGGCGCGAAAAGGAGGTCGTGAAGTCCAAGGTCTTCTGGTTGGGTGCAACCTGGCCCGGGGGAGCTCCGGAGAGCAGGGAGTTCGCCGGGTTGGTCTGGCTCACGAAGCTCCCCCCGAGGTTGAAGGTGAAGTCGTACGCCCCTTCTGCCTGTCGGATCCCCTCGGCGGCGCTCGAGAGCGACTCGCGCCCACTGGCTATGCTGTAGTTGCGGGCGAGGGCCAGCGCCCGCGCCTCTTCCAGGGACAGTGTGTGGTCACGCCGGTCTTTCCAGGTGCTCGCCGGGGGTCCCCCGCTCAGCAGGACTAGAACAAGCGTCAAGCTGGTCATGAACACCTGCCCATAGGAGAGGGCCCCCGTTCCGTCAAGGGAGCCAGACACCCCGCCGCCGGGTACCTCTGAAGACGGTCCAGGAGGTCGGATATTGTCATCTCTTCTTCTTCTTGGGGACTCGGATGGCACCGCGAGTCCAGATCCCAATGAGATTGTCCAGATACCGGTCGAAGGGAAGGGGAGGGTCGATGATCTTGGCAATGCGGTGGAGGAAAACGTAGGAGACGAGGGAACCCATGAAAGCGATAGCGGTGGCCTTGGGGTCGAGGACACATAAGCGGCCGGCCTTGGACGCCCTTCTCATGTAGTCCGCGATCATGGTGAAGCCCCGGCGCCGTATCTTGGACATATCGCCCGTGCTACGGCCCTCGGGGTGCGGCGGAGGAGCATGGAAGTAGCTGGCGACGTCCGCCCCGATTCGGCGTTCGAGGAAGGGCATCCCGCCCTCGGCCAACCGCCGCAAGACCTTTCTCGGGTCGGCATCGTCCGGGACGCCCTCCAGGAACGCGAAGAATAGGGATTCCTCCTCGGTCTCCTTGGCGGCCATGGCAGCGGCGAAGAGTGCTTCCTTTGTCGGAGAGTGGCGTAGCAGAGCCGCGGGGCTGAGGCCCACGCGGGTCGAGATGGCGGCCAGGGTGGTGCCCTCGTAGCCCCGCTCGGCAAAGGCCTCGCGCGCGGCGCTAAGAATCTCGCCACGGCTGACACGTGGTCGTCGTCCCATAAACTAAATATATGATTAGTAATTTAGTTGTCAAGCTCTTTTCGTCGACCCGTCAGCCTCCCCGGAAGGAGTGGCCAAGCGTCAGCCCCCGGGGCGAGGGCCAGCCGATGACACCACTCTCAGAAAGGCCACGGCCCGGGCCTGCGAGTGAGGCAATACGTGGGGCCATAGCGAGAACGCCACCGGCTAGGGTCAGTTCCCGCACAGGAGTCATCGTCTTGAAGCACCTGGGGGCGGCGCGCTCCAGGTCTCAAGCTCCGCTATGTACTCCGCAGGCAGACCCACCGACTGGGCCGCGGCGAGCACTCGCTCCAAGTATCCTTCGCGCGTTGTACCCGCTTTCTGCTCGGATGCCACGTACACCAGGGCCCGGGTGGGCGCAGCACGGAGGGACGCTCAGCGGTGACCAGTACCTTTCGGTAAGACCCCTCCGGCGGGCCGTCAGATCTGCGAGTAGTCGGTCGGGCGGAGCAACACGTTGGTGATGTTCGAGAGGATCTCGGGGTTCGTGAAGCCTGGCGTCGACCGGAGCTTCACCCACGCAGGATCCTCGCGGAAGATCGCCCAGTTCTTCTCCCGCGCCGCCGCGTCCGCAAAAGCCAGCATGTAGGTAAGGCTCGGGAGGGCGGGGCCGACCAGGTTGCGGGCGAAGAAGACAGGGGTCAGGCCGACCCGGCGGAAGATGTCGATCTCATGTTCTTTCTCGAACATCTCGATTTTCTTGAGGTTTGCGCTCTCGTTGTGGCTCTCGTACATCCTCAGCTCGAAGAGGCGCGATGGCCCCGCCAGTGCTCCGGTGGGGATCTCCACCGCGGGCACGCTGTCGAAAGCGACCATAAGGGATGCCTCCCGCCGGACGTAAGGAGGATCGCTGGCGGGCAAACTGCGGAAGGAGGCCGCCCCGCGCTGGTACTCCGGATCCGCGCCCAGTCGACCGGCCAGAGTCGCAACCGAATCGGGGCTCGCATGGGGAAGGAGGAGATAAACGGCCGGGCTGTCGGGACCGATGACGACGGAGAACGCGCCCACGGGTTTGACGCCGGCCCGGTTCAGGGCCGGAACGAGGGCGTTCTTCGCGTATTCGGCGAAGCGGGCCTCCATGGGCCCGAAGCGGAATCGATAGCGGCGCAGCTCCAGAAGCGGGGGGGCGGATTTTGCTCTTCCGGGGCCCTCCGCCCCTTCCCGAACCGCGGCCTGACTCATGGTGGGCGAGAGCGATGCTCCCAACGAAGCGGCGACAAAATCGCGACGGCTCATCATTCTGTCCTCCCGTGGCGTGGCCACTGCAAGCCTGGTAGGGGGCTCGAGCAGGTCAAACGGTCAGACTTGCCGTGGGCAAGATTGGCCCAGCATCGTAGCCGATCTCAAGCCCGGCGAGCGGATGCTCGAGGAAGGCGCCCACCGTCACCCCCTCGGGGCGGATCCTGTGGGTCCTGACGTCAAGCGACAACGTGGGGACAGAAGGAACCTGCCGGTGATAGTCTGATTGCGGTTACCGGTGCCGTAGACGTTCACACCCACGAGGAGAGAGTATGAAGCGACGAGACCTGGTCAAGGCAGCCGCCATGGCCGCAGCAGCGCCACTGGCTCCCCGAGCTTGGGAGGCGGCCGCGGTTGCCGCCGAGGGCCGGGCCGACCCCTGGCGCGGCTTCAAGGCTGGCGTCGCTTCCTACACCCTACGGAAGTTCCCTCTCGAGGCCGCCATTCGCACCATCCAGCGCGCGGGCCTGCAGTACGTCTCCATCAAGGACTTCCACCTGCCCCTCAACAGCACGGTGGAGGAGCGCCGGTCGGTCGCCGCCCGGTTCAAGGAGGCCGGCATCACGCCCCTGAGCTGCGGCAACATCACTTTGGAGAACGACGCGGCCAATGTACGGCGCGCATTCGAATACGCGCGGGATGTGGGGCTGCCGACCATCGTGTGCAGCCCCCACCCGGACTCAATGTCGATCCTCGACGCCATGGTGAAGGAGTTTGACATCCGTCTGGCCATTCACAACCATGGTCCCGAGGACAAGCGGTTCCCGTCGCCTTACGACGTGTGGAAGGCCGTGGAACGGTATGATCGGCGGATCGGCCTGTGCATCGACGTCGGCCACACCGCGCGAGCGAAGGTAGACCCTGCCGAGGCCATCCGCCGTTGCCGCGAGCGGCTCTACGATCTCCACATCAAGGACATCGATAGCACCGCCCCGGACGGCAAGACGGTGGAGGGCGGCCGTGGGGTGCTGGATCTCGGAGCCATCTTGCGCGCGCTGCTCCAAGTCGGCTATGCGCACCTGCTGAGTTTCGAGTACGAAAAGGACCAGGATGATCCGCTACCCGGCTTGGCCGAGACCGTGGGCTACACTAAGGGGCTCTTGGCAGGGTTGGCGTAGAGCTGGGCCAGCAGCCTCGTCGGGTGTTGACTAAGAGCGGGGAGGAACGTGCTGGCGCACCTCAGGACCGCTCGCGCCGGTTGGCCCACCGAACCATGGGCCCTCGAGGCCCAAGGTGGAGACCCCTCGGCGACCGCCACAGGATTCTGCACTGCCATAGAATTCTGCACTTAAGACTTGGGGAAACAGTCGAGGAGGAGTCATGAAGGCAGTCGTCCATCACGGCCCAGGCAAGTGCTCCCGCAAGCGAGATCCCGTATCGGCCCTTCGGGAGGCGGGGGGAGTCGTGTCGAACTCTTGGGAGGGAAGTGGGGAAGTCCTCCCCGCCTTGAGGGAAGCGAATCCTGACGCCACCTTGGCTCGGCGAGCGGCACGATTCCAGGCGGGAGCCGCTGGCTTGCTCCTCGCCCTTCTCGCCATTCTTCCTGCCCCTCTCACGGCGGCGACCGGTGGGGCGGGGGATGCTGAGGCTGAGGGTCCCGGTAGGGGCGAAACGCGCCAGGTCGCCA